>Ga0081539_10003615_pt1 | contig 18680 bp, 12 predicted proteins | sample TabmetS4T2R2_FD_71023 | JGI IMG/M metagenome (GOLD analysis project Ga0081539, IMG submission 71023) | Tabebuia heterophylla rhizosphere microbial communities from the University of Puerto Rico - S4T2R2 | ecosystem: Host-associated > Plants > Roots > Rhizosphere ...
GTAGATAGGGCGCCCTTGCAGATGAACAGTTCCTCTCCTCGCCGTTCGTAGCAATGGCGGGTCCTTTTGGGCAACTTCTCTTCGTCCTTTTTCAACAGCTCGTTGTAGCTTCTACAGATCATCCCCAGTGTCTGTCTGTATGTACGGTGCATGATTATTCTCCGTTCTTACGTTCATGCCAGCGAGTGTTCTCCGGACTGCACTCTACTTGGCGCCGCCGGCGCGTTCACAGGACCAGGCGTGAAAAATGGCTGCACAACGACGGGCGGTGCTTTTTCACTTCCGCTGACAACTCCCGCGAACGCGTGGACAATCGCAATCACCATCGCCACATTGGGCCGATTGATGAAGAACTTCGACATCCAGTTGGTCTTCGCCCGGCGGAGTTGTCGCCTCGGAAGACGTTGCGGACGGGCCGACCCAGGGAGGGTGGCACCTGGCTAACGGTGACAGTGTCCGCCCCGGGAACGCGCACGGCCATCAGTCCTCTGACAAGACAGCCACAGGCCGAGGAGTGAGCTGGTCCGCCTTGAAGTTGGCTGAGCCCCCGAGGTCGTCGGAAACAAGAGCGAGGATGTCCTTGCCCGCCTGTACGTACTCCCCGGGCTCGACGTTCGTCGTCCTCACGCGGCCCCGCCGTGGGGCGCGGACCTCGGTCTCCGCGAGATCGAGGCCGGCCTGTGTCAGGGCGACCTCGGCGGCTGCCACCCCTGCCTCAGCGGTTGCGACCTGCGCGCGGGCGAGATTGACTTGCGCCGCGGCTGCCGTCGCCTTGAGCTGGGCCGCGGTCAGCTGTATACCGCTGCGCTTCGCGGCCTTCTTTCCGGGCACTCGCGCTGCGGCGACCTCAACCTCCGCCAACGCCTGGGCCGCCGCCGCGGCCACAAACTGCCAGCGCGCCTGCTCTAGTAAGCCGTCTGCCTCCTTAGCCGCGGCCAGGCGCTGATCGAGCTTCAGCGAGAAGTTTACGGGGTCGATCTGGACGAGCAGATCACCCGCCTGGACTAGCTGGTCGTCGGTGACGAGCACCTGGAGCACTCGTCCAGCCACCTGTGGCGCGACGTGGACGAGGCGCCCGTCGACGGCAGGCTCTGTCGCTTCGTCATGGCGGGCCACAACATAGTCGCGGACACCGAACGCCAAAGCAGCAAGCATCACCACTCCACCTGCGGCGACTATCACACGCCACCGACCGTGACGGTGACGAGTACTCGGTCCTCCAGAGGGCTCGGCTCGGCGGCGCGGGTGTGCGGGCTCACGATCATCATCAATCAAAGGCAGTGATACATCATTGTCGCCCGTGTGGCTCGCCGGCGGCGATGGTGGTGTCGCAGGCGGTAGGGTCTGTGTGAGTACACTTTGTATCGAGATAGTTTCCATTGAGAGATCTCCTTCATCTTAGAGGGCTTCCTTGGCTGCCTCCGCGGCCACACTCACGTCCCCCACAGAGAACGTGCGTCGGCGATGTAGAGAAAGCCGCGCAACGTGACCGTCTTCCCCGCCACACCGGGGTCTTCAAACACCGTCATGTCGGACGGCGCTCTGCTTGGGCCCCGCCGGCGCTTTCACAGGACTAGGCGTGACGAAAGACTGCACAACCGCGTGCGGCTCTTTTTCACACTGTCCAAAGCGGCAGGCGTCACGACCCCTCTATGGAGAATGCTCATCAAGAAACCGTATCAGCGGTCGGCGCCAATGATCGACAGCAGTTTTTATAAGATCACGCTAGCCGTCGGTGAGGCTCGGTAAATCTGCGACCTGCCACCCGCCGCCGAGCGCTTTGATCAGTAGTACGCTGGCGTTCATCTGACGGAGCAGGAGGTTAACGGCGTTCAGTTCGTTGGTCAGCGCAAAAGTCTGGGCGGTGACGACTTGCAGGTACGTGTCGACCCCGCCCTTATAGCGATTGGTAAACAGCTGCAGCGCTTCCTGCGCGGCGGCCACGGCGCGTTGTTGCTCTTCCGCTTCTTGCCTGAGCACGCGCAGGGCGGCGAGGTTGTCCTCCACCTGCTGGAAGGCGGTCAACGTGGTCTGGCGATAGGTGGCGACCGTGGCATCGTAGTTGGCGATGGCCGCCTCGGAAGTGGCGCGGCGGCGTCCCGCATCAAAGAGCGTTTGTGTCACAGACGAGCCGACAGCCCAGAAGAGGCTCGACCCCATCAGCAGGCTCCCTATGGACGTGCCCTCAAAGCCGGCGGACGTGTTCAGGGTTACGGTGGGGAAAAAGGCTGCCTTGGCGATGCCGATCTGCTCATTGGCCTCAGCGACCCGGCGCTCCGCAGCCGCGATGTCCGGGCGGCGCTCCAGCAGCTGCGACGGAAGGCCGACGGGGATAGCGGGCGGCTGGGGGTGCAAGGGGGCAGGGGGCAGACTGAACGCGGCGGGCGGCTGTCCAATGAGGACGGCGATCGCGTGCTCGAACTGCGCCCGCTGCACGGCGATATCAGTGGCCTGCACGCGCGTGGTTTCGAGCTGCGTTTGCGCCTGCGCGACATCGGACTTGGGGGCCGCCCCGCCTTGGAAGCGGTTGACCGTAAGCTGCAGGAAATCGCTGTAGGCCTGCACGGTATCATTGAGCAGCTGCTGTTGCGCGTCGGCGCTCCGCAACTGGAAATACGCCATCGCCACCTCGGCCTGCAGACTGAGGTGGGCGGTCTGGAAGTCGGCGGCGGTCGCTTGGGCCTCATCCCGGGCCGCCGCCACCGTCCGCCGCACACGGCCCCACAGGTCTAGCTCGTAGGACAGATCAAAGGGCAAGAGAAAGTCCGCGGCAGTACGCGCGCTGGTCGAGATCGAGAACGGTCTATGGGCTGAATCACCTAGGGAATTGAGACTTGGTCCCGTGGAGAGAGTGGGGAATTCCGCCGCGCGGTTGAAACGGATCAGGGCCCGGGCCTGACGGAAACGCGCTTCAGCGACCTTCAGATCCTGGTTGGCCACAGCGACTTGCTCTGCCAGCGCGTTGAGCTGCGGATCACCAAACATCTCCCACCAACTGCCCCGCGATAGCTGGTCACTGGGCTGTGCCATCTTCCAGCCGTCCCCCGGCGGAGGCAACTCTTTGTAGGCCGGGGTCAGAGATACTGACGGCTTGTGATAATCGGGGCCGACCATGCACCCCGTAAACAGCAGTGTGACGACGCCGATAAGGCTGAGACGAAGACATGTCATAGGTGGATCATCCTCCCGGGTGCGGGTGCGGTTGCTCCTGTTGTTCAGCTGAGATCCGCACGGGCGTGCCGCTGATGAGCGAGTCCGCCGGATTGGCAATGACCTGATCCGTGGGCTCAAGCCCCGACACCACCTCTACGGTACTGCCATAATCGCGGCCGATCGTGATTGGGACCAACTCCGCCTGACCATTCCGTACGACACCGACACGTAGTCCCTCGGACCGGAACAGGAGCGTGTTAGCAGGAACGGTGACGGAATACAGCTCTTTCGGCAAGGTGAGGTGCACGCGGACGTAGGCTCCGGGCAGCAGCCGGCCGTCGCGGTTCTCCACGTCCACTTCGACCAGCAGCGTGCGCGAGGCCGGGTCGATCGAGTGCGCGTCCCGCGCGATGGTGCCGCTGAAGGATTGGCCGGGAAATTCGCCGAGCGTCAGGGCGGCGGTCGCCCCGGGGCGGACTGCCCGTGCATAGACTTGCGGCACGGCGACGTAGACCCGTAAGGTGTCGACCGCCGCCAGCCGGAACAGCTCCTGCGCCGGCCCACTCGCGCCCGCATTGATGAGCGCCCCGATATTCGTCTTCCGCGCCGTGATCACGCCGTCGAACGGCACGTAGATCTTCTCGAAGGACTGCAGCTCCTCGAGGCGGCGGACGTTGGCGGCATTCGAATCGACTGTGGCTTGCATGGCATGGTAGTTCCCGACGAACTGGTCGGTTTCTTGCTGGGACACGGAATTGGTCTTCAGGAGGGCTTGCCAGCGGTCCGCCGTGATTTTGGCGGTCGCTAAGTTGGCCTGCGCCGTTTTGAGATCCGCACGTGCCTGCTGCAGTTGCTGATCGACTTCGGGCGTCTCAATCTCGGCCAACAATTGGCCTTGCTTGACACGGGCGCCGATGTCGAAATACCAGCGCTTGAGGTACCCGTTGGTGCGGGCAAAGATCGGGGCGTCGGTGAACGCCTGCGTGTTGCCTGGGAGCACAATCTCTTCGTTCGGAGCGGAAGCCTGCGGAGCGACCACGTGGACGGTGGGAACGGCGGCTTGCGCCGTTACGTGTTTGAGCTGCACGGCGGCCTCCACACGCGCATGGATACCGTAGTAAATAATACCACCAAGAGCGAGAGCGGCAGCGGCCAGCGAGAGGATAGCCGTGACACTGAGGCTCTGCTGTGGGCGTTCGCCCGCGGCGGTTTCTCGGACGGGCAGTGCCGGTTCTTTGAGTTTTACTACTGTCGTTGCCGGTGTGTCAGAGGGTGTCATTCAATTGCTCCGTTCTTTACACAAGAGATTCCTGCCCATCGCTTTCGGCTTGCAATTGCGCCTCAGCACGAGCGCGCCTGCTGTGGATCACGCTAAAGACCGAGGGAACGAAGACCAGGGTAGCCACAGTGGCGCACAACAAGCCGCCAATCACGGCGCGGCCAAGCGGCGCATTCTGCTCGCCGCCGTCCCCGAGTCCCAGCGCCATGGGCACCATGCCGATGATCATAGCCAGGGCCGTCATGAGGACCGGCCGAAAGCGGGTGAAGCCTGCTTCGATGGCGGCCTCCACCGCATCCCCGTTGTCGGCGAGCCGCTCCCTGGCAAAGGACACCATCAAGATACTGTTCGCGGTAGCCACGCCCATCGTCATGATGGCACCCATCAGTGCGGGGACGCTGAGCGTGGTGTGAGTGACGAACAGGAACAGCACGATGCCGGCCAGCGCGGCGGGCAGCGCGGTGAGGATGATGAAGGGATCGAGCCACGACTGAAAATTGACGACGATGAGCAAATACACCAAAACGATGGAGAAGGCCAAGCCAGTCAATAGGCCACTATAGGAGGTATGCATCGTCTCGAGCTGTCCCCGAATGGTGATAAAGCTGCCACGCGGCAACGAGGCGCGATGGGCATTGACGATGCGGGTGACATCGCGGCCGACGGCGCCAAGGTCGCGGTCTTGCACGGCACCGTAAATATCTACGACACGGCGAATGTTGTAGTGCGAGACCACCTCCATCTCCTGGGCGCGCGTGATCGCGGCGACGTCCGTGAGAATTTCCTGACGCGGCCTGGTCGGCGCACCAGTCGTGGTTGTTAGACTGGTCGTGGTTGGTGCACTGATGGGGATGTTCTGGAGATCTTGCAGAGATTGAATGTCGTATTGGGGCGTCATGGTGGCGATGTTATATTTGACTCCGTTGTCCCAATTCAGGAAGAAGGTTGGCGTAGTCTGGAAGCTGCCGCTCAGCGCCACCAGCATGCTACTGGCAACGTCCCGGGCGGTGAAGCCGCCGCGAGCGGCTTTGGTGCGGTCCACGGCGACATTGAAGATGGGGTAATCAAAGGCCTGCTGAATGCGGAGGTCAGTGAGGCCGGGCACCTGACGCAGCTCGTTCAGGATGTGGTTCGCGACCTGACGGTTGCCTTCAATATTGGCGCCCTCGATTTGAATGTCGACCGGTGCCGGCACGCCGAAGTTCAGAATCTGCGTCACCATATCTGCGGGTAAGAACGAGAACATCGTTCCGGGGAACTCTTTGGGCAGGCGCTGCCGCAACTCCCGGACATAGTCGGCCGTGGGACGGTGATTGTCCTTAAGTGAAACCAGGACGTCGGCGTCGCCGGCGCCGATGGTTCCCGACCCGCTGTACATCCAGTTGATGGTGCTATACGGCAGGCCGATGTTGTCGAGGACGTTGTCCAGCTCTTGCGGCGGAATCACCCGCCGGATCGAGCCTTCGATGAGGTCTACCTGTCGAGCGGTTTCTTCAATGCGTGTGCCACTTTTGGCGCGCACGTGAAGGAGCATCTGGCCGCTATCGATACTCGGGAAGAAATCCTGTCCTAGCCAGGGCAGCAAGAGAAAGGCTGAGAGAGAGCTCAGCAGAAATGCTGGGATGAAGAGTAACCGCCGGTGGACTAGCGTCGTAAGCAACCGCCGGTAGGCCAGGCGCAGGCGCTCAAACCCGTGCTCGAACGCCTGCTGGAGCCGGATCAGCGGATTGCGCGAGTGTCCGACCCCATGGTGTTGCCCTTTGAGCAGGTACAGAGCCATCGTCGGCACCAGCGTCCGCGACAGAAAGTACGAGGCCAGCATGGCGAAGACGACCGCCTCGGCCAACGGCACAAAGAGGTAGCGTGGCACGCCGTTTAACAAGAACATGGGTGCGAACACGATGCAGATCGACAGCGTAGACACCAGGGCAGGGACGGCGATTTGCTGGGCACCATCAAGAATCGCCTGCTTGACTTCCTTGCCCTCGTCTAAATTGCGGTTGGTGTTCTCAAGCTCGACGGTAGCGTCATCCACCAGGATACCAACGGCCAGAGCCAAGCCGCCCAGCGTCATCGTATTGATGGTTTCCCCGAGAAGGCTGAGAATAATGATAGAGGTCAGTATGGCCAGCGGAATCGACACCGCGATGATAAGCGTGCTGCGCCAGCTGCCCAGAAAGAGCAGGATCATCAGGCCTGTAAGACACGCGGCGATAATGGCTTCACGGATGACGCCGCTAATGGCGGCACGGACGAAGATCGCCTGATCCGCTAGAGGTTGAATAGTCAAGTCCGGCGGCAGTGTCGCGGCGACGCGCGGCAACAGATCGTGGATGCCCTGTACGATCGCGAGCGTGGACGCGCTACCGGTCTTCAGGACGGTCATCAGCACGCCGCGCATGCCGTCATGACGGACGATGTTGGTCTGCGGGGCAAACCCGTCGCTCACCTGCGCGACGTCGCGCAGATACACCGTCGCGCTGCCCACCTGCTTGATCGGCAGGTCGTTCAATTCCGCCACGGTCCGCGGGCTAGCATTCTGGGCCACGTCATATTCGAAGTCGCCAATTTTCACGGTGCCCGAGGGCACAACCAGGTTCTGTTGGGCCAACGTGGTGACAATGTCAGCCGGGGCCAGTCCCTTAGCTTGCAGCAAGCCATTATCCAAATTGACCATGACTTGCGCCTGCTTGCCACCATAGGGGTAGGGGACCGCGGCGCCGGGCACCGTGATGAGCTGGGGGCGGAGGAAATTCAAGCCGAGGTTGTTGAGCTGCTGCTCGGAGAGGCCCTGTCCGGAGAGGGCGAGCTGGAGAATCGGGACAGTCGAGGCGCTGAAGTTAAGAATCAGCGGGGGCTGCGCGCCTGCCGGCAACTGGCGGAGATAGGTCTGGGAGACAGCCGTCACCTGAGCGTTGGCCCGATCGACACTCGCATGGGGCTGCAGAAAGATCTTGATCATGGCTTGGCCGTTGACGGTGGTGGACTCAATGTGTTCGATGTTGTCGACCGTGGTCGTGAGTACTCGTTCGTAGGCCGTCGTGAACCGGCCTTCCATCTCTTCGGGGTTCAGGCCGGTAAACTGCCAAGCAACGGCGATCACCGGGATGTTGATATTCGGGAAGATGTCCGTCGGGGTGCGTAAAATGACCACTGGACTGAGAATGAGAACCAGCAATGCCAGGACGATAAAGGTATAGGGACGGGTAATGGCAACTCTGACTATCCACATAATAGTGTCATTTCCTTTACTAGAGGAGGCGTGAAAAAGGGCATCACAATCGTGTGTAGCCCCGTTTCACAGTGGTGCGCCGTAAAATGCAGTAGGGTCAGTGTGTCAGAGAAGGGGAAGAGGCAAGAACCTGAGTGGGGCAGGGATCTGTCCGTGTCGCCTGCTCCTCTGGCTTTTCATTCGCTTTGATACGAGGTGCTGAGGGGAAGGCACGCTCGTGCGTCTTCCGCCCTCTATTGCCAGTAGCCGACCGCGGATTCTGACCTGCAACCCTATGCGCCGCGTTACCCGAGATGCGCTTCGACGAACCACAGATATTTGTCGACGCCACGAGAAATCTCCGTAAAGATGTCGGCCGTATCCCGGTCGCCAAGCTCGTCACTCTGATCGATCGCATGGCGCACGTTCTTGCCGAAGGCCGCCAGCGCGGAGGACAGCGCCTCGACATGGTCGCGCTCGCCGGAGATATGGACTGGATACTCTTTTAGCGCGGAGTGCTTGGCCGCGACCTGGACTGTCCCCTCTGCAGTACCGCCGAGTTGTATAACCCGCTCCGCGACCAGATCCATGTAGTCCTCGGCGGCGTCGACAATCTCGTCGAAAAGTTTGTGGAGCGCGATGAAACTGGGGCCTTTCACATTCCAATGCGCTTGCTTGGCCTGATGCATCAGATCAACAGCTTCGGCGAGTCGCGCATTCAAGAGCGCGACTGCCGCTATACGAGTCTTTTCGGGGAGATCATTTTTCGTCTTGTACATTTTGCCTTACCTCCTTGGGAGTGCGGCTCCTTGGAGCCTTTACCGGAAGAGGCGTGAAAGAGGGCTGCACAGAGGCGTGAACAATGGCTGCACACACGCGGAAGGTCCCACTGCACGGTGGTACGGCCGCATGATTAGAGTTCAAAAAGAGCCCGTGGATTACGCGCGGGATCATCGCCAGCTTCCAGCCCGTGTGATGAATGGTTAAAGCGAGGTTGCTACACCTTACCCTTCTTTTCTTCTGTCGCTAAGATGGGCGCACGGCATTTCATGACCCGGGAGCCTTGATAAAATGGCCGGCGCTCGGGTCTTCGAGGCATTCAGTCGAAAATCCTGAGAAGGATCTCTGGTTCAGCTAGGTAGAGGCGCAGACGTGTTGAAGTTAGACTCCGTGACACAGGCAGTTCCTCGTGCAGTGTGGCAATACGGGCTGGCCGTGATGAGCGTCGCCGTGGCGCTAGGCATCACGAGCGTGCTGGAGCGCTACACCACACTCCGGACGCCGCTCTTTTACATCGCCATAATCGTCAGCGCATGGTTCGGCAGAATGGGGCCGGGGTTGCTCGCCGTCGCACTCTCTACGCTGGTACTAGACTACCACTTTGCGCCAGGGGGCCGGACGCCGGCGTTAAGCACAGACAGCCGGCCATTCATCCTCCTGTTCTCCTTGTCAGCCCTTCTCGCCTGTTGGATAACTGTTCAACGCAGGAGGGCGGAGGTGGCGCTTAAGGGGGCGCGCGACGAATTGGAAGCAAGAGTTGCGGAGCGAACCTCCGAGCTGCGGCGGGCGAGTGAAGAGTTGCAGGCTGAGGTCGCGGAACGCAAACGGGGCGAGGAGACTTTGCGGGAACGGGCGAATCTCCTGGACCTCACGCACGACACCGTCTTCGCGCGCGACATCAATGACGTCATCACCTTTTGGAATCGCGGCGCCGAGGAACTGTACGGATGGACAAGGGAGGAGGCGGTCGGGCAGGTCTCTCACTCCCTTATGCAGACGATCTTTCCCGCGCCGTTGGAGGAGATCATGGCCGAGCTCAATCGCACAGGCCGCTGGGAGGGGGAATTGATCCATACTCGCCGCGACGGGACACAGGTTGTGGTAGCGAGCCGCTGGTCGTTGCAATTGGACGGAGGGGGAACGCCCATTGCGGTCCTGGAGACGAACAATGACATCACCGAGCGCCGGCGGGCCGAGGAAGCGCTCCACAAGGCGCAGGCGGAGCTGGCGCACGTCACGCGGGTGGCGACTTTGGGGGAGATGACAGCCTCGATTGCTCACGAAATCAACCAGCCGCTCGCCGCTATTGTCACCAACGCCAGTGCATGTTTGCGCTGGCTAGCTCGTCCAGCGCCTGATCTTGACGAGGCACGGGCCGCCGTGGAGCGCATCATCCGTGATGGCAACCGCGCAAGCGCAGTGATCGGGCGAGTTCGCGCCCTCGCCAAGAAATCCCCTCCGCGGACGGACTGGCTTAATGTTAACGACGTTATCCTAGACGTCGTTGCCCTCACCCGCAGCGAAATACAGCGAAATCGTGTCTCACTGCAGACGCAATTTTCAGATCGCTTGCCGCCGGTGCTCGCAGATCGAATCCAGCTGCAACAAGTTGTCCTGAATCTCATCATCAACGGCATCGAAGCGATGAATGCGAACAGCGAGGGGCAGCGAGCGTTATGGGTCAGCACCGAGAACGACGGATCGAACGGCGTGCTGATTGCGGTGCGCGATTCGGGGGTGGGGCTAAGCCCGGAAAGTGTAGAACATCTGTTTGACCCCTTTTACACGACCAAGCCGGATGGAATGGGCATGGGGCTAGCTATCAGTCGTTCGATTATCGAGGCGCACGGCGGGCGGCTGTGGGCCTCGATAAACGCGCCTCGCGGCGCAATCTTTCAATTCACCTTGCCGCACGATGGCGAGAGCGTGAATTGATCGCAGCAACTAGAGTAGGAGAAACGAAGCTCAAGTACCTCAGCATTGTGCTCCTTTGGTCCCCTTGCACCGAACTGCGAGTGACCGACGCGACTCTGCTAATAAATTTTTGTTCGAGGAGGAACCCCGACGTGAGAAGGGCTTCACTCGGCCCGATTCATCGCTTCTATCTTTCCGCCGCTAGTGGTATCCAAGTAATGCTGGCGAGCAAAAACTAATCTCCAACATATTGAATCAGCAGAGCTTTTTTGCCGCATGTTCTTAGCAGGGCATTCCCTGGATAGCACTACCTACGCGCCGGCTGCCAGAAACAGAAACGCGCTGGCGAGAGTCAGTCTCGTCCCCTGCTGAGCTCGAAAACCGACCGTGCTGTTCATAAGGATGTTGTCCCTTCTCATCCTCGTTCCGCGACCTCACTGACGTGTGGAAGTTGTCGCCGGAAAGGGCGTGAAAAAGAGCCTCACATTGTCGTGCAGTCTCTTTTCACGCCTCATGCTCTGAACGCACCAACAGGACAAAGAAGAGCGCAGCCTGCGCCCGGCAGAAGCGCACCTTTGAGGTCGTGAAGGACCGTTCGCTCGTAGCGCTACTGGGGGCTTCGCCTGGCGCTTCCACGTCCGTATGGATCATGGTCCAAGTCGTTGAGCGCTGTTTCCCAGAAAAACTAAAGAAAGGAGGATTGAAGGAATGGTCTGCCAAAATGATTCCTTCTTACGGTCAATCTCTCGCCGAGAATGCCGCTCTTTGCCAGCAGGTGCGGGTCGAGCCGGCGGCCGTATTGCAAATCAACGACATACGACATTGAGCGTGCCTCGCATTTCAAAGCGGTACTCCGTGGGCGCGGCGACGAACTCATCGATATAGCTAAGGTCGTTTCTTCCGCTAAGAGGGCTGTGCTGCCCCCAAACAGTAGGACATCCGTATCGACAACCAACGAGGAGGAACCATCATGACATCTCAAGAGCAACAACTCATCACGGAACTCTTTGCTCGCCTGAAACAGGCACCAGCGCAAGCTAAGGACGCTGATGCGGATCAGCTCATCCATAAGGGCGTGGCGGAGAATCAGGAAGCGTCCTATCTTCTTGTCCAGACCGTGCTGATCCAGGACATGGCGCTAAGCCAAGCACAACACCGCATCACCGAGCTCGAGCATCAACTGGCGGAGGCGAAGACAGCGTCAAGCACACAGCCGTCGCAGCCGGCGACGAGCTTCTTGGGCGGTGCTTTTTCTCGCTTCTTGTGCGGTCCCCCTTCTCACGGTAGTGTACCGCCGGCGTCTCATCCGCCCGCACCTCCACCCGCGGTGGCGCCTAGATGGAATCAGAGCACCGCCAATGCAGCGTCCTCTGGGGGTGCCGCCACTCCGGGTGTGATGTCCAGTGCGTCATCGGGATTTTTGCGGGACGCCGCCGCAACTGCGCTCGGCGTCACCGGTGGGCAACTGCTCTTCCAGGGCATCGAATCGATGTTCGGTCAGCACGCGGGAAGCATCCTTGCCGGCCAATCCTTGCAGCCAGCGCTCAATGAGACAGTCGTGAACAATTTTTATGGCGATCCGCCCAGCTCACCAGCCTCGACTGATGTCGCAGATGCCGAGGCTTCATCAAACGACTCTGCCGCGCGAGACACACGTGATGATCAGACAGTCGCCGATGATAACTCGGACCAGGATGTGAGTGATCAGGATTTCGACGTCGCCGACACCGCCTTCGACGACAGCTTCGACGACGGAAACGACACTGATCTGACCTGAACCTTAGTGCCGATAAAGTTGACGTAAGCCCCGCTGATGGAGCGGGTAGTTGGGGGGTCCTGCTCGACCATATCCACCTGTGAAATTGGGCCACACAGGCTTCACCATTCGTGATAGTAACGTCTTCTCTGGCTTCGGGCACGATCAGTGCCGCAAGCGCGAGCGAATAGTGGGCGCTAATACTTTGCCCTTGGTCCTGGCCGCGACCCGCACACTGTGGTTTGTGGAGCACGCGACGCGGCGGCCTGCGCTTGAGTTGGGGCAATATCGCCCGTGGTATCGTCACAAAGTCGCCCCGTCTCAGCTCGACCTTGTCTGGACCTGGCGCGAAGCCTTACAGGCGGCCAGAGTTTTTCCCATACCACGGTTCGCGCACGATCGTGCCGAAAACCGCAAGAGGCTGAAAATGTACCGCCTTTAGCAGCCTAGAAGCGCGAAACTAATGCCTAGGGCTCGCACCGAATGCAGCCACGGCCCAGGCCGGCGTTGCGCTGAATGACTTTGGTTTTTCGTTGGTCTTTCCCGCCCTCGGCGTGGAGGCGGTGCGGCCTGTCCCCATGCACAGCCTGGTACGGCTTGAGGTGTCTATACCGCGTTTGTGGATCTCTCCTTAGGGATTTCCGGTCCGCTCGCGGGCGTCCTGGTCCATCTGCTGGGCTATTCGCCCATCTTCCTGTTCACTGCCGCCATGGCCGCCTGGAGCATGAGGATACTAATCACGCTGTCCCTGACGCGGGCGGTACTGCCTACCGCGGCGAACGCGCTTTCTCCGCCACTTTTTTCGCGGCAGGACCGTCTCGTTTAAATCAATATTCACGACCAGCAGGCTAAAGGACTGCTAGGTTCGGCTGGGACTTCGTCGGTCGTCCGCCCTTTATGCCGCCAGCCGGCGCGTGACCGCCACCGCCCGCGGCGCTATCTTCACCGCCGCCTCCGGCCGGCCTTGACGCCAGCGCTGCAGTCCGCGCCTCAGGTAGGCCGGCTCCAATCCTAGCACCGCGCAAATCGACACGAACGAAAACGGCCAGCGTGTGTCATCGCTGAACAACCACTCTTCGGCCTCGCGCCCTATCCGCTGGACGCGGCGTCCCTCGTGGACCAGCCCTTTGTGGAAACACAGCAGGGCATCTTCGAGGGCCGCGCGCATCAACTCTGCCTCTGGACACTTGCTGGCGAGCCCAGACTGCGGCCCATAGAACTGCTCAGGCGGCACGCTGATATACGAGAGCAGCTTATGCACTGTCTCCTGGTGGTCGAGCCCGGAGTGCCCGAAGGCCGGTGGCAGGGGCGGGGAGAGACGACGATGAGTCGGGGGGGTTGTGAGGGACATAGTAACCTCCTCTGCACTAAGAATGCATGTCGGGATGGGCTGCGCTGGCCAAGCGAGACTAAGTCCGGCTACCCACTGTCCGGGCGGTCAAGCCGGGGCCTTTCTGTGGGCGGCGCTCTTATAGCCAATCGCTGGCGTGCTTAGAGGATGAGGCGTGACAAGGGACTGCACAGCAGTGTGCGGCTCTTCTTCACACATGCCGCCAAAGATCCCACACCAGTGCAGGAATTTGTTCATACAAATCTCAGAAAGTTGCTCAGTTGTTGGCGCCCCTGGGAAGGGCCATGGGAAAAGACACGGACGGCGTGGCTGCCGCCCGTGCACGCTCTGACTCCAGCTCGGTCCAACGGCATCCGTGCTATGGTATTCCCTCCCGGTCGCCGAGCCGGAGGATTACTTCGGGCTACGGTTCAGGGACAAGTGCCCTTAACGGTGTTGAGATCGGTGTACGGTCTGGTGTAGCCGTCGGTCAGCGTTTGCAGGAAGGCCACGAGCTGGTCTTCTTCTGACGGGCTCGGGCTGAGCTTACCGACCGTCATAGACGAAAACGCACTGACATCATTAGATCATTCGTAGGCGGTGACGGACAGCGCGAATTGATCATAGGTCGCATTAACGTGGTTGCGGTCGTCCTTTTTGAGATTCAGGGCTCTTAAGAATTTGCTCCTGTCCGCTCGCATAAGCACTACTCGACAAGAATTTCCTGATGCTCCTGCTGCGACTTATAGCTCAACAGTATCATCATTGATTCGCCTCTATGTATTAAGTCTCTCTTCAATCTCGGCTCCGGCATCACTCTGCACCTCAGCCGCACCGGAGGTACCCACGGGACGAGTCTTCAAGTCGTCTGTTTGCTCAGGGAAGAGGAGGTGTGAAAAAGCACTGCACAAAACCCGTGCAGCCGCATTTCGCAGCGGCTCAGATTAAAGGAGGGCCTCGTCCTCCGCCAACAGTGAAGTACAGAGTGTGATCGTAACGACTGGAGTCGTTTCCGCCACCGACCCGCGACTCAAGTTGCGACTACAGCACAGGAAAGACGATCTTGTTTGCACAGAGTTTCTTCGAGGATTTCGTCGTCTTTGCACATGTAAGAAGACCGTGACGCCGGTTTTCACGACCATGTGCACTCCGTTCTCACGCCTGACGGGTAACATGTTATGAAGGAGGTAGTCGATTATGCGTCAGAGTCGTGTACTGAAACCATTCATGATGGCCACCGGAATTGCGGTCCTTTGCTTTCCAACTTTCGTCCACAGTGAGAGTGGCAGTGACAAAGCCGGATCCCCTCAAGCGGCTGCCGCTGCCCAGCCCGTGGAGACTGCGCCCCTACAGTTGCCCGGCCGTGGCGAGATGGAGACCACTGACCGGATGGGCACCACCGGCCCCTCGGGGAGCGAAGCGTTTTCTATCCACAGTGGGGCAGTGGATGCAATCGGCAGGATTGCGAAACCCGCCGGGGATTACGCCGCCACAGATAACGACCGGGAGCTCGCCGCGCGCATCCGGGTCGCAGTGCAGAGCGATCCGGCACTCGCCCCGTTGATAGACCACAGCTTTCGCATCGCCGTGGATAACGGGACGGTGAGGTTACAGGGAAAGGTGCGGACTGAGCAGGCCAAAGAGCAGATCAATACCAAAGTCACTGAGATGGCCGGCAGCCACCCGGTAGAGAACAACCTGCTGATCGCCCAGCAGTAGGAACGGCAGTCATATACCCTCAGTGGAGGAAGGAATTCATGGAAATCCCCACACTGTCAGGCCAGTGTGGTCATTACCGGGTGCGATTCCCTGCCTATTCTTGAGCAGGCGTTGCAAGCGGCGCGCACTTTTCGGCCGCTGAGCCAAGCCCAAGTTGCGGCGCTGCTGGCGAAGACCGCCGCAGTCGCCCGAGACGGGAAGTACGAGCGGTACAAGACCAGCCATCATTTCGACGGAACATATCAAAACCCACAGTGGCTGGGATAAGCGTCTCAGTTCCGGTCGTGCGCCCGGAGAAAGCACGGATCATCCCCCGAAAGTATGCGGCTCTGTCCTCGACGCCCCAGTCTCCGGCAGCACGTTACAGTCAGAGCAGGGCAACTCGTCCTCTTCGTGGGCGGCAAAGAGAAGGTGTACCACGGGTGCAAACCAAGTTTGCCTTACGCTTGATGTTCAAAGATTTCGCGCTGATCCTGCAGCAGGCCATAGCCGTGGCCGTCCCAATGCCGGCCACGGCGGTCGCCGCACAAGTGTGCACCGCAGAAGAAGCCCGCCAGAGCGCTGTCCGCGACCACGAGGATTTCTCCGCAGTCATCCGAACGATGCAACACCTGGCGGGGGCGGACAGCGGTCCAGCCAGCTGAGTGCACCCGTGAGTGTGAGACGGGGCTGCACGGGTTTGTGCAACCCTTTGTCACGCCTCTTGAAGTGCGTGCGATAGGGCAGGACAGAATCGTCCTCCCCGCATAGTTTACTCGAGAGGGGAACCACAATGATTGATCGAACCCAAGTTGGCACACGGTGTTATACAGTGCACTTCATTCGTACCGTCAAAGGAGACCTGCCTCGTGGGAGTTACGGTACAGTGTTACACACCATGGAGAATCTAGGCCGGTGCCTGGTCCTCGTGCACTGGGACAGTGGCATCACCGTGCCGATGTTTCCTGATGAAATTGCGCTCGACAGTCAGGACAGCCTACACCTATGTGAAACAGCCAACGCAGCCTAGGAAGAGCAAGAAGCCAAAAATAAAGGACGAACACTCTATGACAGAAAAAACACGACGTAATCCATGGACGGTCTTCCTTCTAGGGTGCGCGGCCCTGGTAGTGAGCCTCTGCTGCCTGGCGCTGCCGTCCCGCGGTCTCGCCCAAGACGCCGAGGTCGGGACACCGGTCCAGCCTGCGCCAGAAGTCCGGCTCACCGGGGTCTTGGCGGCCGAGCAAGGGCCGAGCCCCTCGGCGTTCCCCGCCCTCATCCTGTGGATTGACGGAACCCGCTGGCACTTAAAGGTGAACAAGGTCGAAGCCATCATTCCGGCCTACCCGGCGGAGCGGGAACTGCAGAAGGTGTCTGGTGTGGGATTGCGCGTGCTAGCAGACCCTAAAGTGCTGTCCGTGCTGCAGAGTCCGGAGCTGCATGACCGCCCGATCGTGCTCGAAGGCCGGCTCGGCGTTCGCGCAGGGGTGCTGCGGGTTCACTCTGTGCGGACGGCCTAGGCTGAGAGCCGTTACGGAGGAGCGCTAACATGTTGTCAGAGAGCACATTCCCATAAGGTGAATAGACCAGTGATACTACGGATTCTGGTAGGTGCAGGCATGCCGCTGTTCACAGGCGAGTGGTCTCTGCGTACGACGACACGTCTCCCCACGTGAAGAATGACGGGAGCGGAGGCCGTACGGCGATGTTGGCGCCCGCAAACGTGCCACAGAGCCGGACACCACCATCCTCATCACCCGTTTCTTGTACGAGGACGCGTTGCTGATTGGATGCGGCGTGCTGTATAGCGGCTTACGTCAGGTCCTCTTCAGGTTGCTCACGGCCGGAATAACTTTCGGCCGCGGCTGGGTAATTGGCATGTCCCTAACAGACTGACGGGCTTGAGGGGCTTGCCGCTCACACCTTAGAGTCCAGATTTTCACACGTCATGGGCTACTGCCTCATCCTACCTTTTCGAGGCCACGTTCCGCTCTCGCTACGTGTTTCAACAATTCTGCTCGCTGCCGCGCGTCAAGGGCATCCTGATGCGCCAGCGCCGAATGGAACTGATGCAGCGCGTCTTCATAGGCGGCGGCCTCGAGCGCATGTTGACCCGCAAGCATGAGATATTGGACGACCCTCTGGGTATCAGCCAAGGAGCCGGCTTTGACGAGATGGTGCGCGATCTCGCCCCGCTCGTGCACGGCGCCGACATGGGCCCGCTCGAGCGCCTCTGCTACCTGCAAGTGCAGACGTTGACGGCGTGGGAGGGAGAGACCCGCAAGCAAGGTCTGCCGCACCAGTTCGTGGGTAAAGGTGAAGGGTGCCTCGGGTCCCTCGGTGCTCGACTCGACCAGCCCCCTCCGCTGTGCCTCCTCAAGGGCGGTCAACAGTTTGTCGACGTCTATTGGCTCAAGGAGCGCCTGGAGCAGGGGAAAACTGAAGTGGCGGCCGATCACCGCAGCCGCTGACAGTACCTGCTTCACCGGCTCGTCCAGGCGCGCTAATCTGCGCCCGAGTACGAGGCGAACGTTGTCAGGTACATCGACCTCGTCGATGATGAGGTCGGCCCGAAACTGCCCCGCGGCGTCGAAGAGTTTCCCTTCCTCCGCTAAATGCTTGTACACCTCCTCGACAAAAAAGGGATTGCCCTGCGTCTCCGCGAAGATTACCTGTACTAGAGGCGCCGGCGGCTCCTGCTGGCTCAACTCCTGCAGCAGCCGTGCCACGGCCTCGTACGACAGCCCGTGCAGCTTGAGCGGTCGCAGCCCGATCCGCAGCAGTTCCTCCAGGGTCCGGACCAGCGCGGGATTGTCCTCCACCTCGCTATCGCGATAGATCGCGACGATGACGACCGGGAAGGACCCGACGCGGTTGGCCAGAAAATGCACCAGGGCAAGGGTGGACTCATCGGCCCACTGCAAATCATCGAGGATAAGGAACAGTGGGACCCGGCGTGCCGCGCGGGCCAACCCCTCCGCTAGGCTCTGGAAGAGATAACGTCGCACCTGCGACGCTGGCAGGTCGAGGGAGGCCGGGATATCCGGGAACAGGCGACGCAGGCGGGGCGCGATTTGCGCCAGCTCGGCCGCATTGTCGCCCAGTGCCCGGCGGCACTCCTCCAGGCTCGGTATTTGCGCCAGCGCCGTCTCGATCATCTCTGTGAACGGGAGATAGGGATACGGTTCCTCGCGCTCGTAGCACCGGCCGACGAAGCAGCGAAAGCCTTGGCGCGCCGCCTCCTGCGCCATCTCCAGGGCCAGGCGGGTTTTACCTACACCCGCTCCACCACCCAGCATCACCAGCGAACCTTGTCCGGTCAGAGCATGGTCTATCAGGGCGCGCAGCCGCTCACGTTCCGCTTTTCGACCGACAAAAGGAGTACGATGAGCAGAGGAAAGTTGGGAGAAGGGGAACTCTCCGGGGGTGGTCTCTGCGTAAGTTCGAGGTCGTTCTGCTGAACCGCTGGGGGGCGGTTGCGCTGGGAAAGTACTAGCTATGTCGTGACGTGTTACCCCGAACTCCCAAGCAATCGGAGAACTAGGGTCTGGGGTGTAGG
>Ga0081539_10003616_pt1 | contig 18672 bp, 19 predicted proteins | sample TabmetS4T2R2_FD_71023 | JGI IMG/M metagenome (GOLD analysis project Ga0081539, IMG submission 71023) | Tabebuia heterophylla rhizosphere microbial communities from the University of Puerto Rico - S4T2R2 | ecosystem: Host-associated > Plants > Roots > Rhizosphere ...
ACCGACCCGGCGAGGGCGAGCGCGGCGGCCGTCACGTACGCGAACGGGCGGAAGCCGACGCCCTGCACGAGCCCGGACACGGCGAGCCGGCGCCGGACCCGGCCGCTTCCGGCGTCGGCCCGGCCCATCATGGCCAGGCCGGACAGCGCCTGGCCGGCCTTCGCCTCGTCGATGACCTCCAGCGCGAAACCCATGTGGATCAGCAGCCACTGGCCGGGGGACGGAGGTGCGTCGAGCATGCCGATGTTTACCTGGCGGCGTGCGCCGACCACGTCGACGAGCGCCAGCTGGCCGGCGTAGCCGGGCACGAGCTCCACCACCCGTCCGGGGATGCCCAGGCACATCGTCTACGACCTCCTGGTCTCGGCCGGCTCGGCGTTCAGGAGGCGCGCGACCAGCGCGTGGATGGCCGCGATGGCCCCGGGGATGGCGGCGAGAACCGGCGCGCTGAGCCCGATCGTCTCCTCCACGCCGGCGACCCGGCAACCCACCAGGTACGTGACCGGGAGCGTGCCCCCGAGGCGTTCGACGCCGGCCAGCATCGCCGCCGGGTTCATCCCATGCGGGTCGAAGTCCTGGCCGCCGGCGTCGCCGGAAGCGATCTCGAGCACCACCACCTGCCCGGGCGCGCCCGCACCGGGCAGGGCGTCGACCAGGATCAGCGTCTCGTAGGCGTCGAGCAGGTCGTACGCCAGGTGCATCCCACGGATGCCGTAGTCGACCACCCGCACCTCGCTAGGCAGCGTGCCCTGGCCGGCCAGACGGCGGACGACCTCGGGGCCGAAGCCGTCGTCGCCCAGGAACAGATTGCCGATTCCGGCCACCAGCACGCGCGCCGCCATGTCAGGGCTGATCTTCCGCACGGGGCATGCCGGCCTGGTGCGCCGGTCCGGCCCGGTCGTCGTCGCGATCGGTCTGCGGTACGGCGGCCGCGGGCTGCTCGTCGGCGGGTGAGCCGGTGGCTTGGCCCGCGGTGTCGCCGGGGTCGGGCGCGGAGTAGCCGGGGTCCTCGACGGGGCCGGTCGCTCCGCCGACCTTGGCACCGTCCCGGTAGGCCTTCTCCGCGTCGTCCACCTCGGCTGTCCTACGGCGTCCCTCGTAGGGCGGCACGACGCTGTCGCCGGTGTCGGTACCGTCGGGTTCGTTGGGGTTGCTCATGGTGTCTCCCGCGATGGTTAGCCCCCGGACTGAAGATTCGGCGCTGCCGGATCCCGGGGTGCCTCCGGCTTCACCGACGTGTCGTCGTCGGACTCCGCGACCCCCTCCGGGCGGTCGGCGGGTCCGCCGGCCGGCTCGTCCGAACCGGTGTCGCGTGAACCGCGCGGCCCGCGTTCCTCCTGCGGCTCCTCCTCGAGGTGCTGACCTGGCGTGTGGCTCATGGCAAGCGGCTTTCCGCGCTCACATCGAGCGCATCTTGAAGTAACGGCGGATGTCGGGCATGGACTTGGCCACGACGACGGCGGCGAGCACCGCGACCGCCGTCGTCAGGGCCGTGGTGATGACACCGAGGACCTTCATGATCGGTTCTCCTCTCTGGATACCGGCCCGGCCGCGGGCAGCGGCTCCAGCTCGTCCGGTGCGAAGTAGAAGTAGCGGCCGTACCAGTCGTGCAGATCGGCGGCTGGATCGTCGACGAGCACCAGGGCGACGTGCACTCCGCCGTCGACGTCGCCGAGGATCGCGGTCACCCGGGCGAGGCGATCGGCGAAGAACAGGTCCTGCGCGTCGGCGCGCCGCGACGGATGCACGCGGACCAGGCTGCCCTTGGAGACCGGGACGCCGCCGATGAGCACCGTGTCGGTGTCCGGGTGCGCCCGGGCGTCGACGGCGGGATCCCACCACGGCATGTCGCCGGTCTCGAAGGTCGGGTCATGCAGGACGCCGTGCAGGCGCTGCAGGGCCGGCGCCGACATGGTGTCGCAGCGGTCGATGATCACCTGGGCCTTCGGGTCGGTGGCCCGGGCCTCCGCCTTCTCCGCTTCGGTCATGGTCATCACCCGGAGTGTGAGGATTTCGTCGATCTCGGTGGAGTCGAAGAGCGCGCCGGGGCTCTGCTCGGCGATCTGCGGATGGTCGTACAGGATGATGGGGGCGCCCAGCACCACGTCGCTCGATCCGGGCGGGCCGACCAGGACCGGCCAGCAGCGGTGCTGGGCGCAGCGCCCGGCTGCCGCGGCCGCTTCCGGTGGCGGGTCGAGCAACGAGATGAACCGTCCGTCGTGCGCCTCGATGAGCAGATGCGTGCCGATCAGCGACGACCGGATCGCGGCATCCTTGTCGCCGACCGGCGCCGGGTGATCGTTGGCCACCTCCACGGTCAACCGGACCAAGCCGTCATCGACCTCCGTACGGGTCCGCAGGCGCGCGGTCAACGGCCATCGGCGGCGGACGATCCGGCCGGCCGGCGTCCCATCCGCGTCCAGGAGCGGCTCCACGTCGCTGCCACCGGCGACCTCGACGGGATGATCCGACGCCGCCTCCAGGGTCGACTCCGGAAGGACGATCTCGCGTTCCACCGCCTCGTCCCAGCTCAGGAAGGAGACGCCGGCCACGGTCAGCTCGCCGGTCGGCGCATAGGATCCGTCCGCTTCGAGGCGCTGCACCTCGCGTACCTGCAACTGCAGGAAGCGCAAGTGGATCCGGACCCGCCCGGCGGCACCCGGCTCGAGCAGGCACTGCATCGCCATGTCCGGCGCCTCGGCGTAGGCAGCCGGGGCGGCCTTCGGCGGGCCGAGCACGCCGAACTGCCACCGGGAGCGGTTCTTCGCCGAGCTCGCCCGGTACGGGTAGAGAAGGTAACCCTCGTAGAGCACCGCGTCGGCGATCGTCCGTACCGTGTCCAGGCTCATCGTTCCGCCTCGCCCAACAGCTTCTCGATGGTCTCCTCCCAGCTGGTCAGGCCGTGCCGGGAGCGGTACTCGGCGAGCCTGTCGAGCACGTCGGAGTCGACGCGCAACCACCCGGTGTTCGGGAAGTAGGAGGCGATCATCTGGCGCCATACGCTGACCGGTAGCTGATGCCGGGCCTCGCAGTCCCACGGAATCTGCTCCACGCCGAAACCGGCGCTGCCACGGGTGAACACGGTGCCCGAGAAGAGCAGCGTGAGTGGGACGTCCCCGGCGTCGAGCGCATGCAGATAGCGGGTGCCGACCACGTCCAGGTCGTACGTGCAGGGCAGCGCGAGCTCGGCCTCGGTTCCGCCGGTGAACCCCTGCACCGTGGTGTTGCACTGCATCCACAGGAACGGCTTCAGGGTGTCCGCCCATCGTGCCCGCTCGCCGAAGAGACCACGAAGCCCGGTCTCCTCCTTGTCGCCGTAGCGCCGGCGCTGCGGCTCGATGCGCACCTGGCAGCGCAACGCCATAGCGTGGATACGCTGACCGGTCGTCTCCTCGATGCGCAGCCGCGCGGTCAGTTGCGGTGCCACCGCGTACGGCTCGGCGACGACGTCCAGGACGGTGAACCGGTACCGGCTCATGGCGCACCCACCGCGGGCGCGGGCCGACTGCGGGCTTGCACCCGGGCGAAGAAGGCGTCCATCGCCTCGTGGGCCTCGCGGCCGCCGTCGAAGCCGCGCCACCGGGTGCGCAGCTTCCCGACCAGCTCATAGCAGGCGTCGATCGGCACCAGGTGGCAGGTCGGGTCCGCGGTCCGGTCGGTGCGCCGCAGCAGCAGCGCCTCGACATCGGCGCGCAGCACCGCGAACTGCGGGACCTCCGCCGTGATCCGTTCCCAGGTGGGCAGCGGCAATTCGGATTCGGTGGCACCGGCCGGCCCGGGATAGAAGGCCACCATCCGGCCCTGCGCCGAATTACGGAACAGGAACACCAGACCGACCGGGATCTGCAGCTCGTCGAAGAACCGCCGGTCCAGGCCGGTGCCGGGGAAGGAGAGGTAACGGTCGGGCACCGACCGGTAGTGCAGCTCCGCGCGCTCGTCGGTGAACAGCAGGTAGCAGGAGCGGCAGGCACACATGAGCGCCCGGCTCTGCAGGTCCACCACGTGCCCGTGGGCCGGCCCGATCGGCTCGGCACACATGTCGCAGCGCTCACCGGTAACCGGCGCGGGTCGAACCCGCGTGACCCGGCGCAGCGCGGCCAGCGGGACGCCGGCCCGGCCGGCGACGCTCATGTCGGTACCGGCGTGGGCATCGCGACCAGGACCGACCCGTCCTCGGTGAGCAGGGGCAGGGGGATGAGGTGCAGGCCGTCATCGTCCAGGCAGGCGCCGGCCCGCCGGACATCGTAGTGCCCATGGCAGCCGGGACAGCGCAGGATGGCGTCACCGGTTCCGTCGCCGAGCCGCCGGGCCAGCGATGAGCCGGCCAGCGACTGTCCACACCGGACGCAACCGTCACGGAACGCGTACAGGTCGGCGCCGACCCGGCAGGCGACCATCGGCACCGGGCCGGCCGGCAGAAGACGGACCGCACCCGCCGCGAGGTCGAGCAGCTCCGGTACGGCCACCCACGACGACCCGTGGCCAACCGTCTCGGCGAGCCGCGAGAAGAGCGCCGCGACCGGGATCACCGCCCCGGGGTGCGGCGCCGCGACCGGTTCCTCGACCTCGATCGCCGTGATCTCCGGCGCGGCCGCCTCGATCGCGCCCTGTACCGCCAGCTTCAACGTGACCGGCGACGACGGGCAGCCGTCGCAGCTGCCCAGCATCCTCAGGCGGGCCACACCGTCGGCGGTGACGTCGAGCAGCTTCACGTCGCCGCCATGCGAGCCCAGGTACGGCCGCACGCCGGCCAGCGCCCGCTCGATCCGGGTCTCCACCGCGTACGGGTGCAGCCCGTGCACGAGCAGCAGGCTGGCTACCAGATCGTCCTCGGCCAGGGCATCGAGCACCTCGTCGGTCAGGCCGCCCCGCTCGTGGACGAGGTCGAGAAGCCGCTCCAGGCCGGCGCCGTAGAGATCGGCGACCAGCCGCACGAGCTCCTCGGCGCGTTCCCGGGCGACCGCACCACCCGCGGCGCTGGCGGCGATCAGGGCCTCGATGCGCTCCCCGGCCGCGCGCCAGTCCTGTTCGCTCACGAGACGCCTGCGGACTGCGTCGGGGTGTGCAGAAGTTCCAGCTTCCTCCCGCCGCCGAGATACATGTGCACGCCACACGGCAGGCACGGGTCGAAGCTGCGCACCGTACGCATGATGTCGATGCCCTTGAAGTGTTCCCGGTCGTTCTCCTCGAAGATCGGCTGTCCCTGCACCGCGTCCTCGTACGGTCCCGGCGTCCCGTAGCTGTCGCGCGGGTTGGCATTCCACGGGGTGGGCGGGTACGGGTGATAGTTCGCGATCCTGCCGTCCCGGATCACCATGTGGTGGGACAGCACACCGCGTACGGCCTCGGTGAAGCCGCAGCCGATGGCGTCGTCGGGCACCTCGAACTTCTCCCAGGTCTTGGTGTGCCCGGCCCGGATCTCCACCAGAGCCTTCTCGGCGAAGTGCAGCGCGCAGGCGGCGGCGTACGCCTGGAAGTAGGTGCGAGCCCGGTTGCGCTCGACCGTGTTGCTCCAGCGCGGGATCTTCCACTCCAGCTCGACCGGGCCCTTGAGCGCGGTCTTCGGCAGGTTGATCTGCACGCTGGAACCGGTCGACCGGACGTATCCGATGTCCAGCAACCCGGCGAGAGCGGTGGACCAGAGCCGGGCCAGCGGGCCGCCGCCGGTGTCCAGCGCGAGGTAGTCCGTGCCGTCGTACCAGCGCGGCGACATCACCCAGCTGTACTTGTCGTCCAGGTCGCGCTTCTGCGGCCGGGGGTTGGTGTGCTGGTTCCAGGGGTGCCGGCGGTCGACCGGGTTGCCCAGCGGGTCGTGGGTCACGAACATCTCCTGGTCCTCCCAGTCGTCGTAGTACGACGAACCGAGCAGGATCCGGATGCCCAGGTTGATTTTGACGAGATCGGTGGTGATCAGTTTGCCGTCGACGACGATGCCCGGGGTGACGTACATCTTGCGTCCCCAGTCGGTCATGTCGGCGTATTTGAAGTTGCAGTGTTCCGGGTCCTGGAAGGAACCCCAGCAGCCGAGCAGGATGCGCCGGTTGCCGACCATCTCGTAGCCCGGCAAGGCCTGGTAGAAGAAGTCGAACAGGTCGTCGTGCATCGGCACGACCTTCTTCATGAACTCGACGTACCGCATGAGGCGGCTCAGATAGTCGGTCATCAGCTGGATGGTCGCGACCGTGCCGACCCCGCCCGGATACAGCGTGGAGGGGTGCACGTGACGGCCCTCCATCAGGCAGAACATCTCCCGCGTCATCCGGCTGACCTGCAGCGCCTCGCGGTAGAACTCGCCGGTGAACGGGTTCAGCGAGCGCATGATGTCGCCGATCGTGCGGTAGCCGTGCGCGCCCGCATGCGGCGCCTCGGTCCGGTTCGCCTGCTCCAGCACGCCCGGATTGGTCTCGGCGACCATCTTCTCGCAGTAGTCCACCCCGACCAGGTTCTCCTGGAAGATGTTGTGGTCGAACATGTACTCGGCGGCCTCGCCGAGGTTGACGATCCATTCGCCCAGGTGCGGCGGTTTCACGTTGTACGCCATGTTCTGCGCGTAACACGAGCAGGTCGCGTGGTTGTCACCGCAGATGCCGCAGATCCGGCTGGTGATGAAGTGCGCGTCGCGCGGGTCCTTGCCCTTCATGAAGATCGAGTAGCCGCGGAAGATTGAACTCGTGCTGTGGCATTCCGCGACGACCCGCTGCTTGAAGTCGATCTTCGTGTAGATCCCGAGGCTGCCGACGATCCGGGTGATCGGATCCCACGCCATGTCGACGAGGTCGGTGCCCTGTGCCGAACCGTCACCCCTGTTCTGCGTCGCCGTCATGACTTCGCCTCTCCGTTGTCGCAGTGGTCATGACGCGCCGGCCGGGCGCGTGCCGGGCATGCGGTCACCAGGTGCGGGTGGCGCCCGTGGTCAGCTTCCGGCCCGGCTTGCGCCACTTGGGCTCCCGGTCGAGCGTGTGGGTGGTGATGTGGCGCAGCCGCCGCATCGTCGACCCGTACGGGCCGACCGCGTTGGTGGAGAACCTGCCGCCCGGTGGCTCGTCCATGAACGGCATGAACTTGTCCGGGAAGCCGGGCATGGTGCAGCCGATGCAGATGCCACCGACGTTCGGGCAGCCACCGATCCCGTTGAGCCACCCGCGCTTGGGTACGTTGCATTTGACGGTCGGTCCCCAGCAGCCGAGCTTCACGATGCACTTCGGGGAGCCGTACTCCGTGGCGAAGTCGGCCTGCTCGTAGTAGCCGGCGCGGTCGCAGCCCTCGTGCACGGTCTGGCCGAACAGCCACGTCGGGCGCAGCACCTCGTCGAGCGGGATCATCGGCGCCTGGCCGGTGGCCATGTAGAGCAGGTAGGTCAGCGTCTCGGAGAGGTTGTCCGGTTGGATCGGGCAGCCCGGCACGCAGACGATCGGGATGCCGGCCTTGGACCTCCACTCCCAGCCCAGATAGTCGGGCACGCCCATCGCCCCGGTCGGGTTGCCGGCCATGGCGTGGATGCCGCCGTACGTGGCGCAGGTGCCCACCGCGACCACGGCGGTGGCCTTCGGCGCGAGCCGGTCCAGCCATTCGCTGGTGGTCATCGGCTGGCCGGTGGCGGGATTGTTGCCGAACCCGCACCAGTAGCCCTCGTCGTGCAGTTGCTCGTTGGGGATCGACCCCTCGACCACCAGGACGAAGGGCTCCAGCTCGCCGCGGTCGGCCTTGAAGAACCACTCGAGGAAGTCGTCGGCGCCGCCGTTCGGCCCGCACTCGAAGTCGATCAGCGGCCAGTGCACCGCCACCTGCGGCAGGCCGGGCAGCGCGCCGAGCGCGATCTCTTCGACACTGGGCTGCGTGGCGGCGGTCAGCGCGACGGAGTCGCCGTCACAGCTGAGTCCCGCGTTGATCCACAGTACATGGATGAGCGTATCGGCCGCTTTCGATGCTTCCGGGGAGGGCATGGAGACCGCTTTCCGGGGTCAGCGACGGCCCCTGCGGCACTGGAGTCGACCTTCAACCCACCTGCGTGACGCATCTAACACCTAACCGTCAGACGTGTCACCATGTCAACGACGTCGCAGCTACTTCAGGCCGTAGTGAGGGCACCGTGCACGAGCTGGCGATCACCCAGAGCGTCGTGGACGCGGTCTGCGAGCGTGCCGCCGGCCGGATCGTCCGCAGCGTCAAGGTGCGCGTCGGTGCGCTGACCGCGGTGGTGCCGGAGGCCATGCGGTTCTGCTTCGAACTCGTCGCCGAGGGTACCGTCGCCGAGGCCGCCCGGCTCGACATCGAGCAGCGCGCCGGCGCCGCTCATTGCCGCGGCTGCGACCGCGACATCGTCCTGCCCGACCTCGTCCTGCTGTGCCCGTGTGGCAGCGCCGACCTGCGCGTGACCGCCGGTCGCGAGCTGCAGGTCGTCTCGATGGAGGTGGATTGAGCCATGTGTGGCACGTGCGGCTGCGGTGACGCGGCGGGCCCCCGGATCGCCGTGCCGCACGACCACGACGCCCATGACCACCCGCATCCGCATGATCATCTGAGTCCGGGCGGCGGCACGACGATCACGCTTGAGCAGAAGGTGCTCGCCAAGAACGACGCGCTCGCCGAACGCAACCGCAACCATCTGGCGGACCACCGCATCGTCGCGGTGAACCTGATGAGCTCTCCCGGGGCGGGCAAGACCACCCTGCTCGAACGTACGATCCGCGACACCGCCGGCCGTCGTGCCGTCTCGGTGATCGAGGGAGACCAGGAGACGCTGCTCGACGCGGACCGCATCCGCCGGACCGGGTGCCCCGTGGTGCAGGTGAACACCGGCGCGGGCTGCCACCTCGACGCCGCGATGACGTACCGGGCGCTGACCGCGCTGGCGCCTCCGGACCGCTCGCTGGTCTTCATCGAGAACGTGGGCAATCTGGTCTGCCCGGCGCTGTTCGACCTCGGCGAATCCGCCAAGGTGGTGATCATTTCGGTGACCGAGGGCACCGACAAGCCATGCAAATACCCGCACATGTTCGCGGTCGCGGATCTGGTCGTCGTCAACAAGGTCGACCTGTTGCCGTACGTCGACTTCGATCTCGAGTCGTGTCAGGCGCACGTCAAGGCGGTGAATCCCGGTGCCGGGTTGATCGCCCTCTCCGCGACCACCGGGGACAACGTCTCCTCCTGGTATGACTGGCTGGCCGCCCGGGGATGAGGCGTCATCACGAAGGGGTGCGGAGCAACTCGCGGAGCGCGGCGTCGAAGACCTCGTGATGCCGCGCGACGTCCTCGACCGTCGTCTCCGGACACATCAACGCCATGTTGTGGAACGGGGTCAGCAGAACGCCCCGGTTCAGCAGGTAGAGGTGCAGGAAGTCCTCCAGCTCACCGTCCGCGCAGGCGGCCGACTCGGTGCCGGTCCGCGGTGCCGGCGCGGCGAAGCGGTACTCCACGCGAGCCCCGAGCTGGGCCACCGACCACGGCAACCCGTACCCCGAAACGGTCTTGCGGACGCCCTCGGCGAAGGCCGTCGCGACCCGGGTCATGCCCGCGAACGCCGCATCGGTGAGCACCTCCTCGAGCGTCGCGCGGGTGGCCGCCATCGACACCGGGTTGCCGGCCAGCGTGCCGCCGACGCCGCCCATGTCGACCAGGTCGAGGTCGGCGCGGCCGGTCAGCATCCCGGCGAGGTCGGCCGACAGTCCGTACGCGCCGACCGGGATGCCGCCACCGATGGCCTTGCCGATGGTGACCACGTCGGGCGCCAGGCCCCACGCGGCGGTGGCGCCACCCGGGCCGGCCGAGAAGGTGTGGGTCTCGTCGTTGATCAGGTAGGTGCCGTGCTCCCGGGTCAGCTTCCGGACCCCCTCCAGGTAGCCGGGATCGGGCAGCACGATGCCGATATTGGTCAAGGCAGGCTCCATCAGAACCGCGGCCACATCACCGTACGAGAGCTCGCGGGCCAGCCCGTCCAGATCGTTGAACTCGGCGACCCGGCTGGTCGAGGTCACGTCGCACGGCGCGCCGACGTTGCCCGCGCGGCTGTGCGGCTTGCCGTCCGGTCCGAGAACGATCAGCGATTCGTCGACCGTACCGTGATAGCAGTAGCTGTTGACCAGCACGCGCGGGCGACCGGTCACGGCGCGCAGGAGCCGGATCGCCCACCGGTTGGCGTCGGTCGCGGTCAACGCGAAACTCCAGGCCGGCACGCCGAACCGGCGGGTCAGCTCGGCGCCGACCGGCCCGGCGTCCTCGGTCGGCAGCATGGTGCTGGCGCCGCCCAGGTCGGCCAGCCTGCGGTTCACCGCGGCCACCACCGGCGCGGGGGAGTGGCCGGCCATCGCTGCCGTGTCGCCGAGGCAGAAGTCGACGTACTCGTGGCCGTCGATGTCGGTGAGCCGGGCGCCGCGGGCCCGTCCGGCGTACACCGGGTGGCCCGCTGCGGTCTTGTTCATCCAGGTCATGGGCACCCGGCCGAACAGATTGCCGGCGCGCGCGTGTGCGGCCGCCGAACGAGGGTTCCGCTCCGCGAACGTGCCCCGCTCACGTTCGGTCAGGACACCGAGACGGACGCGGTCGATGGCACTGTCAGCTTCGGATTCCGTCGGCATGGCGCGACGCTACCAGCTCGAGCCCTCCGTCGATCTTGGAGTTGTGGTGGCCTATATAGGGTAGATGCGGCTTTTGTGGGGCACCACAACTCCAAGATCGGCGCGGTGAGGGAGGGCTAGAAGAGGGCTAGCTGGCCGGGGATGGGGTCGCGACGGGCGTTCAGGCCCCGGCGGAACACCCAGCGCGTCAGCTCGGGCGTCAGGTCCTTACCGGGTGGCGGCGACCCGCCGGTGAGCGCCCACAAGGACGGCCCCAAGTTGATGCCACGGCCGGAAAGCGCGCGTTTCATCACGGCGAGGCTCAGCGGGACACGGGCCACGTGGAGATCGGGCAGCGGCAGATCCGCCCGCATCCGCATCAGGCGGCGGTTGCGGTCCACCACCTCCCGCGAATCCGGCGCCAGGAGCTGCTGCGCGGCGAGCTCGCCCACCGCGTCCCGGACCAGGTGCACCTCGCCGCAGTCCAGGGCCGCCCAGGCGGCGTCCACGCTGCCGAACGACGCCAGCAGCCGGGCCGCCGTGGCCGCGCCGAACCGGCGTACGCCGTGCAGGTTGTCGGAGGGGTCACCGCGCAGCGCGGCGTAGTCGCGGTACTGCCACGGTTCCACACCGCACACCCGGGACAGGGCGGCCGCGTCGATCAGCACCGCCTCGTCGAAACCGCCGTTGCGTACGCGGAGCACGGACGTGGTCTCGTCGATCAGCGCGAAGGCGTCCCGGTCGCTGGTCATCAGCACCGATCGCCAGCCGTTGCGCCGGGCGTGCTCGGCCGAGCTGGCCAGGACGTCGTCGGCCTCGTACCCGGGCGGCACGACAGTGCAGATGCCGGCCGCGCGGAGCAGCGACGGAGCCGCGGCGATCTGGTCGGCGAGATCAACGGGTTTCGCCGGACGATGCGCCTTGTATCCGGGATAGTCGGCCTTGCGGGCGGAGTCGTCCGGACAGTCGAAGCCGACCAGCACGGCGTCCGGGCGAAGGTGCGCCGCCGCCCGGGCGGCATACCCGATCAATCCCTTGAGTGCCCACACCGGACGGCCGGCCCCGTCCAGCAGCCCGTCCACCGTTCCGGCATGGTAGGCCCGGTGCAGCAGGCTGTTGCCGTCCAGGGCGAGCAGCAACGGGACCGTCGGCGACACCCGCACAGCTTATGCCCGCGGGCGGTGAGGGACGGAGTTCCGTGCGGGCGGTCCGGGGCCGGGTTAGGGTCGGGCGCATGGGCGTCCGTACCTGGATCGAGGGCTGGCCGGTCTACCGGCAGCTGACCGGCACCGACCCGCTGGGACGCGGCGCGGCCGCGCAGTCGAAGCGGTCGAAATCGCTTACCGCGCGCACCGAGACCGCCGATTCCATGGCCCGGTCCGTATGCCCGTACTGCGCGGTCGGTTGCGGGCAACGGGTCTTCGTCAAGGACGGCAAGGTCATCCAGATCGAGGGCGATCCGGACAGCCCGATCTCCAAGGGCCGGCTGTGCCCGAAGGGCTCGGCCAGCAAGAGCCTGGTGACCAGCCCGCGGCGGGTGCAGAAGGTGCTCTACCGGCGGCCGTACGCGACGGATTGGGAAGAGCTCGACCTGGACACCGCGATGGGCATGATCGCGGACCGGATGCTCGCCACCCGGGAGGCCACCTGGGAGGACACCGACGACGACGGCCGGCCGCTGAACCGGACGCTGGGCTTCTCCAGCCTCGGCGGCGCGACCCTGGACAACGAAGAGAACTACCTGATCAAGAAGCTGTTCACGGCGATGGGCGCGATACAGATCGAGAACCAGGCGCGCATTTGACACTCCGCCACCGTTCCCGGTCTGGGAACCAGCTTCGGCCGTGGCGGGGCCACCGGATTCCTCCAGGATCTGGCCAACGCGGACTGCATCATCATCCAGGGCTCCAACATGGCGGAGGCCCACCCGGTGGGTTTCCAGTACGTGGTGGAGGCGAAGAAGCGCGGCGCCAAAATCATTCACATCGATCCGCGGTTCAGCCGGACGAGCGCGCTCGCGCACAGCTACGTTCCGGTGCGCGCCGGTGCCGACATCGCGTTCCTCGGCGGCATCGTCAACTACATCCTGAGTAACGAGAAGGACTTCCGGGAGTACGTCGTCGCGTACACCAACGCGTCCATGATCGTCAGCGAGGACTTCAAGGACACCGAGGATCTGGACGGCCTGTTCTCCGGCTACGACCCGGAAACCAACACGTACGACCAGACCAGCTGGGCGTACCAGGGGCAACAGCAGGACGAGCGGGCCACCCAGGACGAGGGTGAGGCGCACATCGACCGGGAGACCGCCTCCGGCTTGGAGCAGGAGGCGCACGGCCCGCCGGTGCCCGCCGACGTGCCGCGTGATCCGACGCTGCAGCATCCCCGGTGCGTCTACCAGGTCCTCAAGCGGCACTACTCGCGCTACACCCCGGAGGTCGTGGAACGGGTCTGCGGCGTGCCGCAGGACAAGTTCCTGGAGGTCTGCGAGGCGTGGACGGCCAACTCGGGCCGGGACCGCACCACCGCACTGGTCTACTCCGTCGGCTGGACTCAGCACAGCGTCGGTGTGCAGTACATCCGCACCGGAGCGATCATCCAGTTGCTGCTCGGCAACATGGGCCGGCCCGGCGGCGGGGTGATGGCGCTGCGCGGGCACGCCAGCATCCAGGGTTCCACCGACATCCCGACGCTGTTCAACATCCTTCCCGGCTACCTTCCGATGCCGCACCACAAGCAGCACGAGACGTTCCGGCAGTGGGTGGACGCGATCCGTCACCCGGAGCAGAAGGGATTCTGGGCCAACGCGGAGGCGTACGCGGTCAGCCTGCTCAAGGCGTACTGGGGGAACGCCGCCACGGCCGAGAACGACTGGGGGTACGGCTGGCTGCCCCGGCTCACCGGCGACCACGGCACCTATCGGCAGGTGCTGGACATGATCGACGGGAAGATCAAGGGATACATCCTGCTGGGCCAGAACCCGGCCGTGGGCTCCGCGCACGCCAAGGCGCAGCGGCTCGGCATGGCCAACCTCGACTGGCTGGTCGTCCGCGATCTGTTCATGATCGAGAGTGCCACGTTCTGGAAGGACAGCCCGGAGGTCGAAACCGGCGAGATCGTGCCGGCCGAGTGCCGCACCGAGGTCTTCTTCGTACCGGCCGCCTCGCACGTCGAGAAGGAGGGCACCTTCACCCAGACGCAGCGGATGCTGCAGTGGCGCGAGAAGGCCGTCGAGCCACCCGGCGACTGCCGGTCCGAGCTGTGGTTCTTCTACCACCTCGGCCGGATCATCAGGGACCGGCTGGCAGGCTCCACGGCCCCCCGCGACCAGGGCATCCTCAATCTGACGTGGGACTACCCGCTGCACGGCGAGCGGGCCGACGAGCCCAGCGGCGAGGATGTCCTGAAGGAGATCAACGGGTACGACCTCACCGCCGGCAAGCTGCTTCCCGGCTTCGCCGCGCTGAAGGCGGACGGTTCCACCTCCTGCGGCTGCTGGATCTACTGCGGCGTCTACTCCGACGGCGTCAACCGGTCCGCCCGCCGCAAGCCCGGATCCGAGCAGGACTGGGTTGCTCGCGAGTGGGGCTGGGTCTGGCCGATGGACCGCCGCACGCTCTACAACCGCGCCTCCGCCGACCCCGAGGGCAGGCCGTGGTCGGAGCGCAAGAAGTACGTCTGGTGGGACCCGGAAGCCGGCGAGTGGACCGGCTACGACGTGCCGGACTTCGAGAAGACCAAGCCGCCGTCGTACCGGCCGCCCGACGGCGCCAGCGGCGTGGCGGCCATCGCCGGCGACGACGCGTTCATCATGCAGGGTGACGGGAAGGGCTGGCTGTACGCGCCCAGCGGGCTGATCGACGGTCCGTTGCCGACGCACTACGAGCCGGCCGAGTCCACGGTGCGTAACCCGCTCTACACCCAGCAGGCCAACCCGACCCGCAAGGTGTACGAACGTTCGGACAACTACACCAACCCGAGTGAGCCGGAGCGGCACACCGAGGTCTTCCCGTACGTGTTCAGCACCAGCCGGCTCACCGAGCACCACACGGCCGGCGCGATGAGCCGGCAGCTCGCGTACCTGTCCGAGCTGCAGCCGCAGATGTTCGTCGAGGTGTCGCCGGAGCTTGCCGCCGAACGCGGACTCGAGCACCAGGGCTGGGCGCACATCGTCACCGCCCGAGCCGCGATCGAGGCTCGGGTGATGATCACCGATCGGCTGACCCCGCTGCGCATCGACGGCCGGATCGTGCATCAGATCTGGATGCCGTACCACTGGGGCAGCGAGGGCCTGGTCACCGGCGACTCGGCCAACGACCTGATCGGCATCAACCTGGATCCGAACGTGCTGATCCAGGAGAGCAAGGTGGGCACCTGCGACATCCAGCCTGGCCGCCGCCCGTCCGGACCTCGGCTGCTGGAGCTGGTGAACGGCTACCGTGCCCGGGCCGGGCTCACACCCGGGCACCACACTCCGATGCTGACCGCCGACGAGCCGGGGGAGCGCTGAGCATGGCCGGGAAGAACAGCCTTTACGGCCCGCTGGATCCGGCACCGGACGCCGGCTACGTTGACCCGCCACCACGGATGGGTTTCTTCACCGACACCAGCGTCTGCATCGGTTGCAAGGCGTGCGAGGTGGCGTGCAAGGAGTGGAACCTGGTCCCGGACGACGGCTTCAACCTGCTCGGCACCTCGTACGACAACACCGGCGGGCTGACCGCCAACTCGTGGCGGCATGTGGCGTTCATCGAGCAACCGGCCGTGGGTGGGCCGGCGGTGGACGCGCTCGCCGCGGCCGCGACCATCACCGATCCCAAGCCGGAACCGCAGTTCCTCGGCATGCCGATGTCCGACCTGCCGGGCCGGACGATGGACGCCCCGCGCAGCGACTTCCGCTGGCTGATGATGTCCAACGTCTGCAAGCACTGCACCCACGCCGCGTGCCTGGACGTCTGCCCGACCGGCGCACTGTTCCGCACCGAGTTCGGCTCGGTGGTGGTGCAGGAGGACATCTGCAACGGTTGCGGATACTGCATTCCGGCCTGCCCGTACGGCGTGATCGACCGGCGCGAGGACGACGGCCGGGCATGGAAGTGCACGCTCTGCTACGACCGGATCGGCGACGGCCTGATGCCGGCCTGCGCCACGGCCTGCCCCACCCAGTCCATCCAGTACGGCGAACTCGACGAACTGCGCGCCCGCGCCCAGCACCGGGTGGAGAAACTGCACGAACAGGGCGTCGCGGAGGCACGGCTGTACGGCCACGACCCGAACGACGGTGTGGGCGGCGGCGGCGCCTTCTTCCTCCTGCTGGACGAGCCCGAGGTGTATGGCCTGCCGCCCGACCCGGTGGTCACCACGCGGGACCTTCCGGCGATGTACAAGCGGGCCGGACTGGCCGCCCTGGCCATGGCCGCCGTCGTGGTCGCCTCCTTCGTCGGAGGCCGCTCATGAGACGGCGCCGGGACAAGCAACGTCCTGCCGAGGAATCGGTGGTGCCACCGGCCGAATTCCGCTCCTACTACGGACGGCCCGTCGTCAAGCCGGCGGTCTGGCACCACGACGTCGCCGCCTACCTGTTCACCGGCGGCCTGGCCGCGGGTTCCGCGCTGCTCGCCGCGGGCGGCGACGCCACCGGCCGGCCCGCGCTGCGCCGCGCCGGCCGGGTCACCGCGCTCGGCGCGCTCGTCGCGAGCACCTATTACCTGGTCCACGATCTCGGCCGGCCGGAACGGTTCCTGCACATGCTGCGGGTCGCCAAGCCGACCTCACCGATGTCGATGGGCACCTGGATTCTCAGCGGGTTCGGGGCGGCCGCCGGGGTATCGGCCGCGGCTGAGGGCGCCGCACTACTGCCCGAGCGCGGCGTGCTCGGCCTGGCCCGCAAGATCCTGACGCCGGTCGGCACGGCCGGGCAGTACGGCGCCGCGGCCATCGCGCCGGCCCTGGCCACGTACACCGCGGTGCTGCTCGCCGACACCGCGACGCCGAGCTGGCACGCGGCGTACCCGGAACTGCCTTTCATCTTCGCCGGCAGCGCGCTGGCCAGCGGCGCCGGCGTGGGCCTCATCGCCGCGCCGTCCGAACAGGCCGGTCCGGCGCGGCGCCTGGCGGTCCTCGCAGCGGCGATGGAGCTCTACGGCGCCCACCGGGTGGAGTCCACAAAGGGCCTGCTCAGCGAGCCGTACACCCAGGGCCGGGCGAGCCGGCGGCTGCGCGCCGGCCGGGCGCTCACCGCGTTGGGCGCGGCCGGAGCCCTCCTCGGCGGTCGTAGCCGGGCAGTGTCCGCCCTGTCCGGCCTGTCATTGCTGACCGCGTCGCTCGCCACACGATTCGGGATCTTCGATGCGGGTATCGCATCGGCCAGGGACCCGAAGTACACGGTCCTGCCGCAACGGGAAAGCCTTGCGGCACGCGCGGCCTCCGACGAGACCGCCACCACGAAGATCCAGAGAGGGCCGGCCGCTGCCGGACCCTGATCACCAGGAGGCCGGCATGGCAACGGCGAGCTCAGGCACCTCGGTCCGGACTGCGGACAGCGACCCCACGCGCGGTCGCTGGTGGATCGTGGTGGCCGCCGTGCTGGTGCAGTTGGCCCTGGGTGCGGTGTACGCCTGGAGTGTCTTCAACGGGCCTCTGCAGGAGCAGTTCGGCTGGAGCAAGGCCCAGGCGGTGCTGCCGTTCGAGGTGGTGATCGGCACGATCTTCATCGGCAGCATGATCGGCGGCCGCATCCAGGACCGCCGCGGCCCGCGCCCGGTCGCGCTCGGTGGCGTGATCCTCTACGCCGTGGGCATCATGCTGGCCTCCCTGGTGTCCTCCAGCGGCCAGCTCTGGTTGCTGGTCGCCACGTACGGGGTCCTGGGCGGCATCGGGCTGGGCGCCGCGTACATCACCCCGATCGCCATGCTGGCCAAATGGTTCCCCGACCGGCGCGGCCTGATCACCGGAATCGCGGTGGCCGGCTTCGGCTTCGGCGCGGTGCTCACCGCGCCCGTCGCCAAGGCGCTGCTCAACGGCACCGAGGACAAGACCAGCGTGTTCCTTCCGCTGGGCATCGCGTACCTGATCGCCGGGGTGGCCGGGGCGGTGTTCTTCCGGAACCCGCCGCAGGGCTACCGGGTGCCCGGCTTCGAGCCCAAGGCGGCAGGCCCGGCGGTCGCCGGCACACGCGTCTACACGCTGTCCGAGGCGTTGCGCACCCCGCAGTGGTACATGCTCACCGCCATCCTGGCGCTGAACACCGCGTGCGGCATCGCGTTCATCTCGCAGGCCTCCGACGCCGCGCAGGACGTCGCCGGGGTGACCGCCGCGACCGCCGCCGGGCTGGTCGGCGTGCTCGGCCTGTTCAACGGCGCCGGCCGGGTGGCCTGGGCCTGGTTGTCCGACCGGATCGGCCGCATGAAGGCGTTCCTCGGCATGCTCGGGTTGCAGGCCATCTGCTTCGCCATCCTGCCGCACGCCGCCGCGTTCGCCGTCTTCGCGGTTCTTGCGGCGCTCATCTACCTGGCGTACGGCGGCGGGTTCGGCACCATGCCGGCCACCGCGGCGGACTACTTCGGCACCCCGAACGCCGGCGCCATCTACGGCGCCATGATCGTCGCATGGAGCATCGGCGGCGTCGTCGGCCCACTGGTCACCGCAGCCCTGTACGAGGCGAATGACCAGAGCTACACGGTGCCGTTCACGGTGATCGCCGGGGTCGCCCTTGTGGCGCTCGCCCTGCCGCTGGTCACCCGCATGCCGTCCGCGCCGGTCAGCGCACGATCAAAGTGATCCCGTCGCCGCGGGCCGGCACCAGCTCACCCACCACCGGGTAACCCGGCACCTCGCCCGCCACCAGCAGGCCGCCGGAGGTCTGCGCGTCGGCCAGCAGCAGCAGCTCGTCCTCGGCGACGCCGGCGGTGTCGGCGTGCGGGCGCACCCAGTCGAGGTTGCGCCGGGTGCCGCCGCTGACGAAACCGGCGGCGAGGGCGGCGCGGGCGCCGTCCAGGTACGGCACCGCGGCGGCGTCGACGCGGGCCGTCACCCCGCTGGCCCGGGCCAGCTTGTGCAGGTGCCCGAGCAGGCCGAACCCGGTCACGTCGGTCGCGCACACCGCCCCCCCGGCGAGCGC
>Ga0081539_10003617_pt1 | contig 18655 bp, 16 predicted proteins | sample TabmetS4T2R2_FD_71023 | JGI IMG/M metagenome (GOLD analysis project Ga0081539, IMG submission 71023) | Tabebuia heterophylla rhizosphere microbial communities from the University of Puerto Rico - S4T2R2 | ecosystem: Host-associated > Plants > Roots > Rhizosphere ...
GCTGCCCCAGATGCACCCCGAGCTCGACCCGGCCACCTACGGCTTCACCATCTGGGACCTGGAGCGCCGCTTCGTCACCGGCGGGCTGGCCGGCCAGCGCGAGCTGCCCCTGGGCGAGATCCTGCACATCCTCCGCGACGCCTACTGCCGCACCGGCACCGTCGAGTACATGCACAACGCCCAGACCGACGAGAAGCAGTGGATCCAGGACCACGTCGAGGGCGTCCCCCAGGAGCTGCCCAAGGAGGACCAGCTCCAGATCCTGCACAAGCTCAGCGAGGCCGAGGCCTTCGAGCGCTTCCTGCACAACAAGTACACCGGTCACAAGCGCTTCAGCCTGGAGGGCGGCGAGAGCCTGATCCCGATGCTGGACGCGGTCCTGGACGCGGCCGCCGACGACAACATGGAGGGCACGGTCATCGGCATGAGCCACCGCGGCCGGCTCAACGTGCTCGCCAACACCGTCGGCAAGAGCTACGGGGAGATCTTCGGCGAGTTCGAGGGCAACCTCGACCCGACCCTGACCCAGGGCTCGGGCGACGTGAAGTACCACCTCGGGGCGGTCGGCAAGCACGTGGCCCGCTCCGGCAGGGAGGTGCGGGTCGAGGTCGCCTCCAACCCCAGTCACCTGGAGGCTGTCAACCCGGTGGTCGAGGGGATCGCCCGGGCCCGCCAGGACCTGCTCGACCGGGGCGAGGAGGCGCCGGTCCTGCCCATCCTGATCCACGGCGACGCCGCCTTCGCCGGCCAAGGGGTGGTCGCCGAGACCCTCAACCTGTCCCAGCTGCGCGGCTACCGCACCGGCGGCACGGTCCACATCGTCGTCAACAACCAGGTCGGGTTCACCACCAGCCCCGACTACGGCCGCTCCTCCACCTACGCCACCGACGTGGCCAAGATGATCCAGGCGCCGATCTTCCACGTGAACGGCGACGACCCCGAGGCGTGCGTGCGCGTGGCCCGCCTGGCCTTCCAGTTCCGCCAGGCGTTCAAGAAGGACGTCGTCATCGACATGTGGTGCTACCGGCGCTACGGCCACAACGAGGCCGACGAGCCGGCCTTCACCCAGCCGCTGATGTACGAGCGGATCAAGAACCGCCGCCCGGTCCGCAAGCTCTACACCGAGGCCCTGGTCAACCGGGGCGACCTGTCGATCGAGGACGCCGAGGAGTCGCTGGAGGCGTTCCGCCGGCGCCTCCAGCAGGCCTTCGACGACACCCACGACGAGGAGGGTGGCCAGGTGGCCAAGGTCGAGCTGGAGCGGCCGGCCCCGATGGCCGCCGACCCGGCCGTGGACACCAAGGTGGACCGGGCGACCCTCGACCAGCTGCTGGTCAAGCTGACCACGGTTCCCGAGGACTTCAATGTCCACCCCAAGCTGACCCGGTGGCTGGAGCAGCGGGCCGGCGCCCTCGAGCGCAACGCCGTCGACTGGGCCCTCGGCGAGGCCCTGGCCTTCGGGTCCCTGCTCGAGGAGGGCCGCACCATCCGGCTGTCCGGCCAGGACACCCGGCGGGGCACCTTCAGCCAGCGCCACTCGGTCCTGGTCGACCAGCAGACCGGCGACCTGTACACGCCCCTGGCCAACCTGGGGGAGGGCCAGGGCAAGTTCTTCGTCTACGACAGCCTGCTGAGCGAGTTCGCGGCCATGGGGTTCGAGTACGGCTACTCGGTGGCCAACCCCGACGCCCTGGTCCTGTGGGAGGCCCAGTTCGGCGACTTCGTCAACGGCGCCCAGATCATCGTCGACCAGTTCATCTCGGCCGCCGAGGACAAGTGGGGGCAGCGCTCCAGCCTGGTCCTGCTCCTGCCCCACGGGTTCGAGGGCCAGGGGCCCGAGCACTCCAGCGCCCGCCTGGAGCGGTTCCTGGACCTCGCCGCCGAGGACAACATGCAGGTCGCCTACCCGTCGACCCCGGCCCAGTACTTCCACCTGCTGCGCCGCCAGGCCCTGCGGGCCAACCGCAAGCCGCTGGTGGTGATGACCCCCAAGTCGCTGCTGCGGCTGCCGGCGGCCCGGTCCACGGCCGAGCAGCTCACGGCCGGACAGTTCTCCGAGGTCCTGCCCGACCCCGAGGGGCCGTCGCCCGACCGGGTCCGGCGGGTCATCCTCGGCAGCGGCAAGGTCTTCTACGAGCTGGCCAAGCGGCGCAAGGACGGGGACCTCGACCAGGTGGCCATCCTCCGGGTGGAGCAGCTGTACCCGTTCCCGGCCCAGGCCTTGCGGGCCCAGCTGGACGCCTACCCGGACGCCGGGCAGGTCCTGTGGGTCCAGGAGGAGCCCGAGAACATGGGCGCCTGGCGGTACGTGCGGCTCAAGGCCGAGGAGGAGCTGGGGGTGCGGCTGGAGGCGGCCACCCGGGCCGAGGGCGCGGCCCCGGCCGCGGGCAGCCCGACCCTGCACGCCCAGGAGCAGCAGGAGCTACTCGACCGGGCCTTCGCCGGGCTATAGGGTAGACCGCACCCCTGATCCGCGACCGATGGAGGTGCCGCCATGAAGGTTCGGGACGTGGCGAGCAGCGCCGTGGTGGCGGTGGGCCCGGCCCAGTCGCTGCGCGAGGCGGCGCAGCTGATGGCCAAGCACCGGGTCGGCTCGGCCGTCGTCCAGGACGCCGAGATGCTGGTCGGGATCCTCACCGAGCGCGACGTCCTCAACGCGGTCGCGGCCGCCGACGACCCCGATGCGGTCAGCGTCGAGCAGCTCATGACCGCCGACGTGGTCACCGTCGGGCCCGACTGGGAGCTGATCGAGGCGGCCAAGGTGATGGCCAGCCGCCGCATCCGCCACCTGGTCGTCTACGACGGCGGCCAGCTCCTCGGGGTGCTGAGCGTCCGCGACGTCCTGCCCGCGGTCCTGCCGGAGTAGCCTCGGGTCGCCGTGGCCGACCGGCCGAGGCCAGCCGCGCGGGTGCTCGGCGACCTGGCGCTGGCCGACCATTCCTGCGCCAGCCTGCTCGCCACCTGGGCCAGGGCCGGGGGCGGACAGTTCCCGGCCTGGCGAGCCAGCTTCACCGGCGCCGGGCGCCCGGCCGGCCTGGCCGCCCGGGATGTGCCGGGGCTGCTCGGCTACCGCCACTTCCTGGCCGCCCTGGCCGACCTGCTCGACGTCGCCCCCGAGCCGGGGCCTCGGTCCACCGGGAGGCTAGGCGTGCGCCCCCCGGACCCCCAGGCCGGCGAGGAGCTGGAGCGCCAGGTGGTGGCCCGGCGCGACGAGCTCGCCGGGGCCGACCCGAGCGGATACCTGCGGCTGCTGCTGGACCACGCCGGCATCGCCGCCCTGCTGGTCGACACCGGCGCCGGGGGCGACAAGGTCCTGCGGCCGGCCGAGCTGGAGCGGGCCGCCGACCGGCCGGCCCACGAGATCGTCCGCCTCGAGCCCCTGGCCGAGGAGCTGCTGGCTCCGGGCGCGCCCACCACTCGGTCGCTGGCCCGGCTCGTGGCCGGGTTCGAGGAGCGGGTCGGGCTGGCCATGGAGCGGGGCGCGGTCGCCCTCAAGTCGATCGCCTCCTCGCGGGGCGGGCTGTGGCTGTTCACCGAGACCACCCAGGCCGACCGGCGCCGGGCCTTCACCAACCTCGACAAGGCCGCCCAGTCGGAACGGTTCGACGACGCGGTGCTGCTGCCGTTCCTGGTCCGGCGGGCGGCCGAGCTGGCCGGGACCCGCCGGGTGCCGCTCCAGTTCGCCACCGGCATCGGCGACGAGGACGTGTACCTGCCCCACGCCGACCCGGCCCTGCTCTGGCCGATGCTGCGCGACCCCCGCACCGAGGACACGCCGGTGGTCCTGCTCGGCTGCTACCCGTACGTCGGTGCCGCCGCCCACCTCGCCGGTACCTACCCCCAGGTCCACATGGACCTCTCCCCCGCCCTGGCCCTCGCCGAGCCGATCGCCGCCCGCATGGTGTCCGAGGCCCTTGGCCTGTGCCCGCCGGGCAAGCTCCTCGCCGGGTCGGGCGGCCGCGCCTACCCCGAGTCGCACTGGTGGGGCGCGACCGTCTGGCGCCGCGCCCTGGCCCGGGTCCTCCGCGCCGAGGTCGCGGCCGGCGGCCTGGACGACACCGCCGCCCGGGACACCGCCCGCCGGGTCCTGGCCACCAACGCCACCCGCCTCTACCGCCTCTGAGCCCAGCTCCCCGACGCAAGCCCAGCTCCCCGACGCAAGCCCAGCTCAGAGGTTGTGGACAACCGGTCGCACCCGTTCCGGCCGTGGGCTACCCTCCCGGTAGGGGCCCCACAACTGGCGGGGTGGGGGTGCCCTGTGCCCCCGGTGCCCCTGGTGCCCCCCCGTGCCCCTTGCCCTCCGTGCCCTCCGTGCCCTCCGTGCCCCCCGTGCCTCCCCGTGCCCCGTGCCCCGTGCCCTCCGTGCCCTCCGTGCCCCGTGTGCCCATGTGACCTCAGGAACGGACCAGGCTCAGGACCCGCCAGCTGCCCTGCTGCTTGACCAGGGTGCAGCGGTAGGTGGCGGCGCTGGCGCGGGTGGCGCGGACCGGGCTGCCGGAGCCGGTGATCAGGCGGGCCGGGGACCGGCCGAGGCGGGCGATGACCACCCAGGTGCCGTTGCCGAGGCGGTGGGCGCTGAAGACCTTGACCGGGAGGCGGAGGCCGTCCAGGCGGCGGCCGGTGCTGCGCAGGCGGGCGATCTCGGCCCGGTCCCTGGCCAGGCCGGACGCGCCCTGGGCGTACACCGAGGACAGCAGGCCCTGGTCACGTTCGCGCAGGGCGATCTCGCGCAGGAGCATCAGCTCCTTGAAGCGGCTGACCATCCGGTCCCGGACGACCACGGCCATGGACGCCGCGGCCTCGGCGGTGGCCTCGGGCTCCTTGCCGGGGTCGGCCGCCACGGCAGGGCGGCGGGTGGCGATCACGCCGAGGGCGCCGGCCGCGAACAGCCCCACCAGGACGACGGCGACAAAGGTCAGGCCGACGGCGCTCTCGGCGCTACGGCCGTACGACGGGTCGGAGTCGGGTTGCATGCCAGGAACGCTCGCGCAGGGACCACGGCATGCTACGACGCGGAACAAACCATGACAATCACCCGTGGCGGCCGATCAGGGCGAAGCGGCGGGCCGGCCCCAGAACACCGGTCACGTATCCGGACTGAGGGTGTATTGCGTGGTCGCCGGATCCATGACTGCTGTCCTACCGCTCGTCCAGCCGGCGCTCGGCGGCCAGCCGGCCCAGCCCGACCTCGTCGTGGACGACGAACCGCATCGACTCGGCGAGCGCCCGGTGCCCCGCCTCCTCCCCCACCAGCCGGTGCATCTCCTGGGCGACCAGGCGGTAGGCGGGATGGCCCTGGGGGGTGGAGCGCAGCTCGGCCAGGTGCATCAGCTCCCGGGCGTTCATGGTCATGGCGAAGCGGATCCGGTGGGCCAGGCCGACGGCATACGGCGCCTGGGCCGGGAACCGCGGGACCAGGGCGCCGTACAGGCCGGCCGAGGCGGCCATGGCGTCCTGGAACGGCCCGGCCAGGCCGGCCTCGGCGACGTCACCGGGCAGGTCGTAGCCGAGGGCAGGGGTGAGCGGCTGCCAGACGATGGTGCACATCCGGTGCCGCTGGAGGTCGCGGAAGGCGCCGTAGTCGGCGACCACGTCGAAGGTGTAGACGGCCCGCTCGAAGGCCCGCCCGGGCTGGTGGCGCCGGTTGCGCCGCTCCCCGACGTAGGCGGCCAGCAGCCGGGCCCGCTCCTCGCCTCCGAGGTGGGACAGCTGGGCGGCGACCTCGGCCTCGCCGGCACCGGTGTGGGGGTAGGCGATGGCCGTGAGGACCTTGTCCTCGCCGCCCGGGTCGAACTCGGTCAGCCGTACCGACGGGCCCGGCTGTGCGGTCGCGGGGAGGTCGCCGAGCACGGCCTCGACCACCTTGGCCGTCTCGGCGGTCGTCTCGGCCAGGTAGCGCGACCACGCGACCCCGCGGTCCTCGCGGTCGACCCGGTGCAGGAAGGCCGGGATCACCAGACGCAGCTCCTCCAGCAGCAGGTCGGCGTAGCTGCGGGCCTCGGGCAGGGCCGAGGCCCGCAGCCGCAGCAGCAGCGCCTCGTAGGCCTGCCCGGTGGCGAAGATGCCCAGGTTCGAGGTGGTGGCGGCCGGCAGCAGGCCGCGCAGGCCGTCCAGGGCCCGGGCCTTGACGGCCCGGCGCCAGGCGGCCTCGCTCGACCCGGGCTCGTGCGGCACGACCCGGGCCAGGTGGTCGGTCAGGGCCGGGAGCAGCTCGGCGTAGGTGGCGAACAGCCCGTCCATGACCCGCCGGTACTCCGGACCGAGGTCGCTGGCGTCGACGTCCGGGTCCAGGTGGTAGCGCCAGCGGCCGCCCGGCCGGTCGGCGTAGGAGACGTACCGGGTCGACTGCTCCAGGTAGGCGGCCAGCCGGCCCCACTCCAGCAGCTTGGTGAGCACGTTGGAGACCTGCTCGCAGGCCACGTGGGCCCCGCCGAGCTGCGCGACCGAGTCGTCCCCGTAGTCGAGGAATACGCGCTCGTACAACGCATTTGCCCTGGACACGCCGACCAGGCTCGCCTCATCGACCGGGGGGGCCGAAAGCGCCCCCCCGGACCCCCCGTGCTCCACCTCGGTGGCGAACTCGTCCAGGAACAGCCGCCGCAGAGTCTTGCCCGAGCGCGAGTAACGGGCGAACAGGGCCCCCTTCACCGTCTCGGGCAGGTTGCGCAGGGCGAACACCGGCCGGTCGAGGTTGGTCACGTACGGGGCCAGACGGGCCCGCTCCTCGTCGGTGAACTCCTCGACCCAGTAGGCCGGCTGGGTGGTCATGCCAGCCCCAGCAGCGGCTCGAGGCCGACGGTGAGCCCGGGCCGGGTGGTGACGGCCTGGACGGCCAGCAGCACCCCGGGCATGAACGAGGTGCGGTCGAGCGAGTCGTGGCGCACAGTCAGGACCTCCCCCCGGCCGCCGAAGATGACCTCCTGGTGGGCGACCAGCCCGGGCAGCCGGACCGAATGGACCCGGACCCCGTCGACCTCCCCGCCCCGGACCCCGGGCACCGACTCGTTGCCCGGAACCCGGCGCTCGCGGTTGCGGGCGGCGGCGATCGCCCTGGCCGTGCGCAGGGCGGTGCCCGAGGGGGCGTCGGCCTTGCCCTGATGGTGCAGCTCGATGACCTCGGCGGCCGGGTAGAAGCGCCCGGCCACGGCGGCGAAGTGCATGGCCAGCACCGCTCCGAGGGCGAAGTTGGGCGCCCACACGGCGTTGCCGTGGTCGGCCTTGCCGGCCAGGTTGCCCAGGTCGTCCATGACCTCGGGGGGAAGCCCGGTGGTCCCCGAGACCAGATGCACCCCCTCGCCCAGCAGCCCCTCGACGGCCGCGGCGGTGGCCTCGGGCCGGGAGAAGTCGACCACCACCTCGGCCTCGGCGGCCAGCAGGTCGGCGAGGCCCTCGCCGACCCGAAGTCCCTCGGGCGCGCTGGGGATCAGCTCGCGAAGGGGCCGGCCGACCCCGCTGGCCCGGGCGACCGCGGCCACCAGGTCCAGGTCGGGCGCGTCCAGCACCGCCTTGCAGGTCGCCAGCCCCATCCGGCCCGTCGCTCCCAGCACCCCGACCCGCACCCGCCGCCTCCTCCGCCCGTCGCCTGCCGACCGCACGCAGGATAGCCGGTCGCGGCGACGAGCCCGGGCACCCGTCGATGCGGGATGCCGTCGACGGTTACGCTGTTGCCATGCTGGACCTGGTCGACAATGAGGCCGTCGTGCTCGCCGTGCTCGGCGACCGCTACCGGCTGCCCGTCGGGCGGCTGGCGCCCGGGCGGGTCGCCGTGGACGAGGCGGCCCAGGCGGGCATGCCCGCGCGGGCCCTGGTCCGCGGCGGCGGCGCCGTGGTCGCCGTCGACCCGGCCTGGAGCCGGCGGCTCGGCCAGCACCTGGACGGGCCGGCCTCGCTCGACGCCGCCCTGGACGCGGTGGCCGCGGCCAGCGGCGGGCAGCACTTCTCCTGGGTCGCGCGCACCGGGGTGGCCATCCCCGCCCCGGCGGTCGAGGTCACGGTGCTGGAGGCCACCGACCCGCGGCTGCCCGAGTGGGTGCTGGGCCACTTCAGCGGCGAGGCCTGGGTGGTCCTGGACGGCGACGGCCGGGTGCTGTCGACCGCGGTCCTCAAGCGCTACGACGACCGCCTGCGGGAGATCTCGGTTGGCACCGCCGAAGCGGCCCGGGGCCGCGGCCTGGCCAAGGCCGTGACCGCCGCCGCCGCCCGGGCCGTCCTGTCCGAAGGGCGGGCGGTCCTCTACAACCACGACGCCGAGAACGACACCTCGGCCCGGGTCGCCGAGTCGGTCGGCCTGTACGAGTTCGGCCGCTGCCACGCCGTGGTCACCGACCGGGACCCGGGTTCAAGCTAGACCTGAGGTTGAGGATGGTCGGGGGCGGGGTCCCGGGGCTCGGCCGTCCAGTCCTCGACGGCGGCCTCCTCCACCGCGTCCACCGGCGCCCCTCGGCCGTCGAACGGACCGGGGATCGGGGTGGGGCCAGCCTCGACCAGGTCGACCGCCTCGGCGACGGTCTTGGCCACCTGGAACAGGGCGCCGTTGCCGAGGGGGGCGAAGCCCTGGTCGACCATGTCGGCGACCATGGCCAGGAACGGGTCCCAGTAGCCGGCCACGTTGACCAGGACGATCGGGCGGTCGTGGAGGCGCAGCTGGCGTAGGGTGAGGACCTCCAGCAGCTCCTCCAGGGTGCCGAAGCCGCCCGGGAGGGCGACGAACGCGTCGGCGCGGGCGTCCATCTCGGCCTTGCGCTCGCGCATGGTCCCGGTGACCAGGAGCTCGTCGGCCGGCTCGTAGGCCAACTCGCGGTCGACCAGGCCCTGGGGGATGACCCCGACCACGGTGCCGCCGTGCTCGTGGACCGAGCGGGCGACCTCGCCCATCAGGCCGACGTTGCCGCCGCCGTAGACCAGCCGGTGGCCGCGTCCGGCCAGCTCGGCGCCGAGGTCGCGGGCGGCGTCGCGGTAGACCTCGGGCAGGCCCCCGGCCGAGGAGCAGAAGACGCAGACCGACAGGGTCACGACACGTACTGCGCGAACCCGTCGTCGTCGAACGGCCCGATCAGGGCCAGGGCGCGGGGGCCGCTGCCGAGGACCTCCTTGGCCACGGCGCGGACGTCGGCGTCGGTGACGGCGTCGACCCGGCGGATGACCTCGTCGACCGAGAGGATCTCGCCGAAGGTCAGCTCGGACTTGCCCAGACGGGTCATGCGGCCCGAGGTGTCCTCCATGCCCAGGACCAGCGACCCCTCCAGGTGGCCCTTGCCCCGCGCCAGCTCGGCCTCGGTGAGACCGTCGGCGACCACCCGCTCCAGCTCGTCGCGGACGATGGCCAGTACGTCGTGGATGCGCTTGGGCGCCGCCCCGGCGTAGACCGAGAACGACCCGGTCTCGGAGTACTGGGCGGCGTAGGAGTAGATCGAGTAGACCAGGCCGCGCTTCTCCCGGACCTCCTGGAACAGCCGTGAGGAGACCCCGCCGCCGAAGGCGACGTTCAGTACCCCGAGGGCGAAGCGGCGCGGGTCGGCGCGGGAGAGCCCGCGGCTGCCCAGGACCACGTGGGCCTGCTCGGTCGGCTTGCGCCGGACCGCGACCCCGCCGTGGACCCGCGGCTCGCGCCGGCCCTCGCGGGGGCCGATCGGCGCCCCGTCGGAGTCGTCATCGAAGGCGTCGGCGACCAGCTCGACCACCTCGTCGTGCTCCAGGCTCCCGGCCGCGGCCACGACCAGGTTGCCGGGCACGTAGTGGCGGCGCCAGTAGCGGGCGATGGCGTCGCGCTGCATGACCGTGATCGAGTCGACCGTGCCCAGCACCGGCCGGCCGAGGGGGTGGCCGCCGAACAGGGCCTCGGCGAACAGGTCGTGCACGACGTCGTCGGGGGCGTCGTTGTGCATGCCGATCTCTTCCAGGATGACCGTCCGCTCGGCGTCGACGTCGGCGGCGGCCAGCCTGGAGTGGCGCAGCATGTCGACCAGGACGTCGACCGCCAGGGGCAGGTCGCGGTCGAGCGTCCTGGCGTAGAAGCAGGTGTACTCCTTGGAGGTGAAGGCGTTGGTCTCGCCCCCGACGGCGTCCATCGCCTCGGCGATGTCGCGCGCCGACCGCCGCCTGGTTCCCTTGAACAGGAGGTGCTCCAGGTAGTGGGAGGCGCCGGCCAGGCGGGGGGCCTCGTCACGGGACCCCACGCCGGCCCAGATGCCGAGGGTGACCGAGCGCACGGCGGGCATGCGCTCGGTCAGGACCCGGAGGCCGTTTGGCAGGTCCGTGCGCTCGAACCCGGCCTCGACCACGTCAGCCTACCTCGCCGCCGTCGGCGGCCGGGGCGGGGACGGCGGACTCGGACCCGGTCGGCTGCTCACCCTCCTCGGCCAGCTTCAGCGAGATGCGGTTCTGGCGGTCGATCTCCATCACCTCGACGAGCAGCTTGTCGCCGACATTGACGACGTCCTCGACGGCCCGGACCCGCTGGCCCTTCTTGCCGAGGCGCGAGATGTGCAGCAGCCCGTCCTTGCCCGGGGTGAGCGAGATGAACGCCCCGAAGGTGGTGGTCTTGACCACCGTGCCCAGGTAGCGCTCGCCGACCTGGGGCATGACCGGGTTCATCTGCTCGCGGATCATCTTGAGGGCGATGTCGAGCTGGTCGCCGTCGGTGGCCCCGATGTAGACCCGGCCGTCGTCCTCGATCGAGATCTCGGCGCCCGAGGTGGCCTGGATCTCGTTGATCCGCTTGCCCTTGGGCCCGATGAGCTCGCCGATCTTGGACACCGGGATCTGCTCGATGTGGACCCGCGGGGCGAGCCGGTTGAGCTGCTCCCGGGGCCGGTCGATGGCCCCCTGGATGACGTCCAGGATGACCATGCGGGCGTCGCGGGCCTGGGTCAGGGCGCCGATCAGGACCTCGGAGGGGATGCCGGTGAGCTTGGTGTCCAGCTGGAGGGCGGTGACGAACTCGCGTGTCCCCGCGACCTTGAAGTCCATGTCGCCGAAGGCGTCCTCGGCGCCGAGGATGTCGGTCAGGGTGACGAACTCGCCGCCCTCGGAGATGAGGCCCATGGCGATGCCACCGACCGGGGCCTTGATGGGTACGCCGGCGTCCATCAGCGACAGCGTCGAGGCGCACACCGACGCCATCGAGGTCGAGCCGTTGGAGCTCAGCACCTCGGAGACCAGCCGCAGGGCGTAGGGAAACTCCTCCTTGTCCGGGATCACCGGCAGCAGGGCCCGCTCGGCTAGGGCGCCGTGGCCGATCTCGCGCCGCTTGGGGCCGCGCATGAAGCCGACCTCACCGGTGGAGAAGGGCGGGAAGTTGTAGTGGTGCATGTAGCGCTTGCGGTCCTCGGGGTCGAGGGTGTCGACGATCTGCTCCATGCGGACCATGCCCAGGGTGGTGACGTTCAGGACCTGGGTCTCGCCCCGCTCGAACAGTCCCGAGCCGTGCGCCCGCGGCAGCAGGCCGACCTCGGCCGACAGGGGCCGGATGTCGCGCGGCCCGCGGCCGTCGATGCGCTTGGCGTCCTTGACGACCCGCTGGCGGACCAGCTCCTTGGTCAGGCTGCGGAAGGCGGCCGAGGCCTCCTTCTCGCGGCCGGCCAGGGCCTCGCCGAGCTGGTCGGCCGCGGCCTGGGCGGCCTCGGCCTTGAGCTCGTCCAGGCGGACCTCACGCTGCGCCTTGTCGGCGATGGTGATGGCCTCGCGGACCTGGGCCTCGACCGCGCCCCAGACGGCCCCGGCCACGTCCTCGCCGTACTCGGCGTACAGCGGGTACTCCCTGGGCTGGGCGCCGGCCTGGCGGACCAGCTCGACCTGGAGGGCGCAGGCGGTCGCGATGTGCGGCTTGGCCAGCTCGAGGGCGAGCCCGAGGGCCTCCTCGGTCGGCTTGGGGGCGCCGGACTCCTCCATCAGCCGGACGGCCTGCTCGGTCGCCTCGGCCTCGACCATGAGGATGTCGACCCCGCCGGCCTCGTTCTGGCGGCCGGCCACGACCATGTCGAAGGTGGACTCCTCGAGCTCGGCGTAGGTGGGGTTGACGATCCAGTCGCCGTCCTTGCGGCCGAGCCGGACCGCCCCGACCGGGCCCGAGAACGGGATCCCGGCCAGCTGCACGGCCGCCGAGGCGCCGTTGATGGCCAGGATGTCCGACAGGTTCTGCATGTCGGTCGACAGGATGGTGGCGACCACGTGGATCTCGTTGCGCAGGCCCTTGGGGAACGACGGCCGCAGCGGCCGGTCGACCAGCCTGGCGGTGAGGATGGCCGTCTCGGACGGCCGGCCCTCACGACGGAAGAAGCCGCCGGGGATCTTGCCGGCGGCGTACATGCGCTCCTCGACGTCGACGGTCAGGGGCATGAAGTCGAGCTGCTCTTTGGGATGCTTGGCCGCCGTGGCGGTGACCAGGACCTGGGTCTCGCCAAGGCCGACGAGCACGGCGCCGCCCGCCTGGCGGGCCAGCTTGCCGGTCTCCAGATAGAGGTCACGGCCGCCGACGGCGCCTTGCACACGATGAACTGCCATTAGGGTGTATCTCTCCCTCTTCCTCCTGCCGCTCCCGCACCTTGGCGGGGCGGCTCCATACCTTGGCCACGGTCGCGGCCAGGGCGGCCTGCGGGGCGCGGAGCGGGAGGACGAGGTGCCAGTTCTCAGTCGAAAGGCCTGGGGCGTTGGCCCACAGGGCTCACCACTGACAACTGACAGCAGCCGCAATCTCGCTCCGGCCGGCAGGCGTTGCTCAGCGCGCCAGGAGCATCACCGTCCTCAGCCGACGCTGGAGCGCTCGCATCCGGCTCGGTCAGCGCCGCAGGCCGAGGCGCTCGATGAGCGCCCGGTAGCGGGCGACGTCGTTGTTCTGGAGGTAGCGCAGCAGCCGCCGCCGGCGGCCGACCATCTGGAGCAGGCCGCGGCGGGAGTGGTGGTCGTGCTTGTGGACCTTCAGGTGCTCGGTGAGCTGGTTGATGCGCGTGGTCAGCAGGGCCACCTGCACCTCGGGCGAGCCGGTGTCGCCCTCCTTGGTCGCGTACTCGGTGATGATCTTGGTCTTGTCGTCCTTGACCAGCATGCTGCTACCTCTTCCGGTTCGTTGCGGATTCTGCCCGGGGGCCCCGGCTGGCGTGTGAAGGCGCGGCCAGGGGTCCCGCGTCCCGGACGGTCGCCAGGCGAATGCCGCCCAGCCACCCGCGCCAGGGTAGCACGGGCAGGGCTCCGCGCGCCGGAAGAAGCCGCTGCTCAGGAGGGCAGCAGGCGCAGGGCGTCGTAGGTCGGCGACGAGGCCATGCCGAGGATGAACAGCAGCATGAACAGGACCAGAAACCCGACCCCGATCCAGCCGAGCACGATCCCGGCCGTGGCCATGCCCCGTCCGCCCGGCATGCCCTGGTGCTGGGCGATCTGCCGGCGGGCGATGTAGCCGAAGATCAGGGCCAGCACCGACCCGATCCAGTAGATCCAGAGGATGCCCAGGACCAGCGAGGCGATGGCCATCCCGTTGGTGGGTGGCGCCGCCACCGGCGTGTACGGGCGCAGCCCGCTCGGGCCACCGGCTGCTGGCCGGCCTCCTGGCGGGGGCGGGGCGACGTGACCGGGCGGGAGCCCACCCCCGGGCGGGGCGCCGGACCCGGAGCGGGCGTCGGTGCCGCAGTTGCGGCACACGGGGTCGGCCGCCGGGGTCGGCCAGCCGCAGTGCTGGCACTGGCGGTTGACCACCGGCTGGGTCTGCTGCGGCGTCGGCGGTCCACCCCAGGCGCTCGGCTGCTGGTCGCTCACGGTCGCCCCCTTGGCGCCACGCTCGGTTGCCGTCACCCGGTAGATCGGCACCTGGGAGCGATCCCCACAGCCGGGCGGCGGTGCCGGCCGCCTGGTCGCGGCCGGTGTCGCCCCGCTCGACCTCGGCCTGGAGCCGGTCGGTGAGCCGGCGGGCCTCGGCGAACGGCTCGGTGTCGACGGGCAGGGCGATCTCGGCCACCTCGTGCCAGCGGGCGGCAGCCTCCCGGTAGGCGACCGCGGCCCCAGCGAGGGACGGGGTGTCCACCAGCGCGGCGGCCTCGTCCAGGAAGGCGGCGTAGAGCCCCCGCAGGTGGCCGCCGTTCCACCCGCTCGGCTCCAGGTTCTCGTAGACCGACAGGCAGGCGAGTCGGGCGCAGGTCTTGAGGGCCCAGCGGTCCGGGTACTGCCAGTTGTTGCGGAACCCGAAGACCAGGGTGCGGTGGTCGTGGGCCTTGAACTCCCAGAGGATGTGCCCGGCCCCGAGCCCGCCGCCGACCCCGAGCACCATGGCCTCGGTGAGCGGCTGGCCGGTGTGGGGGGGGCGAGCAGGCCCCGGTTGGCCAGCACCCCGGTGATGGCGTGGGTGTCGGGGTGGACCCCGCCCAGCAGCCGGTAGGAGGCCGGCGGGGGGGCGTTGAGGATGTGGCGGCGGGCGGTGGTGTAGCTCTCACCGGTCCGGGCCATGCGGGCGCGGATGCGTTCCTTGAGGTGCTTGTGCGCGGTCACCGGAACTCCAGTCGCGGCGGAGGGGCCGGGCCCCACGCCCCCATGCCACCCCGCCGGGCGATGGAGTCTGACCAGCGCCAGGCGTTCCCGAGGACCGTCATCCCCTTTGCCCCGCGGGGCCGGGTCGCGTGGGGACCCGGTCAGGGGGTCGGGCGCGGAGACTCGCCGGTCCGGACTGTCCAATCGGGGCCGGACGTGAGCAGCCGCCGGGCCCGCCCGATGTCGGCCCGCATCTGGGCGGCGAGCTCGTCGGGGCCGTCGAAGACGGCCTGGCCGCGGAGGCGGTGGGCGAACGCGATCGCGACCCGGTGGCCGTAGAGGTCGCCGTCGAAGTCGAGCACGTGCGCCTCGACCCGCCGGTCGGTGCCGAACTGGGGGTTGGTGCCGACGCTGACCGCTGCCGGCCGGGCGAGCTTGTCAGCGTCATCGGTGAGGTGGCCGGCGTAGACGCCGTCGGCCGGGAGGGCGATCCCCGGGGTGGGGGCCAGGTTGGCGGTGGGGATGCCGAGCAGGGGCCCGCCTCGGCGGTCGCCGGCCACCACCTCGCCCTCGACGGCGTGCGGGCGGCCGAGGGAGGCGGCCGCGGCCTCCACGTCGCCGGCGGCCAGCTCGGCCCGGACTCGGGTCGAGGACACCACCTGGCCGTCCTCGGCGTGCAGGGGGACGGCGACGACCTCGATCCCGCGGGGGCGGCCGAGGTCGGCCAGCAGAGCCGGGTCGCCGGCCGCCTTGTGGCCGAAGCGGAAGTTCTCCCCCACCACCACCACCCGCGCGGCCAGGCCGTCGAACAGCACCTCGGCGGCGAAGTCCTCGGCGCCGACCTGGGACAGCGCCTCGGTGAACTCGAGCACGAGCACGACGGCCATGCCGGCCCGGCCGAGCAGCTCGACCTTGCGGCCCAGGGTGGTGAGCAGGGGCGGCTCGCTGCCGGGCCGCAGCACCGCCAGCGGGTGGCGGTCGAAGGTGACGGCCGCCGCCGGCACCCCGCGCTCGGCCGCCTGGGCCGCCACCCGGTCCAGCAGGGCCCGGTGCCCCCGGTGGACGCCGTCGAACATCCCCACCGTGACCACCGAGCCGTCGAGCCCGGCGGGCAGGGCGGCCAGCCCGTCGAGGCGCCGGACCCCGGTGGCCGGGGCGCCCGGGCCCGGGCCGTCCGGCCCGCTCACGCCAGCACCACCCGGGGGCGGGCGCGGCCGTCGCGGTCCTCGACGACGGCGACCAGGCGGCCGTCGGGGCCGATGGCGGCCACCGGGCCGGGACGGCCGGTCGGCACGATGGCCCGGCCGTTGGCCAGGGCGGCCGCCTCCTCGGGGTTCAGGGCTCGGGTCGGGGTGGAGGCCATCGCCGCCGCCGGGTCGAGCAGGGCCCCGGCCAGCTTCTCCCCCGCCGCGAGCTGCTCGAGCTCCCCCAGGGAGTGGGCGTCGTCCTCGGTGAACCGGCCCACGGCCGTGCGCCGCAGGCCGGCCAGGTGGGCCAGGGTGCCCAGCGCCTGGCCCAGGTCGGCGGCGACAGACCGCACGTACGTCCCGCCCGAGCAGGCCACCTCCACGGTGGCCCGCGGCCGCTCCCCGCCGGTGAACCCAAGCAGCTCCAGCTCGTGGATGACGACCGGCCGCGGGGCCCGGTCGACCTCCTCGCCCCGCCGGGCCTTGGCGTAGAGCCGCTCCCCGCCCACCTTGATCGCCGACACCATCGGCGGCACCTGGAGCTGGGGGCCGACGAAGCCGGCCAGGGCGGCCCGCACCCGGGCCTCGTCGACCCCGGTGGCGTCGGCGGTCGCGGTCACCGTGCCGGTGGCGTCCAGGGTGTCGGTCTCGGCCCCGAACGCCACCTCGGCCAGGTAGCGCTTGGGCTCGGTGGGCAGGAACGGCAGCAGCCGGGTGGCCCGGCCCAGGGCCAGGACCAGCACCCCGGTGGCCGGCGGGTCGAGGGTGCCGCCGTGGCCGACCCGGCGCTGGCCGGCCAGGCGGCGCACCCGCGCGACCACGTCGTGGGAGGTCATCCCGCCCGGCTTGTCGCAGACGAGCACTCCGTCCACCGCGGCGACCGCCCGCTACCTGGCCAGGGTGGCGGAGTCCCGCCGGGCGGCTCGGCCTGCGCCCCCCGCACCCCCAGCGCCGGTGAGCTCGGCGACCAGGGCCGCCACCACGGCCTCGGCGACCCCCTCGGCGGTGAAGCCGGCGGCGTACTTGTGCCCGCCCCCGCCGAACCCGGTGGCCAGCCGGCCGACGTCGGTGGCGCCCTTGGAGCGCAGCGAGACCTTCCAGCCGCCCTCGGGCTGCTGCTTGAGCACGGCGGCCACGTCGCTGGCCCCGTCGGTGCGGACCAGGTCGATCAGGCCCTCGGTCTCGTCCATCTCGACCCCGTGGGCGGCCAGGTCGGCCAGGGTGACCGTGGTCCACACGAGCGACGCCTCGGGGACCTGGGTGATGCGGCCGAGGGCGTCGGCGATGAGCCGCAGGTAGCCGATGTCGTTGGTCTCGAACACGGCCTTGGCGACCTCGTACTGGCGGACCCCGGCGGCCAGCAGCTCGGCCGCCAGGTGGTGGGTGTCGGGGGTGGTCGCCTGGTACTGGAAGCGCCCGGTGTCGGTGACCAGCCCGGTGTAGAGGGCGGTGGCGATCTCGGTGTCGAGGGGCAGCTCCAGGCGGTGCAGCAGCTCCCGGCAGAGGACGGCGCTGGCCGGCGAGGCCGGGTCGATCAGGTTGATGTCGCCGAAGCGGGTGTTGGAGGCGTGGTGGTCGACCACCACGGTGCGGGCGGCGCCCTGGAAGGCGTCGACCAGGGTGCCAAGGCGGTCGAGCGACCCGGCGTCGAAGCAGAGGAACAGGTCGGCGTCGAGCGGCACCTTGTCGGGGGTGACGAGCTGGTCGAGGCCGGCAAGGAAGCGGTAGTGGCGGGCGACCACGAACGGCTCGGAGAAGCTGACCAGGGCCTCGCGGCCGGCGTTGGCCAGGGCCCGGTGCAGGGCCATGGCCGAGCCGAGGGCGTCGCCGTCGGGATGGACATGACAGGAGATCACGGCCACCTCGGCCTCGTCGATCGCGTCGACGGCGGCCTGCCAGTCCTGCTCCGAGATGCTCACGCGCCTGACCCCTCCTGCTTGCTCTCCGGCGCGCCCAGCTCGGCCAGCAACCGGTCGATCCGCGCACCCTGGCCGGGCACGGTGTCGGGTACGAATTCTAGCGTCGGCACATGACGGAGCCGCAGCTGGGAGGCCACGAAGGTCCGGGCCCGGGTGGTCGAGTCGGCCATCCAGGCCTCGGCGGCGGCCCGCTCGGCGTCGTCGCCGAGCACGGTGAAGTAGACGCTGGCATGGTGCAGGTCGCCGGTGACGCGCACGTCGGTCACGGTCACCAGGGGGCCCGGCTGGTCGGCCAGCTCGGCCTCCAGCCATTCGCCGGTCAGCCGGCGGATGGTCTCGGCCAGGCGACGGGCTCGGGGGTAGCTGGGCTTCGCCATCGCGGTCTCAGTCCTCGGGTCCGTAGACGGTCACGTCGCTGCCCAGCAGCTCGACCCCGGGCGTGCGCTCGGCCTCGCGCTCGGCCGCCACCAGCACCCTGCGTGCGTGAAAGCCCTCGCTGGCGACGGTGGCGACCGCCAGCGTGGCCCGCTGTCGTAGGTCCTGATGATCGACCTCGGCGACCGCGCAGTTGAGCTTGCGAAGCGCGGCCGCCAGCCCCTTGACCACCGAACGCTTGTCCTTGAGGGATGAAGCGTCCGGCAATCGCAGGTCGAGGCGGAGCAGGGCGACGAACATGGCAGCAGCAGGATCGCCCCGGGACCGGGCGCCAAACGCGAGGTCCCGGGGCTGTCGGGTTAGCGTGGGATCTCGACCATCTCGTAGGTTTCGACCTGATCGCCTTCCTTGACGTCCTGGAAGTTGTCCAGGCCGATGCCGCACTCGTAGCCGGTCGCGACCGTTCGCACGTCCTCCTTGAAGCGGCGCAGGGAGCCGATCCGGCCGTCGTAGGCGACCACCCCGTCGCGGACCAGGCGGGCCCTGGCCCCGCGGGCGATCTCGCCTGAGGTCACGTACGACCCGGCGACCACTCCGATCCGCGGCACCCGGAAGGTCTGGCGGACCTCGGCGGTGCCGGTCTGGCGCTCCTCGTACTCGGGGGCGAGCAGGCCCTTGAGGGCCTTCTCGATGTCCTCCACCACCTGGTAGATGACCGAGTAC
>Ga0081539_10003618_pt1 | contig 18654 bp, 14 predicted proteins | sample TabmetS4T2R2_FD_71023 | JGI IMG/M metagenome (GOLD analysis project Ga0081539, IMG submission 71023) | Tabebuia heterophylla rhizosphere microbial communities from the University of Puerto Rico - S4T2R2 | ecosystem: Host-associated > Plants > Roots > Rhizosphere ...
AAAAGAGATCGAATACGACCCGGTCAAAATTCGCGCCGAGCAAATCGAGCAGGAGCGGGTGCAGGCCCACCAGATTGAGCGAGGCCAGGAACAGAGCAGAGACAGGGGCGGCTATGGGTACTCCCGATGATTTCTGAACAATTAGGCGACGCTTTCACCGCGCACGCTGGCACTCCGCTTTGGGCTATTTGAGTCCAGCAGAGTTCGAGCGAGCTTATGCTCAAAGAGCAAAAGTCAAAAACTCAATCTGTGAGCGAGTCGTACGAAATTCCCAAAGAATGAACAGACTGATTAGGCAAAAGCGTTAGTGCGAAACTTTGACAATCTACGAAGAAACACTAGTGTCCACTAGAACAGGACCGCCTTTTAGTGTTGAATTGATAAGATTTTGATATCAGAATACTATCAGGAGTGCCGCTGACGGATTTTGCCATCTCCGCGTTGCTCCGATCGGCGCATGAAGTTATTGATCACCATGCGCCGCTAATTTTCATAACTGAAAATCACAAATGAACCGACAGCGCAGCATGTATAACGATTTTGCTATTATCGATGGTTTGCTTTCCGAAGAGCATTTTCAATGTATCTCCTCTGAGATACATTCACTTGCCTTTCAGCAAACCACTTCTGGAAAATCCATTTGGGATTCGATTGAGAGCGAAAATCCTAAGCAAAGCATCACGACTTTCGCTTGGCCGTCGGAACCAATCGCTGCTTTGCTCAACGAGCAAGTCAGAGCTTCTCTTGCCGCTTCTTCGCTCATCACGCTGTATCCGACAAATACACCTTTGGATGAAGCGCTTAAAGCAATTAAGCGGGAGGCGGTTGAGGCAAGACAACTACTGGGCGAAGAAGGGACAAATTGGACGGATATTATCGGGAGGGCGTTTCAATATGCAGCGGGAACTCGCGCCATCTGGCACACTGACGATCACAGCTACTATGGTGCGTTCATCTACTATGTTCACACTCGCTGGGAAGCCAATTGGGGTGGTGAGCTCTTAATAGAGCATCGTACAACGGGTGTTGGAGACGGGGCTTATGTGTCGCCGATTCCAAATCGCCTTGTGTTACTAAGAAGAGGTGTCAAACATTCAGTTACTCGCGTTTCCGGGCTCGCCAGTGGTAACTCGCGCACGAGCCTCACCGGATTCTTTGTCACACAGTCGTTTACAAATATGTTGCCTGGAGACCGAAAAAAGTCGGGGGAGAATGGGTAAGACTCAATAAAATCAACTCATGCCCGGCTCTTCGGAATCAAACATCTTTTAACTCAAGCCGTCTTGCCTGGGAATTTATCTGAATTCATATCGAATAATATAATTATTCAATTGCTGGCATGGCCGCAGATCTACAAGAGGGGCTCTTGCCTCAGCTTCCCGCCTGAGTTTCCTGCGCAAGTCAGTTTCCCAGGCAGCGGGTCTGCGAACCTTCATCTCTTCTTCGGTGATAGGAAGAGCAAGCAGCCGATACGAACCGGGAGCAAGGTTTGAGAAGGAAAAGGAGCCGTCCGCATGGACCACTGTCTCGCGATAACGGAGTACGTCATCGATAGAATCGCTCTCTGTCGGCGTCAGATGAACGGATAGTCGCGGCGGCAGAGGCGCACCCTTGCGCGTCGGGACGACCATTCCAGTTATCGCCGCTGCCCCCTGCGCAAGCGCTACGATCAAGCCGGTCTTATGCTCGGCCGCGCCCAGTAAAATTCCATCGCGAGCGACGTTAATCGCAGATTTGGACGTGTTTGCGACAAGGTCGATTGAGCGCACGAAAAAGTAGTTGCTTGGTATGATAGCTTCCAGGCGATAGCGCCCTTTCTTCAACCATCGTATCTTCACGTCACCTTTTTCGTCCGTCGCCGCTTCCGACCCATTGTAAAATGCGCCGAACGATGGAAGCTTGAGTGCGGAATCCGCCTTATCTTTTCCCTTTTCATCAAGCCATGCATGGAGCACAGTTTCTCGTATAGAGTTAGTAGGTATTTTCTCGCATATCGGCTCTTTGCCATCCAGCGCCTTCTCCATAACCACACGTGCGTTAATAGAACCGAGAGGCTCAAGCATAAGATTCATACCGGTCACATCCGCTCCTCTAACAACTACCTTATACGGTGCCGATACTGCTGTTTGATCGGATCCCAACCCTCCCACTGCTGTTAAGAAGTACTCGCCGTCCGCCACGGCATTAAAGGCAAAACGAGCGCTCCCCTCCGTAAATATGCCTGTTGTAGTTCCATACTCAGTTCCGCTGCTAGCTTCCGTGAGGGTCAGGACTGCTGCTCCCAGGTTCGACTTCGAAGAAGACTCTGACTTGGAGCCAGACACCGTCCCGGCGATCGCCCATCCGCTCTTTCGTTGATAGCGAATATCGATTCCCGAAGTTTCTCCACCGGCCTGTACCGTGACCTCGACAGCCTCAGCCCGCGATGTGGCTGAAGGATAATATGTCGGCGTCATACGTTCATAACCTGTAACTGACTGTGGAACTATCGTGTTCGACCCGCCGCCTACATAGACTATGTAGATGCCCGGCATTAAGCCCCACATTCTGTATACCCCCCGATCATCCGTCTTCGCTTCCGGCATCGCCAACTCGCCGAGTGCATTGGTTACATTCCGGGAGGGGGTCGTCCGTCCGTCCAGTCCCCTGATCAAAACGGCCTGCACCCTGATTCCGACTACGGGTTCGGCTGCGTTATTGGATACAGATCCGGTAATGACACTGGATCTGATCAACTTCAGCGCGGCCTTGTCTCCAGGGCGGTAATATTTTGGTTCGGGTTGACCGGGATTCATTGCTGAGACATAGCCTGGGCAACTCAGAATCAGGTTATAGGGCCCAGACGGGAGGTCTTCAATAATGAATTCACCGACCTCATCAGTAAATGTCCAACGCATTTTTATGAGACCGGTGATTCCCTGACTGCCAGAGAAACCGACAGGCAGAGCCATTACGCTTACATCAGCGATGGGACTGCCGCCGTCATCTGTGACCTGCCCGGTGATCGGGGCTGGCTTATCTGAAGCGGACTTGACAGGCGCAGAGGCACCGCCTGTTTTGCCGGATAAAACGGGCTTGTCCTGTGCGAAAGACACAGGGGATAGCGAGCAGATTACCAATATTATTGCAGTCACGTGCCACATTGCTATTTCCCTACGATCACTTGCGGTTTGTGAGATTAATTGTAATTACCGTTTCCGAAGGACTGTCGTTGGTAACCGATATTGTTTGTGAGGCGGTTATGGTACCCGGTTGGTGGGTTGTTGAACCTTGTTCTAAGGCCGCTGTCGCGACCAGTTGATATTCACCCGGCAACAACCCTTCGATCAAGAAGTTACCTGTCGCATCGGGTTGGACAGCTTTGACTCGGCGCGGTTTGTCTTTTCCTGGTTCGCTCAGATATGCGATAATCGCTATCTTTTCCATAGGAAACTCGCCTCCCTCAATCTTAATGCGACCGCGCACCACTCCACCAGCATATGCCAGAATCACACGCAAATCCGTTATCTGCTCTCCAGGAGAGAGATCGACAAGTCCTTCCTGGACAACTCCGCCCCGTTCAATGCGGTAGATCTGAAAATTACTGGGACCGATTATATCTGGAACTGAGATTTTGATTTTGCCCGGCTTCAATCCTTGAAATTGGAAGCTCCCGTCGGCTCCTATACGAGACAGAGAGAAGCCGGCGGAGGAGACAGCCATGATCTGTAAATCAAGATTTCCTGGTTTAGTTGCGCCCTCGACAACTGCCATTCCAGAAATTGTCGTGCCACGATTTATTATAAGATCCACTCCAATAAGGTCAGCATTGATAATGTCAACATTCTTGGGCTCGCTGAAGGACTGGTTCTTGCCCGTAGGATCCAGTAGTCCGGAGATTCGATATCGGCCTGGCGCAAGCCCCTCGAGTTTGAATTGTCCATCTGCATTGCTTGCCACACCAATGCCGTTGATGCTCCCTATGGCGGCGCCGTCCTTTCCGTGGTCCAGATAGACATATTGCGGCAGAATACCTGCGACTGGCGCACGGGATTTGGCGTCCAAAAAGTGGCCGGTTATTTTGTAACTAGATCGGTTAGAACCGATCTTGATGTCCACATCTGACGCTTCTTCTCCAGCTTTCACGGTCACTATGGTCGCTTGATCCTCCCCAGTAACGCCAGGATGGAAGGTGCGAACATTCAACTCGCGTCTGACAAAGAGTCCGCTTCCACCGCCGTTATTGCCAACACTGACCATGTAGCGCCCTGCTGGCAATCCGTAGGCTCTATATATACCTCGATCATCCGTAACCACCGCAGATTGAAGGGATGACTCTGGGCGGACGGTCAACTTTTTCCCTGACTGATCAAAGCGGACTAGGGAGACCTGCTCCATTACCACTGGCTTACCGTTCTCCTTAAAGACTCTACCAGTGATCACCCCAGCCTTGGATAGGGCAAAATCAATGCTATCAACGCCCCCACCATCACTGATCGTCACTGTTCTAGCATTTTCCTGAACATAGACAGACTCCAATGGGCGAACTTCATAACGTCCCGCCTGTAATGATTCGAACCTAAATCGACCATCCTGATCGGTTTCGACCGTTAACTGATTGATCGATTTGCCAGTGGGGATGCCGCTTCGTTGCTCCTGCTGTTGTTGCAACACTACCGAAAAGCCGGCCATGGGATTGCCGTTCAAAGTTACTCGACCAGCAATAGTCCCCCCACTTTGTGCTTCAATAAAGTCGGTCGAGGCTATCAGGATGATAAGCAGCAAAATTAATTGCTCAACATGGAGTAAGTGATAAGCAGCTAGGTTCGCTTTTCGTGATTTCATCTCAACGTTGTGCATAATCGGGCATGGCATCAGTAATTCCTTGATTCTCTTTAAGTTATCTTGGCCTTTGTTGAAAGGCTGCAAAATAGGTGCGCCGCTGTAAAGCGAATTTCATATAAATCCCGATAAATCTCCAGAGAAGTTATTTTATTCTTGAATTTTGCCGGAACTTACACTACCGTTGAAATCGTTTCTTAGTCAAGCTTTTACTCCAGTCTTTGAAGGATTATAGACTGTCGCATATTTTTTTAAGCAAACGAATCGTTCCTCATTCGATAGGCGTCGGGGACAATCACGGAGTTTGCTTAATTATTTATGCGTAGATATATAGGTGGCCAACACTACCGGCCTGAATGATTGCCAGAAAATACCGTTGCACTGCCCCATTGGATGCGCCGGTCTTGCGAAATCCGATACTCCTTAACAAAGGTGACTGGCATCAAGCGGTAGAGGTCGAAGCGCTTCATATTGGCGATTGTTCGGTTTGGCTATTGTTCAGCTAGCATTGGGTAGTATAGGGGGAATAAATATGAAGAAACATTTGGAAATGCCCAAGTCTCCGGACGCAAGACGGCGAAGTTTTCTAAAAACACTTGGGATGTCCGGTGGATCGATCCTGCTTAGCTCTTTTGCCGGGAGGCGAGCAATTGGTAGTCCAATCTTAGAGAGTAGAAGAGACAGCCAACGTGAACTGATGATGCTCCTTCATTCCTCAGGTAAGAAGAGCGTTAACGATGGATTTGTCAAGAACTGTCGCGCCTATTTGACGACACCAACTCATTGGAGCGAGAAACGAGACCTGAACCACACTGTAGCCCGCATCTGTCATTACAATCAAGTTTACTTCAAAGACGTTAAGGACGCTGAACACTGGTTAGAACAGAACGGATACCTGCACAGCCTGGACTATTATGTGAGCAACGGGGGACACCGTGTCCTGATCTTCCATGATCTGGACAGAATCAGCGAACCTCAATATGGAATTGACCAAAGGAGCCTAGCCTACATTGGTTACGCGCTGCGAACGCGATATACCAAAGGTCCAAAAAGGTATTTGTCTCTGATGTTTCCTGGTCCTTCAGAAAGACTGGGTCCCAACGGCTTTTACCGGTACTTCGCACGCTATGACTTTTTAGCCGAAGGCAAAAGGCCGCTGACCTTTGGCGAGGTTTATGATGAGAGTGTGGATCATCTCCTATTTGGTAATACCATGTTAAATCATGGTGGACGGGGAATATTTGATGCCATTGCTTTGCGGAGTTCCGATAATGCCACTCATCTTTTTGGCTCAACTGCACCGGCGAAATGGGTCAAAGCGAATGTTGATGATCGCGTTTTCTTATACCGCGCGGAGCTAAGAGGAGCAGGCAAATGCTGGATTGACAGAGAGTCTGCCCAGTGGGCCGACTATGTCGCTGGCAAAGCCCTAGCACCATATAAATACGAAGAGTCCTGTTACAGGATATTGGCCTAACCAGCTCAATGCCAGCCAGAATAAGCTGGAAGAGATAGTTCGGAGAGTGATCTGACGCCGAGATCAGAATTCGGCGCTTACCCCAGTCCGCATAGGGCAGTCTGTGAGGCAATTCGATGCGTATTTTAGAGAGTCAGTCGCTGACTATTCTCACGACCGACACTTGTACTGCGAGTTGTGCGCATTGCTGCATGAATTCATCGCCAACGAGGCGGGGACGGTTGAGCGCGCCACAGATTCGCGATTATATCGATCAGGCCGCGAGTTCGACCACAATCAAAACCGTCATTTTTGCCGGGGGCGAACCTTTGCTTTTGGGCGAAGACCTTTTTCTCTCGTTGGAGCGAGTCAGGGAGAAAGGGATGCGCTCGCGACTCGTTACCAATGCTTATTGGGCAACCAGCGAAAGCCGCGCACGTGATGTTACACGCAAGCTTCGAGACGCAGGCCTTGACGAATTGAATATCAGCATCGATGACTTTCATTTGCCATACATCAATTCGCTGAATGTAAAGCGAGCCTTCGATGCGGCAATGCTCCTCGATTTTGAATCGATCATTATTGCTCATTGCACCGGGCCGAACACAAAGTTCAACGACCGGGAGCTGGACGAGCTTCTAGGCGTGACACTGCCACGGATATACGACGAAGAGACAGGGAGAAAAAGGAGGTCAGGCACCGAGAGAGAATCCGTGAAGCGGCCGTATGTGGCTGTCTCGAATAGCAACGTTCAATATATCGGCCGTGGGACGGTTAAGTTGAATATGGACGACATACCGGCGAGGGAAGAATGGAGAAGCGAGGCGAGAGAGGTGGGCGGATGTCCCTGGGCCGTGCGGTCTCCTGCCATCTCGCCGGCGGGACACCTCCTGTCATGCTGCGGGTTTGAGGTGGCGGGAAATGAGGTATTGGATATCGGTGATTTGAACCAGCATTCCCTCGCGCAGCTTCTCAATGACGCCGATAACGATTTGGCTTTGAATGTGATTGCGATAGACGGGCCGTATCGCATTATGGATTTCTTGCAGGCCCGAGAACCGGGCCTGCCCTTTAGAAAACAATATGGAAGTTTCTGCGAGCTGTGCCAACACATCGTTACTGATGCAACGATCCGAGAGGCTTTCCTGAAAAACATCAGCGCGCGAGCTCCGGAGATTGCCGTTATCCGGCAAGCAGCCGCGGAGCAAATAGAGAAAGACTTGGAATTTGAATGGTTATATCACAAATCGGACCCCGTTCAACCGGCTCGGGATAGTCGTTCCGGCATCGAGTGAAGGGGATTGTAGAAAAGGAGAATCAGAATGTCGGAGGAACAGATTAAACCGAACACTACTGTTGGAAAGGGCGGAAGAAGTTTAAGGAATTGGAGCGTTCTGGCGCAACTGCGCAAAGATATCGCCGCTGATCCAGCCTCCATGGATCGTCTGCGCGAGGATCCTGTCAAAACTCTGGTTGAAGCTGGATTCGATATGGACGAGCCTTTTGCCGGTCCGGGGTTACAGGGGTTATCCCTGCGAGAGCTGGTTGATAAAACTCCAGGCATCGATAAGGTGTTGCCTGCCATCGTCTCATCGGCGTTGGACGCGATGGAGGCCACCCCGTTATTGGAGCGGGCTTTGCCGAGGCCGACCCACGTACCGTCTCCAGAGGATGATGTCCTCCCTGCCCTCGTCCTCGCCAACGCCAACGCCGTGGCCAACGCCAACGCCAACGCTAACGCCAACGGAGATGGCGCAGAACCGGTTCAATCGTCGACGATGTGGGATCGCAATCGACATCTAAGTTTGCTGCAGAGTGGCAGTCCTGCCACCTGGCCCGGCGGACTAAAAGACACCCTTTTTGCAACGGCAGCGCTCAATTTCAGATTGCTGAAGATGAGCGAGGCCAAGATCACAGAGTTGATTGAGCGTATTGCCAACGATCCGACCCGCAAGCTCTATGAGAAGCAGGTCAATGATGGATTGCGTGAAGGCTTTGAGCATCGCCATGGCGACAATATTGTTGAGGTGAGAGTGTTGGTGTCCCAGGAGGGGACCAGAGTCATCGAGTCGGCAAGCGTTCGTCCCGCCTAAAGAACAGGTTCACAAGAATGCCCGTATCCGAGCAACGAGTGCTGATGCTCCATATGCCGCTCGCGGTGCCGATCATCCCGAGCCTTGCCTCTCACCTGCTCGCTGCCATCTTGGGAAGAAACGAGATCAGCGCGGATGTCTTTTATGGGACACTGCGTTTCTTCAAAACTCCGGTATGGCTTCTACATGCCCAGGCATCGGCTGCTGAGGCAATCTTCACACCACTGTTGTATGAGGAAACCATTCCTGAAGACATAGCTCGACAATTAATGGGCTGCGAAAGCGCTGTCATAGAATTGTCGGAAGTGTATGAAAGGGCTACCAAGGCACGCCGAAAGAGCAAGCCTGATAAGATGGAATCATGGCCTATCCCACGGCGGCAACCCGGGCCGGATTGGCCTTATGGCGCGGCCGGCAATTCCTTGTTGGCCAATGTCCTGAGCCATATGGACCTGGCCCGTATTTGCATTGATCGGTGCCTAGCCGAGATTCCGGTCAATACATATGACATCTATGCATTTTCCATATCATTCGACGCGCAACGAATGGCTTCTCTCGCCCTGGCCAAACGGCTCAAGGGGAGAGAGCCTGCGGCGAAGATCGTATTTGGAGGGACGGCATGTGACGGTGAAATGGGACGTGAATTGATCGAGAGTTTTTCGTTCATTGATGTGGTGAGTCAGGGGGACGCTGATCTAACCATTGTGCCCCTGATTCATGCGCTGAGGGGTCAGGAACTTCTTGGTCATGTTCCTGGGATTGTCTATCGCGATCACGGACGGATCAGGACGACTCCACCGGCGCCTTTCCTAAAGGATTTGGACTGGTTGCCGATCCCCGATTATTCGCAGTTTCTCGAACAACTTGCGGCGAGCGACTGGAAGGACGCAGCTCCATATATTTTGTTTGAAGCTTCCCGCGGATGTTGGTGGGGAGAGAAACACCATTGCAAATTCTGTGGCTTGAGAGCCGACGGGCTGGCTTACCGGCGCAAACGGCCTCAAAGGACACGTGAAGAGCTCAACACCCTAGCGGCCAGGCATCCCAACCATGCATTTCTCTATGCGACAGACGCAATCCTGGATCATCGATACCTGAAGGACTTCTTTCCTTACATCAAAGACCTGGCTCAACACCATAAATGGCGGTTGTTTTTCGAAATCAAATCCAATATCAGGAAAAAAGATATCGCATTGCTTTCGGAAATCGGAGTGTCTTCCGTCCAGCCTGGCATTGAATCTTTCAGCGATCATGTGCTTGCACTTATGGATAAAGGATGCAGCGGCTTGAATCAGATACAGACCATCAAGTGGCTAACTTCCTATCAGATCGCCCCGGTCTATAACTTGATTGTCGGGACACCTGGCGAAACCCCGGAAGATTACCAGCAGACCCTGGAACTGATTCCACTCATAAGGCACTTAGCGCCCCCCAGTGGCGTGCATTTGCTAAGTCTTGATAGATTCAGTCCGTATTTCGATCGGCCGGACAACTACGGAATCTCGCAGGTACGACCGAAAGATGTCTATTCAATCATTTATCAGGACAATAACATCAACCTGTCTCGTCTGGCGTATAAATTCAATTATCACATACCGGAACACGACAATAATGCGCTTTGTCAGAGCTGGGTGAAGGTGAATGAGGCGGTAGATATCTGGAAGGAGCAGCATCGGGAGCACGGGCTGTGGTGGCGCCGTGGCGCAGAGCGGGTCGAAATCAGAGTTTTTAAGAATGGCGGATTTAGCCTACACGAGATATACGGAATGGAAGCTGGTTTATATGAGTACTGTGATGCCCTGCGGAGTTTCAAAGAGATATCCAGGGCTTTCCCGAAGCTTTTGCCGGAAGTGCTTAAAGCTTGTCTGGAGAGGTGGATTACTCTTGGGTGGATGTATGGTTCCCAATCCGGGCACTACCTGGCATTGGCAGTGGAATTGGACCCAGCGCCAGCAAACGAATCCAGTGAGGTGGAGAAAACTCTCGGTTTAGTGGTCTTGACTTAACGGGGTTACCCCACAGCAATTTACATATAAAGGTAATTATCATGAACAACTCCAATGAACCGCAGGTTCTGTTTATCACGATGCCTTGGATGACCCCCATTCACCCGAGCCTTGGCCTTGAACTGCTGCGATCGACGCTAGCCGAGGCGCGGATTCCGTCCGCTTGTCTTTACGGTAACTTGCTTCTGCCCAGACCGACTCAGGAGACGCTCCTTGTATTAGACCCCCCTTCGTATTATGAAGATTACACAGCCGGTCTGAGTTTTGTCCCACACCTCTATCCTCATATAGGGCCTGAGCAGGTTACTGCTGCCATCGCCCAGCGCCGTAACCGATTGATGAGTCGTGAAGGACATTTGGATGTTATGCCGTATACGCCTTCGATGGAAGGTGCGCGTTTCGACATCCAGGCAGCCGGAACGTGTTTGGATCGCTGCCTGGAAATAATTGATAGAGGGTCGTATGACATCATCGGTTTTTCGCTGATGTTCGAGACCCAGTTGATTGCCTCGCTCACTCTGGCGCGTCGAATAAAAGAGCGAAATCCCGATGTTCGCATTGTGTTCGGAGGGGCCGCCTGCACTGCCGGCCAGGGAGTTGCTTTGCTCAGGTCATTCCGCTGGCTGGATGTCGTTTGTATGGGCGAAGGCGATCCGGTCATCGTCCCTCTCGTTCAAGCGTTAAGAGGAAACGGCGATTTGGGACAGATCAAGGGAATTGCGTTCAGGTCGGGCTATGATGTGCCTGTCAATGCCAAAGCTCCGCCACTGCTCGATCTGGATCAAATCCCGCTGCCCGATTATTCTGACTATTTCGCACAGAAAAGAGTGAGCGATTGGGCAGACACATCTAACATGCTCCCCTTTGAAACATCGCGAGGTTGTTGGTGGGGTGAGAAACATTTATGCACCTTTTGCGGCTTAAATGCGGAAACACTGAAATATCGCAGCAAAACCGCGAAACGCGTGATGAAGGAGATCAAGGCTCTGGCAGATCGATGGGATGAGATATTTTGTCTCCAGGCCACCGACAACATTTTCGATATGAGATATTTCAAGGAGCTTGTGCCGCTGTTGATCGAGTACCAGCGCCAGAGAAAGGCGCCGATCCCAATTTTCTTTGAAATCAAATCCAACCTGAAGCGTGGCCACTTTTTCCTGCTGGCGGCTGCCGGTATCCTGATGTTGCAACCCGGAATCGAGAGCTTTAATGACCATATCCTTCAATTAATGGACAAAGGCGCGACGGCGCTGCAACAGATAACCTTCGTTAAATGGGCGAGTCAAGCGTATTTGTCCCCTACCTACAACATCCTCATGCGCAATCCCGGGGAGTCAGTCGAGGATTACCATCAGATGACTGAAATGCTCCCGTATATAAAACATTTGATACCGCCCCACGGAATCGGCAATATGCAGCTGCAAAGATACAGTCCGTATTTTCTGCAACCCGAGAAATTCAAATTGGGCAATGTCCGGCCGCATCCTCATTATGACGTGATGTTTCCTGATCCCGAGGTCGATGTGGAACAGATTGTTTATGAGTTCGATTTCGATAACGCTGAATTGGATCAACCAGACCTGGTTGCAGCCCGGAGAGACTTTGCTATCGGTCTGCTGGAATGGAAACGCGATTATAAGATGCATACCCTAAATTACTATATTGAAGAAGGCGATGTAGTAATCGTAGATAGACGTGACGGAGGGGAAGAAAGAGTACGATTGTCAGGTCGGCAGGCGATCATTTTCTCTCATATCGACCAGGCGCACTCGTTTTCAGAGATCGCGGGAAGATTTCAAGAAATCGCTCCGCCCGTGCTTAGAGCCTTTCTTGAATCCCTGGTAGCGCGACGGTTCGCATACCATCATCCGAATGATTACTATCTGGCTCTACCGATTCGCACTTACAACACGAGCGAATACCTCAAGGAAGTAAATGAGCACCTTGAAGCGCTACGGACCACAGTCGCGGCGGCGGAGACAAAAAAACGCCGTCAGCTTGCGATAGTGAGCGCTTAAATGTCTAACAGGGAGTGAAATGATGAGATTGATGATTGCTGTAATAATGTTGATTTGGACTCTGAGCGTGGCGGCCGTTTCTGCCCAGCAAAACGCTCAGGCTTCGCAACAAAAAGGCGCAGATGAGACGGAACGACAGGATCAAACCGTTCAAGAGGCGATAAGGGCGGCACAGAAAGCAACGGAGTCCTGGCTTTCACTCGTCGATGCGGGTAAGTTTGCTGAAGCCTGGGATCAGTCTTCCGAAGGGCTTAAAGCCATTGTCACCAAAGAGCAGCTGGTAGGCTCTCTGAAGATCGCCCGAAACTCGATGGGTTCTCTACTGAAGAGAAAAGTAAATAGCGCCGGATATACCACGACATTGAACAATGCTCCTACCGGAGAATATGTTGTTCTCAAGTATGATTGCTCCTTTGAAAATAAGGAGAAAGCTTTAGAGACAGTCGTTCCAACCTTGGATAAGGACGGCAAATGGAGGGTTTCTGGTTATTTTGTGAAATAAACCTGAACGCCTCGGATACTACACATTCGCCTAACCCAACAGACCCTTAGAAAGCATAAGGAGAGTTTGTGAAGTATTTATTCATGGAAGCGCCTATCCCTCGACGCGTTCGTGACGGCGATTGGGAGGTGGTCATAGCGGATACGGCTCCGATGCGCTTGTTGAGTTTGGCCGAAAGGGCTAAAGCGGCAGGACACAAAGTGGATTTCCATCCTGCGTCAGCCGATTGGAGTATCGCACGGGCTGATGCAGATAGGTCCGTCGACTATTCATTGTCGAGGAAGATTCTGGCGCATGGCAGTGATGTCATCTTCCTAGATATAAACCACTATAATCACCCGCTTGCGCTTAGGCTGATCTCAATGATCGGCGCCCATTGCGGAGATAATGCTCCGAAGATCATATTTGAACGTGATAGCAAATCGCGCGGTTTTGCGGCCATTGTTCTTAATGGTCACACAGAGGAAGTGAATTCCCTTTGGGAGGGCTTAAACGCCCAGGAATGTGGTGTCAAAGATCCATATTCGAGCAAAGGGTCTGGCAATGACGCTATTAAACAGAGTGGTGGTAATGAAGCTTCCGCAATAGCCGTCTCGCCGACATGGATTGATCAGTTGTCGAAATGGCCCCGTTGGGAAAGGGCAGTGCAATCATCCGAATCGTTCGGATTCCCTCTTCTGAATCAACCTCATCCCTGGAACACGCCCCTACAGCCGATGGCAGCTTTATCGACGAATTGGTTAAGTAGGATCGGTGATGGGTTGCCTGTGCTGCGCGAACCGCATGTTTGGCTTTCCAACATTGGAATTTTGAACCGAGACACATTAGGACTTCTTGGCGAGTTCAGCCTTAACTATATTAAGCAACATGGCGCGGCTCCGATCTACAGCATTCGAGCAACACCAGACCAATTCGATATAACGAACGCGCTCGACAACCTGGCAGTGCTCAACATGGCAAGGTTAGAGCTGCTCGTAGGTACAGGCGCAAATTCTTCTCTTGCTCGTTATCATGCCGGATACACTCTCGAGCAGGTCATAAGATGCGCCCGCAAGATCAATAAAGTAGGGCTCGCGAATCGTACCAGACTGTCGTTCGTGTTAGGCATGCCGGATGAGCAGATGAACGAAGCCATTGAGACCATCGAGTTCGCCACTAGAACGGCCGTTGAAAACTCAATCGCCGAAATCAAGTTCGAGTGGTGGTTGAATGTTTCCGGCTCTCAATTTTATAAGTCGGACTACGGCTCGATGGGGCCGACCGAAGGGTCGGTCGGTGTAATCGGTGATCCGGAAATCCTTAGCCGCATTCCTGCGTCAATCACGATGAATGATCGTCAGGTTTTGCAAAGCTCGATAGATCTTTTGAGAGAGTTTCATTCTAAGCTTCCAGTGCTCGGTCCCGACCTTATCTGAGCCCACTTGATGTGATAAAATGTCATAAACATCAAACTTTTGCCTATTGTGGGCTTATGTGAAAAGAGGTTACTGCATGAACAGGCTTATAATCGCTGGCGTATTTTTTGTAATAATAGGCATACCATTTTATTTGGGGAAAGTCGCCCCCAATAGGTGGTCCGGCTTTCGGGTGCCGAAAACCTTTTCTAGTCCGGAAACCTGGTACGCAGCGAATAAAACAATGGGATTCGACCTCATCATCGCAGGAGCCGTGATGCTGGTAACGGCGCTGATCCTTGCAATCGTCAGCCAAAAGCATCCAGGAGTACCATTAGAGCGCATCAGCTATGGCGTCTTTCTTACCGCTCTAGTGGTAGCAGCGGTTCACAGCTTTTGGGCATTAAGTCGATTATAGATTCAAAGGGCGTTGTTGCACGCATCAGAATGAAGAGGTGCAGACCGTGACTATCATACTTTTTCGCAACGCAGCTCGCTCTCCATCACAGTCTTGCACGCCCGCGGGTTATTCTGTTACGAACCAGAACCCTCGCCGCTCCCGATAATGCCTTGTGAGTAAAAAAGAAGGCGTCTCGGATTTGCTCACCACCAGAAAAAACATGTTTAAATGTGTTGCGTCCATTTCCTCAAGGTGAGACCTGAATTGATTGATTACCTGGTCCAACGGCAGGCCGGCCGAGGTGGCGCAGGTCCATGCGAGTCCATCGAACATGCGAGATGGCGGTTCAAGAGGTATCGCTGATGGAATCGTCATAGAAATCTTATATGAACACTGAATAGCCAACGATTGCAACTCTTCCTCACATAACGGCCCTGCTTTGTTCCCCAAGCAGCTCCCTATTATTTGGCAAATACCGTTTGGTTTTAAAGCGGTTGAAAGGCCCTTGAGGATTCTACGCGTAATATCCAGACCGTCCGCGCCTCCATGCCCTACAAATGGATAAGGGAGCGATGGAGGAAATGGCAACAAAGGCGGGTTTGCGCAGATATAGTCAAATTGCAAACCAGGCACAGCTTCGTAAAGACTTCCGATTCGGACCTCTACCTTATCCTCGAGGCTGTTCATCACGGCATTCAACTCCGCATGACCCGCAGCCACCGGGTTGAGCTCCACTGCCACCACGTGGCTAGCAGACCCGCTACAGAGCAGTGACTGAGTTCCTGGTCCCGCACATAGGTCCAGGCAGATATCGCCCCTTGACGGCATCAAGTGAGCCGCAAGCGCCGCGGAATCATCACCGAAATAGACCATCGGGTTGACAGTCGGCCTCTGAGCGAAGACTAGATAGCCGTACGCCGGTATCAAAACAAGATTCCCCGTATGAATTCCCACCGACCCCCGTAGGAAAATCGACAATCTCATCAAGCCTTCGATCTCAGGCCCTGTGAATATTTCGTCCAGTGATTCGCATGGTACTTCTATGCCGAGAAGGAACAATTTGAAAAGGGTCCGCAGATTATCAGGCAACAGGTGCAAATCGTTTTGCCAATAGTTCCACCGGGTATTCAAAGGACCATAGATCGTATACGCGTCGGTGTATCCTTCTCGGGCCAAGAGGCGAGGTAGGCGTTTTAGAACTGCGATGGTATCGGCATCAAAGTTTCGGGCGTTGCAATCCATAATCTTATTATTCATTCCCTTATCAGCAGCACTCCGGTACGGAGATACACTATCTCATAAACAATAAAACCCAGCTCTATATGTGTGAGTTGGACCACAAATCCAAACTTTCTGGAAAGATCCCTGTAGGCAGTCTAGGATACCGTCATGTGGCTGTCAAATTCTCGATTCGCCGATGGTTTAAAGATTTGAAAGCGCTAAAGCCCTACCTGATGGCGGACTCGGCCACGTATACAACCACATCCGGTACCCAACTGGGATCGACTACCTCACCAAAGAGAGGCCGAGATGCTCGGCGTATAAAGCGATGGCTTTTTGCAGTCGTCTTCAAGGCCACATCAAAGTTCGATTTGAAATCGTTCCATGATCCAGTGAAGCCTTCGGCATCAATCATCACCGAACAGCGCCATATCAGTTGCTCCCTGGACTCCCCTTACCGCCAGTAAGCGTCTCTGCAATCCACTTCTGAATCGTTTCCAAGGCTTCGGGGCTGATCTGATTCTTCTTTTCCGGCGCGATGCTTTGGTCGAGCGGCGAGGGCATAAAGGTGTGCGAAAGATTGGGGAAGATGCGCAATGATACCCGTTTGTTACCCGCATCGGACAATGCCATAGTCACTGCCACAGCGTGATGGGCCAGCACCAGCGCATCACGTTCGCCTTGCAAAATTAACACTGGGCAGTGAATGCGTTTGTAAATCTCCACTTTATTCAGCGCCAAATGCTGGCGCATGTATTCGTGCAAACCTGTCACTGCAGAATCTGGCTTGCCTGCCTTTGCTTCGTCTATTTGCGTCATTAGCAGGCGAACAATCTGCGGATACTTTTCCTGATCCTGAGGGTTGATAGGGCGTTCGAGCGCCAGCTGATAAATGGTTTGTTCAAGCAGTATTTGTTCGATATTGACGTCTATGGCTCCGGCGAGGAGCACTATCGCCGCAATCTTTGAGTCTTCAGACGCAATGATCATGGCCGTCGTGCCTCCTTCGCTGTGACCGATCAGCGCGATGCGATCAGGGTCGATCTCTTTGCGGCTTCGCAAATATCCAACCGCCGCCTTGCTGTCGTTGATAAGGTCGCGGTAAGTGGTCGGCGCTTTCGGCACTACGCTTTTTCCGACGCCCCGATCATCGTGGCGCAACACAGCCACGCCATTTGCGGAGAGTTTTTCAGCAATTAGCTTGTAGAAGCTGGAAACGCCTGGATTGCCATCCCGGTCCTGTGGCCCCGAACCACTAATGAGCAAGGCCGCTGGATAGCGTTTGTCGCCGCCCTTGGGAATGGTGAGCGTGCCCGCGAGTAATACATTTCCATTCAGAAATGTGACATCTTCGCTCAAATAGTCTTCTGCGACTACAGGCTTCGAGACGGCTTCAGCCAGCTGCTCAGATCCCTTGCGAACGACCTTAACGCCCTGAGCTTCAAGGAGAATGAGCAGCGGCACCCGTCGCAAGTCAGTCCACACCTCGAGAATCAGCCCCGAACTTGAAACGAGACGGTAACGTTCTGTGACGACCTGTTGTCCCCCGATCTCAAAGGTCGGCGTGGCGGTTCGCTCAACCTGCAGATTGAAGTCCATTGCCTGGCTCGGCAAGAAAGCGGTAAAGCTCTGTCGCCCGCCTCTCTGCGCATCATACTGGTGGAGCAGAAGAATGAAGTGATGCCACACCGCATTCTCCACAATCACAGTAGCTTTCGTCGTCAATCGCCGTTCATCCTCTTCCGCGATTTGCAGTTTGACATCTGAACCGTCAAACGCCGCCGAAATCAGCTTTTTCTCTCCGACCTGCGCGAGAAAGCTAACCAATCGTCCCTTTGAGAGAGAGGTCGTCGTTTTTTGCTTGCTCCCGTTAATGAAGATTTCCGCCTCGGCGCGGAGTGTGTTATTTGGCTCAGGAACTAGCGCGTAATTTTCTGTACTGACTGCATTACCCCTCACGAACATTGTGTAAGTTCCCGATGTTTGCTGCGCTCGCACCGGCAACGTGGCGAGCAGCAAAATGCCTGCCGTCAGAAGAATCGTTTTACGCATGGTGGGTTTCCTAAAATTCAATTTGAAATCGTTCCGCCATTAAGTGAAGCATCTGGCGATTGATGCTGGGGATATTCGCCGCCCGCTTGAAATTGTCGCCTGTCACACCGAGGACGTGACCACTGGAAATGACTATACATTGTCTCGGCTGCGCCCATTATAAACCCGACCAGTTCCGGTGGCCGGGTGTAACTTTGCACTTTAAATGGCACAGTTTTTTGCGCGCTATTTGGCACAGACGAATCGGGAGCGCGTGATCAATCATTCGGTACTTGGATAGTATGTGACTGTCTCTCCCGTCGGCCATAACAACCCTGGGTAGTGGCCTGCCGGAACACCAGCATCCAAAATGTCTGCAGCATACATTTCGCCAGAAACCTCGAAGCCGATGAGCCCAAGCCGATACGCCACCCGATCATATACTCGGATTCCAATTGTAGCCAGCCAAGGGTCGAGCGCCTCGCGCCAGTGGCGGCTGGCCGCGAGGTCAGGCTCGGATGGATACCCGCCAACAGGATAGACTGTTCCAAGCGCGCCCATCGGCAAATAGAAGTCGAGCCAGTCCGGGCTGTCACCGCTCACTCAGAAGTGAACAAATTTGAACAGATGCCGCCGCTTAGACAGCCATTATCATCGCCGCAGGCGCGTTCTCATCATCTCAACTTTTTGTTAGCATCCGCGATTGAGGCGG
>Ga0081539_10003619_pt1 | contig 18654 bp, 14 predicted proteins | sample TabmetS4T2R2_FD_71023 | JGI IMG/M metagenome (GOLD analysis project Ga0081539, IMG submission 71023) | Tabebuia heterophylla rhizosphere microbial communities from the University of Puerto Rico - S4T2R2 | ecosystem: Host-associated > Plants > Roots > Rhizosphere ...
TCGCCTTCGTCCCCACTGAAAGCGGTTTACAACCCGAAGACCTTCTTCCCGCACGCGGCGTTGCTGCGTCAGGCTTTCGCCCATTGCGCAAGATTCCCTACTGCTGCCTCCCGTAGGAGTCTGGGCCGTGTCTCAGTCCCAGTGTGGCTGATCGTCCTCTCAGACCAGCTATGGATCGTCGCCTTGGTGGGCCATTACCCCACCAACAAGCTAATCCACCGCGGACCCATCCTCGGCCAGAGGCCGAAGCTACCTTTTCCCACGTTCCCCGCGGGGATGTGGGGCCATCCGGCATTAATCCGGGTTTCCCCGGGCTATTCCGGTGCCGAGGGCAGGTTATCCACGTGTTACTCACCCGTTCGCCGCTGTCCCCGGGACCGAAGTCCCGGTTCTCGCTCGACTTGCATGTATTAGGCGCGCCGCCAGCGTTCGTCCTGAGCCAGGATCAAACTCTCCGTGAAGAAACGTTTCGCCGGCTGAGTGCATCCACGGAGCATGTTCGATCGCTTAGATCGAGCACGAGCCGCGAAGCGGCACCAGCCAGCAGAGCGTTGTCTCCCCTTCGAGCTGAAAGACGTCTCGAGAGACGTCACTCAAAAGGCGTCAGACCTCGACTCCACCGGGAAGGTGGAAGCGAGGTTGACGGGATAGACGGCGTCGATCGAGCCCGGCCGGCCGAAGCCGGACAGAATCGATCGCGCGCCGCTTCTCGTCGCACACGCACGCTGTTGAGTTTTCAAGGACCGATGCCGGGGAGGGCGGGCAATGAAAAGGCCTCTGCTCACGCGAGAGGCCTCCGATTCGACGGGCTACGAAAGTGGTCGTATCCGAATCGAGCGAAGACGCTCCTGTGAGTCGCAGGGCTTTCCTCGCCTCCCTTCCGGGCGGCCGAAAGAGTGTAGCAAAGGCTCTAGGGCTGTCAAGACGAGGCTACAAGCCGAACGAAGCGCCTCTTTCCGGCCTGGAGAAGCTTGCCTGCGAGCTCCTCGCGAGCCATGTCGAGCGCCTCGACGGGCTGCCCGTCGAGCTTCACGCCGCCCTGGCCGATCATCCGCCTGGCCTCGCTCGTCGACAGGCCGAAGGCCTCGGAGATCACCGCCGGCAGGTGCACGGGATCGCTTTCCGGGAGCGGTCGCTCCTCGACGTCATCGGGCGCAGACCCCTCGCGGACGACCCTCGTGAAATGCGCCTCGGCGGCGCGGGCAGCCTCCTCCCCGTGTGAGCGGCGGACGATGACGCGAGCGAGCTCGAGTTTCGCGTCCATCGGGTCGGTGTCTGGCACCGGTTGCTCAGCCACCAATGTCCACCATTGCTCGAGCATCTCGTCGGGGATGCGCATCGTGCGTCCGAACTGCTCCTCGGGGGGCGCGGTGAGCGGGATGTTGTTGCCGACCGACGAGCTCATCTTGGCGCCGTCCCACGAGAGGAGGAGGGGTGTCGTCAGCACGACCTGCGGCTCGAGTCCGTACGCCTCCATGACGGTGCGCCCCGCGAGCAGGTTGTAGAGCTGGTCGGTGCCCCCGAGCTCGAGATCGGCCTCGATCGCGACCGAGTCGTATGCCTGCATCAGCGGGTACAGAAGCTCGGAGACCGAGACTGGCTCGTTCGCCTGGACGCGGTTCGCAAAGTCGTCGCGCTCGAGAATCTGTGACACGGTGATCGTGCGAGTCAGCCGCAGGACATCGGCGAAGTCGAGCGTCGACAGCCACTCGCCGTTGAAGCGCACTTCGGTGCGATCTCGGTCCAGGATCACCATCGCCTGTTCGATGTAGGTCTGCGCGTCCCGGTCGATCGCGTTCGGGTCGAGGATGGGCCGCTCGGTCGACCGTCCCGACGGATCGCCGATTCTCGTCGTGTAGTCGCCCACGATCAGAACGCCGATGTGGCCCGCGTCCTGAAATGCCCGCATTCGCTGCAGCGGAATCGCGCGGCCGATATGGATGTCCGGGGAGGTGACGTCGATTCCGAGCTTCACCCGTAGCGGCCGGCCCAGCTTCAGCTTCGCCTCGAGCCCGCTCTCGGGCAGAAGATGGACCGCGTTGCGCGAGAGGGCGGAGACGGCTGTGTCGGTGCTCACGAGGAGCCGATTGTAGAGACGCCCGGTTGCGCCTCCGGTGCGCGGCCGCGCCACGCGGCGAGCACGGCGAGGCCGACGACGCCTGCGAGCGCCGAGAGGCCGCCGGCGAGCCACAGGGTCGACCTGGCCCCGAGGGCGCCGACCACGACGCCGCCGACCGCGAGGGCGCCGAGCTCGGCGGCGTTTCGGACGCCGTTCCAGGCGGCGAACGCGCGGCCGTGGCGCTCGGGAGCGACGCGCGCGTGGATCAGCGTCCGCGAGGTCACGTTCTTCAGCCCGTGCCCGATGCCGCCCACGAAGTACGCGGCGATCATGAAGCCGAACGCAAGCCAGAAGGGCGCGACGAACTTCCCCGTGCCCTGGACGACGACCCCCACGAGCGCGGCACCGGCGAGGCCGGCGAGCGACACCCGCCGCGCGACGACGTTCGACCCGACGAGCATGCCGAGCGTCCACGCGGTGAACACGACGCCGATCCCGATGTTCTCGATGCCGAGGACGTCCTCCGTGTAGACGAGGTCCGCGGGGATCGAGGCGCTCATGAAGAGCAGCGAGACGAACACGACCACGACCATCAGCGCGACCAGCCGATCGGCGAAGAGGAACGAGATGCCGTCCCGCGCGCGGCGCCTCTCACCCTCCTCCACTGCCTCGGGACGCCGGCGCACCCCGAGCGACGCCGCCGCCGCGGCGATCACGGCGAACGACGCCGCATCGACGAGCATCGCGGCCATGGTGCCGCCCGCGGCGACGAGCAGGCTCCCGCACACGGGCCCGAGCGCGAAGCCGATCGTCCGGGCGGTCTCCACCATGCCGTTCGTCTGCTGCAGGCTGCGCGAGCCGGAGACCGTCGGGACGAGCGCGAACTCGGCGGCCTGCGCGACGGCGATGCCGGCGCCGAGCACCGCGGCGAGAGCGAGCAACAGCCAGAGGGCGTCGACGAGCGCGAGGGCGACCGCGACACCCGCCTGGCCGAGCGACACGAGGATCAGAAGCGATCGCGTCTCGACGTGATCGACGAGCAGTCCGACGTGCCCCGACAGCACGACCAGGGGAGACCACAGACAGATGAACAGCGCCGAGACGGCCACGCCGCTACCCATCCCGTCCGCGACCATGTTCTTCGCCGCGAGCGCAAGCGCGACGAGGGCGATGAAGTCGCCGAGCGCCGAGAGCGCGATCGCGCCGGACACCACGCGAAGATCCCGCTCGCGCACAAGCCCCCGGACGGCCATGGCCCGAGTATCTCGGCTGCGCGGGGCGCCGTCCATGAACGGGCGCTGAACGGCTCTAGAACGGGTACGGCGCGAGGGCTCGCGCCATCAGCACGACCCCGACGAGCAGCCGAGGATCACGCCGAACGACAGCGGGGCCGGCGGACCGGCCCCGCACGATGAGAGCTGCCGCTAGCGGTTTTCGTGCACCCGCGTGACGCCGTCATGGGGTGCCGCGAGAAACGGGAACGTCGCCGGGTACGGCTTGTCGTTCGCCTCCACGCCGTCGACGGTCGGAAGCGACAGGTAGTTCGGGCCGCCCACGGCCTTCGCCGCGATGTCCGTCACGTCGTCCTTGGGACGACGACCGTTCGGCCAGGCCGCGGGATCGCCGCCGAGCGCGCCAGGGACGCTCGACTGCTGGTCGAGCGGCGTCGGAGGCGTCGCCAGGTTGAGGCGGAGCAGGTCGGAGTCAATGCCGCCCGGTCCGGACCCGTACACGATCGAGTTGTAGCGCAGGAGCAGGGCCTGCAGGTCGGTGCGGTTGAAGTTCGCCAGGTCGAGCCCGGTTGCTGCGGGTGGATTCGGGGTGCAGCCGTCGAGCGGGACAAGACAACCGGTCGGGACGCCGAACACGAGCTGCTCGGCGAGAGCGAAGCGCGGCTTCAGGTAGTACTGGAGGAATTGGGACTCCTGCTGGGGCTCGAGGCCGTTCCAGCGATCCTTGTCCTTCGTGGCGATCACGAGCTCGTTGATCAGCGGGTTCGCGAGTCGCTGCACCTGGACGGTTGCTGCGCTCTGGGCCTTGACGCCGCCGGCCTCACGCACGGTGACCCTCGGACGGGACGTGTAGCCGTACGCTCCGATGACGCTCGACCCGTGCGAGATCATCGCCATCGGCACCTCGATCGCGATCGTGTGCACGTTGTTGCCGGCGAGCATGTCGATGCCCGACCCGACGACGAATGGGTTCAGGTTCAGCGTGTCGAACGCCGCTCCGAGGTCGATGTAGAACGGGTCGTCGCGCGGTCCTGCAAAGACGCGGATCCCGCTTGGAAGGGTCTTGATGCCCTCCGACAGGAAGTTCGCCTCGTAATCGGGAGTCGTGCGCGGCCCGACGTTGTCGGGAAGCACCGGGAGCGAGCCCTCGTGAAGCTTCGTCCCGTTCATCGAAACCTCGTACGCCTGTCGGAGCCCGTTCCCGGGGTCGTCGACGTCGTCGACGACAGGCAGCGGGCCGCCGCCGATATAGCGCAGCGGGAGACCGAGGTCGTTGGTGAAGCCACGGATCTCGTTCTGGAAACGGACGTCGAAGCGGACGTCGTCCGCGCTGCCGTCGCGATCGTTGTCGATCCCGATCGAATACGTGACGAGCGGGTCGAATGCGTAGTAGTTCGGCCCGGAGCTCGGCTCCTCGCCGGGGTTGACGTTCATGATGAACACGACCCGGTCGGCCTTGCCCGACTCGTAGCTGCGGAACATGAAGAAGTCGCTGATGTCCGCAGCTGGGTCGAGCGAGATGAGCGGCGCTTCCCGGTGGCTGGCCGCGTTCGCCCCGTCCGGTGCGGCGCGGCCGGCGAACAGCGCCGCGACCGCGGCTGTGGCGACGAGAGCCAGCGCGAGTGCGAGCCCTCCCCTTCGTACCGTCATTGCGGTCCCTCCCTCTCCTTGATGGTCGCGCGTTGTTCGCGCGGCGGATCGAAGCGGTTCGGTCAGGCGGCGAGTCGCCGAGCAAGCGCCGCCCAGCGCACGGAGAACCCGGGATTCGTCGCGACGGCGCGCCGCGCCCACGCACGGGCGGCCCCCGCGTTGCCCAGGCAGTGCTCGACGTACGCACGGTGGAACGCGAGGATCGGGTCGCGCGTGCCGAGTCGTAGCGAGCGCTCCGACCACGACCTGGCCTCGCCGCACCGTCCGGTACGGGCGAGCGCCCACGCCAGCGCGTCGTCGCCGTGGATGGAGGGCCGGGCCGCGCGCGCCGCTCGCGCTCTCGCGACGAGCGTGTCGACGTCGCGGCGATGATCGGCGTCGAAGACCACGGACTCGAGATCTGTGTCGATGCCCCCTGACGCCAGGAGCCGGTCGATCGCGCGGGCGGTGCCCGCCTGCGCCCGCGCCTCTTCGGTTCGGCCTGCGCGGGCCAGCACGTCCGCGTAGAGGGTGACCAGCTGCGGGAGCGGCACCGCCTCCGACGCACGACGGATGCGCTCGATCGCCGCGCGCAATCGCCCCTGTGCGACGTCGATCCGCGCCAGCTGCTCCTCTGCGGACACGTAGCCCGGCATCAGCACCAGGGCGGTCCGAAACGCCCGCTTCGCGACGGTCGGTCGGCCGCGCTGCAGCTCGAGCTCCCCGAGCTCGACGAGCGCCCATGCGGTCGGCTCGCGTGCCCCGGCCGCGGCGCGCACGGCAAGGCGCATCGCGGCGACTGCGCCCGGCAGATCGCCGAGCAGCTCCCGGCCGTACGCGACACGCGCGTACGAAGCGACGGTCGGCTCGAGCGCGTTCATGCGGTCGAACGCCCGGAACGCCTCTTCGTACCGACCGAGCTCCAGGAGCGCGTCGCCCATGACGCCGTACGGGCGGTCGTTGTACGGCATGAGCCGATGTGCGCGCCGACCGAGCGCAAGGGCGTGACGGAAATCGTGGCGGGTGAGAGCGAGGTTGCCGAGGCCGAGAGTCGCGGTCGCGTCGTTCGGCCGCTCTGCGAGCGCCCGCCGCAACGCCCGCTCCGAGCGCGGCAGGAACCCGGCGTCCCCGGTCTCGCGCCAGCGGATCTGGTACGCGAGACCGAGAGACGCCAGACGGTCGGGATCGCTCGGGGCCGACCGCAGTTCGGCCTGGAGCTTCGCGACCGTCTCCGCCGTGCCGCCACCGCGCCCGAATCCCGAGAGTGCGGTCTCGAGGTCGAGACGCGGCGCGGCAGCGGCGCTGGCACCGGCAGTACGGGACTCGGTGAGGACACCCCCGAACAGGCTGCCCAGCGCGATCGCGGTCGCCACCATGCCCGCGACGCGCACGAGCGTGGCCGTTCTTCGCTTCACCGACTCCCGCCCCCCTCCTGCCGGTGACTCGTCCGCGCGGCGCCCATCGCGTCGCACGGAGTCCGTGATGTCGGCGGTGACTGCCGAGGCCGTTTCTACGAGCGCTTTCGTGGACGTCTTGAACACGTGTCTCCTCCGCACAGGGCGCGTGGACCGGGCAGTCGCCCGTTGTTCGTCGGGCGCCGCGGATCGGTTCGGTCCGTTTGTGGCCGGCGAGTCGGGCGCCACGAAGGCGCCCGACTCGCCTCTTCGGGGGTGTCAGGGCTTCTGCAAGCCCTTGGTGTTGTCGAACCCCGACTTCGGGTCGGCAACGTAGGGGAACGCGTCGAGCAGCTCGACGTCGTCGCCGTTGACGCCGTCGCCCAGCGGAAGCTTCACGTCCTTGAGGAAGCCGCCCACCGCCTGCTCGGCGATGTCGATCACGTCGTCCCCGAGGCGCCGGCCGTTCGGCCAGCCCTGGGTGTCGCCGCCCAGCACGCCGAGGCGATTCGGGGTCTTCGCGACCGGGATCGACAGGTTGAGTCGCAGCACGTCCGCGAGCTTCGGCCCCGTCATGTTCAGCTTCGGGACGCCGGTGAGCAGGACGGCGACGAGGTCGTCACGTCCCGTCTCCGGCGCGCCGAGCTTGTAGAGCTTGTTGATGACCGCGGCGAGGATCGGGGTCTCGTAGTACTTCTTGAACTCCGACTCCCTCCACGGCTGCAGCGCGTTCCAGCGGTCCTTGAGGCCGGTCGGGATGATGACCTCGTTGACGAGCGGGTTGCCCAGGCGGTTCACCTGCACCCAGCCGCCCGAGTTGCGTGTCCTGGCGCCCCGCGTCGTGACCTTCTGGCGGTCGACCGAGGCCCAGACGCCGATCGTGCCGTTCTTCGCGTGCAGGTCGGCGATCGGGATCTGCACGGCGAACGAGTGCACGCCGTACCCGGCGAAGAAATCCTTGCCGCCTCCCGCGTTCCCCGTGCCCTTGCGGATCGCCACGAGGTCGAAGATGGCGCCGACGTCGCCGAAGAACGGATCGTCGCGCTGGCCGGCGAAGGCCTTCGAGGCGCCGCCGTCGAACGAGACGATCGACTTCGTGACGAGGCTCCGGTAGTCGGGCGTCGACCGCTTCCCGATGTTGTTCGGCGGGGTCGTGCCACGCGCAACGACACGGATCTTCCCGCCCGCGATCCGCGTCACCGTGAACGGCTGGGCGGTGTCGCCGAGGAAGAACTGTCCGGTCTTCGTCTTGAACTCGAACCGATAGGTCACGTCGGGCTTGACGTCGCCCGTCGTGTCGATCTTGAGGTTGTACCGGGCGCCCGGCGAGAACGTGTACCAGTTGGGCCCGGCTGCCGGGTCCTCGCCCGGGATGACGTTGGCCAGGATGGTAACCGTCGAGGGCTTGTCCGGGCTCCGGAAGGCGTAGACGTCCGTCAGGTCGGCGGACGGGTCCTCCGCGATGAGCGGCGCCTCCCGGTGGCTCGACGCCGTGCCGCTATCAGGCCCGAGCGTCAATGCGGCGGCGAGTGCCGCCCAGATGGTCGTCACGGCCGCAACGGCCGCAATCGCGATCCCACGTCGCATGCTTCTCCTCCGTTATCGGGATGGGACAACGGCCGTTCTTCGGTGCGGATCGGCGAGCGGTTCGATCGCCTCCGGCGGCGAACCAATCGCGACGACGACGGCGAATAACGCCGAATGGGAGAAGCAGTCCTGACCGTGTTAGCGTGGCGCACGCCGACTCGACCGGCGCCCTGGTCGATGGGGACACCGCGCACGCACCTGTCCGACGAAGCGCTCGTGGCGCTCGTCGCGCGTGGGGACGAGAACGCGCTGGCGGAGCTCTACGACCGCGTCGGCCGCGTCGCGTACGGCATCGCATATCGGGTGCTGCGGGACGAGAGGCTCGCCGAGGACGCGGTGCAGGAAGGGTTCCTGGCGGCGTGGCGCTCGGCTGGGGCGTTCCGCGCCGAGCGCGCGAAGGCGAGCACGTGGATCGTGACGCTCGTCCACCGTCGCGCGGTCGACATCGTCCGCCGCGAGGAGCGTCGCCGCGCCGAGCCGCTCGAGACCGACGAGCGCTCCGAGGCCCCCGATCCGGCCGGCTCGGCCGAGGACGAGGCCTGGCTTGGATTCGAGCGAGACCGCGTCCAGGCGGCCCTGCAGGGCCTCCCGGACGCCCAGCGCGAGACGCTCGAGCTCGCCTACTACGGGGGCTATTCGCAGTCCGAGCTCGCCGAACGCCTCGGTGTGCCGCTCGGGACGGTCAAGAGCAGGATGTTCGCCGGCCTCGCGCGGCTGCGCGAGGTTCTCGACGACGAATCGACGGGACCATGGACGCCGAGACTCACGAGCTGATCGCGGCATACGCGCTCGACGCCCTCGACGAGGCGGACCGCGCGCGCGTCGAGGAGATCCTCGCGACGTCCGAGGAGGCCCGGGAGGAGCTCCGCGCGTACGCGGAGGTCGCGACCGCGCTCGCGACGGCGGTGTCGGGCCCCGCCCCGTCGCCGGATCTGCGGGAGCGGATCGTCGCCGCAGCGCGTTCGGAGCCGCAGAGCGTCGTCTCGCTCGACGCACGGCGGCGCCTGAAGGCCGTACCCGTGGCGGGAGTCGCCGCGGCGCTCGCGGCATGCGCCGCGCTCGCGATCGGCATCTGGGGCCTGACGGTGTCGTCCGACCTGGACGACGCTCGCTCCGCGCTCGCGCGCGAACGGATCGCCGCGCAGGTGCTCGCCAACCCACGCGCCGAGTCGTCGCTGACGGGGAACGCCGGCCGCCTCGTCGTCGGCGATTCCGGCCGAGCCGTCCTCGTCCTCGCGAACACGCCGCCGGTGCCGAAGGGCAAGACGTACCAGATGTGGGTCATCGACGGCGGCAACCCCGTGTCCGCCGGCCTGTTCCACGCCGGCGCCGGTACCGTCGCCGTTCCCGTCGGCGGTCGCGTGAAGAAGGGCTCGGTCGTCGCCGTGACCATCGAGGACGACGAAGGCGCGGACGCGCCGAGCGCCGCTCCCGTGATCGCCTCTTCCCCCGTGACTTGAGCTAGGCGCCGGTTGGACAACGCTTGTGTTGAAGTACCACGAGCGTCGTGCCGCACCGGCACGAAGCCGGCACGAAGCTCGCCGATCCCACCCGTACACTCGTTCGGGTGCCCGTAACTGACCTCCGCCCCGCGCTGCGGGACATCTTCGGCTTCGACGACTTCCGCCCCGGCCAGGAAGCGGTCGTCCGCGCCGCGGTCGACGGGATCGACACGCTCGCGGTGATGCCGACGGGCGCCGGGAAGTCGCTCACGTATCAGCTCGCCGCGATGCTCCGCACGGCGCCCACGCTCGTCCTGTCGCCGCTGATCGCGCTGATGAAGGATCAGGTCGACAAGCTGCCGCCGCGCATCGCGGACACTGCGACGTTCGTCAACTCCTCGCTCTCGGCCGACGACGCCTCGGCGCGGCTGCGCTCCGTCGCGGCGGGCCGGACGCGGCTCCTCTACGCGGCCCCGGAGCGGCTTCGCCAGGAGTCCTTCGTCCGCACGCTGCGGTCGATCGGCGTCGGGCTCGTCGTGATCGACGAGGTGCACTGCGTGAGCATGTGGGGCCACGACTTCCGGCCGGACTACCTCTTCATCCGGCGCGCGCTCGACGCGCTCGGCGGCCCGGCGGTGCTCGGGATGACCGCGACGGCGACGCCGGCGAACGCGACCTCGATCGCGGACGCGCTCGGACGCTCGCTCTCGGTCGTGCGGACCAGCGTGCAGCGGCCGAACCTGCGCTACGACGTGGAGCGGGCCGAGAACGGCGAGGAGCGTCTCCGCGCCCTGCTCGGGCGGTTGCGCGGCCCCGCTGACGGTTCCGCGATCGTCTACGCCCGCTCACGCCGCTCGTGCGAGGAGATCGCCCGCATGCTCCGAGGCCACGGCATCCGGGCGGAGCACTACCACGCCGGCCTCGAGCCGGACGAGCGCACGCGGGTGCAGGAGGCGTTCGTCGACGGCACGCTGCCCGTCGTCGTCGCGACGACCGCGTTCGGCATGGGCATCGACAAGCCGGACGTGCGCCTCGTCGCGCTCGTCAACTACCCCGACTCGCTCGAGAGCTACGTGCAGATGGTCGGCCGCGCCGGGCGCGACGGGCTCGCGAGCGACACGGTGCTGCTGGTCGGCGACGCCGACGCGGCGGCCCTGCGCCGGTTCACCGTGGACGGCCTGCCGACGCCCGACTTGCTCCGGCGCGCGTATCGAGCGGTCCGCGACGCTGGCGGTGAGGTCGATCCCGACGTCCTCCTCGAAAGCACGGCGGACCGGGATCCGCGCGTGCTCGTGGGCATGCTCGAGCAGGCCGGGATCGTCAGACGCGACTACGACGCCGGTCGGGCGATGCGCATCGAGCTCCTTCCCGTGGACGACCGAGCAGGACAGGTCCTCGACACGCTGCTCGAGCGCTATGCGACGGAGGCGACGGCCCGCGTCGAGCGGATCGTCTCGTTCGCCGAGACCGAGCGCTGCCGCCACCTCCAGGTGGCGGAGCATTTCGGCGAGACCATCGAAGGCCCGTGCGGGATGTGCGACGTCTGCGCCCCTCGAGACGCGGGGCGCCGCGCGTTGGCCGTATCCGCCCGAGCGCTCCCCGACGACCCGGCGCAGGCGATCGTGGACGCCGTCGACGGGCTGACCTGGCCCCTCGGGCGGCGCAGCCTGGTCGCGATGCTCCGCGGCTCCGTCAAGGCGCCGCCCTCCGCGCGCCGCTCGCGCGCGTTCGGGCGTCTCGAAGCCGCGTCGGAGTCGGAGGTCGGTCGCTGGATCCGCGCCCTCGAGGCCGCGGGCGCGCTCGTGGAGGTCGAGAGCGACGGCTTCCGCGTCCTCCGCGCGAACACCGCGATTCCTCTCCCCGCGCTGCACCGTCCGACCGCAGGCGCCGTGGATGGGCCGCTGGTGGCCGAGCTCCGCGCCTGGCGCTCGCGGCGCGCGCGGGAGGACGGCGTACCGGCATATGTGGTGCTCCACGACACGACGATCGACGAGCTCGCAGTGCGCAGACCGAGCTCCCAGGCCGAGTTGTCCGCGGTCAAGGGTCTCGGCCCGACGAAGGTCGACCGGTACGGCGACGAGCTCCTCGAGGTGCTCGCAACCGCCTGATCGAGCCCGCCCCGGGCTAGAATTCCGCCGCTTTGCGGCTTCCTCGACGCACGGGGGCAGCGAATCATCGGCGCGGCCGCATCCGGAAGACGCGGCTCCTGGCGCTCCTGCTCGTACTGGTCGCGCTCTCGACCGCGGCTTTCAGCTACGGCCTCGTGACCGCGATCAGGAGCGAGCTGGGTCAGCTCGACCCGTCCAACCCTCGCGGCGACGTCGACACCGTCATCTACGCCGCGCCGAACAAGTTCGGCCAGCGGCGGGTGCTGTCGATCCTCCGCGGGGACGAGAGCCGAGTCCTCGTGCGCTCCGACCAGATCGCGCCCATCATGAAGCAGGCGATCGTCGCCGTCGAGGACAAGCGCTTCTACGAGCACAACGGCGTCGACCTTCGGGGCATCGCCCGCGCGCTCTGGCAGGACATCCGCAACCAGACTGTCCTCGAGGGTGGCTCGACGATCACGCAGCAGTACGTCAAGAACGCGTACAGCCGCAACGAGCAGACGATCGCCCGCAAGGTGCGCGAGGCAGCGCTCGCGTGGCAGCTCACGCAGCGGTGGTCGAAGGATCGGATACTGACCGCGTACCTCAACACGATCTACTTCGGGAACGGCGCCTACGGCATCCTCCAGGCGGCCCGGACGTACTTCGGCGGGAAGCGCGCGGACGAGCTGACCCTTCCCGAGGCCGCGCTCCTTGCGGGGATGCCGGCCAACCCCGCGCTCTACGACCCGGTGCAGCACCCTCAGGCCGCACGCCTGCGCCGGGACTTCGTCCTCGAACAGCTCTACAACCAGGGCCGCATCACGCGCACGGAGCAGCTCAAGGCGGCCGAGGCGCCCCTTCCGAAACCCGAGGACGTGCGACTCCCGGGCACGCGCGGCCCTGCGCCCTACTTCGTGAACTACGTCACCGACCAGCTCGTCGCGCGCTACGGCGCCGAGCGGGTGTTCGGCGGCGGTCTCGAGGTCACGACGACGATCGATCTCGACCTGCAGGAGAAGGCAGCCGACGCGATCAAGGAAGTCCTCACGCACCAGAACGGCCCCGCTGCTGCGCTCGTTGCGATCAATCCCCGCACAGGCGCGGTCAAGGCGATGTTCGGGGGGACGAACTTCCGGCGCAGCCAGTTCAACCTCGCCACGCAGGCCGAACGACAGCCCGGCTCGTCGTTCAAGCCGATCGTGCTCGCGACGGCGTTCCGGAAGGGGATCGCGCCGTCCACGCAGATCACGTCCAAGCCGATCAAGATCGACGCCGGTGACCGGATCTGGCCCGTGACGAACTACGAGGGCAGCTACCTGGGGAATATCGACCTCACGACGGCGATGATCCACTCCGACAACTCGGTCTACGCGCAGCTGACGAACATCGTCGGGCCGAAGGCGATCGTCCAGACCGCACGGCAGCTCGGCATCCGCTCGGACCTTCCGGCCTACTTTTCGATCGGCCTCGGATTCGTCGCCGTCAACCCGCTCGACATGACGCGCGCGTACGCGACGATCGCGAACGACGGGAAGCGCGTGGACGGCTCGATCATGCGCGACCGGCCACGCGTCGTCGACGCCGTCCGCTTCCGCAAGACGAACAAGGTGTACGAGAACGAGCCGGTCGAGCGCCGGGTGCTCTCCGCCGGCGAAGCAGAGACGATCACCGCGATCCTCGAGCAGGTCGTCGAGCAGGGCACGGGCAAGCGCGCGCGACTCCCCGACCGCACCGCCGCGGGCAAGACGGGTACGACGGACAACTACGCCGATGCCTGGTTCATCGGGTACACACCGGACCTCGTCGTGGCCGTGTGGGTCGGGTATCCGAACGAGCTGCGCCCGATGGAGACCGAGTTCAACGGAGAGCCGGTTGCAGGCGGAACGCTCCCGGCGCAGATCTGGAAGGCATTCATGACGAGGGCCACGGCGGACGAGCCGGCCCAGTCCTTCGCCTCCGCGCCGTACCTCCCGTCGTACGACGTACGCGTCGTGTTCCGCGACGGGAGGTGGCGCCTCGACAACGGCTATTGCCCGAACACGCGCGTGATCGCGTACTTCGCGGGTGACGCGCCGAGCACGACCGCGCGGTGCTACGCGAACGAGGTCTCGGTGCCGGTGCTCGTCGGCCGCTCCGTGGAGTCCGCCCGAGTCGCCCTCGAGGCGGTCCCGCTCACGCCGGACGTCGTCTACGTGCCGGCGAAGCCCCGCAGCCATCCAGGACAGGTCATCCGCCAGAAGCCGCGCGGCGGATTCCTGTCTGCGAACGGGAGCGTGCGCCTCTGGGTCTCGGCGGCACGCGACGGGCTCGTCCCGAACCTCGTCGGCTCGAGCCTCGCGGCCGCCCGCGAGCGGAGCCGGAAGCTGAAGCTCGAGCTCCACGTCCGCTACGGCGACGGACCCTCCGGGACGGTGATCGAGCAGAGCCTCGAGCCCGGTATCGCCGCGCGGGCCGGGCTGCCGATCACGCTGCTCGTCGGGCGCGGCTCGACCAGCTAGATCCGGCCTCGACGTAGCGCCACGGCTGCTCGACGGCTTGCGTGATGCCGACGCGCGTCGTCCGCTGCACCGTTGTCGGCCCGTCGGGCGGCAGGAGCTCGAACGGCGCGTCGAGCAGGCTGGCCCCGTCGTCCGCGCCTGTCAGGCCCAGCGCCTGCGTCAACCGGCCGGGACCCGAGCACAGGAGGCGCTCGTCGGTCAGCCCTCTACGAGCACGCATGGTGTCGAGGCCGTGCGTCGGCTCGAGCGCGCGGAGCAGGACCGCGGCACCCGTGCCGACGTCGCCGCACACGATGTTGGCGCACCAGTGGATGCCGTACGAGCGGTAGACGTAGAGGTGACCCGCCGGGCCGAACATCACGCGATTCCGGGGCGTCGGGCCCCGGAACGAGTGGCTCGCGGGATCGTCCTGGTGGTACGCCTCGACCTCGACGATCCGGCCGCCCACGCCGTCCCGGAGGAGCGTCCAGCCGATCAGGCCGGGCGCGGCCTCGTGGACGCTCCCGGAGACGAGCTCGGCGAAGCTCACCCTTCCTCGAACAGCTGCGGATGCTGGCGGACCGACCCGCGCGCCGATCGCTTTCGTCGCGCGGCCGGCTCGGCGACGGCCTCGATCTCGTCGAGGATGGTCTCCTGCGTGCGCGACGCGACGATCGGCTCCGGGATCCCCTCGACCCAGACCAGCGTCCGCCGGCCACTGCCACGGTCGTCGCCGGTGATCGGCTCGAGCGCGTAGATCCGGTCGGCCCGGACGTACTTGCCGAAGCCGAGGAACACCATCCCGTGACCGCTCACGCCGGGAGTATCGCTCAGCCGACTCGGCGACGCGGGTACGCTCGCCCGCGGTGGCGCGCGTCTACCTCTCCCCTCCCCACGTCAACGGGCGCGAGGCCGAGCTCGTCGCCGAGGCGATCGCGTCGAACTGGATCGCGCCGCTCGGGCCCCATGTGGACGCGTTCGAGGCCGAGCTAGCTTCCGTCGTCGGCGTCGAGCATGCCCTCGCGCTCTCGAGCGGCACGGCTGCGCTCCATCTCGCGCTCGTCGTGCTCGGGATCGGCGCCGGGGACGAGGTCGCGTGCTCGAGCCTCACGTTCGCCGCCAGCGCGAACGCGATCACGTACACCGGCGCGACGCCGTTCTTCGTCGACGCCGACACAGAGACCTGGACGATGAACTCCGAGCTACTCGACCTGGCCATCAGCGAGCGCCGCGCCGCCGGCGCTCTCGTGCGAGCGATTGTCGCGGTGGACCTCTACGGGCAGTGCTGCGACTACGACGCGATCCGGGACGTGTGCGACAAGCATGACGTCGTCGTGGTCCAGGATGCGGCGGAGTCGCTCGGCGCCACCTACCGCGGCGCCCCGGCCGGCGGCCAGGGCGTGATCGCGGCATTCTCGTTCAACGGCAACAAGATCATCACGACGAGCGGTGGCGGGATGCTCGTCTCGGGAAACGACCGCGCGATCGAGCACGCACGAAAGCTCTCGACGCAGGCCCGCGAGCCTGTTGCGCACTACGAGCACCAGGAGATCGGCTTCAACTACCGGATGAGCAACCTGCTCGCCGCGTTGGGACGGGCGCAGCTGGAGTCGCTACCAGAGCGGGTCGCGGCTCGGCGCCGGCTGCGCGACCGCTACCTGGAGCTGCTCGACGGCACGCCCGGAATCGCGTTCATGCCCGAGGCGCCCTACGGGACGACGAACGCGTGGCTGACGTGCATCGTCGTCGACCCGGAGTCGTTCGGCGCCGACCGCGAAGGGATCCGGCTCGCCCTCGAGCGCGAGGACATCGAGTCACGGCCGCTGTGGAAGCCGATGCACATGCAGCCGATCTTCGCGTCGCACGAGCGCTTCGGCGGCGACGTGTCCGCGCGCCTGTTCGAGCGGGGTCTCTGCCTGCCAACCGGCTCTGCTCTGACGGACGAGGACCAGGACCGCGTCGTCGCGACGATCCTCGCGCAGCGGGCGTAACGGCGCGTCAGGCGGCGGCGGGGACGGTCTCGACGACGTCGAGCCAGTGGCTCCACGCCTCGTTCCGGCCGTTGCAGGCATCGAGGTACCCGGCCTGGATCTCGAGCGTCGTCGGCCCGACGCCGATCTCGACGTCGTCGATCGCTCTGACCGGCGTCACCTCGGCGGCGGTGCCTGTCATGAACACCTCGTCGGCGAGGTAGAGGTCGGTGCGGATCATGTCCGCCTCCTCGACGACGTAGCCGAGCTCCTGCGCGATCTGGATCACGCTGTCGCGCGTGATCCCAGGGAGAATCGACGTCGAGAGCGGCGGGGTCAGGATCCTCCCGCTCTTGACGACGAAGATGTTTTCCCCCGGCCCGTCGGCGACGAACCCGTTGTCCGTCAGCAGGATCCCCTCGTCGTAGCCCGCGCGCTGGGCCTCTGTCGTCGCGAGCATCGAGTTGAGGTAGATGCCGGTCGCCTTGGCGACGTGCGGGATCACGTTCGGCCCCACGCGCTTCCAGGACGAGATCTTCGCCGTGATGCCCTTCGCGAGCGAGTCCTCGCCGAGGTAGGCGCCCCACGGCCAGCTCATGATCACCGTCTCCACCGGGTTGCCGCGGGTGTGGACGCCGAGGGAGCCGTAGCCGAAGAACGCGATTGGCCGGATGTACGCCGACGGCAGGCCGTTCGCCCGGACAAGCTCGTGCGTGGCCGTTCGCAGCTCCTCCACGGTGTAGGGCAGCTCCATGTAGAGCAGCCGCGCGCTGTCGTGGAGTCGCTGGAGGTGCTCCGAGAGGCGGAACACCGCTGGGCCCTTCGGCGTTTCGTACGCGCGGATGCCCTCGAACACGCCCGTGCCGTAGTGGAGGCCGTGAACACCGACATGAACGGTCGCGTCTGCCCAGTCGACGAGCTCGCCGTTCATCCAGATCTTCGCGGTCTCCTGCATGTGGCCCTCCGTTCGCTCGTTTCCGTGAATTATGGAGACTCCAGGACGACGTCCTCGACGCGACCCCGGGTGAGCCGCACGAGCTCCGTCGGCGCGAGCGTGACGAGGTGTCGTTCGGAGCCGGCCCCGGCCCACAACGCCGGGTAACGGAGCAGCGTCCGCTCGACGAGCACCGCCGCGACGCGCTCGAGGGGAAACGGCGCCACGGAGCCCGGCTCGAAGCCGGTCGCCTCCACGACCTGGGCCGGCGTCGCGATCGTCACGCGCTTCGCGTCGACGAGGTGCGCGACCTTGCCCGTGTCCGCCCGGCGGTCACCCGGCACGAGCGCGACGACCGGCGAGCCGTCGCAGACGAGCACGAGCGACTTGACCACCTGGCCGAGGGTGCAGCCCACTGCGTCGGCTGCGGCCGTCGCCGTCTGCGTGTCCGCTTCGAGCTCCTCGAGGCGCGCCTCGGCGCCGGTGTCCCGCAGGAAGGCGGCGACACGTTCGACGGGCTCGGGCCACGCGGTCATCGAGCGGAAGCTACCGAGAAGACGCGTCGCAGCATCTCGATCGCGAGCCGCTGCGCGCGATGGGCGGCGTCGTCGTCGAGCGAGAAGAAGCCGTGCGCCGCGCCGTCGAAGCGCGCGAGCTCGACGGCGACGCCCGCGCGCTCGAGGCGCTCCGCGTATCGCAGCGTCTCGTCTCGAAGCGGATCGAGCTCGGCGGCGATCAGCAGGGCGGGAGGGAGGCCGCCGAGATCCTCGGCGAGCAGAGGCGACGCGAGCGGGTTCGACCCGTCCTCCGGTCGAGCCAGGTAGTGCGACCAGCACCAGTCGGCATCCGTTCGCGTGAAGCCGTCCGCTCCGAGCTCCGGCGGTGACGGTGCGCCCGGGTCGTACAGGAGCGGCGGGTAGACCAGCACCTGTGCCACGAGCGCGACGTCCCCCTCGTCACGGGCGACGAGCGAGACGGCGGCGGCGAGGTTCGCGCCGGCGCTCGCACCGCCGATCGCAACACGGCGAGGATCCAGGCCCAGGTTCGCCGCCTCGTCGACCAGCCACCGCACGGCTCCCAACGAGTCCTCGAGCTGCGTCCGGAAGCGGTGCTCGGGCGCGAGCCGGTAGCGGACCATCGCCACGGCGCACGGCGTGTGGGCGGCGATGCGGCGGCACGCGGGGTCGGACACGGCCATCGTGTCGATGACCCAACCGCCTCCCGGGAGCCAGACGCAGAGCGGCAGCGCACCGTTCCCCGGCGGGCGATGGAGCCGGATCTCGACCGGTCCGTCGAGCTCGATCGTCTCGAGCGCGTATGCGTCCGCGGGCGCCGGAATCTCGGCAGCCTGTGCCGCACGGGCCTCGGCGACCGTGAGCTCGTGGAGTGGCCGCTCCCTCGCGCTGAGCCGAGCATGTGCCGTGCGTGCGGCGCCGAGGAGGGCCGCCTCGTCGAGCAGCTGCGCCCGCGCGATCAGCTCGAGCCGCTCGCTGCCCGCGAGCGCGGCGCGCAGGCCTCGCTCGACGAGGTCCCACGCGGCCGCGATCGACCCTCCGACGACGAGGCACGTCGCATCGAAGGACTCGAGCCACGGCGCGAGCGTCGCCCCGAGCTCGCTCGAGACGTCGTCGAAGGCCTCCCGGGCCCGCGCGTCTCCGGCCCTCGCCCGCACGGCGATCTCCTCGACGTCGATCCCCTCCTCTCCGTAGCGCGCGATCAACGCCGCGCGCGAGACCGAGTCCTCGAGCGGCGCGCCGCGGAAGGCGGTGCGATGGATCTCGCCGCCGGGAGGGACGGCCGGCCCGGAGTCGACGATCGCCCCGTCCACGAGGAACGCGCT
>Ga0081539_10003620_pt1 | contig 18635 bp, 13 predicted proteins | sample TabmetS4T2R2_FD_71023 | JGI IMG/M metagenome (GOLD analysis project Ga0081539, IMG submission 71023) | Tabebuia heterophylla rhizosphere microbial communities from the University of Puerto Rico - S4T2R2 | ecosystem: Host-associated > Plants > Roots > Rhizosphere ...
CCGGAGCCGGTTCGTTGCGACAGATAATCGCCGATGCTTGCGACGGCGCGAAGATCACGTTCAATACAGCGGGCGCGTTCGCGACACCGCAGACAATCACGCTGACTGGCGGCGAAATCGCCATCACCAAAAACCTGACGATCACTGGACCGGCTTCAGCGACGAACGCGGTGACGATCAGCGGCAACAACGCCAGCCGTATCTTCAATGTCAATGGCGGCAGCTCGTTGACGGCCATCAACCTGACGATCAGCGGCGGTCTAAACGCCGGCATCGGCGGCGGTATCCTGAATGACGGTACGCTGACCGTGGTCAACTCCACTTTGACCGGCAACAACGCGGGTTCAGACGGCGGCGCGATCGGCACCTCCGCGACCGCAGTCAGCCTGACGCTCATCAACACCACGATCAGCGGCAACAACGCCAACGTGAATGGCGGCGGCGTGGCTGTGCTGGGCGGCACGATGACGAGCATCAACAGCACGATCACCAACAACCGTGCTGACAACGACAACAATTCGACGGGTACTGGTGGCGGTATTGCTGCTTCGGCAGGCACCACCACGCTCAAGAACACCATCGTCGCCGGCAACTTCAACAAGGAGTCCGTGACGGATACGGCTGACGACATCAGCGGTACAGTCGATGCAGCCAGCTCGTTCAACTTGATCGGAACCGGCGGCGCCGGCGGTCTGACGAACGCAGTCAACAACAACCAGGTCAACGTGGCGAGTCCCGGACTTGGCGCACTTGCCGACAACGGCGGCCCGACCCAAACACACGCGTTGCTGGGTTCCAGCCCCGCGATCGAGGCGGGCAGCAATGCCAACCTGCCGACCGATGCTTTCGATCTCGACGGTGACGCAAACACCGGCGAAACGCTTCCGGTCGATCAGCGCGGCGCAGTGTTCCCACGCGTCGCCGATTCCGCGGACGCGAACATCATCCAGGTCGTGGACGTCGGCGCGTACGAGGCGCACCCGACCATCGAAGACATCGCCAACCAGGCAAGTAGTGAAGACACAGTTAAGAACGTGTCCTTCAACCTCGGCGACGACACGGGCACGCTGATCACCGGCGCCGGTGGTTCGGTCGTGGCGACCTCTTCGAATACGACGCTCGTCCCGAACGCGAACTTGCTCATCACCGGGTCCGGCGGCTCGCGCAACTTGCAAATTACGCCGGCCTCGGGCCAGAACGGTTCCACCACGATCACCGTCACTGTGACAGCGACCAATGGTCGGACTGCGACGGATACATTCAATCTGACGGTGGCTGGTGTTAACGATCCTCCGGCAGGAACTGACAACACGGTGGCGACGGCTGAGGACACGGCCTACACGTTCGCAGCGGCTGACTTTGGGTTTACCGATCCAAATGACACTCCGGCGAACATGCTGTTGGCCGTCAAGATCACCACGCTGCCAGGTCTTGGAACGTTGACCAATAACAACGTTACGGTCAACGCCGGTGACTTCATTCCAGTCGCCGACATCAACGGCGGTCTGCTGAAATTCACGCCGGTCGCCAACGCAAACGGCAGCCCGTACACCTCCTTCACCTTCCAGGTGCAGGACGACGGTGGCGGATCAGATCTCGATCCGACGCCGAACACGATGACCATCAACGTCACCGCCGTTAACGACGCGCCGGTGAACACGGTGCCTGGCCCACAGAGCACAAACCAGGATACGGCGAAGGTATTTTCGAGCGGCAACAGCAACCAGATCTCGGTTGCCGATATCGACGCCGGTTCGAATCCGATCAAGATCACCTTGACCGGCACGAACGGCACGCTGACCTTGAGCACGAACGCTGGACTGTCGTTCACGACCGGCGACGGTACTGACGATGCGACCATGGTGTTCACGGGCACACTGACAGCCGTTAATACCGCGCTCAACGGCATGTCATTCAATCCGACGACGGGCTTCAATGGCGCCGCGTCGCTCCAGATCGTTTCCGACGATCAGGGCAACACGGGAGCCGGCGGCGCGCTGACTGACACAGACAGCGTCAACATCAATGTCATCGCCCCGAACGCAACTCCGGTGGTAACCACCACGGCCGGCAATCTCGCTTACACGGAGAACGCCGGAGCGGTGGCGATCGATCCGGGCCTGACCGTCAGTGACAGTGACAATACAACCCTGACCGGCGCGTCGGTAGCGATCACGGCCGGTTTCGTGAGTGCTCAGGACACGCTGGCGTTCACGAACCAACTCGGCATCACCGGCAACTACAACAGTGGCACCGGGGTGCTGACACTCACTGGTACCGCCCCGATCGCCGACTACCAGACGGCGCTACGTTCAGTGACTTACGCGAACAGCAGCGATAACCCGACGGCGTCGCGCACGATTACGTTCGGCGCAACCGACGGCATCACCACCGGGACGTCCACGCGCGGCATCGCTATCACGGCGGTGAACGACGCGCCGGTGAACACCGTGCCTGGTGCACAGACCACGAACGAAGACACGGCCAAGGTGTTTTCGAGCGGCAACAGCAACCAGATTTCCGTTGCGGACGTCGACCTTGGTGCGAATCCGATCAAGATCACGTTGACGGCCACCAACGGCACGCTCAGTCTCGGCACGATCGCTGGACTGTCGTTCACGACCGGCGACGGTACAGACGATGCGACGATGGTCTTCACCGGCACGTTGTCAGCCGTGAATACCGCGCTGAACGGCATGTCGTTCAAGCCGACGACGGACTTCAATGGCGCCGCGTCGCTCCAGATCATTTCCGACGATCAGGGCAACACGGGAACCGGCGGTCCGCTGACTGACACCGACAGCGTCAACATCACGGTCACCGCCCAAAACGATCCTCCGGTTATCACTGCCACCGCCGGCAATCTCGCTTACACGGAGAATGCCGGAGCGGTAACGATCGATCCGGGCGTGTCGGTAACGGATCCCGACAGCACCAACCTGACTGGCGCGACCGTTGAGATTACCGGCGGTTTCGTGAGTGCCGATGACACGCTGGCGTTCACGAACGCGTTTGGCATTACGGGTAATTACAACAGCGGCACGGGTGTGCTGACACTGACTGGTACTACCTCAGTCAGTAACTACCAATCGGCGCTGCGTACTGTGACTTACGCGAACAGCAGCGACAATCCGACCGCATCGAGAACGATAACCTTCACCGCCAACGATGGAACTGCCACCGGTACAGCTACCCGCGGTATCGCCATCACGGCCGTGAACGATGCGCCGGTAAACACCGTCCCCGCTGCACAGACGACTGCTCAAGACACGGCGAAGGTGTTCTCGGCCATCAACGGCAATCAGATCTCTGTTGCGGACGTCGACCTCGGTGCAAATTCGATCAAGATCACGTTGACGGCCACCAACGGCACGTTGACGCTCAACGGAATCGTTGGACTATCGTTCACCACGGGCGACGGTAATGCCGACTCGACAATGGTCTTCCACGGCTCATTGACGAACGTCAATAACGCGCTGAACGGAATGTCGTTCAACCCGACGAGCGGCTTCAACGGAAGCGCGTCGGTCCAGATCACATCTGACGATGAGGGCCACACCGGAACCGGTGGACCTCTGACTGATACCGACACGGTCAACATCACGGTCACGCCGCCCAACGCTTCGCCTGTGGTGACGACCACCGGCGGTAATCTCCTGTACACGGAGAATGCCGCGGCGACGGCGATTGACCCAGGCGTGACGGTTACGGACTCCGACAACACAGACCTGACCGGAGCGTCGGTCGCCATTACCGGTAACTACGCGAATGGTGAGGACGTGCTGGCGTTCGTGAACCAGTCGGGCATCACCGGCAACTTCAACAGCACTACTGGCGTGTTGACGTTAACCGGCACCGCCACGGTCGTTAACTACCAGGCGGCGCTGCGTTCGGTCACGTATCAGAACACCAGCGACAACCCGTCAACTGCACCGCGCACGGTGACCTTCACGGCCACCGACGGCATTACCACAGGGTCAGCCACTCGTGGCATCACTGTTGGGGCGGTCGACGACGCACCGGTCAACACCGTACCCGGTCCGCAGAGCACGGCGCTGAACACTCCGCTGACATTCTCGAGCGGCAACGGCAACCTGGTCGCCGTTTCCGACGTGGATGCCGGAACAAACGCCATCCAGGTAACGCTCACGGTCACCAACGGTACGTTGACGCTGAGCGGCACTTCGGGTCTGGCGTTTACGGTGGGTGATGGCACGGCCGACTCGACCATGACCTTCACTGGCACCATCGCTAATATCAACCCCGCGCTCAACGGCATGACCTTCACGCCGACTGCGGCCTTTAGCGGTTCTGCGAGCTTGACCGTCACGACGAACGATCTGGGCAACACCGGTTCGGGAGGTCCGCTGAGCGATACCGACATTGTCAGTATTCAGGTTGGAATCACGAGTGTCAGTATCTCGGATTCGCAACTGACTGAACCTGTCTCGGGTACGGCTAACATGGTGTTCACCGTCACGCTGGGCGCACCGGCGCCTGCCGGCGGCGCATCAGTGGACTACACCACGCAGCAACAGGCGCCTGCGCTTAACCACGCCACCGCCGGTCAGGACTACACGACGACGGCGGGCACTATCACCTTCGCCCAGGGCGAGCAGTTCAAGTCGATCCTGGTGCCGATCAAGGCTGACAACAAGAAGAACGAAGCCAACGAGACGTTCCTCGTCGTGCTATCGAACCCGGTAAACAGCACCATCGCGAATGGCACGGCTACCGGCACGATACTCATCACGGAGAACCCCGGCACCATCCTGATCACTGAGCTGAGAACCAGCGGACCAGGCGGTGCAGGCGACGACTTCGTTGAGATCTACAACAACTCTGACTCGCCGCACACCGTAAGCGACGGTACCGGAATCATGGACTCCGCTCACGGCTACGGCTTGTACAAGATGGGCGCAGACTGCAACGCGAACCCGATCCTGATCGGCGTCATTCCGAATGGCACGATCATCCCGGGCCGCGGACACTACCTGTTCGTTGGTTCGCAGTACAGCCTTGCTAATTACGGAGGAAGTAACGCGGCCGCCGGCGATCAAGTGCTGAGCCAGGACATCGAGGACGACCACAACGTCGCGATCTTCAACACGGCTTCGCTGTTGAACCTCTCGACCCTGACGCGCCTCGATGGCGTCGGCTTCGGCGCCAACACCGGTGCGGCTTGCGACCTGTTGCGTGAGGGCTCCACCTTAACACCTACGAGCGGCAGCGTGCTGGAGTACAGCTACTTCCGTGACGAGTGTGGTAAGAAGGGCAATCCCGCGACGTTCGGTCCATGTCCGACCAACGGCTTCGAGCAGGATTCCAACGACAACGGCAACGACTTCATCTTTGCCGATACGTTGGGTACGGTGACGCCGATGGGTCAGCGGTTGGGAGCTCCGGGTCCGCAGAACCTGGCGAGCCCGCGGCTGAATCTGCTGATTTCCGCCTTGCTCCTCGATTCGACCAAGGGCTCAACCTCGACCCCCAATCGCGATCGTGACACTACGCCGGCAGGGCCGCTGGCGACGAACGGAACGTTGACGATTAGACGGCGCTTTGTGAACACCACCGGTGCGCCGGTCACTAAGTTGCGGTTCCGCATAGTCGATTTCAGCAGCTTCCCGACACCGGGAGCGACTGCTGACTTGAGGGCACTTGATTCAGGATCCATCACGATCTCCGGCATCAAGGATTCAGCGACTTGTGCGGCTACGGGCACGCCAGGCACGCAGCCTTGTACGGTCACCGTGTTTGGCACCACGGTCGAGCAACCGCCTACGCAAACAATGGGCGGCGCGCTCAACAGCAGTATGACGTTAACGACGCCGACGACTTTGGCTCCGGGACAAAGCATCAACCTGCAGTTCGTCCTCGGAGTGAACAAGACCGGCTCGTTCAAATTCTTCTTCAACATCGAAGCCCTGCCGTAAGGAAGAGCTTCCGCAAAACCAACGAGGTCACCAGAGTTTCGCTCCGGTGACCTCGTTGCTTTGGGGATCTGTCTGCCATCCCACCGACGCGGTCGGTGGCCCTTCAGATTCGCGCTATTGACCCTTAACAGTTAGTGGTTCTGGTTCCGTAGTTCGGCCGGCGCGCGTAGCGTCCGGTGGCAATGGCGGCGGTGGCGGGTTCGCGACCAGCACCTCCAGCGCGGCCTCGACCACCTCGTTGATCGTCGACACAAAAACAATCTGCAATTCGTTTTTGACATCGTCAGGAATATCGTCGACGTCCGCTTCGTTACGCGCCGGCAACAGGATGCGTCGGATACCCGCCCGATGCGCCGCCAGCACTTTTTCCTTCACGCCGCCAATCGGAAACACCAAACCCGACAGTGTGATCTCGCCCGTCATCGCCGTGTCCGGTCGCACGCGTCGGCCCGTGTACAACGACGCCAGCGCCGAAGTGATCGTGACGCCCGCGCTCGGCCCGTCTTTCGGGATCGCGCCCGCCGGCACGTGCAGGTGCACTCCGTAACCCTGGAAGATTTCCGGGTCGATGCCAAACTCGGCCGCGTGCGACCACAGGTACGACTGCGCCGCGCGCGCTGACTCCTGCATCACCTCGCCGAGCTGGCCAGTGATGGTCAAACCGCGTCCGCCGGGCAGCAACGTCGCTTCGATGAACAGGACTTCGCCGCCCATCTCCGTCCAGGCCATTCCGGTCGCCACGCCGGCGGGCAATTCCTTGCGCGCCTGTTCGGGATAAAACTGCGGCGGGCCGAGATATTCGCGAATGCGCGTTTCATCCACGTCGACGTGTTCGGCTTCACCCTGCGCGATCCGCAGCGCGACTTTGCGCGCGATGCTGCCGATGTTGCGTTCCATCTGCCGCACGCCGGCTTCGCGCGTGTAGCGCGCGGCGATCAGCTCGATCGCCGCGTCGGTGATCTTGAACTGTCCGGGCGTCAAGCCGTTTTCGGTGGTCTGACGCGGCACCAGATAACGGCGCGCGATTTCGAGCTTCTCGCGATCGCTGTATCCCGCCAGCCCGATGATCTCCATGCGGTCGCGCAGCGGCGGCGGGATCGGCCCGAGCTGGTTCGCGGTGGCGATAAAAAAGATCTTCGACAGGTCGAACGGCAGATCGAGATAGTGATCGCGAAACGAGTTGTTCTGTTGCGGATCGAGAATCTCGAGCAGCGCCGCGGCCGGATCGCCGCGATAGTCCGCGCCGAGCTTGTCCACTTCGTCCAGCATCAGCACCGGATTATTAACGGCGGCCCGGCGAATCGACTGAATGATCCGCCCCGGCATCGCGCCGATGTACGTGCGTCGATGTCCGCGCAACTCCGCTTCGTCGCGCACGCCGCCCAGCGACATCCGTTCAAACTGGCGGCCCAACGCCCGCGCGATCGATCGTCCCAGCGAAGTCTTGCCGACTCCCGGCGGACCGACAAACAAAAGGATCGGGCTCTTCGTGTCCGGGCGCAGTTTGATTACGGCCAGAAACTCGAGGATTCGTTCCTTAACGTCTTCGAGCCCGTAATGATCTTCGTCAAGAATGCGCCGCGCCTCGGCCAGGTCGAGTTTGTCTTCCGACGACTTGCGCCACGGCAACTCCAAAATGAAATCGAGATACGTGCGAATGACGTGGTAATCAGGCGCCGCAGGCGGCAAACGTTGCAAACGCTTCAGCTCACGGTCAGCCTCGGCGCGCACTTCGTCGGGCAGGTCCGCTTTCTCCAGCCGCTCGCGCAACAACTGCGCTTCCGCGGCTTCTCCCGTTTCGTCTTCGCCCAGCTCTTTTTGAATCGCGCGCATCTGCTGGCGCAACACGTAATCACGCTGGGCCTTGTCCATCTCCGTCTGCGCTTCCGAAGCGATCTTCGTTCGGAGCTGCATGATTTCGAGTTCGCGCGCGAGGTTCGCGTGCGCGAGTCGCAGGAGTTCGTCCGCCGTATCGGCTTCGAGCATCTTCTGCTCTTCCTCGACGCCGAGCGTAAGCACGGAGGCAAGGAAATACGCCAGCCGCACCGGTTCGACCGAGCCGAGCACGGCGATGCGCACCTCAGTCGGAACGTTTGGCAAGAGAGCCAGCGCTTCCTGAATCATCTGCTGGAGGTTGCGCTTCATCGCCTCGACTTGTTCGGCGTCCACGGTGCGCGGCTCCGGCATGATTTCCACAATGGCGCGCAGGTGCGGGTCTTGTTGTTTCCACTCTCGTACCCGGATCCGTTCAGTTCCCTGGGCGATGATGCGCATCGTGTCGCCGGCGCGTTCCATGCGCTTGATCATCACGAGCGTGCCGACCTGGTAAAGATCGTCACTCTTGGCGTCGGTATCGTCGGCACGATCGGGCCGCACGGTGATGCAGCCCATGAGTTTTTCGGGCGTCCCGAGCGCAGACTCGAGCGCCGCGACCGATCGCGGGCGCCCGACGCCGAGCGGCACTACGGTTTCCGGAAACAAGGTGAGGTTTTGCAACGCCAGCACTGGAATCTCGAACGGCTGGCCGCTCGTCTGAACTGGTTCCGGTTGATTCGCCGGTTGAGTTGTTGGTGTAGGTTCAGCCATAACGTCACGCATCTTCGCCGCGATGCAAATTGATCAGCAAAAACCCGTCGCTGTAATCGCGCTCGATTGAAGCTCCTTCGATGGGAGCGGGAAACTGAATCGTCTTCTCAAACCGGCTGTAGGTGATCTCCATCTGGTGATACACGAAACCGTCGCGATAATGCGTGTCGCGACGGCAGCCGCTGATGCGCAGCAGCGAGTCGCTAATCTGAATCTCAAGCTCGTCCGAACAAATACCCGCCAGATCGATCTTCACGATCCAGCCGTCGCTCGATTGATAAACGTCGGCAGCGGGGTTCCACAACCGTCCGGACGGTATCACTCGCCGATCCGTGCGGATCAGCGAAAACTTACGATCATCGTTTGGCATGGCAAAAGAATATCCACAGATTGCACGGATTGTAAATCAGTGCAATCTGTGGACACTTAACAACGCAGAAACTAACCGAAGAGGCGATTCCAGAACGAAGTGCTCTTCGAAATGTCCTCGAGCGCGTCAGCGAGTTCGCGATCTTCGTGCGTCTCGAGAGCGATATCACCCATCGAGATCATGCCGACCAGATAGCCGTTTTCGTTGACCACCGGGATGCGGCGCACCTGTTTGTCGCCCATCTTTTGAATCGCGTCGACTACGCGATCGTTCGGCCGCGCGGTATGCAGATCGACTGACATGACGTCTTCCGCGCGAGTGTTGGCGCAGTCTTTACCTTCGGCAACCGCGCGTACGGCGATGTCACGATCCGTGATCAGGCCGACGAGTTTGCCGCGCGAGTAAGTGCGCATGTCCCTGCGATCATCACGATCGCGGTCGTAGTCCTCCGTGCGACCGTTACCGCTCATCGTGTCGTAATCGACTACGGGAATCACGCCCGTGTCTTCCTGTTTCATCATCAGCCCGACCTGCACGAGCCGCGTGTCACGCGTGGCGACGGCGAGATCCTTGGTCATGATGTCGCGGCAGCGGAGCCGTGAACGATCAGCGGCGTAGCGGTCCCGCCGGCGTCCCGCTCCGAGATCGCCGCGAATGTCGTACAGCGAACTGCGACGGTTTTCATCACGATACCGATCTCCTCGATCCGTCCAGGTGTCGCGATCTGACCAGGTGTTTCGCTCCTGATTGTAGCGATCCTGACTGTAGCGGGGTTCGTCGTTCTCATACTCGGCGCGTTCACCAAAGCGACCGCGACCGGACTCGGAACGGTTTTCCCGGTCATATTCGCCGCGTCGGGTAAATGGTTCGTCGTAGGTCCCTAACGCTTCGCGTCTGAAACGTTCTTCGCGAGGATAATCTCTGTCATCCTCCATATCGTTTCTGTATCTGGCCATTTGCTTCCCTCCTAACCAAAATAATTGCTTCGGGGGCGCGGGGGTAAAACTCGTCTAGAGGTTCAGCTCCACTATCGCAACCAGTTGCACGCGCGAACTGACGTCGAGCGAACCGATCTCGATCGGGGTCGCGACCGACTGCCTGGCCATCATCACGTCTGCATACGCCGGTTGCGGCGGACGAACAAAACCTTCCTCCTGCACTTCCGCAATGCTCACGACGCGCCCGCCGAGCGCCTGGGCGAGCACCTGTGCTTTGCTCATCGCTTCGCGCGTGGCTTCCTTCAGCGCCTGCTCGCGCGCCGCGCGATCCTGACGCAACGTGAACGAAATGCCGCTGACGTCGTTCGCTCCGGCTTGCGACGCGGCGTCGATCACGTTGCCGAGTTTCGCTAGTTCGCTCGTCGTGACCGTGACCGCGTTGCGCGCTTCGTAGCCGTTGATCAGCGGCGGTTGTCCTTCGCGGTAAACGCGCATCGGTTGCAAGCTGTAACCGCTCGTTTTCACTTCGGCGCCGGTTCCGGTCGCGGCTTTCAACGCGCGCACGACGGCGTCCGTTTTAGTTGCGTTTTCCTGTTGTGCGTCGAGGGCGCGTTTGCCCTGCGTGACGACGGCGACGGTCAGGATTGCTGTGTCGGGTTGGGCTTGAACGATCGAATCGCCGCCGACGATGATGCGTGTTTGGCGTTTGGCATCAGCGGGCTTGGTTTCCTGGGCGTGCAACAGAGTTGCGCTCGCCAAAACAACAGCCAGCAGTTGGATTGTGGTCAAAAATCGCTTCATAATCTCACCTTCCGTTTTTCGAGTCTTACGGCGAGGAGAGATTGTAGCCGCCGCGAAACAAGAGAACGGCCCGGAAGCAAGATCTTGCGTGTTTTGTTACCATCCATGCGATGCAATCATTCAATACTGAAACAGACAGCGCACCAGCACCGGAGAGCGTCGATCAAACTTTGATTGTGGGCGCAACCGGCGACTTGCAACCCGGCGCGTGCATCAGAGTTGAGCTTCCCGGCGGTGACGAGCTTGCTGTTTACAACGTGGACGGCGAATTCTATGCCACCGAGAATTTTTGTCCGCACAAAGGCGCGCCGTTGTCAGAAGGCGTTTTGTGCGGGCACGTGATCGAGTGTGGCTTGCACGGCTGGCAGTTTGATGTGCGGAACGGTGAGTGTTTGACTGTTCCCGACAGGCTCAAGACTTACGAAGTTGTAGTCGAAGACGGACTGATAAAAATCATCCATCGTTCCCGATAGCTTCGACCGGGCAACACGTCATCGCTTCTTCACACAGCGCGCGTTCCTCATCCGTCTCGGGCTGCTTGTAAACAAACGAGTAGTTGTGTTCATCGCAGCGCCGGAAATTGTCGGGTGCGGTGTCGCGACAAACGTCGCAGTCGATACACGAGCTGTCCACGTAAAACGAGCCGCAGACGTTCTCTTTAACTTTTTCGTTCTTGTCAGGCAACTTTCAAATGAAGTATCTGCGCGGCGACTTCACGGGTGCGTCATCTCTTCCGGTATCACCAGTCGATCAAACTCCTCGCCCGTCAGAAAGCCGAGCTCGATGGCCGAGTCGCGCAGACTAATCTTCTTCTTGTGAGCGTTCTTTGCTACCTGGGCGGCTTTGTCGTAACCAATGTGAGGATTCAACGCGGTCACCAGCATCAACGACGACCGCAAGTGTGCCTCAATCTGGTCGCGGTTGAGCTCGATGCCGGAAATGCAGAACTCGACGAAACTCGGAATCGCGTCGTGCAGCAAACGCACCGAATGGAGAAAATTGTGAATCATCACCGGCTTGTAAACGTTCAGCTCGAAGTTGCCCTGCGAGCCGCCGAAGCTGGTGGCGAGATCGTTGCCAAACACCTGCACCGCAACCATCGTCAGCGCTTCGCTCTGCGTGGGATTCACTTTACCCGGCATGATCGACGAGCCGGGTTCGTTCTCCGGCAGCACGAGTTCACCCAAACCCGCGCGTGGACCGGAAGCGAGCCAGCGCACGTCGTTCGCGATCTTCATCAGCGACGAAGCGAGCGTTTTTAAAGCGCCGCTCGCGAACACCAGTTCATCGTGCGCCGACAACGCCGCGAACTTGTTCGGATGTGATTTGAACGGCAAGCCCGTCAACTCGGCAATCTTCTGCGCGGCGCGCTCGCCAAACTCCGGATGTGAATTCAATCCCGTACCGACTGCCGTGCCCCCAATCGCGAGGTCGAGCAAACCCGGCAGCGCGGTTTTCATCCGTTCGACGTCGCGTGCGACGAGACTGGCCCAACCGCTCATTTCCTGATCGACCGTCAAAGGCGTCGCGTCCTGAAGATGCGTGCGGCCGATTTTGACAACGCCGGCGAATGCCTTTGACTTCGCGGCGATCGCTTCTTGTAGTTGCTCGACGCGTGGAATGAGTTTGTTCAACTGTTCCGCGGCGGCGATGTACATCGCGGTCGGAAAGGTGTCGTTCGACGACTGCGACATGTTGACGTCGTCGTTTGGATGAATCGGGTCCTTGCTGCCCATCACGCCGCCGGCGAGCTCGATCGCGCGGTTCGAGATCACCTCGTTGGCGTTCATGTTGGTCTGCGTCCCGCTGCCGGTTTGCCACACGCGCAACGGAAAATGGCTGTCGAGCTTTCCCTCGATGACTTCATCGCAGGCCTGAACGATCAGTTTGGCCTTGTCGGGCGGCAGTTTGCCGAGTTCTTCGTTGACTTGCGCCGCGGCTTTTTTAAGGATCCCAAAGGCGCGAATCAGTTCGCGCGGCATGCGGTCGTCGCCGATGTTGAAGTGGTGCAGCGAGCGCTCGGTTTGGGCGCCCCAATAGCGGTCGGCGGGTACCTCGATGGCGCCCATCGAGTCGGTTTCGGTTCGAGTTGTAGGATATTGTTCAGGGGAATATTGAGACATTGGCGAGTTAATAATATCATCCCAGTCCTAGATCCGCCTTATCCGAGGAAAACCATGAAGTATCTCAGCCTCGTTCTCCTGCTCGCCTTTAATTGCTTAATCGCGAATGCCCAGGAACCCGCGCAGCAGTCCGACGTGATTCGCACCAAGACCGAACTGGTGCAGACGGCGGTCACGGTGCTCGACAAGAAAGGCAACTTTGTCGATGGGTTAAAACGCGATCAGTTTCAGTTGACCGTTGACGGCAAGCCGCGCGAGATCTCGTTCTTTGAACGGATCGCTTCCGGCAGCACGCGGGAACGCGAACTCATCGCGAGCGGCGTCGGCGTTAACGCTAACCCTGCCGCCGCCGCACCGGCGCCTGTTCCAGCGGCGACCATCCCCGGCCGCACGATCATCTTCTTCATCGACGACCTTCACCTCGAGCCCGAAAGCATGAGTCGCACGCGTTCCATGCTCCAGCACTTTCTCGATCACGAGATGGATTCAAAGGACAACGTGGCGATTGTTTCCGCGAGCGGGCAGATCGGTTTTCTCGAACAGTTCACCAGCAACCGCGCGGTGCTCGATGCGGCGCTCGGCCGGTTGATGCCACGGCAGTACGACGCGAATGGGTACGGCGTCGGCAGCAACACGAAGATGACCGAGTACATGGCCTTAACCATCGACACGCGTAAAGACGATGGCAAGGTGATGAACTTCTACATCGAGGAGTGCATGAAGGGCGCGAATTTGTTCAGGCAGGCGCCACTGACTCTGGCGCTCATTCGCCAGTCGTGCGAAACGCAGGTCAAGAACAGTGCGCGCGCCGTGCTGATGCAGGCGGGACAGATCACGCAGAACACCTACAACTCGCTCGAGTCGCTGATGAAGTCCGCCGCGCGTGCGCCGGGCCGGAAACTGGCGTTCTTCGTGTCCGACGGTTTTCTGCTCGATGCTGGTCCACATGCCGCGGCCACCCGCGACAAGCTCGAACACGTGATCGACGCCGCGCAACGAGCGGGAGTTGTCGTCTACACGATTCACGCGAAGGGTCTCGTTAACGACACCTTCGTCGATCCCGGCGGCAAGCACCCGTTCGATGGCAACGGCCGGTTGGACCTCGCGGCAGCCGGCGAGCTACAGACATATCAAGACGCCCTTCATGCGCTGGCATACGACACCGGCGGGCGCGCGCTGCGCAACACAAACTTCTTCGAACACTGGCTGACAAACGTACTCGACGAAACTTCCAACTATTACCTGGTGGCGTGGCGTCCGGAAAATGAGGAAGAAAAAGCGCCGAAGTTTCGCGAGGTGAAGATCACGGTGGTCGGGCAGCCCGAGCTGACGGTGCGTGCGCCGCGTGGTTACGTCGCAGGTCCGAAAACGCCGGCCGCAGCCACAGCTTCCACGACTACCGAATCGAAACCGGCAAAGCCGCCGGACATGGAGATGCGCGACGCGCTCGCGGATAGTTTTCCAACAAACGGGTTGCCGGTGTTGTTGTCGTTGACTTACTTGAACACCCCGGCGAATGGACTCGTGGTTACCTCTTCGATTGAGATTCGCGGCAGTGGTTTGACGTTCGGAGGCGAGGGCAAGCCCGCGGCGATTCGTCTCGCCGGCGTTGTCCTGAACGACAAGGGCAAGATCGCCGGCAGTTTTCGCAACCAGCTAAACATCAACCCGCGCAAGCCGGGCGAAACTGACGGCGGCATCTTTTTCACCCAGCACACGCCGCTGACGCCCGGCATCTACCAGTTTCGCGTCGCCGCGCGCGATGAAAACTCCGGGCACGTCGGCAGCGCGATGCAGTGGATCGTGATTCCCGACGTGGGCCGCAATCAGCTCACGTTGAGTAGCCTGTTGCTCGGCGGACAAGTCCTCGAAAATCGCGCCAACAACACGAACAATCCGCAAGTGCAGTTGAGTGTGGACCACAGTTTTCCGCGTTCATCGCCACTCGGCTACTGGATTTTCGTCTACAACGCGAAGCGCGACGCCGGCGGCAATCCGCAACTCACCGTTCAGACGCACGTCTTGCGCGACGGCCAGCCGGTGCTGAGTTCGCCGCAACGCCGGCTCAACAACGGCGGACCCGATCCGCAACGGATTCCTTTTGGCGAAGAGCTGGCGCTGAAGACGCTCGCTCCGGGCCGCTACGATCTGAAAGTCACCATTACTGACAGTCTCGCCGGCACGACCGCCAGCCAGGTCGCCGACTTCATCGTGCGGTAGGTTTTTATCTCCCGTTTTGGCGAAACGCTTGCGCTAGTGTTCGAATGCTGAAAGGCCGCCGAATTATTTTTGTTTTGGGGAACCTCGAACTCGGCGGAGCGGAACGCCAGGCGCTGATTCTCGCCCGTTATCTTTCGCAGTACGAGCAGGCGGCAGTAGAAATCTGGGGCTTTAATAAGAGCGGTCCGGTCGCGCAGATGTGCGATGCCGAAGGATTGCCGTGGCGCATGGTTCCTTTTCCGTTTACCGAGCGGGAAGCGAACCGGCGCCGAGCGTTGGGCAGAGTCTCGCGCGCGCTGCGCGAGGCGAAACCGGACCTGCTTCTTCCTTACACGTTTGGTCCGAACGTGGTTTGCGGACTCATCTGGCAGTGGACCGGAGCGCGCGCTTGCGTTTGGAATCAGCGCGACGAGGGAATCGTTCAGTACGATTGGCCTGCGGTCCGCGCGGCCGCGGAACGAACGCCGCAGTTTATTTCCAACTCCGCAGCCGGCGCTCGATTTTTGATTGAACAGCTCGGCGTCAGCGAAGCGAAAGTCGCAGTGATTCACAACGGCGTCGAAACAGTCGCACCGGAGTCGGATCGCCGCGCCTGGCGCGAACGACTCGCCGTTGACGATCGCACCTTCGTGGCTTCGATGATCGCAAACGTGCACACGTTGAAGGACCACGCGACGTTGTTACACGCCTGGCGCAAGGTCGTCAGCGAGATTGAGCGACAGCGGAGATCCGCGCTGCTCGTTTTGGCCGGCCGTCACGACGGCGCGTATGAATCGTTGGCGTCACTGGCCGCGGAGTTGCAGCTCAACGGCGCGGTTCGTTTTGCGGGTCACGTGTCGGACGTGCCGGGTTTACTGAGCGCCTCGGACGTGAGTGTGTTCAGTTCGCGTACTGAAGGTTGTCCGAACGCGGTGTTGGAGAGTATGGCCGCGGGACTGCCGGTCGCGGCCACCGACATCCGCGGAATTCGCGAAGTGGTTGGATCGGCGGGCGCGCGGTTTTTGACTCCGAGCGGTGACGCCGATGCGCTGGCCGCGGTGCTGCTACAGCTCGACGAAGATTCCGAACTGCGCGCCCGTACCGGCGCCCAGAATCGCGAACGCATCCGGACACACTACGACGCGCTTCGCATGTGTAAAGAGACGGCCGCACTGCTCGCTGGACTTTGATCGCCGGAGACGAACGATGTCGTACCTGAAACAACGCCTGATCGCGATTGTGCTGATCCTGTTTTCGGCGGCGATGATCTATTACGGGTGGTACCGGCTGCGCGAAGAGGGAATTTATTCGTTGCGGATGGCCGCGTTTGCGCCGGTCGGTGTTGTGGGGGGAATCTTTCTGCTCTTCTTTCCGTCGTTTTACGGCAAACCCACAACCACGAGACACAAAGTGATCGTGCTGATCGTGTTTCTCGTGGGCCTGGCTGCGGGTCTGGTCAACTGGTACCTGATGGATCCGGGTTTCTTTCGCGGGGAGTGATTATTTTGCCGCCGGCCAACGTTATCGAGCGCGGCGGCGACAAAGGATAGTTATGTGTCGAAACATCAAGACCCTACACAACTTCGAACCACCGGCAACTGAAACGGAGATACGTGCGTCGGCGATTCAATTCGTGCGCAAGCTGAGCGGCTTCACGAAGCCGTCGAAAGCGAATGAAGCGGCATTCAACCAGGCGGTCGAGAAGGTGACTGCCGCGGCGCAGGAACTGCTCGACTCGCTAATCACAAACTCGCCGCGGCGAGATCGCGAAGTCGAGGCCGCCAAAGCGCGCGCCCGCGCCGCGGAACGCTTTGCTGCTCCCGCCGCGAGTGTGGGTGACTGATCGATCGATTCAGCAAGCGTGAAACTATGACCCACATGTTGCTCGCACTCTCTTTGTCGCTCGCTACTCTGCCGGTGATTACGCTCGAACGCACCACGTGCTTCGGCACTTGTCCCGCTTACAAGGTGTCGATCTACGGTGACGGCCTGGTGATTTACGAAGGCAGAGAGTTCGTCAAAACGAAGGGCGACGCCGACGGACGAATCACGAAGGACCAGGTGCAACAGTTGGTGCGCGAGTTTGAGAAGATCGGTTACGTGAAGCTCGAGGACGAGTACAGCATGGACAAAAACTGTCCCCAAGGCTGGACCGATGCGCCGACGGCCATCACCACGCTCAGCCAGAACGACAAGACAAAGAAAGTTGTCCATTATCAGGGCTGCCGCGGCTTGCCTGCCCTGGACCAGCTCACCGCTCTCGAAGACAAGATCGACGAGGTCGTAAACACCAAACGCTGGATCGAATAACCTTAAAAGCGGCGGCAGGTGCCGTTGAGTTGGGCGCCTTCTTCGACGACCAGGGCGGGGGCGGCGACGTGGCCGCGCACGTTCGCCGTGCGGCCGAGGATGAGTTCTTTGCTGGCGAGAATGTCGCCTTCGACGGTGCCGTTGATCTTCGCGACCGCGACTTTGATTACGGCTTTCGTGACTTGCGCGCCGGTGCTAACGATCAGAGTTCCGTCAGGTGAAATGACGTTGCCGGAAAAGTGGCCGTCGATCCGCAGCATCGACTTGAAACAAACTTCGCCCGTGAAGTTGACGACGTCACCCACGAATCCAAGCCAGTTGTCCTTATTTATATTCGTCCGGTGGCCATTAACGAGCGTAGGCTGGCCGCGTTCGTCGCTGCTCGCAACTGCTTGAGTAGTCAATGCCGCCCCTCACTTCCGCGTTCTGCTGTGAACCTTGATTTAGTTTCAGGTGGGATCGGGGCCGCCGGGGAGCCGCCGCCGCTGTTACTTGACCGAGTTAAAACTTGCTGAGCTAACTATAACACTCGCACTTCGCCGTGCAATGTTACGATTAGATTGCCGTTCAGAGGCAAAAAGACAATGAGCGAAGGGCAGATCCACATTCGCACACAACTGAAGCCGGGCGACGTCGGTTACGTGATTTACCTGCACGGCACGCTGTACGCGCGCGAGTACGAACTCGACCACACGTTCGAAGGCTACGTTGCGCAACGCTTCGGCGAGTTTCTTGCCTCGTACGACCAGCGCAAGGATCTCGTCGCGCTGGCCGAACTCGATGGCCGCATCGTTGGTTCGATCGTGATCGACGGCAAGGAAGACGGAACCGCGATGCTGCGCTATTTTCTCGTGCACCCGGACGCGCGCGGCTGCGGCTTGGGCCACCAGTTAATGAACCAGGCGCTTCAGTTCTGTCGCGAACGCGGTTTCAAGAAAGTGTTTTTGTGGACGATTAGCGAGTTGCACACCGCCGCGCACTTGTACAAACAAGCGGGCTTCGTTTGCACGCGCGAAGAGACGCACGAGATCTGGGGCGCCCCGCGCACCGAACAGGAATACGAACTCAACCTCTAAGAGCAACCAGCCGTGGCCACATTCGATCTACACACACACTTCTACACCGAACAGTTTTTCCAAACCATCCGCGATCTCCCGTCGGAGTTTTCGTTCGGCCAGAGCCCGAGCGGACAAACGATCATCACTTATCGTGGCGCGCGTTTCTTCGGCGTCACGCCCGCGATGACCGACGTCAACCAACGTCTCGCAGACATGGACCGCGTCGGGATCGACGTCGAGGTTATCTCACTTTCGACGCCAAACGTTTTCTTCACCGGCGCCGAGCACCAGCCGGCTGTCGCGCGCATGATCAA
>Ga0081539_10003621_pt1 | contig 18632 bp, 17 predicted proteins | sample TabmetS4T2R2_FD_71023 | JGI IMG/M metagenome (GOLD analysis project Ga0081539, IMG submission 71023) | Tabebuia heterophylla rhizosphere microbial communities from the University of Puerto Rico - S4T2R2 | ecosystem: Host-associated > Plants > Roots > Rhizosphere ...
CGCTTCATCTCCGAGCAGGAGGACCTGAACCGCCGCAACGTGATGGTCATCGGCGTCAACGACGCCGAAGCGCTCTTCCCCGGACAGGAGTCGGGCATCGTCGGCACGAAGGTCAAGATGGGCGGCTACGTCTGGGAGATCATCGGCGTGCTCGCCAAGCGCAAGGCCACCTTCTTCGGCGAGAACGAGGAGGACAACGCCGTCTTCGTCCCCTTCCGCACCGGAAGGCAGGTCGCGCCCGGCCGCAAGTTCGTCGTGCTCGTCATGCGCGCGCGTTCGGGGCAGTTGCAGGCGGCGCTCACACAGGTCGAGGAGATTCTGCGCGCGCGCCGCGGGGTGAAGTTCAGCGAGCCGAACAACTTCGACGTGAAGACGGCCGACGCCTTCATCACGCAGTTCGACAGCATCTTCGGCATGATCGGCCTCATCGCCATCGCCATCTCAAGCGTGGGCCTGATGGTCGGCGGCATCGGCGTGATGAACATCATGCTCGTCTCCGTCACCGAGCGGACGCAGGAGATCGGGGTGCGCAAGGCCATCGGCGCGCGCCGCCGCGACATCGTCCACCAGTTCCTGTTCGAGGCGATGACGTTGACGATGCTGGGCGGCGTCATCGGCGTCCTCTTCTCGGTCGGCGTCAGCCAGCTCGTGATGCTCCTCGTCCCCTCGCTCCCGGCCAGCATCCCGACGTGGGCCGTCACCGCCGGCCTCGCCGCGGGCGGCTCGGAGGTGCGCCCGGCCTCGGACTACGGCTTCATGTACCAGCGTCAGCTCACCGATCCCGACGGCAACATCCTCGAGTTCGGCTACCTGGACCCAGTCGCCGCCGAGCAGGGGGCCGAGGCCGTCACGAACCAGCAGGCCTGAGGTCCATGGCCGCACGCGACTACGGGCAGTACTGCGGCGTCACGCGGGCCCTGGAGGTCGTGGGCGAGCGCTGGGCGCTGCTGATCGTCCGCGACCTGCTCGTCGGGCCGCGCCGCTACGGAGAGCTCGCCGCCGGGCTTCCCCGGATCCCCAGCAACATCCTGGCGGCGCGGCTCAAGGAGCTGCAGGCGGCGGGCGTCATCCGCCGGGCGCCCCGCTCGCGCGTCGTCATCTACGAGCTGACGCCGTACGGCCGCGAGCTCGAGCCCGTCGTGCTCGCGCTCGGCGCCTGGGGGTTCAAGGTGATGGGAGATCCGCGGGAGGAGCAGATCATCACCCCCGACTCGATGACGATGACGCTCCGCACCGCGTTCCAGCCGCAGCTGGCGGCGAACCTGCCCGCCACCGACTACGCGGCGCGGTTCGACGCCGCCGAGCTGCTCATCCGGGTGGACGGCGCCACCCTCGACGTGACGCGCGGCGACGGGCCGGCCGATCTCGCCTTCGCCGCGGGTCCGGGCATCCGCCGGCTCATCTCCGGCGAGCTCGCCCCGGACCGCGCGATCGCGACCGGCGTGGTCGAGGTGCTACGTGGCCGCGGCGACCTGCTCGACCGGTTCGCGAGCACGTTCCACCTCGCCGCCTGACCCGATCGCGGCTGCCGCGGGCCGACGCGCCGGACTTTTTGAGCACGGTGTGGCACCGGTCTCAATAGGTGAGCCCGTTGCCACACCGTGCTCAAAAGAGGGCTTGCGCACGGGGCGTCCCCCTGCGCGTCTATCGATCGCAGGGACGCCCCGTGCGCAAGCGAGACGGGCGCCGCAGCGCGCGGGCTCGCGGCGTCAGCCGCGTGGCTCGGCGGCGAGGTGCTCGGCCAGGGCGCGAGCCACCGGCCAGGCGCCGTCGGAGGTGTTGCCGGCGACCGTCCACGTCGTCGTCGTCACCGGGTCGTAGCGGGTGCGGAACGAGACCCCCGCGTCGTACCCCTCGAGCACCACCTCGGGCCCGGTGGGGTCGAGCCAGAACCCGAGACCGTAGCGCCGGCCGTCCGGGGTCCGGCCGCGTGGCCGGGTCATCTCGGCGACCGTCTCCCGGGGCACGATGCGCCCGTGGTACAGCGCGGTCCAGAACCGGTGGACGTCGCCGAGCGTCGAGTACAGGCCGCCGTCGCCGACGCCGCGGACCGGCAGGTGGAGGACGTTGCAGCGCTCGACGCCGTCCACCTCGACGTAGCCGAGCGCGGCCCGGGGCGGCAGCGAGTCCGAGCGCGGGAACGACGTCTCGGCCAGCCCGGCGGGCTCGAGGACGCGCTGCCCGACGAGGTCGTGGTAGGGGACGCCGGAGGCGCGCTCGGCGAGCACGGCGAGGACGACGTAGCCCCCGTTGTTGTAGGCGAACCGCTCCCCCGCCGGGAACACCGTGGGAAAGCCGTCGAGGATCGCCAGGTAGTCCTCCGCCGCGGCCAGCCGGTGGACCGGGACGGGCAGGACGTAGGCGCCGATCGGCTGGTCCACCCCCTCCTCATCCTCCTCCGCGAGGTAGTCGCCGATCCCGGACGTGTGCGCGAGCAGGTGCTCGACGGTGACGTCGCCGGCCACCAGCGGCAGGTCGTCGCCGAGGAGCGACCTCGCCGTCGTCGCCAGCTCCAGCGTCCCGTCCGTGACCAGGGACATCACCGCCAGCGCGGTGAACCCCTTGGTACCGCTGGCGATCGCGACCTGGGCGTCTGTCGTCATCGGGATGCCGCGCGACCGGTCGGCGAGCCCGTAGGCCCGCTCCAGCTCCGGTGCGCCGCCGGCGCCGCCGCGGTCCAGCCGCACCACCCCGGAGAACCCGGTCTCGGCGGCGACCCGGTCGACGACGTCCGCCACCGTCACCATCGCGACGTCCCCTCACCGCACCGGTCAGGTGCCTCGCCGGACGAGCTCGTAGACGTGCATACTCGCGCAGACGGCGGCCAGCGCGGCCAGCCCCGCGAGGGCCGGGACGGCGGTGACCAGCGGCACCAGCGCGACGGCGGCCGCCGCGGCGACCAGACGATCGGCGCCGGCCGGCACCCCGCACCGGCGGCGGTAGGCGGCCTGCGCGACCAGGTAGAGCGCCACCCCACCGCAGAGCGCGACCGCCGGGATGAGCGTGAGCGGGTCCTCGACGTGCTCGAGGGTCTTCTTGATCCCGAGGGCGAGGAGCACGATGCCGGCCACGATCGGCAGGTGGAGGAAGCTGAACGCGTCGCGGGCGGCGGTGTTCCGGTCGCGTCCGTGGCGGGCGAGCAGGTGGGCCTCGACCCGCTCGGTGCTCCGGTCGAAGTACGCCGCCCACAGCGCGGCCACGACGACGATGCCCAGGGCCGCGGCGGTGATCGTCGCGAGGCCGAGCGCCACGTCCGCGGCGCCGACGCCGATGGCGAGGATGGACTCGCCCAGCGCGATGATCACGACGAGCCCGTGGCGCTCGGCGAAGTGGCCCGGCGACAGCCGCCAGCCCTCGATCCCGCGCAGTGCGCCGCCGACGTAGTCCACCGCGAGCGCGACCAGCCACAGCACGACCTGCGCCGCGCCGCCCAGCTGCGCCCCGACGAGCAGGACGGCGGGAGCCAGGACGGCGGTCGGCGCGAGGGCCCGGGCCGCCATCCGCACGTCGACGTCGTCGGTGCCGGCCGCGAACAGCGCGACGTGGAGCACCCGCACCACGAGGTAGGCGCCGGCGAAGACGCCCGCGTCGTCCTCGAACGCGCCGGGGATGGCGAGGGCGGCCACGAGCATCCCCGCCATCGAGCCGAACACCGTCAGCCGGACCCCGCTGCGCGACCCGTCGACCTCGTTCGTCAGCCACGCGTACGCGCCCCACGCCCACCAGATCGACGAGAGGACCAGCAGCCCGCGGAACAGGCCGTCCCAGGTCGTGTGGTCCGCCAGCCGGGCCGTGACCTGCGTGATCGCGAACACGAAGACCAGGTCGAAGAACAGCTCCAGCGGGTCGACCCGCTTCTCGTGGCCGGCGTCCGACTCGCGCGGCTCGGCACCGGCCGCGTCCGCGGGGCCACTCGACGGGGCGGGCTCGAAGCTCATGGTCCTCACGTTACGGCGACGGTCAGGAACGCGGTCACGCCCCGGCCGTGACGCCGAGGCGCCGGCCGGCGGGGTCAGCGCCGCGGGCGGCGGGCCCGCTTGACCTCGCGGTCGAGCGCCCACGCGTCCGCCACGGGACCCACGTGCCCGAGCTTGTCGGGGTTGAGCACCGCGCGGATCGTCTGGATCCGCCCGCCGAGCACCTCCAGCGTCAGCGTGCCGGCGACCTTGCCCTCCCGGTCGCGAAGGATCGCGCCCGGCTGCGCGTTCACCTCGTGCCGCTCCACGACCGCCTCGATCGTGGCGAGCAGGGGGAAGGACGCCGCGAGCACGCGGGCCACGTTGCCGGCACCGGCCACGGCCCTCGCGAACGCCGGCGCCTTGCCGCCGCCGTCGCCGACCAGCTGGACGTCGGCCGCGAGAAGCTCTCGCAGGCCGTCGACGTCGCCGTCCCGGAGCGCGTCGAAGAACCGGGCGGCCAGCTCCTCGCGCTCCCGCCGGTCCGCCTCGAACCGGGGGCGCCCGACGTCCATGTGACGCCGCGCCCGGGTCGCGAGCTGGCGGCACGCCGCCTCCGAGCGCCCGACGGCGGCGGCGACGTCCCGGAACCCGAACCCGAACACCTCGCGCAGCACGAAGACGGCCCGCTCGAGCGGGCTCAGCCGCTCGAGCAGCACCAGGGCCGCCATCGACACCGAGTCCGCCAGCTCGGCCGACCGCGCCGGGTCCTCGTAGGGGTCGGTGAGCAACGGCTCCGGGAGCCACTCGCCGACGTACGTCTCCCGCCGCACGCGCGCCGAGCGCAGCACGTCGATCGAGATCCTCGTGACCACGGCCGAGAGGAAGGCCTTCGTCGAGACCGGCTCCGTCGTGGCGGACTCGTAGCGCAGCCAGGTGTCCTGGACGGCGTCCTCCGCCTCCGCGACGCTGCCCAGGATCCGGTAGGCGATCGCGAACAGGAGCGGCCGCAGCTCCACGAACTCCTCGGTCCGCGTCATGCGTACTCGTCCTTGAAGCCCTGCCGCCACGACGGGTGGCGCGGCTCCCAGCCCAGCTCGCGCCTGGCCTTGGCGTTGGAGAAGCCACGCCCCTGGGTCATCATGCCCACCGCCATCTCGCCGGCCAGCGGCCTGACCAGCCACGCGGGGACCCGCAGCGGCGGCTTCGCGCCGAGGCATGACGCGAGGTACGGCAGCCACTCGCGGACCGGCGCCGGCTCGTCGTCGACGATGTTGAACACGCCCCTCGCCTTGCGCTCCACCGCGAGGACGGTGGCGTCAGCGGCGTCGTCGATGTGCACCCACGAGACGTAGCCGGTGCCGCCCCCGACGATCGGGAGCAGCCGCCGCCGGATCAGCCTCACCTGCTCGTCGTCGGTGCCACCACCGTAGAACCCGCCGTAGCGCAGGACCGCCCCACCGGCCCGGACGACGGCGTCCTCCAGGTGGCGGATCGCCTTCGTCCCCTCGATCACCTCCAGCGGGTCCTCCTCGGTCTTGACCCACCCGCCCTCGCGGACGCCGTTCATGCTGGCGTGGCTCTGCGCCACGACGTGGGAGACGCCGGTCGCCTCGGCCGCGGCCAGCAGGTGGTCGATCCCCTCGCTGCGGAGCCGGTTGGTCTGGGCGAAGAAGCGCTCGGCCTGCCGCAGGTTGGGCTTGCCGGCGTGCGCCACGGACAGGCCGGTCATCTGGTGCACGATCGTGTCCGGCCGGGCGGCGGCCACCGCCTCGCCCACCGACACGGCGTCCAGCCCGTCCATGAGGACGCCCTCGGCGCCCAGCTCCGCCAGCAGGCCCAGCTTGGCCGCGCTCGTCGTCGTCGCGGTCACCTGGTGCCCGCGGGCCACGAGCCGCGGCACCAGCCGACGGCCGACAACCCCGGACCCACCTGCCACGAACACGCGCATGACGTCACCATCCCGTTCCGGTACTGCTCTCTCCACCCGAGACGGGACAGCCCGGCAGCCTGTGACATCGGCCCGGAGGGCCCGCGGCGAACGCGCTGGTCAGTGCGCGATCGCGTAGCCGACGATCACGGCGGCGGAGACGACGACGTGACCCGGTGCCAGGCTCTCGGCGGACGCCTCCGGCGCCGCGGCATGGCCGCGCTCCCAGCCGAGCTGGTCGGGGTTGACGTCCTCGATGTGCAGGACGGCTCCGAGGCGGACACCCGCCGCGCCGGCGTACAGCTCCGCCTTCGACCGGGCGGCCGCCACCGCGTCCCGGCGGGCGTCGGCCCGCAGCTCCCGCTTGGCCACGACGTCGAACTCGACCCCCTCGATCTCGTTGGCACCGGCCGCGACCAGGTCCACGAGGAGCCGCTCGGTGCCGTCCAGGTCCCGCGTCTCGATCGCGAAGGCGGCCTGGCGCTCGTAACCGAGGTCCGGCATCGCCTTCACGCTGGCCGCGCCGTAAGTCGTCACGCCCCAGGGCCGCTCCACCATCTGCATGGCCGCGATCCAACCAGAGCCAGCCACGGCGCCCCGCCCGGCCCGGGCGCGGGTTCCGGGTATCACGGGGCGTGCCGCCCGCCTCCTTCGTTCCGTGGTCACCCGCGTGGGCTTCCTGCCGTCGAAGCACGGCTTCGCGTTCACGAACAGCTGGCCGTCGCAGCCCGCCGTCGTCCGGCGGACGCCGTTCGGCGCCGTCACCCTCGGGAACGCCTCCCGCGGCCTCTGCGGCGGCATGGTCTTCGCCGCCCTGGACTACTGGCACGCCGGCACGCCACCGCCCGAGCAGCGGCCGGCCGCGGGCACCGCGGTGTACGAGCACGTCGTCGACCGGCTCGTCGACTCTTGGCACATTCCCGCCGGCGTCGCGCAGTACTACCAGTGGATGAGCCTGCCGGACGCCGACACCGGCTTCGACGTCCTCGGCCGGCACGTCCTGATCGAGCGCGGGCTGGCGTGGCGGACGGTCAACGTGCAGTGGCGCCAGATCCGGAATGACCTCGACGAGGGCATCCCGGTGGCGCTCGGCGTGGTGACGGTCGGCTCGGCCGACCCGCGGGACCTCGGCCTCAACCACCAGGTGCTGGCCTGCGCCTACGACGTCGACGGCACCGAGGTCACGCTCGGCGTCTACGACCCGAACCGGGGCCGGAACGACGACGTCGTCATCCGGTTCGACACCCGCGCCCCGCAGCGCCGCATCGCGTTCGCCCACACCCTCGGCCTCAGGCGCCCGGTGCGCGGCTTCTTCCGGACCGCCTACCAGGTGGCCACACCACCCGCGCCGCCCGCGCCGGAGCCCTGAGCCGCGACGCCCCCACGCCGCGACGCCGCGATGGCGTAGCGGCGGGACGGCGCTAGGCGAAGTGCTCGCGGGCCAGGGCGAGCGGGTCGTACCCGTGGCCGGCGTCGTGGCGGGCGAGCACCGCCGCGACCAGAGCCAGACCGGACGACTCGGCGGCCGCGGCGTCCGCGTACCCCCGGCAGTCCGCGCACTGCGAGATGTGCGGGTAGCCCCAGCTGTCGAGCGACCCCGCCGGACGATCCGGCGACCGGCTCACGATCATGCCTACTCTGTCGGCTCGGGCCCCGGCGAACCTGAGTCGCCCGTTCGGCCAGAGTCTCCGGTCGGTCTGAAAGGTCGGCGAGGGCGGTCAGCCGGGCGGGTGGTCGGCGCCGCGGAGGCGGTTCAGGCGCAGGGCGAGCTGGAGCTCCAGCGCGGCGTCCGGGGACTGCCAGCCCTCGCCGAGCAGCTGGGCGATGCGGTCCAGCCGCTGCGTCACCGTGTTGACGTGGATGTGCAGCCGCTCCGCGGTCCGCAGCAGGCCGCCCCCGCAGCCGAAGTACGCCTCCAGCGTGGCGACCAGCGCCGTCCCGCGGCGGGCGTCGTACCGCAGCACCGGCCCCAGCGTGGCGTCGAGGAACCCCGTGACGTCGGGCTCGTCGCCCAGCAGGACGCCGACGAACCCGAGGTCGTCGGCGCTGGCGCCGTCGCCGGCGCGGCCGAGCGACAGCAGCGCGTCCGCGCACCGCCGGGCCTCCTGGTAGCCGGCGGCGGTCCGCTCCAGCTCGTGCAGCGGCCCGGCGGCACCCGCGGTCGCCGGCGAGCCCAGGCAGGTGGTCAGCTCCTTCGCCACCCGCCGCGCGGCCGTGCCCGGGTCGGCGCCCGGCAGCAGGAGCACGGTCTCGTCGCCGCGCGTCGCGGCCAGGCCGTGCTCCACGGCCGCGTGGGACGCCGCCCAGAACGCCGCGCGCCGCCGCTGCGCCGGGTCCTCTCCGGCGTGCCGGGCGACGACGACGACGTGCGCGACCGACGGGTCGACGCCGGCCAGCCGGGCCCGGCCGCGCAGCGCGTGGGCGTCGGCGTGCCGGCCGCTCGCCAGGTCGTCGAGCAGCTCGCCGCGGACCCTCCCCTCAGCCTCGGCCACGCTGCGCTGGAACAGCAGCAGCAGCGCCGTCACCAGCGCCGCACGCTCGAGGATCCGCTGGTCGGCGGCCGACGGCGGCGGGTCCGCCTGGAGCACGAGGGTGCCCAGCGTCTCCGCGCCGGCCGCGGCCGCGGTCACCCACAGGTTCCCCCGCTGCACCGTCCGGCCCGGGTGGCCGGACGTCGCCGCCGCCGCCACCGCGGCGTCGTCCAGCCCGGCGATGTCGCCGACGGCGCAGATCGGCCGGCGGTCCGGGTCCAGGACCACCAGCGCCCCGCCGAGGACGTCGATGACCGTCGTCGCGACGTCCCGGACCCCGCCGCCGCCGACGACGAGTGCCGTCATCCGGTCGTGCGCCTGGGCGGCGCGCTCGACGGCGGCGCTGCGCGCCTGGATCAGCCGGTGCGCGGTGCTGAGCTCGTCGAGCGCCGTCCGCGTCTCCTGGAGCAGCCGCGCGTTGTCGAGCGCGACCGCCGCGTGCGCCGCCAGCGACCCGAGCAGCGACACCTCCTCCTGCGCGAACGGCCGCGCGCCGCGGTTGGCCGCGAACAGGACGCCGATCACCCGCTCCCCCAGCCGCATCGGGACGCCGAGGATTGCGACCAGGCCCTCCTCGTGGACGGCGGTGTCGATGTGGCTCTGGTGGGCGAACCGGTCGTCGTTGAAGTAGTCGGCGCTGTTGTACGGCGCGCCGGTCTGCGCCACCAGCCCGCCGAGGCCCGCGCCCATCGGCAGCCGCAGCGCGCGGAACCGCTCCGAGATCGACCCGTCCGTGACCCGCATGTACGTGTCGCCGCGCTCGTCGTCGTGCAGCGTCATGTAGGAGATGTCGGTGTCGAGCAGCCGCCGGGCCCGCCGCACGATCGCCTCCAGGACGGCGTCGACGTCGCGCAGCGCGGCGAGGTCGCCGGCCGTGTCGAAGAGGGCCGACAGCTCGGCCTCGCGCCGGGCCCGCCGCTCCAGCAGCGCCCGAACCTGCAGCGCCGCCGTCTTCAGCTCCTCGAGCTCGCGCAAGGCCCGCGGGCTCGCGCCGGCCGCCCGGGCGGCGAGGACCGGCGCGTCGAACTCGACCGCCGACGCCTCCCGCCCCAGGAGCTCGAGGAAGTCCGTGCACGCGGCGTCCATGGCCCCATCTTGCGCCGGGCGGGCCGGTTCCGGGGTCAATGGGCGGTCCAGCCGCCGTCGATCGTCTGCGACGACCCGGTGATCATCGCCGCGCCGGGCGAGCACAGGTAGGCCACGAGCTCCGCGACCTCCTCGGGCTCGATGAGCCGCCGGATGGCGGCGCGCGCCAGCATCACCTCGGTCACGACCTGCTCGCGCGGCATGCCGTGTGCCGCCGACTGGCCCTCGATCTGGTCCTCGACGAGTGGCGTGCGGACGTACGCCGGGCTGACGCAGTTCGAGGTGACGCCGTGCTCCGCGCCCTCGAGCGCGATGACCTTCGACAGCCCTTCCAGCGCGTGCTTGGCGGTCACGTAGGCGGCCTTGTATGGCGAGGCGCGCAGGCCGTGCACCGAGGAGACGTTGACGACGCGGCCCCACCCCCGGTCGTACATGCCGGGCAACGCGAGCTGGACGAGCCGGAACGGCGCCTCGACCATGACGCGCAGCATCCGGCCGAACGCCGCCGGCGGGAACTCGGGGATCGGCGCGACGTGCTGCAGGCCGGCGTTGTTCACCAGGATGTCGACGCCACCGAGGGCGTCCCGGACCTCGCCCGCGCCGAGAGCCTCCAGGTCCGCGAGGTCGGCGGTGAGCGCCCGGCCGCCGGCCTCGGCCGCGGCGAGCTTCGCGCGGCGCTCGTCGACGTCGAGGACGACGACGTCCGCACCCGCCGCCGCCAGCCGCACGGCGCAGGCGCGCCCGATGCCGCCGCCACCGCCGGTGACGAGCGCGACCCGGCCGGCGAGGTCCCCGGCGAGGGCGCCGTCGACGGGAGCGGCCGTCATCGTGGCGCCACCAGCTGCCGCGCCGTGCCCCAGATGCCGCGGCGGAACACGAGCACCACGACGACGAAGATGCCGCCGGTGACGATCCCGACCTCCTGGAAGCCGGCCGTCGACAGGTAGTCGTCGAGCGCGACCACCAGGCCGGCGCCGACGGCGCCGCCCCAGAGGGTGCCAATGCCGCCGAGGACGACCATCATCACGACCTGGCCGGACGTGGTCCAGTACACGTCCTGCAGCGACGCGAACCCGTGGCTGATCGCGAACAGGCCGCCGGCCAGCCCGGACAGCGCGGCCGACAGCACGAAGGCGAGCAGCTTGTACCGCTCCGTGGGATAGCCGAGCGCCTGCGCACGCGCGGTGTTGTCCCGGATCGACACGAGCACCCGGCCGAACGGCGAGTGCACGATGCGCCACGCGACGGCCAGGCCGGCGAGCACGAACGGCAGCGCCACGTAGTAGAAGAAGAACGGGTCCGACAGGTCGAGCCCGAACAGCTCGCGCGGCACGCCCTGGAGGCCGTTCTCGCCGCCGGTGACGTCGCGCCACTGGTTGACGACGAAGTACACCAGCTGCGCGAACGCGAGCGTCACCATCGCGAAGTAGATGCCGCGCAGCCGCACCGACAGGTACCCGATGGGGACGGCGAGCAGCGCGGCGGCCGCCGTCCCGCCCAGCACCGCGACCGGGAACGGCACCCCGGCGTGCACGGCGACGAGGCCCGTGACGTACGCCGAGGTGCCCCAGAACGCCGCGTGCCCGAACGACAGCAGCCCGGTGAAGCCGAGCAGCAGGTCCAGGGACACGGCGAACAGCGCCCAGCACGCGATGTCCATCGCCACCGGCGGGTAGATCAGCCAGGGCAGCGCGAGCGCCACGGCGAGCCCCGCGGCGAGCATCGGCGGCCGGGTGCTCAGCCGCGCGACGATCGGACGCCGCGGCGCCGGCCCCGCCGCCGGCGTCCCGGCGGCGGGGTCGTTCGCGGCGGCGGGGTCCGCCACGGGGCTGGCGACGGAGCCGACGATCGGGCTGGCGAGGGGTTTGGTCATGCGGGTGCGTCCTCCCGCCCGAAGAGCCCGGCGGGCCGCCAGAGCAGCACGGCCGCCATCAGGATGAACACGAGCGTCTGCGACAGCGCCGGCACGTAGAGGTTGCCGAGCGCCGAAACGAGCCCGATGCCGAAGCCCGCGGCCACCGAGCCGAAGATCGAGCCGAGACCGCCGATGACGACGACCGCGAACACGGTCACGATGAGGTCGCCGCCCATCAGCGGGTTCACCGCGCGCATCGGCGCCGCGAGGACGCCGGCCAGGCCGGCGAGCGCGATGCCGAAGCCGAACACCGGGGTCACCCAGCGCCCGACGTCGATGCCGAGCGCCCGGGTGAGCTCCGGCCGTTCGGTGGCGGCCCGCACGATCATCCCGAGCCGGGTGCGGGCCAGCACGACCCACACCGCGGCGCACACGGCGAGCGAGACGGCCAGGACGAACACCTGGTACGCCGGGTAGTCGAACAGGCCGAGGTTCACCGAGCCGTCGAGCCCGGCCGGCCGCGGGTAGGGCTGGGACTGCACGCCGTACTGCCGCTTCACGACGTCCTGGAGGATGAGCGCCAGCCCGAACGTGAAGAGGAAGTTGTAGAGCGGGTCGAGCGGCGTCAGCCGCCGGACGAACAGCCGCTCGAGGACGACGCCGGCGACGCCGAGCGCGAGCGGAACCGCCACCAGCGCGACCCAGAAGCTCACGCCGTAGGAGTCGAGCAGCACGTACGCGCCGAACGCGCCCAGCATGTAGAACGCGCCGTGGGCGAAGTTCACGACGCCGAGCATCCCGAAGATGACGGCCAGGCCGAGTGCGAGCAGCGCGAGGAACGCGCCGCCCACCAGGCCGTTGAACGCCTGCTCCAGCACCGCGGCTCAGCCCATCGAGCAGTCGGGAGAGACCGGCTGGAACGCCTCGGCCGCCGGGATCGTCGAGAGGATCTTCTCGTAGTCCCAGGGCTCCGTGACCTCGCTCTTCGGCTTCACCTGGGCCAGCGAGACGTCGTGGGTCAGCAGGTGGTCCTCGGGGCGGATCGTGCCGTTCTTGGCGAAGACGTCGGTGAACGCGTGGCCCTCGAGCTCCTCGACGACGGCGTCGGAGCCGTCCGTGCCGGCGCGCTGCACGGCGTCGAGGTACTGCGTGGCGGCGGAGTAGTTGGCCGCGTTGGGGAAGCTCGGGCGCTTGCCCGCCTTCGCCTGGAACTCGTCCGCCCAGGCGCGGTTCTCGGGCGTCGCGTTCCAGTACCAGGCGTCGGTGAACTTCGTGCCGGCGAGCGCGTCCGGGCCGAGGGAGTGGATGTCGGTGATGAACATGAGCCCGACGGCCAGCCCGATGCCCTTGTCCCGCAGCTTGTACTCGTTGTACTGCTTCACCAGGTTCACGAGGTCGCCGCCGGCCTGCATCGTGCCGATCACCTGCGGCTTGGGCGAGAGCCCGGGTGCCTTCAGCAGGAACGTGGAGAAGTTGTCGTTCGGGAACGGCGCCGGGTCGCTCCGGACGATCGAGCCGCCGGCGCCCTTGACGGCGTCGGTGAAGCTGGCCTCCATGTCCTGGCCGAACGCGTAGTCCGGGTAGACCAGGTACCAGTTCTTCGCGCCGTCCCGGGTCACCGTCGCGCCGGTGCCGTTGGCGAGCATGTACGTGTTGTAGCCGTAGTGGAACGTGTACTTGTTGCACTGCTCGCCCTCGAGCGCGGTCGTCGCGGCGCCGACGTCCATGAAGATCTTCTTCTTGCTCTTGGCGACGTTCGCGACGGCGAGCGCGGCGGACGAGGTGGGGACGTCGAGGATGACGTCGGCCCGCTGCCGGTCGTAGAGCTCCTGCGCCTTGCTGTTGGCGATGTCCGGCTTGTTCTGGTGGTCGACGCTGACGACCTCGATGTCCGTCGTCACGGCGTCGTCGCCGAGCCGGGCCTTCCAGTCGGCGACGGCCATCTCCACGGCGGTGACGCTGCTCTTGCCGGAGAGGTCCGCGTAGACGCCCGACTGGTCGTTCAGGACGGCGAGCACGATCTTGTCGTCGCTGATCTTCCCGCCGCCGCCGCCCGGCCCCCCGCCGCATGCCGCCAGCAGTGCGCACGTCGCCGTCAGCGCGACGGCCTTGCCCAGAACCTCCATGGTTCCTCTCCTCGTGGCTCGTGAACGGGTGTGCGAACGGACGGCTCGGATGCTCGGCGCCGACTCAGCTGGCGACTCAGACACCGACTCGGATGCCGACTCAGCTACCGACTCAGATGCCGAGGTACTCGAGCAGCTCGCCGGAGCGCTCCCGGACCTCGGCGTTGTCCATGGCCTGCGCGACACGGCCCTCGGCCAGCAGGTAGTGCCGGTCGGCGACGGTGGTGGCGAAGCGGACGTTCTGCTCGACGAGCAGGACCGAGACGCCCTCGGCCTTGATCTCGCGGAGGATGTCGCCGATCTGTCGCGCGATGATCGGCGACAGGCCCTCGGTCGGCTCGTCGCACAGCAGCAGCCGGGCTCCGGTCCGCAGCACGCGGGCGATGGCGAGCATCTGCTGCTCGCCGCCGGACAGCTTCGTGCCGGGGAACCGCCGCCGCTCGTGCAGCCGGGGGAACGTGTCGTAGACCCGGCGGAGGGACCAGGGGTCCGGCCCGACCACCGGCGGCAGCAGGAGGTTCTCCTCGACGCTCAGGCCGGCGTAGATCCCGCGGTCGTCGGGCACCCAGCCGAGGCCCAGCCGGGCCCGCCGGTGCGGCGGCATGCGGCCGACGTCCTTGCCCTGCACCGTGATCGTGCCCTGCTGGCGCGCCTGGAGGCCCATTACGCAGCGCAGCAGCGTGGTCTTGCCGGCGCCGTTGCGGCCGACCAGGGTGACGATCTCGCCGGGCGCGACCGAGAGGGACACGTCCCGCACCGCCTGGGCCTCGCCGTACCACGCCGACACGCGGTCAACGCCGAGCATCGGCACCTCCCCGACTGCCGTCCGGCGCGTCGCCGGCACCGAGGTAGGCGCTCACGACGCGCGGGTCCTCGCGGATCTCCGCGTACCGGCCCTCGACGAGCACCCGGCCGCCCTGCAGCACGGTCACGTGGTCGGCCAGGCGGGAGACGACCGACATGTTGTGCTCGACCATGACGACGGTCCGCCCGGCGCGCACCCGGCGCACCAGGTCCACCGTCCGGTCGACGTCCTCCGCACCCATGCCCGCCGTCGGCTCGTCCAGCAGGAGCACCCGTGGGTCGAGCGCCAGGCCCAGGGCGAGCTCGAGCGCCCGCTTGCGGCCGTACGGCAGCGTGCCGACCGGCACGTCGCGGTGCGCGGCGAGGCCGACGTCGTCGAGGAGCTGCAGCGCGCGGCCGGCGAACCGGTCGAGCTGCCGGTCCGAGCGCCAGAACCGCCAGCCGAGCGACGTCCGGCCCTGCAGCGCGAGCTCGACGTGCTCCTTCGGCGTGAGCTGGGCGAAGAGGCTGGTGATCTGGAAGGACCGGGCCACGCCGAGCCGGGCCACGCGCTCGGGGCGGTGGCCGGTGAGGTCGTGGTCGCCGAGCAGGATGCGTCCCGCGGTGGGCCGGAGGAACCCGGTCAGGAGGTTGAACAGCGTCGTCTTGCCGGCGCCGTTCGGGCCGACGAGCGCGTGCACGGTGCCCTCGCGGACCGTGAGGTCGACGCCGTCGACGGCGCGGAAGCCGCGGAACTCCTTGACCAGCCCCTGGGTCCGCATCGCGGGCCCGGGCGGCGGCGCCGTTCCCGGGCCGCCCGGCGGAGCATGCGTTCCCACGCTCATCGCACCCTCCGGATGACGCGTCGCCCTCGGTGTCCCGGCGGTCCGGGTGGGGTTCGGCCGAACATATGCGGGCGGACGGGACGGAACGATGTGGTCTCGTGACACATTGGTCCGGCTCATGGTGTCGCCACGCCACGTGTCCTCTCGCGAACGGCTGCGACCCACATCGGTGCGGCGTCCGAAGTGTGCCCTCGCGACGTTCCGGCGCCCCGCCGCGCGACCTAACGTCGCGACGGACCGCGCCCGCACCCGACGCCGGCGTCCGGCTGGTACGGCGCCTGGAACGCCGAGGGATGCCCCGACACGCGAAGGAGCGTCATGGCACCTGCACGATTCCGGCCGCCGCGACCGGCGGGCGCTGCCGCCGCCGTCACCGCCGTCACCGCCGCGCTCGTGGCCACGCTGCTCGCCGCCGGCCCGGCCGGCCCGGCGGGCGCCGCCGGCGTCACGGGGGCCGACGGCTGCGCCGGCCCGCGTACCCTGCGCGTGCCGGGGGCGGAGCGGCTGGTCTCCGCGTGCCTCGCGGACCTGACGACGGCGGGCACCGTCGCGTCCGGGCACACCGTGCCGGCGGAGTGGGCCGGACTGCACCCGGCCGGCGCGGTGAACCCGACCGGCGTCCCGGGGCGCCAGCTCGACGGCTACTTCCCGGACACGTCGACGTTCAACACCGACCACGGCTGGAACCACGACGCGCAGTTCGTCGTCCGGCTGCCGGAGCGCTGGAACGGTGGGCTCGTCGTCGCCGGGACGCCGGGCGTGCGGCGCCAGTACGCCAACGACGTCACGATCTCCGACTGGGTCCTGGCGCGCGGCTACGCCTACGCGGCGACGGACAAGGGGAACAGCGGCGCGACGTTCTACCGCGACGGCGTCCGCCCGGGCGACGCGATCGCCGAGTGGAACCGGCGGGTGACGGAGCTGACGCTGGCCGCGAAGGCCGTCGTCGCCCAGCGCTACGGGCGGGCGCCGCGGCGCACGATCGCGGCCGGCGTCTCGAACGGCGGGTACCTGGTGCGGTGGCAGCTCGAGAACCACCCGGACCTCTACGACGGCGGGCTCGACTGGGAGGGCACGCTGTGGCGGCCGGAGGGGCCTAACCTCTTCGACTTCCTGCCCCCGGCGATGCGGCACTACCCCGCGTACGCGGCGACCGGCGACCCCGCGGCGCACGACGCCGTCGTCGCGGCCGGGTTCGCCCCCGGGTCCGAGCCGCTGTGGGCCTTCCACGCCGCCGTGTACTGGGACCTCACGCAGCGGATCTACCGCGAGGAGCTGGACCCGGCCTACGACGGCGCGCTGGAGGCCGGGACGCCGTTCTGCGCCCCGGGCACGCCGGCCTGCGACGCCGACTACGACTACGCCTCGCGCCCGCCGTCCGTCCACCGGGCGGTGGCGCGGATCTCGCTGACCGGGCGCATCGCGCGGCCGATGATCACGCTGCACGGGACCCTGGACGCGCTGCTGCCGATCACGAGGGACTCCGACGTCTACGCCGGGATGGTCGGCCGGGAGGGCCGGGCGCGGCTGCACCGGTACTACCGGGTCGAGGGCGGCAACCACGTGGACTCGCTCTACGACGCCTACCCGGACCTGCTGCGGCCGATCCTGCCCTGCTTCCGCAGCGGGTTCGCCGCGCTGGAGGGCTGGCTCGCCGGCGACGCTCCCCCGGCCGGGGCGACCCTGCCGCGCCCGGCGTCGGGCGACCTGGCGAACACCTGCTCGCTGCGCGGCTGACGGCAGTTGCCGGAGCACGGTCGGCCGAGCCGGCAGTCCGTTGTTCTCCTGCTGGTCGCCGGGCTCTCACCTGCGGCTCGCCGGCGGGTCGGCGGCGCTTGGCACGGTACGGCGGTGGCACGGACGGCGAGGGGCGGAGCCGTGCGCTGGCCGGACGAGGACGACCCGGGCGAGGACGACCGGGGGGAGGGCGGTCCCGGAGAGCGCGGCCCCGGAGAGGGCGACCCGGACGCGCACCGGGCCGGGCGCGACGGGCAGCCGGCTCCGGCGCCCGAGGACCCGCGCGGTCGCCGCCGCGGCGCGTGGCTGGCCGGCGTGGTCGCGCTGCTCGTGGCCGTGCCGCCGCTGGCCTGGGTGGTCGTCGTGATGCGCACGAGCGAGCCGGTCGTGGTCCGGCCGATGGCGGGGTGGGCCGGCGCCGCCGGCGCGTCGTCGCCCGTCGCGGGCCCGGCGGTCGCCGGGCCCCCGGTGCAGCGGACGGGGCCCGCCCGCGTCACCGGGTGGGCGCGGCGCCTCGGGCCGCGGGTCGGCATCCCGGACGACGCGCTGGCCGCCTACGGCTCGGCCGAGCTCACGGTGACGGCGTCCCGGCCGGGCTGCCACCTCTCGTGGGTCGCGCTCGCCGGGATCGGCAGCGTGGAGTCCGACCACGGCCGGCTGCCGCAGCCGATCATCGGCGTCCCCCTCGACGGGAACGGCGTGGCGCTCATCCGCGACACCGACGGCGGCCGGCTCGACGGCGACCGCGTCTACGACCGCGCCGTCGGGGCGATGCAGTTCCTGCCCTCGACGTGGCGACGCTGGGGTGCGGACGGCGACGGCGACGGCGTCGCGGACCCCTTCTCGCTCCCCGACGCGGCGCTGGCCGCGGCGAACTACCTCTGCTTCGCCGCGGGCGGCGACCTGCGCGAGGCCGGCGCGTGGTCGCGCGCCGTCCTGGCGTACAACGCCTCCGGGACGTACCTCGCGCAAGTGACGGCGCGCAGCAACGACTACGCCGCCCGCGCGCTCGCCTGAGCGCGCCACCCGCCCTTCTTTTGCACACAGGGCGGCGTTGCGATCGATAGAAGCGCAAAACGCCGCCCCGTGTGCAGGAAGAGCGAGGTGGGCAGGTCGCGCGCGACCGCGCCGCCACGGCATCATCGGACCTCGACCTGGGACCATGAGGCAGCCGTGAGGCCGATGTGCAGGAGGTGACTCGCGTGCGCTCGCACCGCGCCACCGCCGGGCCCGCGCGCGGGGGCGTAGGGCTCCCATCGGCGCTCCCGGCGCTGGTGACGGTCCTCGTGCTCCTGCTCGGCGCGACCGCCTGCAGCACCGACGACCCGGTCGAGCCCGAGACGCCCGCCTCCCCCACCGCCACCCCGAACCCGAACCCGAGCCCGTCGGTGTGGACGACGCACGGGTCCCCGGCCGGCTCCCGGGCCGCGACGGTGGCGCTGCTGCGGGCCGGCGACCTCCCCGAGGGCTACCGGGCCTCCCCGCTGACCGAGATCCCCACCGGAACCGTCCGCCCGCCCGCCTGCCGGGCGATGATCGGCCCGGCCACCGGGCTCCTCGACGGGTCGACCGGGCAGGCCTCGACGGCGTTCGTCGGCAATGACCTCAGCACCGCCATCGCGCACTCGGTCGGTCTCTACGCCACGCCCGCCGCGGCCGTGGCGGCGGTCGAGCGCGCCCGCCGGCTCGGGCGCACCTGCGCGCGAACCGTCGTGAACGGCACGACGTTCACCGTCACGGCCACCGACCACGCCCGCGCGGGCGGTGCGCCCGGCGTGACGCTCGAGGTGCGCCAGGCGCGCGGCGTGGGCGAGACGACGGTGACCGTGGACGGCCGGCTGGT
>Ga0081539_10003622_pt1 | contig 18632 bp, 16 predicted proteins | sample TabmetS4T2R2_FD_71023 | JGI IMG/M metagenome (GOLD analysis project Ga0081539, IMG submission 71023) | Tabebuia heterophylla rhizosphere microbial communities from the University of Puerto Rico - S4T2R2 | ecosystem: Host-associated > Plants > Roots > Rhizosphere ...
CACAAGTACTACAACAACCTCTTGAACAACTCGGCGAAGCTCACCGACTATCCCAGCAATCCCAACGTCGCCATGGTGTCGGGCTTCATGTGCGCCGCGACGGACGAAGAGGCCGAGGCCAAGGCCGCCGGCTGGACCTTCTTCATCTTCGCGCTCTCCTACTATGGCCGCAAAGGCGTCGATGCACCGGGCACGTCGGACCTGTGGAAGGAGTACCAGAGCTGGAAGGGCGGACCCGAGGAGCGCAAGGCGCTGGATTCCGGCCTGATCGGCTCGCCGGAGACCATCCGCAAGAAGCTGCGCCAGTTCCAGCAGAGCCGCGTCGACCAGGTGATCCTGCTCAACCAGGCCGGCAAGACCAGCCACCAGGACATCTGCGATTCGCTGGAACTGTTCGCGAAGGAAGTGATGCCCGAGTTCCACGCCGCCGAGGCCGAGCATGCCGACTGGAAGCGCAAGGTGATGGCGCGCGAGATCGTGCTCGAGGATCTCGACGTCCAGAAGTATGACATCTACAGCCACCAGAACGAACACATCGTCCGCCTCACGCCCGAGCAGCTGAAAGCGAAGATGGCGGAGAAGGAAGCCGCGCAAAAGCGCGCCTGAGCCGTGCGCCACGTCCCCGTCCTCATCGCCGGCGGCGGGCCGGTCGGCATGACCCTAGCCCGCACCCTGGCGTCGTTCGGCATCCGCTGCCGGCTGGTCGAGCGCAACGCCTCGACCACGCGGCATCCCAAGATGGACATCACCAACGGCCGCTCGATGGAGCTGTTCCGCCGGCTCGGCCTGGTCGACAAGCTGCGCGCCGTCGCCGTGCCGGAAGAGAACAACTTCGACGTCTCCTGGATCACGTCGCTGACCGGCCGCGAGCTGCACCGCTTCCGCTATCCTAGCGTCGTCGAGAAGCGCGCTGAAATCCTGGTCAGGAACGACGGCAGCCAGCCGCGCGAGCCCGCCATGCGCGTCAGCCAGGTGATGATCGAGCCGGTGCTGCAGGCCGCCATCCTGGACCATCCGCTGGTCGATGCGCGCTGGGGCGTCGCCGTCGAGGATTTTCAGCAGGACGCCGACGGCGTGACGGCGACCTTGCGCACCGTCGAGACCGGCGCCACCGAACAGGTGCGCTGCGACTTCCTCGCCGGCTGCGACGGCGGCTCGAGCATCGTGCGCGAGAGGCTCGGCATCGGCCTGGAGGGCCGCGCTGCCGTCGCGCATCGCTACATGATCCACTTCCGCTCCGACGCGCGCGACATCCTGCAGGCCTTCGGCATCGCCTGGCACTACCAGACCGCGCGCGGCACCCTGATCGCGCAGGACGACAAGGACACCTGGACCCTGCAGACGCGCCCGCCGCCCGGCGTCGACGTGCCCAACCTCGACCCGGACGCCGTGCTCGAGGCGTGGGTCGGCCGGCCGTTCGCGCGCCAGATGCTGGTCGCCAATCCTTGGTTCACGCATCTCCTGCTGGCCGAGCGCTACCAGGGCGGCCGCGTCTTCCTGGCGGGCGATTCGGCGCATCAATACATCCCGACCGGCGGCTACGGCATGAACACCGGCATCGGCGACGCCGTCGATCTCGGCTGGAAGCTTGCCGCGACACTCAAGGGCTTCGCCGGTTCCGGCCTGCTCGCCTCCTATGAAGCGGAGCGCCGGCCGGTCGGCTATCGCAACCGGCTGGCCTCGGAGCGCCATACTGGCGTGCGCATCAAGATCGGCGAGCTTTATGAGCGAATCACCGACCCCGATGTGCTGGCGCGCGAGATTGCGGGGCTCGGCAACGCCGAGAACGAAAGCTGGGGCGTCGAGTTCGGCTATCGCTACGACGGCGTCGAACCCGATCCCTTGAAATATGAGCCGAGCACCGCGCCGGGAGCGCGTCTGCCCAGCACGTTCCTGCGCGACGGCAGTGCGCTCTACGACCGGCTTGGCCCGTGGTTCACGCTGCTGGTGTTCGGCAATGCCGATCCCTCGCCCTTGATCGATTCCGCGCCGGCGCCGCTCGACACGGTGCTGGTCGACGATCCCGTGACGCCGATCTACGAGGCCAGGCTGGTGCTGGTGCGGCCCGACACGCACGTCGCGTGGCGCGGCAATGCCTGCGCGGACGGCCGCGCCGTGTGGCGGCAGGTGCTGGCGATGGAGCAGGCATGAAGATCGCGGTCATCGGCGGTGGTATCGGCGGCCTGTCCGCGACGCTGCATCTCCTGAAGGCAGGGCTCGACGTCCATGTCTACGAGCAGTCGCCGCGCATCGGCGAGATCGGCGCCGGCATCCAGATCAGCCCCAACGCCTCGCGCCTGCTGGTGCGGCTCGGCCTCAAGCCGGCGATGGACCGCGTCGGCGTGCGGCCGGCCGCCGTCAATCAGCGCCGCTGGGACGACGGCCGCACGCTGCAGCGGGCGCCGCTCGGACCGGAAGTCGAGACTGTCTTCGGCGCGCCGTACTACCATTTCCATCGCGGCGATCTTGCCGACTTTTTGGGCGCCGCCGTGCCCAACGAACGCCTGCATGTCGGCCACCGGCTGGTCGGCCTCGAGCCGAAGGGCGAGCGGATGGTCGCGCGCTTCGAGAACGGCGTTTCGGTCGAGGCCGACCTCGTGGTCGGCGCCGATGGCATCCACAGCCGCGTCCGCCATCTCACGTTCGGGCCGGAGAAGCCGCGCTTCACCGGCTGCGTCGCCTGGCGCGGCCTGGTGCCGGCCGAGCGCATAGGCCATCTCGGCATCGAGGTGGCGTCGCACAACTGGATGGGGCCCGACGGGCATGTCGTGCACTACTGGGTCGCGGCGGGCCGCTTCATGAACGTGGTCTGCGTCACCGAGCACGGCACCTGGACGGACGAATCATGGACGACCAGGGGCAATGTCGCCGAGGCGCTGGCGCGCTACGAGGGCTGGCATCCCACCGTGCGCGGACTGATAGAAGCCTTTCCCGAGACCTTCGTCTGGGCGCTGCACGATCGCCTGCCGTTGCCGCGCTGGACTGACGGCCGGGTCACGCTGCTGGGCGATGCCTGTCATCCCATGCTGCCGTTCATGGCACAGGGCGCGGCGCAATCGATCGAGGATGGCGCCACCTTGGCAGCGCTGCTGGCGACAATGCCGGGCGACGTGAGGGGCGCACTCGAGCGCTACGAGGAGCTGCGCAAGCCGCGCGCGACACGCTTGCAGGAGGCAAGCTCTGCCAACCGTACGCGCTTCCATCTCCCTGACGGACCGGAACAGCAGAAGCGCGACGAGGCAATGGCGGCTTCGGGCGACCGGTCGATCGCCAACATCGGCTGGCTTTACATGCACGACGCTGCGATGGTGCCGAGAGCCGAAACCTGAAGCTTCTCGCCCTGCTGCAGTTTGTGGCTCGGTGTCGGTCGTCACACCGACCTGGTGCAGCAGGCGGCGCAAGTCTTCGTCGGCATGAGCTGGCTTTACACGCTATCCAGCGGCGGCCTTTTCCTGGCCGCCGCTGTCATCGTCGATCGCTTCGATCGATGGCTGGCAGAGGACCGCCAGCCGCCTGTGACTTAGTAGTAGTACTGACGCGGCGCCGTCGCCGCGCCGATCGCGGCGCCGCCGACAGCGCCGACCGCGGCGCCGGCCCACGGATTGCCCGCCGCCGCGCCGATCAGGGCGCCGCCGCCGGCACCGATCGCGCCGCCGGTGAGGGCGCGGTCGACCGGGCGGTCGCCGCAGGCAGCCGTCGCCAGCGCCAGGGCGCCGATCACGGCCAGGGATTTGATGCGGAACATGAAAGCCTCCTCGTGAACCATCGCCGATAAAACGGCCGAGCCCGGGGCTGGTTGCTTGGCTCGTCCGCTGCGCGGCGGTCACCGTGCGGCCGCTATGGCGCCACGATCAGGCTGGGCTCAGTGCGAGGGCTCACGTCCCTTCGACAGTTGGCGCAGCGCGCGCCGGCCGGCCTGGGCGACATCGATGCCGCCGCGATTGGAAAGCACGACGATGCCGAGCCTGCGGTCCGGCATCATGCCCATGTAGGCGGACGTGTTGTTGAGCCCGCCGTTCTTGTCGATCAGGGTTGGCGCGGCGGCAGTGTCGATCTCCCAAGCGAGCGCCTGGGCGCTGTGCGGGCCGGTGGTGACGGCCGGCGCCTGTGCGAGGGCCATCGCCCGGGCAAGCGGCGGTGCGATGCGGCCTTCGCCCATGTTGGCGTCCAGGAAGACCGCGAGATCGCGCGCGGAGCTGTACATCTGGCCGGTGCCCGGCCAGTCGTAGTAGGTCTGCTGGTCGCCCGGCCGGCCGACGGCGATGCCGTCCTCGGAATAGCCCTGGACGGCGCGCTGCAGGAGCGGCGGCGGCAGGTCGCTCCGGCCGTTCTTGCCGTGCCGGGGAATCCAGCTGGACGTCATGCCGAGCGGACCGAAGAGCTTCTGCTCGGCGAGGTCGCCGACGACGTAGTCGAGGCCGCTCTCGAGCGCGAGCTGCAGCAGGATGTAGCCGGCGTGGGTATAGATGTGTTGCCGGCCCGGCTGATGGTCGGCATCGGCTTTCCACGCCTTGAGGGCTTCGAGGAAGCTCGCTGGCGTGTAGCGGGTGGTCGGCCAGGGCGGATGGTCGTGCGGCAGCAGAAGCCCCGACGTATGGGTCGCGAGCTGGCCGATCGTGACACGGCGGATGTCGCCGCCCTCGGCCAGCGCCGGCAGGTAGGTCGAGACGGGATCGCCGAGCGCCATCTTGCCTTCACGCACGGCGAGCGCCAACAGCGTCGCCTCGAACGGCTTGCGCAGCGAGGCGACGTTGAACAGCGAGTCGGGGGTGATCGGCCGCCGCGCGGCCAGATCGGCGAACCCTTCGTCGAAGAACAACAGCCGGCCATCGATCAAGACGGCAATGGCTATCCCGCCGGCGCCGTCCGCCGGCAGCAGGGTGAGAATCTCGTTGCGGATGATCCTTCGCACGGAGTGTTCGATGCCAACATTCTGCGCGAAGGATGAACAGGCCATGGCCGTGACGACGATCGCAAGCGCGAGGGTTCGCATGCGGTTCTTCCCGGTGCTGGTGTCACTCCTTCAGGCAGTTGGTGTCTGGCCGGATCATTTCAATTGCGACTCTTACTTGTTCGGATTGATCAGGAATTTTTCACCGGTCGCGCGCTTGCCGTAGACGGCAATGTTCTCGAGGTCGAGCACCTCGGGCAGCGACACCACCTTGGTGTAGTGGCTGGCGAAGGTGGTCTTGAGGCTCTTGACCACGCGCTCGCGCAGCGGCGCCTGGCCGGGCCGGCCGATCTTCTGCAGGAACGGCGTCAGCAGCCAGCCGCCGACGCCCCAGGCCGTGCCGTAGTTGCGCGTCAGCTCGACCGGGCCGGTGTTGAGGCTGCCGTAGATGTAGACCTGCTTGTGCGTGGTCGAGCCGTAGCGGCTGTACTCCTTGGCCGTCTTGTTGATCGCCATCTCCATGGCGGTCAGGATCTGGCTGGCGAGCTTGCCGCCGCCGATCGCGTCGAACGCAATGGTGGCGCCGGTTTCGACCAGGGCCTGAGTCAGTTCCTCGTTGAAGTTCGGCGAGGTCGAATCGACGACATGCTTGGCGCCGATGCCGCGCAGCAGCTTGGCCTGCTCGGCGCTGCGCACGATGTTCACCAGGGGAATGCCGTCTTCCAGGCAGATCTTGTTCAGCATCTGCCCGAGGTTCGAGGCGGCCGCGGTGTGGACCAGCGCCTTGTGGCCCTCGCGCTTCATGGTCTCGGTCATGCCGAGCGCCGTCAGCGGATTGACGAACCACGAGGCGCCCTCGGCCGCGGTCGTGCCGGCGGGCAGCGGCTGGCAGTCGGTCGCCTTCAGGAGCCGGTACTGGGAATACATTGAGCCGCCGACGGCCGACACCGTCTTGCCCAGCAGCGCCTGGGCGGCCTCCGACGAGCCTGCCTTGATCACCGTGCCCGCGCCCTCGTTGCCGACCGGCATCGCCTGGTCGAGCCGCGCGGCAATGAAGGGCAGGGCCTGCTGCGGCACCTTGGCCGTCACCTTGATGTCGGCGCCGCTGCCCGAGGCCTTGGCCGTGCTCATGTCGGCCGGTCCGATCAGCAGGCCGAGATCCGACGGGTTGATCGGCGTCGCCTCGACCTTGACCACGACCTGGTCCGCCGCCGGCTCGGGGATGGGCATTTCCACCAGCGACAGCTGGAGCTCGCCGCTCTTGGTGATGAGGGAGCGAAGTTGCAGTCCCGTCGTTGCGCTCATGGTTTTCCTCCCGCTAATCCGTGCATGAGACCTTTGTTAGCACATCCGGCCGACGGGGACGCTATGCTCGGGCAACCACCGGGAGGTTCGGATGGCGAACTGGCAGGCGACGCTTCTGATGCAGACCCTCAGCACCGGCTCGGTGCTGGTTCTGCAGCGCGACAAGACCGACAGGAACGAAGTGCCGACCCTGCACGGCGGCGACACCTTCTACGGCAGCCTGCCCGACGGCGATCCGTTCGGCGGCACGGTGATCGAGCGCCACGACAACCGCGCGGTCGTCGAGGTCGACCAGAAGCGCTACCACTTGCACAAGGCGCAAGCGCACGAAGCGAACTTCGACGTCACGGTCGAGCTGCCGCACGAATTCTGGGTCATCGACTGAGGCGGCCATGTTCGAGCGCAGCTTTCTGTGGGTCGTCAGGCACGGCGCGCGCATCCTTTTCACCATCGCCTTCGTCTACCTGGTGGTCGGGCTCGCGCATTCCGTCATGTCGGCCTTCGTGCTCGGCCGAGATGCATCGAGTTCCTTCGGGAAACCATCGTGGCTCCTGCTGGTGCTCGGGCTGTCCGGCACCGTGATGAACTTCGGCATCCTGCTGTTCGGTGCGATCGCCATCGACTGCTTCAACCAATGGACAGCCGGCAAGCCGCCGCACACCGAGAAGGAATAATGGCATGATCGAAATCAACGGCATGGCGCATGTCATCCTGACGGTCAGCCAGTGGGACAAGGCGCGCGCCTTCTACGCGGAGCTGCTGCCCTTCCTCGGCCTCACCAAGGTCCATGACGGCAACAACTTTCTGTATCACGTGGGCGGGCGCACCGCGGTCGGCATCCAGCGCTGCGCGCCGGAGCACGCAGGCGAGCGTTTTGTCGCCAATCGCATCGGCCTGCATCATTTCTGCATCCGGGCCCGCACGCGCGAGGACGTCGATGCCGTCGCCGCCAAGCTGCGCGCCATGGGGGCCTACATCGATCGCGGTCCGATGGCTGGCGACTGGGCGCCCGGCTACTACTACATCGTGTTCGAGGATCCCGACGGCATCCGCCTGGAGGTGAACTTCATTCCCGGCAAGGGGTTGCTGGTCGGCGACAAGCCGCTAAGTCCCTCGAGCGATCCCAACTGGAATCAGGATTCCGGACCGCCAAAATTCTGAAACACGGCCGCGCATGTTCGCCGCCTTGTGATATCTCTGGCGAGCCCTCGACTTGCCCGCCGCTTCGCCTAATGTTCGGTCGGGACGTACACGGGAGGCGGATCATGGCGAACGCCTTGTCGGACAAGGAACGGACATCGATCGACGCATACTGGCGCGCGGCCAACTATCTGTCCGTCGGGCAGATCTACCTCTATGACAATCCGCTGCTGAAGCAGCCGCTGTCCAAGGACCACATCAAGCCGCGGCTGCTCGGCCACTGGGGCACGACACCCGGATTGAATTTCGTCTACGTCCACCTCAACCGGGTCATCAGCAAGTACGATCTCGACATGATCTATGTCGCGGGCCCCGGCCACGGCGGCCCGGCCATGGTGGCGAACGCCTACCTCGAAGGAACCTACAGCGAGGTCTATCCCAACGTCTCGGCCGACGAGGCGGGGATGAAGCGCCTGTTCACCCAGTTCTCGTTCCCCGGCGGCATACCGAGCCACGTTGCGCCCGAGACGCCGGGTTCGATCCACGAAGGCGGTGAGCTGGGCTATGCCTTGTCGCACGCCTATGGCGCCGCCTTCGACAATCCCGACCTGATCGTCGCCTGCGTCGTCGGTGACGGCGAGGCCGAGACCGGTCCGCTGGCGACGAGCTGGCACTCGAACAAGTTCCTGAACGCGGCGACCGACGGCGCCGTCCTGCCGATCCTTCATCTCAACGGCTACAAGATCGCCAATCCGACGATCCTGGCCCGCATCAGCCACGAGGAGCTGGAGCAGCTCTTCCGCGGCTATGGCTACACGCCGCATTTCGTTGAGGGAGACGACCCGGAAAAGATGCACCAGCTCATGGCCGCCACTCTCGACACGGTCATCGGCGAGATCCGGGACATCAAGGCAAAGGCCCAGCAAGGCTCGGGCGAGCGTCCGCGCTGGCCGATGATCGTGCTGCGGACGCCCAAGGGCTGGACCTGCCCGAAGGAGATCGACGGCAGGCGCACCGAGGGCTACTGGCGCGCCCACCAGGTGCCGATGGGGGAGATGCGCGCCAATCCGGAGCACGTTCGCATCCTCGAGCAATGGATGAAAAGCTATCGGCCAGAGGAGCTCTTCGACGAGGGCGGCCGCCTGCGGCGCGAGCTTGCCGAGCTGCCTCCCAAGGGCACGCGGCGCATGAGCGACAATCCCCGCACCAACGGCGGCAGCGTGCTGCGCGATCTTCGCTTGCCCGATTTCCGCGACTATGCGGTCGAGGTGTCCCGGCCGGGCGCCGCCGCGGCCGAGGCGACGCGGGTCATGGGCAAGTTCCTGCGCGACGTGATGAAGCTCAACGGCGACCACAGGAATTTCAGGCTGTTCAGTCCCGATGAGAACAACTCCAATCGCTGGCAGGATGTGCTCGAGGTCACCAACCGCGCCTGGGCCGCCGCGATCGAGCCGTGGGACGACCACCTCGCGTCCGATGGCCGGGTGATGGAGGTGTTGAGCGAGCATCAATGCCAGGGATGGCTGGAGGGCTACCTCCTGACAGGCCGGCACGGCTTCTTCTCCTGCTACGAGGCGTTCGTTCACATCGTCGATTCGATGGTCAACCAGCACGCCAAATGGCTGAAGGTCTGCAATCACATCGAGTGGCGGCGGCCGATCGCATCGCTGAACTACCTGCTGTCGAGCCATGTCTGGCGGCAGGACCACAACGGCTTCAGCCACCAGGATCCCGGCTTCATCGACCACGTCGTGAACAAGAAGGCCGAGGTCGTGCGCGTCTACCTGCCGCCCGATGCCAACTGCCTGCTGTCGGTCACGAATCACTGCCTGCGCAGCCGCAATTACGTCAACGTCGTCGTCGCCGGCAAGCAGCCGGCGCCGCAATGGCTGACGATGGACCAGGCCGTCAGCCACTGCCAGGCCGGCCTCGGCATCTGGGAGTGGGCGAGCAACGACCGCGGCGGCGAGCCCGACGTGGTGATGGCCTGCTGCGGCGACGTGCCGACCCTGGAGACGCTGGCGGCGGTCGAGCTCATTCGAAGGCATGCGCCCGAGGTCAAGGTGCGCGTCGTCAACGTCGTGAACCTGATGACGCTGCAGACGCCGAGCGAGCATCCGCATGGGCTCAGCGACGCCGATTTCGACGCCCTGTTCACCACCGACAAGCCGATCATCTTCGCCTTCCACGGCTATCCGTGGCTCATCCACCGGCTGACGTACCGGCGCAACAGCCACGCCAATCTCCACGTGCATGGCTACAGGGAGGAAGGGACCACGACGACACCGTTCGATATGTGCGTGCTGAACGGTCTCGACCGTTTTCACCTGGTGAGCGCCGTGATCGACCACCTGCCGAGCCTCGGTGCGCGAGCGGCTTATGCCAAGCAGGCGATCCGCGACAAGCTCATCGAGCATCGTCAATACATCGCCCGCCATGGCGACGACATGCCGGAGATCAGCGGCTGGAAATGGGGGCAGGACGCGGCATCCGCCGGGGGCAGCTCGACCGAGGCCGACAACATCTGAGGACGACGGAGCGTCACGCCGCAGCGGTGATGGCGGGCACTTGATCTGTCCAATATATTGGAGGAATATCCAATATATGGACATCAACGACCGGATCGCCTCGCGCGTCCGCCAGATCCGCGCCGAACGCGGGCTGTCGCTCGAAGCCCTCGCGGAAAACGCGCGCGTCAGCCGCTCGATGATCTCGCTGATCGAGCGCGGCGAGAGCAGCCCCACGGCCGTCGTGCTGGAGAAGCTCGCGACGGGCCTCGGCGTACCGCTGGCGTCGCTGTTCGATCCGCCGGCCGCGCCGGCCGATCCCGTCTCGCGCCGCAAACAGCAGGCAGAATGGCGCGATCCCGCCTCGGGATATCTCAGGCGCAACGTGTCGCCGGCGGGCTTTCCCTCGCCGATCCACCTCGTCGAGGTGCTGTTTCCGCCCGGTGCGCGGGTCGCTTACGAGACCGGCCTCCGTCCCGGTGTCACGCACCAGCAGATCTGGGTGCTGCAGGGGGAGATCGAGATCACGCTGGGCCGCGCGCGTCATTCACTCGAGACTGGCGATTGCCTGGCCATGGTGCTCGACCAGCCGATCACCTTTCGCAATCGGTCCAAGAAGCCGGCGCGCTACGCCGTGGTCATCTGCCAGGACCCGCGTCCCTGATGGACGGCGTCGACGTCGCCGCCGCGCTCGCCAGCGCGTTGCTGCACGCGAGCTGGAACGCGGCCATCAAAGCCAGTCGGCGGCCGCAGCAGGCGATGACGGCACAGATGGTGCTGAGCGCGCTGATCGTGCTGCCGGTTCTGTTGTGGAGCGGGCTGCCCGAGCTCGCCGCCTGGCCCTGGATCGCCGCCACCACGTTCATGAACGTGATCACCATTGCGGCTCTGCTGCGAGCCTATGAACGGGCAGGATTCGGTGTCGCCTACCCCGTGGTACGCGCAGTGGCTGTCCTGTTGGTCGTGCCGCTTGCTGCCTTCGTGGCCGGCGACCGGCCCACCTTGGGGACCGGCGCGGGCGTGCTGATCATTGCGTCCGCTCTTGCCTTGCTCGCCTGGGACGCCGCGCGCGATCGCGGCTTTCCGCTGAGTGCGCTCGGCTGGGCGCTGCTCGCCGGTCTGGTCACCGCGGGCTACATCCTGTGCGACGTGCGCGGCGTGCGGGCAGCAGGGTCGCCATGGTCGTATGGTGCCGTCGTGTCGCTCACCAATGCGCTGGCCATGTCCTGGCGTGCCCGCCACGACGGGGCGCCATGGCGCCAGGTGAAGGCCGAGTGGCGAATCGCCCTGCCGGCGGCGATCGCCTCCGCCGCCTCCTACCTGCTGATCCTGTGGGTCTGGAGCCACGCGCCCGTTGCGCCCGCCGCCGCGTTGCGCGACACCAGCGCCCTGTTCGCCATCCTGATCGCAGTGATTTTCCTGCGCGAGCCCTTCACGCTGCGGCGCATCCTTGCCGTGCTGCTGGCGGCGGCTGCGGTCCCTTTGTTGCGCTCGGGTTGAAGCGCGGCGCCAGCCGGCGGCGAGGCTTGGCCTTGCCTCGTCCACCCGTCGCGTTCAGCATGCCAGGGCAATCAGCGGACACTGTACTTCGTGGTGTCGTCGCAGACTGGGGGACTTGGGGGAGACGGCAGCGATGCGAGTTGTCATAGCAGGGGGCGCCCTGGCGCTGACGCTCGTCGGGGTGACAGCCTCTGCGCGCGAGCCTGGGGTCGGGCCGAGCATCCCGCCTGGCGTCACGTCCGGCCAGCCCAATGCCGTTCCGCTGCCAACCGGCTTTGTTCTGGCGGCGTTTACCAGCTACTACGATGCGATCGCGGTGGGGCCCGCGTCCCAGGCCCTCGGGCTGCGCTATCTGTTCGCCAACGAGACCGTGCTGGCGACCTGGGTGCCCGACCTGCAGGTCCTGGGCGCGGCCTACAAATCCTTCGTGCTTGTGCCGATCATCGGGGCCAGGCTGCAAGGCGAGCCGCCGGCGCCGCCGGCCATGAGAGGGAATTTCCAGCAGGGCGGCATCGCCAATCCGCTGTTTCAGCTCGCCGATCTGTCGTGGACGTTGGGCAACGGTTTCTACATCAATGCCGGCTTCGGGTTCTTCCCGCCGTTGGGTCAATACAGCTTCAATGCACCGATCAATCTCGGCGCGCCCTTCTGGACCTTCGAGCCGAGTGCAGCATTCACCTACTTCAAGGACGGCTGGACGATTTCCGCCCAAGCCTTCTACGACATCAACACGACCAATCCGGTTAACAACTACTATTCGGGTAATGACCTCGTCGTGAATTTTACCTTCATGAAGCTGCTGTTTGATCGCGTCAATTTCGGCCCGGTCGGCTACTGGTACAAGCAGGTGACCGGCGACGCCAACTGGGGCGGGCCCACCGTGTATGGCGGGGTGCCCGCGCCGCCGGGCGACGATCTGGCAATCGGCGCGACCATCAGCACACAGTTCGGGAAGCTCGCCGTCCAGCTCATGTTCACCCAGGACGTCTACGTCGTGAACGGGATTGGCGGCGCCAAAGGCTGGCTCAACCTCATCTACCAATTTTGACGCGCCCGACTCGGCGCCATCCTTGCGTCGATCCGGCCCGCTCAGCAAACTGGCAAGGGGCAGCATAGAGGGCGGGGCATGAGCCAGCAGGACGGCGAGCGTGATCAGCCGGGAAGTGTCGGCCGCCGGGCGGCACTCGGCATCGGCCTCGGTGCGGCGACCGTCGCGGCTCTACCTGAAGGCGCGGCCGGCCAGACTCGGACGCCCCCGCCGCCTGCGAGTTCGACGACAGCCTTTCCAGCCAGCCGGAGTGCGCCCCTGGATCGGCCCTACAACGTCATCCTCATTATCACCGACGAGGAAGCCTACCACCTGCGGCCGGCGGAAGGTTTCGCCACGCCCGCGCGCGCCGAGCTGCAGCGCCGCGGCACGACCTTCCTCAACCACTACATCGGTTCGGCCATGTGCACGCCTTCGCGCGGCGTGATGTTTTCCGGCCAACCGCCGCAGGTGAATGGCGTCTTCGACCAGATGGAGACGGGCTATGTGCCAAGCCTCAGGACAGACCGGCCGAGCATGGGCACAGTCTTCCGCCAGCTCGGCTACCGCACCGCCTACTTCGGCAAGTTCGAGCTGCGTCGCGACATCATCGTCGCCAAGCGCGACGTGAACTACAGTGACGCGCTGGCGGCGTACGGCTTCGACAGCTTCGAGCCCGACGGCGACAAAGTGGGCGCGCCCGACCAAGGCTATGACACCGACATCTACACCGCAGGAGAAGCGATACGCTGGCTGCGCACGCATGGCCAGGCGCTCAACCGGCAGGGCATCCCGTGGCTCCTGGTGGTGAGCTTCATCTCGCCGCACGACATCATGTATGCCGACGTCAACCAGCCAGGCCAGGCGGTGCAGAAGTCGCTGACCGGCGGCAGGATCACACGGCCGCCCGCCAACTCCGGCTTCGCCACGCGCTGGAAGTTCCAGCCGTCGGCCAGCGCGCTGGAGCCGCTCGACAAGCCCGGCCGGCCGCGCGCCCAGCTCGCCTACAACATCGGCTGGTCGGCCTGGCTGGGCGAGATCCCGCGCGATGCCACGGCGATGTGGGACGACTATTACAACCTCTATCTCAACATGGTGCTCGACAACGACCGCACCCTGCAGGGCGTGCTCGACACCATCTCGGCGCTCGACCTGTGGCCATCGACCGCGGTCGTGCGCACCGCCGACCACGGCGAGCTGGGCGGCTCGCACGGCGGGCTGCGCGGCAAGGGCCCGCTGCCCTACGAGCAGGAGACCCACGTGCCCATGGTCGTGGTCCATCCCGAACATCCCGGCGGTCGTACTTGCAAGGCGGTGACCAGCCACGTCGATCTTGTGCCGACACTGGCCGGGCTCACCAACGCCGCCGCCCCGCGTCGCGCCGCTGCCCTGACGGGGCTGCCCGGTCGCGACTTCACCTCGCTCCTGAAGGCGCCCGATGAGGCGGCGCTGACGGCGATCCGCGAGGGCGCGCTGTTCAACTACGTCGGGCTGTGGACCGTCGACGCGCTCTACATGATTAGGACTGCCCGGGACCTCGGCGAGGACCGCTACGCGCCGCCCTTCAGCGAGCTGCGGCCCGCGTTGACGCCGCGTGGCTTCGTAAGCTTCTGCTTCGACGGTCGCTACAAGTTCTCCCGCTACTACGCGCCCGACAATTTCAACACGCCGACGACCTTCGAGGAGCTCGTCGGCAACAACGATCTCGAGCTGTTCGATCTCGAGCGCGATCCCGACGAAATGGTCAATCTCGCCGTCGACGCCACCGCCAATCGTGAATTGATCCTTCGCCAGAACGAGCTTTTGAACCGCCTGATCGCGCGCGAGATCGGCAATAACGACGGCAGCTTCCTGCCCGCGGCGCTGGGCAGGCGCTGACGCGGTGCCGATCCAGGCGTAGTCTGTGATGCCCGCCGGCAGGACGGGCAGTAGAGAGGTGCTTCCAATGTAAAGCGTGCACTCACGATCGAGGGAGGACAGCTATGGCAACCTATTGCGTGCTCGGGACCTTCAGCGAACAGGGAGTCCGCAAGGCCAAGGAGTCGCCCAAGCGGGCCGAGGCCTTCAAGGCCATGGCCAAGAAGTGTGGGGTGACCGTCAAGGACGTGTACTGGGCACAAGGACAGTACGACGTCGTTACCATCCTCGAAGCGTCCGACGACCTTGCCGTTACATCCCTGGCCTTGAGCTTGGCCGCTCTTGGCAATGTCCGCACCCAGACGCTGCGTCTGTTCACGGCGGACGACATGAAGAAAGTCATCGACAAGATGGCGTGACTTCATCGCTGGGAGCGTTGCCCGGCGCGAGCAAGTGTCCCGTGACGCGCTTCCAGCGCTATCGCCGCCGCATCAAGTATGTATCCATGATCCAGCCGTTGGTCTTGCGCGCCGCGTTGCGCCGGTCGTGGATTTCCTCGGCAACGTCCGAAAGCTTGCCCTTGATCAGGATTTCGTCAGGCGTGCCGAGGTAGGCACCCCAGTAGATTTCCAACTCCTGGTCGGCGAGCCGTCGATAGGTGTCCTCGCCGTCCAGCAGCACGACGGCGCTGTCGAAACCTGGCGGAAATCCTTCCGCGAGCCTGCGTCCTGTCGTCAGCGCGACTGGCTCGGCGATCCGATTGAGCGGGATTCGATGGCGCGCCGCGAGCGCCTGCACCGCGGTGATGCCGGGAATCACCTCGTAGTCGATCTCGTGCCGGCCGCTTGCTGAGATCGCCTCGATGTTGCGGATGGTGCTGTCGTAGAGCATGGGATCGCCCCACACCAGGATGCCGGCCGTCTCGCCGTCCGCCATCTCGTTGGCGATCATCTGCTCGAATACCGTCTGCTTGTCACGATTGAGCTCATCGACGCAGGCGCGGTAGTCGGTGGGCGCCGTGTTGCGCGGTGGACTGGGCGCCTCCACGAACCGATGAGGGCGATCCTTGATGTGTTGGCGACACAGTTCCTCGCGCAAGGCGCGCAGTTGGCGCTTGGCCGGACCCTTGTCCATCAGGAAGAAGACGTCGACCCGGTTCAGCGCTTTCACTGCCTGCATGGTGATGTAGTCGGGGTCCCCGGCGCCGATCCCGATGATCAGGATGCGCTTCATGCTTGGTGTTCCTCTGACGTGCGATCCTTCATGGAGCGGCGGGAAGGCGCTGACAAGCTGCCACCTTGATCGAGTCGCGACGAAATGGTGCTGGGCGACCATGCGGGTACGACCGAATTATCGGGCACACCGTTTTTTTCGATCATTCCATTGTAGCCAATCCCGCATCGTGGCCCCACGGATGGTGGATCAAAAGGCCTGATTGGCGGCACCGGTGCTTGGTTATTCGGGCCAGCGCTTGTCTGCCATCCTCACCCTCTGGATCGGCTATCTTAAGTAAATATTGACGACAAATCCGGATATGCTACAGTAGCCTCAGGATCGAAAGGAGCAGATCGTAACACCGTGGCAACGGACGTCGATCGAACCGTCGCAGTTTGCGCACTATACGGAAAAAAGGCCGATGGATCTCAGCTTAGGAGCGCGGTGGCGCCTCGAAACTGCGGCCTCCTGGCACCGCCTGCGTCACGAGCGGATTGGCGATTCACTAGCGCTAACTGCCCTAACTGCCCTAACTCCTCCAGTCTTGCTTCAGGCGCCGGTCCAGGCCCGCCGCGTCGTCGAGAAGGCGAGCAGGAGCGAGAAGGCGACGATGCCGGTCGCCACGCTGGCATAGAGGCCCGAGACGCCCCAGCCGAACTGGTCGAGCGCCAGCAGGCTGCCGCCGGCGGCGATGGCGATGCGGGCAAGGTTGGCCGCCACCGGCCAGACCATTTCGCCCGTGCCTTGCGAGGCGAAGTAGAGCGCCATGGCCAGCCCGAAGAAGCCGTAGACCGGACCGACGATGCTGAGATAGTGGTGTCCCGCGGCGAGCACCCGGGCATCGTTGGTGAAGAGGCCGAGCCACAGGTCCGGAAAGAGCGCCACCGTGATGCCGATGAACGCAGCGATGCCGCCCGACATCAGGGCGCCAATCCACGCGACGCGCTGCGCGCGATGGTATTGGCGGGCACCGATGTTGGTGCCGACAAGCGCCGTCAACGCGGCGCCAATGCCGAAACTGATGGGCACCAGCATGTACTCGAGCCGGCTGCCGATTCCGTAGCCGGCGATCGCGCTGTCGCCCTCCCGGCCGATCAGGCCGGTGACTGTGAGAACGGTGGCGTTGGTCAGGATGACCACGACGCAGGCGATCAGCCCGACCTTGAGGATGTCGCGGAAGGAGGCCCAGCGAAACCCGCCGGCAGGCCAGCGCAGCCTGAGCAGCGCGCCCGGTCCCAGCAGGCTCGCGGACATCCAGACGGCGGCCAGCGTGAAGCTCACGACCGAGGCCGCAGCAGGCCCGCGGATGCCGAGCGGCGGCAGGCCAAACCAGCCGAGCGTCAGCGCGCCGGTGAGCGGGACCTGCAGGGCCGCCGTGACAACCAGCGCGTAGCCCGGTGTCTTCATGTCGCCGGTGCCGCGCAGCACCGAGGCCATGGAGTTGGCGATCCAGTGCGCGAAGCAGCCGACGAACAGCACGGTCGCGAAGGCTTCGGCGCGGTCGAGCGCCGCGCCGCTGCCGCCCAGCGCGCCATAGATGGTGCGGCCGAAGCCCACGAACACGACCGCGAACAACAGCGCCATGCCGAGCGCGATGGCGAGCGCGTGCGCCGCGGCCGCCTCGGCGGCGGCGCGGTTGCCCGAGCCCAGTGCGCGGGCGACCGAGGAGGAGATGCCGCCTCCCATCGCGCCGGCCGACATCTGGCCGAGCGCCATCTGCGTGGGGAAGACCAGGGCCAGGGCGGCGAGATCGACGATGCCAAGCTGGCTCACGAAGAAGCTGTCGGAGATGCTGACGAGGCTCTGCATCGCCACGTTCAGCACGTTGGGCGCTGACAGGGTGAGGATGGTGGGCACGATCGGCCCGTCCAGCATCATCTGCCGGCGTTGCACGGGACTCATGCCGGGTTACGTAACACGCGTCCTGCGCATTGCTCGCGAGGTTATTTCATGGGGGCATCAGTGGAGCGCGGCTCCCGATGACCTGGAGGTCCGCGCCTCAATCACTCCGCCGCCAGAGCGGGCGGCTTCAGCCACTGGTCGAGATCGCTGAGCGCCCGTGTCGCCAGGGCCTGTTTGCGCTCCCTGCCGCGCAGGGTGCCGTCGATCGGCGGAAACAGGCCGAAGTTGACGTTCATCGGCTGGAAGGTCGCGGCATCGGCGCCGCCGGTGATGTGGCCGAGCAAAGCGCCCATCGCGGTGGTGGTTGGCGGCGCGGCGGGCGCGAGTCCCAAGCGCTCGGCCGCAGCGAAGCGCCCCGCCAGCAGTCCCACCGCCGCGCTCTCGACATAGCCCTCGCAGCCGGTGATCTGGCCGGCAAAGCGCAGGCGCGGCATCGCCTTCAGGCGAAGCGTCGCGTCGAGCAGGCGCGGGCTGTTGAGGAAGGTGTTGCGATGCAGGCCGCCCAGCCGCGCGAACTGCGCTTGCTGAAGACCTGGGATGGTGCGGAACAGGCGCGTCTGTTCGCTGTGCTTGAGCTTGGTCTGGAAGCCCACGATGTTCCACAGGGTGCCGAGCGCATTGTCCTGCCGCAGCTGCACCACCGCCCACGGTCGCCGACCGGTGCGTGGGTCGCGCAGGCCGACCGGCTTCATCGGCCCGAAGCGGAGGGTGTCGGCTCCACGCGCCGCCATGATTTCGATCGGCAGGCAGCCGTCGAAGTACGGCGTGTTCTTTTCCCACTCCTTGAACTCGGTCTTGTCGCCGGTCAGCAGGCCGCCCACGAACGCCTCGTACTCTTCCTTGTTCAACGGGCAGTTCAGGTAATCGGCACCGTCGCCCCCAGGGCCCGGCTTGTCGTAGCGGGACTGTCTCCAGGCGATCGACAGGTCGATGCTGTCGGCGTGCACGATGGGCGCGATGGCGTCGAAGAAGGCAAGAGAGTTTTCACCGCTGATTGCCGCAATCGCCGAGGCAAGCGCCGGCGAGGTGAGGGGACCCGTCGCGACGATCACGCTGTCCCATTCTGCCGGCGGCAGCCCCGCGATCTCCTCGCGCCGCAGCTCGACCAGGGGATGGTCGAGCAGGGCCGCCTGCACCGCTGCAGAGAAACCGTGGCGGTCGACTGCCAGCGCTCCGCCGGCCGGCAACTTGTGTCGATCGGCAGCGCGCAGGATCAGCGAGCCGTCCCGCCGCATCTCTTCGTGCAACAGACCGACGGCGTTGTTCATTGCGTCGTCGGAGCGGAAAG
>Ga0081539_10003623_pt1 | contig 18629 bp, 13 predicted proteins | sample TabmetS4T2R2_FD_71023 | JGI IMG/M metagenome (GOLD analysis project Ga0081539, IMG submission 71023) | Tabebuia heterophylla rhizosphere microbial communities from the University of Puerto Rico - S4T2R2 | ecosystem: Host-associated > Plants > Roots > Rhizosphere ...
GGGGCGGGGGCGGCTTGGAGCGGCCCGGGGGGGGGGGGGGGGGGGAGCCGGTCGCCGATGGCCCGGTTGCCGATCTGGTCGTGGTTCTGCAGGAACGTGACGAAGCGGTGCCCGGGGATCCGGGTCCGGTCGACCGGCCGCCCGTGGTGGCGCTGCCGGAAACTGGAGTACGTCCCGGCGTGGAAGAACGCCCCCTCCAGCACGGTACGCAGGCAATCCAGCGAGCCGAAGTCCCCGTAGTAGCCCTGCCGTTCGCCGGTCAGCAGGGCGTGCAGGGCGTGGTGTACGTCGTCGTCCCACTGGGCGTGCAGCCCGTACCCGCCGGCCTCGCGGGGCGTGATCAGGCGCGGGTCGTTCAGGTCCGACTCGGCGATCAGCGACAGCGGGCGGCCCAGGTGCGCGGACAGGCTCTCCACCTCGACCGCGAGCTGTTCGAGCAACGTGATCGCGGCTTCGTCGTGGAACGCGTGCACGGCGTCCAGCCGCAGCCCGTCGACGTGGTAGTCGCGCAGCCACCCGACGGCGCTGTCGATGATGTAGCGGCGTACCTCGTCGGACAGCGGGCCGTCCAGGTTGACCGAGTCGCCCCAGGGGTTGCTGCCGCCCCGGCTGAGGTACGGGGCGAACATCGGGGCGTACGCGCCGGACGGCCCGAAGTGGTTGTACACCACGTCGAGCACGACGCCCAGCCCGCGGCCGTGGCACGCGTCCACGAAGCGCTTCAAGCCGTCCGGGCCGCCGTACGGCTCGTGCGGCGCGAACCAGCAGACCCCGTCGTACCCCCAGCCGTGGTCGCCGTTGAAGGCGTTGACCGGAAGCAGTTCGACCAGATCGACGCCCAGGTCGACGAGGTGGTCGAGCCGCTCGACGGCGGCGTCGAAGGTGCCCTCCGGCGTGAACGTGCCGACGTGCAGTTCGTAGAGGACCGAGCCGGGCAGCCGGCGGCCCGTCCAGGAGTCGTCCGACCAGGGGAAGGCCGCGTGGTCGTACACCCGGCTGGGTCCGTGCACGCCACCCGGCTGCCACCTCGACCGCGGGTCCGGCAGCGGGCCGTCGTGATCCGGCAGCAGGAAGGCGTAGTCGGTGCCCGGGCTCGCCTCGGGGACGTCGAGCCGCCACCAGCCGTGCGCGTCCCGTGCCATCTCCCGGTCTTTGCCGGCCACCCACAGCCGGACCGTCTTCTCCGGCGCCCACACCTGGAAGATCGTCACTGCTTCACCAGAAGCGCGACCGGATACGTCCGCAGCACCTCGGCCACCGTCAGGCGGTTGCCGCCGTAGCTGGTGTTGGTGAACACCTCGGTCCAGCTGTGCCCGTCCAGGGTGAGCGTGGTGTCGTCCCACCCGCCGTGCCGGGACAGGCCCACCGGCAGACGGGTCGCCACCGCGACCACTCCCCCGCGGTCGAACGCCAGCACGTGATCGGCCACCCGCCCGTCCGCGAACGCCGGCCGGTACCCGTGGAACAGCTCGGGCCGCCTCCGGCGCAGCCGCATCGTCCGGCTGGTGACCAGCAGCTTGGCCGCGCCGCTCTCGTCCACCGGCGGCAGCCAGCCGTCGTCCAGGCGGCCGAGCAGCTCGCGGCGCGCGGGGAAGTCGACCGGCCGGCGGTTGTCCGGGTCGACCAGCGAGAAGTCCCACAGCTCGGTGCCCTGGTAGACGTCCGGCACGCCGGGCATGGCCAGCTGCACGAGCTTCTGCCCCAGTGAGTTCGACCAGCCGGGCGGGGTGATCGCGGTGGCGAAGTCGGCGATCTCGCGGTGCAGCGCCGGGTCGTCGTAGATCCGGTCGACCATCTCCCGCAGGGCGGTCTCGAATCGCTCGTCGGGATGGTGCCAGGTGGTCTCCACCGCGGCCTCGCGGGCGGACTTGACGGCGTACGCCAGCAGCCGTTCCCGCTCGATCGGCCAGGCACCGACCGCCGCCTGCCAGACCAGATGGACCAGCGACGGGTCGGGCAGCGGTGCCAGGCCGGCCCACCGGTCGACCAGCTCGCTCCAGTCGCCGGGCACCTCGGCCAGCACCGCCAGCCGGGCCCGCACGTCCTCGCTGCGCTTGGTGTCGTGGGTGGACAGCGTGGTCATCCCGGTCGGCCAGCGGTTCTGGCGCAGCTCGGCGGCCTCGTGGAACTCGTCCGGCGGGACGCCGAACTTCGCCGGGTCGTTCCCGACCTCGTTGCGCGCGGTGAACCGGGTCCACCGGTAGAACCCGGTGTCCTCCACGCCCTTGGCCATCACCGCGCCGGTGAACTGCTCGAACCGCACGGCCAGCTCGTCGCCGGGATCGCGCAGCCGGGCGGTCACCCGGTCGAGCACCGGGATCAACGCGGGCCAGCGGCGGCCCGCCTCGGACCGGGCCTCGGCCAGCCGCCGGGCGCCGACCGGGAGGTAGGAACGGTAGACCGGGAAACTCGACGCCAGCTCGGCCAGCGCGCGGGGCGCCGCCTCCACCTCCGGGACGAGCCGGCGCAACCGGGCCAGCTCGGCGGCCAGCAGCGTAGTGGCGACCTGGAACTTGGTCTGGTGGACCAGATCCTGCCAGGACGTGTCGCTGCCGGTCAGGTGGTGGTTGAGGGTGTCGAAGAACGGCTCGGCGGGCGAGTCCACGAAGACGCCGCACACCTCGGCCAGCGCGTCGTACCCGGTGGTGCCGGCGACCGGCCAGTCCGGCAGGTCCTCACCCGGCTCGAGGATTTTCTCCACCACGATCCAGGCGTCCGGGGCGCTGTCGTGCAGCCGCTGCAGGTACCCGCCCGGTTCGCGCAGGCCGTCCGGGTGGTCCACGCGGATGCCCTGCACGTCGCCGTCGCAGTACCAGCGCAGCACCTCGGCATGGGTGGCCTCGAACACCGCCGGGTCCTCCTGGCGCAGCCCGGCCAGGTCCACGATGGCGAAGAACCGGCGGTAGTTCAGCTCGGCGTCGCCCCGGGTCCAGTTGACCAGTTCATAGTGCTGGCGGTCGTGGATCTCGCGCGGCGTACCGCCTGAGGTGCCGTCGGCGATCGGGTACCGCTTGTCGAAGTAGCACAGTTCGTCGCCGTCGACACGCAGCTGGTCCAGGGCGTCCGGGTCGTCGGCGAGCACCGGCAGCAAGATCCGGCCGCGGCTCCAGTCGATGTCGAACCAGGACGCGAACGGGGAGTCCGGCCCGCGCTTGAGCACGTCCCACCACACCGGGTTGGCCGACGGCACGCCGACACCCATGTGGTTGGGCACGATGTCGACGACCAGGCCGAGGCCGGCCGAGCGTAGCGCCGCGGCCAGCGCCCGGCGGCCGTCCTCGCCCCCGAGTTCCGGGTTGACCCGGCTGTGGTCGACCACGTCGTACCCGTGCTCGGAGCCGGGCGTCGCGGCCAGCAGCGGCGACGAGTACAGGTGGCTGACGCCCAGGTCGGCGAGGTAGTCGGCGAGCTCGGCGGTCGCCTTCAGCGGGAAGTCGGGCCGTACCTGCACCCGGTAGGTTCCGGATGGGCAGCCTTCCGTCCGATTAGGGGCGGTGGTGGGGTGGTCGGATGTGGGCATCAGACCGTCCTGTCCAAGACGATGAGCGATCGATCGGGCACGATGATCTTCGAGCCGGTCTCCACGACCGCCGGGCGGTCCGGCGAGTGGTCGGCCGTCTCGATGACCCTTTCCCACTTCTCCCCGTATTCAGGCGGGGGCGTGGCGAATTCGATCGGCGCGTCGTGCGCGTTGAAGCACAGCAGGAACGAGCTGTCCACGTGGCGCTGCCCGTACTGGCCACGCTCCCGGATGCCCTCGCCGTTGACGAACAGGGCGACCGCACGGCCGAAGTCGTTGCCCCAGTCGTCCCCGGTCATCTGCCGGCCGTCCGGGGTGAACCACTCCAGGTCGGGCAGCGGGTCGCCGCCACCGCGCGCGGTCACCGGCAGACCGGTGAAGAAGCGGCGGCGCTGGAACACCTGGTGGCGGTGCCGGAACGCGGTCAGCCTACGGGCGAATTCCAGCAGCGACTCGTCCGCGTTCTCCCAGTCCATCCAGCCGATCTCGTTGTCCTGGCAGTATGCGTTGTTGTTGCCCCGCTGGGTACGGCCGATCTCGTCACCATGCGAGATCATCGGCACGCCCTGGCTGAGCAGCAGCGTGGCCAGGAAGTTGCGGCGCTGCCGGGCACGAAGCGCGAGCACCGCCCGGTCGTTCGTCGGGCCCTCGACGCCGCAGTTCCACGACCGGTTGTGGCTCTCGCCGTCGCGGTTCTCCTCGCGGTTGGCCTCGTTGTGCTTGTCGTTGTACGTCACCAGGTCGGTGAGCGTGAACCCGTCGTGCGCGGTGACGAAGTTGATCGAGTGGAACGGTTTGCGCCCGTCGTCCTGGTACAGGTCCGCCGAGCCGGTGATGCGGCTGGCGAACTCGGCCAGCGTGGCCGGCTCGCCGCGCCAGAAGTCGCGGACCGTGTCCCGGTACTTGCCGTTCCACTCCGTCCAGTTCGGCGGGAAATTGCCGACCTGGTAGCCGCCCGGACCGACATCCCACGGCTCGGCGATCAGCTTGACCTGGCCGACCACCGGGTCCTGCTGCACCACCTCGAAGAACGTGGACAGCCGGTCGACGTCGTAGAACTCGCGTGCCAGCGTCGAGGCGAGATCGAACCGGAATCCGTCGACGTGCATCTCGGTGACCCAGTACCGCAACGAGTCCATGATCAGTTGGAGGCTCTGCGGGCTGCGGACGTTGAGGCTGTTACCCGTGCCGGTGTAGTCCATGTAGAAGGTGGGCTGGTCGTCCACGAGCCGGTAGTAGGTCCGGTTGTCGATGCCCTTGAGGCTCAGCGTGGGGCCGAGGTGGTTGCCCTCCGCGGTGTGGTTGTAGACCACGTCGAGGATGACCTCCATGCCCGCGGCGTGCAGCGACTTGACCATGCCGCGGAACTCCTGGGTCTGCTGGCCGAGCGAGCCCATCGCGGAGTACCCGTGGTACGGCGCGAAGAAGCCCAGCGTGTTGTACCCCCAGTAGTTGCGCAGCCCCACGTCGACGAGCCGGTGGTCGTGCACGAACTGGTGTACCGGCATGAGCTCGACCGCGGTGACGCCCAGGCTCTTGAGGTGCTCGATGATCGCCGGGTGGCTGAGCGCCGCGTACGTGCCGCGCATGTCCTTGGGCACCTCGGGATGCCGTTCGGTGAGGCCCTTGACGTGGGTCTCGTAGATCACCGAGTGGTGGTACGGGATGTCCGGCCGGCGGTCATTCCCCCAGTCGAAGTACGGGTTCACCACGACGCCCTTGGCCATGTACGGAGCGGAGTCGAGATCGGACATCTGATCGGGATTGTCGAAGTCGTACCCGTACAGAGCGGGGTGCCAGTCGATGTCCGCGTCCACCGCCCGTGCATACGGGTCCAGTAACAGCTTGTGTGGGTTGCATCGCAGACCGCGGGACGGGTCGTACGGGCCGTACACCCGGTACCCGTACCGCTGCCCCGGCTCGACTCCCGGCAGGTAGGCGTGCCACACGAACGCGTCCTGCTCGTGCAACTGGACCTTGCGCTCGTTGCCCGACGGGTCGAAGAGGCAGAGCTCCACGGCCTCGGCGACCTCGGAGAAGATCGCGAAGTTCGTGCCCGTGCCGTCGTACGTGGCCCCCAGTGGATACCGATGACCAGGCCACACCTGCATGAAAGCTCCCACTTCTCGACCGTGCGGTACCGCTCGCGGCGGCCGGGCGACCGCGGCGGGCACCAACACTTCCCCGACCCGGCGCCGGCTAACCCCGTGCGGGCACCTCCGCGGCCATTCTCACCGACTTCCCCGGCCGGTGCCCGCGTGACTGTCCGGTTACCCGCAGATACCGCCCACTCGGGAGGCGTAGCGAGTTCCACCCCGAGCATAGAGGCGCGCGGACCGGCGGCCGCACCGATCACTTTCGGACCGGCTCGCTATGCGGGGCTCGCTATGCGGGGCTCGCCATGCCGGGCTCGCTATGCCGGGCTCGCTATGCCGGGCTCGCTATGCCGGGCTCGCTATGCGGGCTCGCTATGCCGGGCGGAAGCTGTCGAACACGAGCTGAAGGTCGGGCCGGGCCGCCGCCCAGTCCGCGTCCCGGGTCTGCCACCAGATGCCGTACGCCTTGCTGCTCGACACCACGAAGCCGCGGTTGTTGACGTGCTGGCGGGTGGTGCTCCCGTCGAACGTGAACTCCCAGTCGGCGGCGTCCCGGAAGTAGTCCACCCGCACGATGCGGATCTCGTGATACCCCGGGAAGTCGCCGCGGCCCACCCGGTACGCGGACTGGTTCTCCCAGTCCGCCACCGGATCCGACTTCGGGTGGTCGGTCTGGTCGATGCCGAGCACCCGGCCACCGCCGCGGAAGTAGACGATCGAGCCGCTCTTCGACCGGGTCCAATCGGCCGGCACGTAGACCGAGAAGCCGGTGGAGTCGTGGTAGTCGCGCCAGCCCGCGGGCAGCGCCGGCCGACTGCGCCCGGACGAACCGGCGGTGGTTCGCGCGGTGGCCGGTTTGGTGGTCGGGGTGGTCCGGGTGGACTTGGCTGTGGTGGGGGCGGAGGTGGCCGTGCCGGCGCCGGGCTCCGCGGAGGTGGGCGCGCGGTCTCCGGTGGCCGGCGGCGTGGTGGTGGCCGGGCCGTGCGCGACCTCACCCCGGCCGGGTTGCACCGCGAACCAGGCGGCCAGCCCACCCGCGAGCAGGAGCAGCGCCACCGCCGCGGCCAGCAGCAGGCGGCGGTGGTTCCGGCGCGGCGGTGCGGGCGCGGCCGCCGGCGGCGCCGCGGCGGGCGGCGTGGGCTCGGTCGGGGTCGGCGCGGTCGGGGTCGGCGCGGTCGGGGACGGCGCGGTCGGGGACGGCGCGGTCGGGGACGGCGCGATCGGGGACGGCTCAGTGATAAGCAGGCCGGTCGGGGACGGCGCGGCGGGAGGTGGCTCAGCGGGAGACGGCCGAGCGGGAGACGGCTCGGTGGGAGGCGGCGCGATCGGGGACGGCGCGATCGGGGACGGAGCGGAGGGGGACGGCCCGGGCTGCGCGGGCGCGTCGAGAACCGCGATGGCCCCGGCGGGACGTACCGTCGCGATCCCGGCGTACCTCTGCGGAGGTTCGTCCGTTTCGGAGCTTTTATCGGAAAGGGCCGCTTCCAACCGCCGCCGCGCCTCCGCGATGTCGATGCGGTCCTCGGGGTCCTTGCGCAGCAGGCCGTCCAGCACCGGGCGCAGAGGCCCGGCACGGTCCGGAGGGTCCGGCTCCTCGGTGGCCAGCGCGGTCAGCATCCCGATGGCCGATTCCCGCTCGTACGGTGGCCGCCCCTCGACCGCCGCGTAGAGCGTCGCGCCCAGCGACCACAGATCGGACGCGGGCAGCGCGGCGCCGTTGCGCGCCCGTTCCGGCGACATGTACTTCGGCGAGCCGACCAGCACATCCGAACTGGTGATGATGCTGTCGCCGTCCATGGTGGCGATACCGAAGTCGGTCAGCACCACCCGGCCGTCCTCGCCCAGCAGCACGTTGCCCGGCTTCACGTCGCGATGGCGGACCCCGGCGCGGTGCGCGGCGTCCAGGACGGCGAGGACCTCCAGCCCGATCTCCGCGACCCGCCTCGGCTCCAGCGGGCCGTCGGTGTCCAGCACCTGCTGGAGCGAACGCGACGGCACGTACTCCATGACGATCCAGGTCCGGTCGCCGGACTGGAACACGTCGTACACCTGGGCGACGTTCCGGTGGCTGAGCCGGGCCGCGGCACGGGCCTCCCGCAGGGTGCGCCGCTGTGCCCCCTCGCGATCGCCCGCCACCAGCGCGGCCGGCAGGTCGATCTCCTTGATCGCCACGTCCCGGTCGAGGACCGTATCCCGGGCCAGCCAGACCCGACCCATGCCGCCCCGGCCCAGCAACTCGGCGAGCCGGTAGCGGCCGGCGACAAGGGCGGGCGCGGAGGTCATGAGACCCACATACCCGTCGATGGGGTGAGCCACGCATGGCCCTGCCCCTTCCGGCGCATGGTCCTTCGGACGGCGCGGAGATCCACAAAAAGCGCAGAACGGGTCAGGTGGTACGAGCGGCGTAGATGGCGAGGTTCGTGTACGCGGCGCCGAGCAGCGGGACCGGCACGCCGTTCTTGTCGGCGTACGCGACCAGGTCCCCGATGATCTCGTCCGCCTCCACCGGGTGCCCGGCCATCATGTCGCGGTACATCGACGACGTGGTGGGTTCGGTGCTCTCCACTCCGGACCGCAGGAACGCGATCGCGGCCGGGCGCGGCGCATGGCCGGCGGCGGTGGCCACCGCGACCACCTCGGCGGCGAGCCCCGCGGTGAACGCCGGTCCGCCGGGGGCGGCGTTGATGTCGCCGACGGTGGCCCGCATCAGCGTGGTGACCGCGCCGAGGCTGGCCAGGAAGACCCACTTCTCCCACATGTCCGGTACGGCCGTGGAGGTGAGCTCGGACACGAAACCCGCGCCGGACAGCGCCTCGTGCACCGCGCCGGCCCGGGGGTCGCCGGCCCCGTCCAGCGGCCCGTACAAAAGCCGGTGCAGGCCGGTGAGCTGGACGATCTCCCCGGAGTCCGCCATCGTGGCGTGGATCATGCAGACCCCGCCCCAGACCCGGTGGTCGCCGAACCTCTCTTGCAGGGCGGGCATGTGCCGCATGCCGTTGAGCATCGGGATGATCACGGTGTCCGGCCCGACCGCGGGCGTCAGGTCGGCGATCGCCGCGGCCAGCCCGCGAGCCTTGACCCCGAGCAGGACCACGTCGTACGGGCCGTCCAGCGCATCGGCGGTGACCGTACGCACGTCGACGACGTCCTGCCGGTCGGGGCTGGTGATCCGCAGGCCGGACGCCAAAGCCTCGGCCCGCGCCGGGCGTACCAGGAACGTCACGTCCCGGCCCGCCTGGGCGAGCCGGCCGCCGAAGTACCCGCCGGTCGCCCCGGCGCCCACCACCAGGATCCGCGGGCCGCTCACCCGAGCACCTCGTCGACGAAGCACCAGCGCCAGTTCTCCCCCGGCTCGTACGACCGCATCACCGGGTGGCCCTCGTTGTCGTGGTGTTTCGACATGTGCCGTCGGGGCGAGGAGTCACAGCACGCCACGGTGCCGCAGCTCAGGCAGAGGCGCAGGTGCACCCAGTCGCGGTATCCGTCGGCTACGCATTCGGGGCACCCGTCCTCGTACGCGGACCGCGGCGCCGGGTCGGCCGCCTCGGCGATGTGCTCGCAGATCACTCGTCACTCCGGTTCAGCTGGGATTCTTCCAGGTCGAGCTCGCGCTGGGCGCGGGTGAGCACCTCCTCGGGGATCCGGCCCTCGTTGCGGGCGGTCTTGAAGACGTGCCGTTCCGCACTGATCATTTCGCGGCGGAGACGACCGTACGCCGCCGAGGGGGTCTCCTGCTCCTGGCTGCCCAGCCGTTCCCAGGCGTTGTTCGCCCGGCTGTCGGCCAGCGCCCGCAGCCGGTCCACGACCGAGGGCGGCGCGCCGTCCGCCTTCTCCTCCAGCCGCTGCAAGGCCGCCCGGCTAGCCGCGTGCTGGACTCCGGCCTCGGCGAGCGCGTCCTGCGTGCTGGTGTCCTCGATCACGCCGAGCCGGCGGGCCAGCCAGGGCAGCGTCGTGCCGTGGATCAACAGGGTCAGCACGATGATCGCGAACGCGACGAAGACGAACAGATCTCTCGGGTACTCCGGGGTGTTGCCCTCACCCGGCGTCGGCAGGGTCAGCGCCGCGGCCAGCGTGACCACGCCGCGCATGCCGGCCCAGGCGATGATCGTCGGCATGGCCAGCGGCGGACGCTCCTCGCGCTGGCGGATCCGCGGGACGAGCCGGGCCAGGTAGGTGGCCGGATACATCCACGCGAACCGGACCGCGACCAGGGTCAGCAGGACCAGCCCGGTCACGCGTACCGCCGTCACCGCGTCCGTGCCCAGGTCGGTGACCAGACCGCGCAGCTGGAGACCCACCAGGAGGAAAACGACCCCTTCCAGCAGGAAGGTGAGCAGCCGCCAGACCGCGTCCATCTGCAGCCGCGAGGTGGGCGAGAGCAGGTACGGGATCCGGTGTCCCAGATAGAGCCCGGTCACCACCACCGCGACCACGCTGGACGTCTGCAGCTCCTCGGCGACGATCACCACGACGAACGGCGTGAGCAACGACACCGCGTCGTCGAGCAAGGGGTCCTCGATGTTGCGGTGCAGCTTGGCGGCGCCGATCGCGGCGAGGTATCCGATCACCAGTCCACCGCCGGCCTTGAGCACCACCTGGCCGCCGATCTCCCAGAATCCGACCGCCGAGCCGAGCAGCGCACCGGTCGCCACCCGGACCAGGACGAGCGCGCTGGCGTCGTTCAGCAGGCTCTCGCCCTCCAGGATGGTGACGACCCGGCGGGGCAGGCCGACCCGGCGGGCGATCGCAGTGGCGGAGACCGCGTCGGGGGGCGCGACGATCGCGCCCAGCGCGACGCACGCCGCGTACGGGACCGCGGGCAGCAGCATGTGGACGACGGTGCCGACGGCCAGCGCGCTGAGCGCCACCAGCACCACCGCGAGCAGCAGGATGGGGCGCAGCGCGTGCTTGAAGGCGGGTATCGAAGTCTGCAACGCCGCCACGTAGAGCAGCGGCGGCAGGATGCCGATGAGCACCAGTTCCGGCTCGAGGTGCACGTCCGGCAGGCCGGGCGCGAACGACAGCCCGAGCCCGCCGACGAGCAGCACCAGGGGCGCCACGAATCCCAGCCGGCGGGCCAATGCCGCACCGAGCACCGAGATCGCGACGAGCACGACGGTCTCGACGATGCTCTCCACAGAGGAGAGCTTGCCTCAGGTGCCGGTGGCGCGGTAGAGCGCGCGTGCCCGCCGGGCCAGGTCCGTGGTGGCCGCCGAGTTGACCCAGGTGCCGAGCACCACAGCCGCCCCCGGCACGATCTTGGCGAACATCCGCTTGGCGGCGCGGATCCCGGCCATCTGCGCGAGCTTGACGCCGAGCCGCAGCATGACGCCGGCCAACCGCCGGTCTTCCACCCCCGCGAACAGCCGGCTCGCCCGCTCGCGTCCCGCGGCCACCCCGAGGGCGAGCCGGGCGGTCTCGGCAACCTTGTGCACGTGCTGCAGGACGAGCAGGTCGGTGGCCCGGTCCGGGGACGTCGGATCCAGGCCGTACGCGGCGGCGATGTGCAGCACCATCCGCGCCTGGGTCCAGGCCAGCACGCCGACGTCCACCACCGCGCCGGGCAGGCCGGTCGCACCGGACACCGCGCCGGAGAGCCGGGCCAGGTTGGTGAACCGCTTGATCGCCAGTCGGGCCAGCTCGTCGGAGGTGATCCCCGGGCGCTCGGCGCGGATCCGTGCCGCCCAGTCCCGCGCCTCGGGGCCGAGCCGGCGGATCGCCTCCAGGGCGAGGTGCTCCGGAGCGTACTGGGGATCGGTCTTCATCCGCTCCCACAACGAGCCCGGCGGCGCGGTCGCCTCCTCGAACTCGGCCTCGTCCCCGGTGGGCCCGGGACGGGACACGGAGCCGGAGAGGCGGAGGGCGAGCGGACGGGATCGGTCGAACGGGGTCGCCGCGGACTCTGACATCAGATCGCTCCGAAGGGTGGGGGAAGGGATCTTCCAGCCATTGTGCCGTGCGAATGCACGTGCACGGCAACTCTGTGCGCGTGTCGTGATCCGGACGACCGAGGTTTCCCCGAATAAACCAGCCCTAATCCCCGGGCTCGAATCCGCTCGCGGGGGAGCATCCTGGTAGACAAGGGCCCGGAATGAACGCGGGGGTTCCGGCGTTGCCATCGGACGCCCGCCGGGCCGCGGGTGGCTGCGCCCGGTCTCCGGACCGGGCGAGGATCGCAACGGAGGAGGTCCGCAGCGTGCTCGACCCACACGAGCTCTACGAGGTGGCCGGTGACCTGCCGGAGCTGGACGAGCCGGTGCTCGTGCAGGCGCTCACCGGGTTCGTCGACGCGGGCAGCGCGATCCAGCTGTCCCGCGAACATCTGCTGGACCAGCTGGAGGGGCGCGTCCTGGCCACCTTCGACCTGGATCAGCTGCTGGACTACCGTTCCCGGCGGCCCCCGATGATCTTCGTCGAGGACCACTGGGAGAGCTACGAGCAGCCCAGTCTCGACCTGCACCTGCTACGCGACCAGCTCGGCACCGAGTTCCTGCTGCTCGCCGGCCCGGAACCGGACCTGCAGTGGGAACGGTTCATCGCCGCGGTCACCGGCCTCATCGAGCGTCTCGGCGTACGCCTCACGATCGGGCTGAACGCCATCCCGATGGCCGTGCCGCACACCCGCCCGGTCGGGGTGACCGCGCATGCCACCGACAAGAGCCTGCTCGGCGACCGGGAGTCCTGGTTGCAGCGGGTCCAGGTGCCCGCCAGCGTCGGCAATCTGCTGGAGTTCCGGCTGGGTGCGTCCGGTCACGACGCTCTCGGGTACGCGGCGCACGTCCCGCATTACCTCGCGCAGACGGCCTTCCCCGCCGCATCGGAGCTGCTGCTCGACTCGATCTCGTCCAGCACCGGCCTGGCGCTGCCGACCGGACAGCTGCGGGCCGCCGCCGCGATGGTCCGCGAGGAGGTGGACAAGCAGGTCGCCGACGACGAGCAGGCCAGCCGCCTGGTCGCGTCGCTGGAACAGCAGTACGACGCGTTCCTGCGCGGGCGGCAGGGCAACCTGCTGGCCGACCAGACCGGGCCCCTGCCGACCGCGGACGAACTCGGCGCGGAGTTGGAGCGGTTCCTCGCCGAGCGGTCGAAGGACAACGACAACTGAGGCTCGTTGGTCCCGGTTCCCCGCGTTCCCGCGTTCCGGCGTTCCCGCGTTCCGGCGTTCACGCCTTCCCGCGTTCACGCCTTCCCGCGTTCACGCCTTCCCGCGTTCACGCCTTCCGGCGTTCCTGCCCTCCGCCGGATTTTTCGGATATTTCGCCTTTTAAGCTCTCTCGATCCGGCCGCATCCATGCCAGGACGTTCTGGATCTGCTCATCCCAGTAGCCCCACTCGTGCGCGCCCGGGCCGAACCCGGCGTCCAGCGCGACGCCGTGTTTCCGGCAGGCGGCGACGAAGCGCTCGTTCTGGGCCAGCGTGTTGTCCTCGGTGCCGCACCGCAGCATCAGGCGCGGCAGGCGGCTCGGGTCCGCGGTGGCCACGAGATGCATGAGGTCCTCGTCCGAGCCGCGGACCGTCCGGCCGGTGAAGACCCGGCGGGTCAGCTCGCGGATGTGCGGCCGGAGATCCAATTCCTGGATGTACGCCGAGTCCAGCGCCCCGGACAGCGTGGCGGCGGCCGCGAACCGTTCCGGCTGCCGCAGCGCCCACCGCATCGCGCCGTAGCCGCCCATGGACAGGCCGGCGACGTACGTGTCCTCCCGGCGCGCGGAGACCCGGAAGAACCGCTGGACGATCCGCGGCAGCTCCTGGGACAGGAAGGTCCAGAAGCGCAGGCCGTACGCCTCGTCGGCGTAGAAGCTGCGGTGCACCTGCGGCATCACCACCGCCAGCCCACGTTCGGCCGCGTACCGCTCGATCGAGGTGTACCGCGTCCAGGCGGTGTCGTCGTCGGTCAGCCCGTGCAACAGATACAGCACGGGCGGCGCTTCCGGGCTTCCGCGCCGCGGGTCGTCGCCGTTCGGCGCGGTGAGGCCGACCTGCGCGGTCGCGGGCTGCGGCAACAGCACGGTCATCGAGGTGGAGAGTTCCAGCGTCTCGGCGAAGAAGTTGCAGCGGATCAAAGCCATCGACCCAGTCTCACCGACGCCCGTCGCACACCCGTCGCCGGGTCCCGGGCCGCCTTCGGTCCGGCTCCGCCGGCGAGCATCTCGGTAGCCTCGGACGATGCCGATCGAAATCGTGTTCGAGACCCACGCGTTGAGCGAAGACAACGAGCGTGGCATCGCGACCGGGTGGCTACCGGGTCGGCTCAGCGCGCGCGGCCGCACCTTTGCCGCCGACATGGGCCGGCGGCGGCGCGACGACGGCATCGCCGTGGTGTTCACCTCTGATCTGCGGCGCGCCGCGCAGACGGCGGAGATCGCGTTCGGCGACACCGACCTGCCGATCCTGTACGACTGGCGCCTGCGCGAGTGCGACTTCGGAGCGCGCAACGGGTCACCCGCGGCCGAGGTCAGCCGTGATCGCACGGCCTACTGCGATCGTCCGTATCCCGGTGGGGAAAGCCATGATCAGGCGATTCAGCCGGTGGCGGGGGTCCTCGCCGATCTGCCGACCCGGTGGGCCGGGCGACGGGTCATGCTGATCGGGCACCTCGCGACATACCGGGCGTTGGAGCACGTGATCAACGGGCGCACCATCCATGACCTGGTCGCCGCCGAGTTCCAGTGGCGCGCCGAAGGCTGGGAGTATCAGCTTCCCTGACGTCATGCCGCCGTTTCATCCCCGGCGTCAACCCCATCGCCGGCGGGCCCGTGCCAATGTCGACGATCTATGTCCGGCCGCGCACTCCGGGTTGGGATTGTCGTACCCGTCGATTAGAATGTGTGTTCTAAAAGGGGTCGTGACCTGCGAAGGAGATCACGTGACCACGCCCGTTATGTCCGCCTCGGCGGAGTCCATCCCGACGGCTGTCCTGCCCCCGTATGCGACGATGCTCGGCTTCACCCGGTACGTCGCACGCACCGGGCCCGCGAAGGCCACCTTCGTCGGTGGGCTGCGCCGGCAGCGTGAGCGCCGGTCCGGCTTCAACCCGCACAGCCAGCTGGTCAAGGCCCTCAAGGCCGACATCGCCTTCCGCACCGGCGGCAGCTACCTGGCCGCCGTCCCCGAGCTGGTCAAGCCGCGGTGGAAGCCGCTGTACGAGTCGCTGAGCGCCGGCGCCTCGACATATCTGCGGTCCCTCGGCGACCCGGCCGGCGTCGGTCTCGCGCAGACCCGCGACGCCCTGGCCTCGGTGGGCCCGCTCGCCGTCAAGGTCAACCCGCACTTCGGGCTGCGTTACGAGGACGGGCGGCGCGAGGCGGTCCGCCTGCACTTCGACGAGGAGCCGCCGAGCGCCGAGGCGGTGACCGCGATGCTGCACCTGATGGCCCGCCACATGGACCAGCTCCTGCCCAACGCCGACCCGGTGCTGGTCGACGTGCGGCGCGGAAAGAGTTACCGGATGGATCCGGCCGGCCGCCCGGGGGACGTCGAGAGCTGGCTCACCGGCGAGGCCGCCGCCTTCACCGCCATGTGGCGGACGACAGCCGCCTGACCGCCCGCCGCGAGTGACGGGAGCCACACCAACGGTTCGAGTTTCGGCGCGGGAACCACTTAGGTGCAGCCCGGTTGCTGACGATGTCTCTCTGTGTAAGCGGGGGACACGTCGGGGGGCGTACGTCATGAAGGCAGTCACGAAGATCGCGGGCAACATCACGCTGGCCATCGCGGCGGCAGCGACCGGGGCGCTCTTCCAGCCGGCGGTCGCCTCGGCCGCCACGCCTTCGCTGCCGAGCCTGGTGGCGTACGTGCGGGGCGGCGACGTCTACGTGAGCCGTGGCGCAACGGAAACCCGGCTCACCAGCGACGGCGGCTACTCGCGCCCGCGCTGGTCGCCGAACGGCCGGATGCTCGCGTTCCTCAAGGGCGGCCAGCTCTGGGCCATGAACGCGAACGGCACCGCGAAGCGCCGGCTCACCACCCGCGCCGCGTCCGGGCCGTCGTGGTCGCCGGACAGCGCGTCGATCGCCTTCGCATCGTTGTCGTGCACGGGTGGGCCGGGCGTCTACCGGATCCCCGCTACGTCGACGGACGCCACGCCCGAGGTGCTGTTCCCGGCCGGCTGCCGGGGCGAGGATCTGCCGTCCGCGCCCGCCGCCGGCACCCTGGCCACGACCGGCGGCCTGACCGAACGGCTGCGCACCGACGACGCGGTGGCCTGGTCGCCCGACGGGACCCGGATCGCGTTCCGCGGCGGTGAGTGCGAGTCGATCTACGACGCCTGCCTGAGCGTCGGCACGATCGCGAGCGGCGAGGAGCAGACCGTGGCCGCCTACGGTGGCGGAAGCCTGCAGAACTCGGGCTTCGCGGTGGTCCCGAACTGGCGCGCGGACGGCGCGAAGCTCGCCTGGACCGCGGAGCAGCAGGGCGAGACCGCGGCCGAGAGCGAGCCGGTGCACGTGGTCGAGTACGACACGATCACCAAGGCGAAGCGCACCGTGGGCGCCGCGCTCGACCGGGAGATGGCGTACGTGGACGGCACCCGCGGCGTCGCGACCGGCCAGAACAAGGGCGCCTCCTGGATCATGGTGGTCAACCTGGCGACCGGCGTGCGCACCCCGTTCCACTCCGGCTCGCAGCCCAGCGTCCAGCCGGTCGCCTGAGGCCCACGCCCGCCGGGCCGGCGAAGGGGCCGGCCACCAGCCGATCAGCCGGGCCCGTCAGCCCCGAAACGCCGAGCGAACCGGCCGGCCACCAGCCGATCAGCCGGGCCCGTCAGCCCCGAAACGCCGAGCGAACCGGCCGGCCGCTATTCGCGCCAAGCGGAGCGGCCGGCCGGTTCGCGTTTCGGCCCAGGCCCGCGACCGGCCGTATCCTTGGCGTCGCGATGAGCGAGACGACGAGCGTGCGGCCGATCCGGACGTTCCATCCCCGGCGCGGGCGGATGAGCACCCGGCACGCGGCGGCGACGGCCGAGATGTGGCCGGCGTATGGGCTGACGGTGGTCGACGGTGACCGTACCCCGCTGGATCTGACGGTTTTGTTCGGCCGGGACGCGCCCCGCATCCTGGAGATCGGATTCGGCATGGGAGACGCGACCGCCGCGATGGCCGCGGCCGACCGGGACCGCGACTACCTGGCCGTGGAGGTACACACGCCGGGGATCGGGAATCTGCTGGCACTGGTCCGGGACCTGGGGCTGGCGAACGTGCGGGTGGCCCACGGCGACGCGATGCAACTCGTGCACCGGCTGGCACCGGGTAGTCTGGACGCCGTCCATGTCTTCTTCCCCGATCCTTGGCCCAAGGTCCGGCACCACAAGCGGCGACTGATCCAGCCGGGGAACGTGGCGTTGCTGCGAGAGGTGGTCCGCCCGGGCGGCGTGGTGCATTGCGCGACCGATTGGCCGGAGTACGCCGCGGCGATGACGGACGCCCTGGCCGGTGACCCGGGCCTGGTCGAGGTGCCCGGGACCGATCCGGCGGTGGTGCGCATGGGTGAGCAGAGCCGGGGTGGCGGGCCGGCGTTGGCGAGCCGTCCGGTGACCCGGTTCGAGCGGCGGGGCATGGACGCCGGGCGGCCGATCGTCGACCTGGTCTTCCGCCGCCGATGACCGGCGACCACCAGGAGACGGCCGCTGACCGGCGGCCACGGAGAGACGGGGCCGACGACCGCTGACCAGCCGCCGCCCTTACAGGCTGCCCTGAGCCACGTTTCCAGATATCGCCGCGGGAGACGCCGCACAGCGGAGGCAGTGCGGCCGGAAACGCCGTAGGGCGGTACGCCATCGCGAGGCGGCGGCCGGTCGACGAGAGGTCGGCGGCTGAGAGGTCGCCGGAGCGTTCCGGGCGCCGCCGGGCACGGGAGGAACCCGCTGACCGAGCGCCGCGCTCAGCGCGTACGCAGGCGATTTGCCGTTTTTGTGACCTTCACCCCCTACGCTGGGGAGGGAAGTCGAGCCATGCGCATTCTCCACGTCGATCATGGGTGAGGACGGCCATATGACCGGATTGTCCGGCCCAATCCCCATGATCAACGGGGTACGGCGGGGTGTGCTGACGAGCGGCGCGGCCGATCAGCTGGCCGCGCTGGTGGCGCGTGCCGCCGGGGCGTCGAGCGGGCTGATCCACTTCGTGGAGGGCGAGCGCCTGCGGCTGTACGGCGGGTGGGGTCTGCTGATCCCCTGGGAGGACGTGGCGGACACCCCGGTACGCGACAGCCTCGCCGGCGTCGTCGTGGCGGCCGGCGGACCCGTGGTCATCGAGGACATCGGCACCGATCCCCGGGTGCCCGGCGGGTCCCCGATCCGGCAGCGCGGGATGACCGGCGCGTACCTCGGCCATCCGGTCCGCGCCGAGAACGGTGACATCCTCGGCATCTGCTGCGCGCTCGACCAGGCCCCACGCCAATGGACGCCCGACCAGATCGCGGCGGTCGACGAAGCCGCCCAGGTCAGCACGCTGCTGATCACCGAGCAGCTGGCCCGGCACGAGATCGACAGGCAGCGGCGGTTCCTGGACGCGGTGCTCGACAACCTGCACGACGGGGTGACCGCGTGCGACGCGGACGGGAACATCGTGCTGGTCAACAGCCGGATGCGACGGCTCTGGGGAGCCGCGGCCGGGCCGGGCGACGCGGGCGACGAAAGCCTGTACGACGCGACCGGCAGCCCGGTGAGCCGGGACAACCTGGCGCTGCTCCGGGCGCTGCGCGGCGAGCAGCTGCGCGACGAGGAGCTGGTGCTCAAGGGGCGGGCCCGGCGTACCCGGTACTTCATGGTCGACGCCCAGCCGATCATCGGGCCGGACGGCAGGTCGCTCGGCGCGGTTCAGGCGGTGCAGGACGTCACCCGGCGCAAGCGGGCGGAGCGGTTCAGGATCTGCGAGCTGGCGGTGACCACCGCGCTGGCCGAGGCGCCGTCCGTCGAGGCGGCCGGGCCGCGCGTGCTGGAGGCGCTGGTCAGCACGCTGGACTGGGCGTACGCGGAGCTCTGGCTGGTGGACGCCGCGGCGGGCGTGCTGCGGCCG
>Ga0081539_10003624_pt1 | contig 18628 bp, 18 predicted proteins | sample TabmetS4T2R2_FD_71023 | JGI IMG/M metagenome (GOLD analysis project Ga0081539, IMG submission 71023) | Tabebuia heterophylla rhizosphere microbial communities from the University of Puerto Rico - S4T2R2 | ecosystem: Host-associated > Plants > Roots > Rhizosphere ...
GGGATGGAGGTGGTGCTCGCGAACGGCGAGGTCCTGCGGACGGGCATGGGCGCGATGCCCGACAACAAGGCCTGGCACCTGTACAAGCGCGGTCTCGGTCCGGTCCTCGACCCGTTCTTCGTGCAGTCCAACTACGGCATCGTGACGCGCATGGGCGTCTGGCTCATGCGCAAGCCCGCGGCCTACGCGCCGCTGCTGCTCACCGCGCCGCGGGACTCCGATCTCGAAGCCGTGGTGGACACGCTGCGCGAGCTGCGCCTGGAACGCACGATCGAGGGCGTCCCGATCCTCTTCAACACGCTCATCGCCGCGGCGATGGCGGAGGGCGGCGCGAGCTTCCAAGCCGACGTCGGGCCGATGCCCGACGAGCAGATCCAGGCCATGGCGGAGGCGATCGGCGTCGGCCGGTGGGCCGTGCGCTGCGCGGTGTGGGGCCTGGAGGGCGTGGTGGAGGCGCGCCTGCAGCGCATCCGTGAGGCCTGGGGGCGCATCCCGGGCTCGGCCGTCATCCACGAGCGCACGTACGGGCGCGACGAGCACGAGTCGATCGAGGTGACGCCGGACAAGATCCAGGCCGGCATCCCGAACCTCGACATCATCAAGAACTTCGACGACATCGGCCATGTCGGCTTCTCGCCCGTTGTCGCGCTGACCGGACGCGACGTGCGCGAGGCGGTCGACTTCCTGCGCGACCACATCGAGCGCGAGGCGAAGGCGAACTTCCTCGCCGGGATCATCATCGGCAACGAGCGATCCTGCGTCATCGTCACGGGGACGAGCTTCCACGTGTCCGACGGGGAGCAGGTGCGTCGCGTCTACGACACGATGCAGACCCTCGTCCGCGAATCGGGCAGGCGTGGCTACGGGGAGTACCGCGCGCACCTGGACTTCATGGACCTGGCCGCCGACCAGTACTCGTTCAACGACCACGCCTACCGGCGCTTCTGCGAGACCATCAAGGACGCCGTCGACCCGAACGGCATCCTGTCGCCGGGGCGGCACGGGATCTGGCCGGAGGGGATGCGCCACGAACGCGTTGCCGACGCGGCGTTGTCTGACTAGAGTCAGGGAATGGACGGCGCCGCGGTCGCGACGGTTCGGCGGTTCAACCGCCTCGTGACGCAGCGGGTCGGCGCGCTCGACGACCACTTCCTCGCACGCGACCGTCCGCTCGGCGAGGCGCGGCTGCTGTGGGAGATCGGGGAGGACGGCTGCGACGTGCGCGAGCTGCGGGCGCGGCTGGGGCTGGACTCCGGCTACGTGAGCCGGCTGCTGCGCAGCCTGGAGGCGGCCCGCCTCGTCGTCGTCCAGCCCGGCGAGCACGACGGTCGCGTGCGCGCCGCCCGTCTCACGTCGAGGGGCGCGGCCGAGCGCGCCGAGCTCGACCGGCGCAGCGATGAGCTCGCCACCTCGCTCCTGGCGCCGTTGAGCGTCTCCCAACGCGATCGTCTCGTCGCCGCGATGAGCGAGGTCGAGCGGCTGCTGACCGCCGCGATGGTGGAGATCGCTCCGGTCGACCCGGCGGACCCGCGCGCCCGGCACTGCGTGCGCGAGTACGCGGCCGAGCTGCAGCGGCGCTTCTCAGGCGGCTTCGACCCTGGGCGCAGCCGCTCCGTGCAGGACGAGGAGCTGCGGCCGCCGGCCGGGATCATGCTCCTCGCGTCACTGCAGTCCGAGCCCGTCGGCTGCGGCTGCCTGCGATTCCACGGCAACGAGCCGGCCGAGATCAAGCGCCTGTGGGTGTCGTCGGCCGTCCGGGGCCTCGGCGTGGGCCGGCGCCTGCTGGCCGGCCTGGAGGCGCACGCCGGGGAGGGAGGTAGCGAGACCGTGCGCCTGGACACGAACGGGTCTCTGTTGGAGGCGATCGCGATGTACCGCTCGTCGGGGTACGTGGAGGTCGCCCCGTTCAACGACGAGCCCTACGCGCACCACTGGTTCGAGAAGCGCCTGCGCTAGACGGCGCGACCTTCGATGACGTGTGACCACGAACGGGTCGGCGTGGCGTTCACGAAGCGCAGCCCGGCGCGCTCCATCAGCGCGGCGTACTCGTCGATCGTGCGCTCCCGGCCGCCGAGGCTCACGAGCATGTTCAAATCGCTGATCTTGGACTCCAGGCGCTCGCCCGGCCGGCCGAGGTCGCGCTCGATCACGAGCACCGCGGCGTCCGCGGCCATCGCCTGCCGGCAGGCGCGGAGGATCGCCAGAGCGTCCTCGTCGTCCCAGTCGTGGAGGATGTACTTCAGGACGTAGGCATCCCCGCCGGACGGCACGCCGTCGAAGAAGCTGCCCGTCACGACCTTGAGGCGGTCCTCCAGGCCGGAAGGAACCTCGGCGACGTGCGGAAGGTCAAAGAGCACGCCGCGCATGCCGGGGTTGCGGTCGAGCAGCGCGGCGAGTAGCGCTCCCCGGCCGCCGCCGACGTCCACGACCGTGCCGAAGCGGCCGAAGTCGCAGGCGTCGGCGAGGTCGGCGTTCGATCGGCGCGTGGACTCGGTCATCGCGCTGTCGAAGCGCTCGGCCGCCTCCGGGTGCGACGAGCGGTACTCCCACGCGGGCTCGCCGTGGACGTGGGCGAAGGCGCTGTCGCCGGTGCGCACGCTGTGCAGCAGGGCGCCCCACGTCTGCCAGGTGGGATGGGTCGTGGCGAAGCGCGCCCAGGCCCCGAGCGGCTCGGCGGCATCGGAGCGCAGGCCCTCGCCGACCTCGGTGAGCTCGAAGCGCTCGCCGTCCTCGGTCCGCAGCACACCCGCGGAGGCGAGCGCGGAGAGCAGGCGACCCAGCGCGCCGGGATGCGTCTCCGTCGCCGTCGCGAGCTCGGAGGCGCTGCGTGCGCCGCCCGCGAGGAGGTCCGCGATCCCGAGCGTCGCCGCGACGCCGATCGCCTGGCTGATCTTGAACGCGTCGATGAGGCTGCGCAGCGTGTCGGTGGGGCGCCCGCCGGTCATCGGCGCGCGCAGTGTACGCGTCAGCCCGTCAGCTCGCCGGGCACGACAACGACCTGGCGCTCCCTCCCCTCCCGCAGGAGCGTGACGACGACGCGCGTCCCGATGAGGTCCTCCTCCAGCGCGCTCTGCAGATCGGTGACGCCGGCGAGCCGCCTCCCGTCGAGGGCGACGAGCAGGTCGTCGCCGCGAATGCCGGCCTCGTCGGCCGGGCTGCCGGCGACGACGTCGCCCACGGCCACGACGTCCTCGGCGCCGTAGCGATCGCGCAGCGCCGGGGGCACGGGACGCGGCGAGCCGGTCACGCCCAGGTAGCCGCGCCGGACGCGGCCATCGGTCATGAGCGCGCCGATGACCCGCCGCGTCGCCCGGTTGATCGGGACTGCGAGGCCGAGCCCCATCCCGGCGACGGCGGTGTTCACGCCGACGACGCGCAGGTCGCTCGTGGCGAGCGCGCCGCCGGAGTTGCCGGGATTGAGCGACGCGTCGGTCTGGATGACGTTGTCGATCGTGCGGACCGTCTCGCCGGCCCGCGCGGGCAGTGACCGGCCCAGCGCGGACACGACGCCGGCGGTGACCGACCCGGCGAAGCCGTTCGGATTGCCGATCGCCACGACGAGCTGGCCGACCCGCAGGCGCTCGGCGTCCCCGAGCGTCGCGGGGACGAGGTCGTGGTCCTCGGCGCGCAGCAGAGCGAGATCGGTGAGGGAGTCGGCGCCGACGACGGCGTAGCGCGTCTCCCTCCCGTCGACGAAGGACGCCACGCCACCGAGCCGCCGCCGGCCGCGGCGGCCGGAGACGACGTGCGCGGAGGTCAGGAGGAAGCCGTCGCCGCTCAGCACGATGGCGCTGCCCGCGCCGATGGTCCGCTCGGCGCCGTCGCGCCCGCGGCCGACCACGCGCAGGTTGGCGACCGAGGGGGCGAGGGCCTCGGCGACCCCGGAGACCGTCTGGGAGTAGGCGTCGAGCGCCTGCTCGTCGGTGGGCATCGTCGCGGTCACGCCGTCACCTCCTTGGCGGGGATCTGCACCGCCATCCGCTCCCGGCCGCGAAGGACGTCTAGCTCCAGCGGACCGTCGCCGGCGGCGTCCACCGCCGTGTAGAGATCGTCGAGTCCGGTGACCTCGGCGCCCCCGGCGCTCACGACGACGTCGCCCCGTGCGAGCCCTGCGGCCGCGGCCGCGCTGTCGTCCTCGACGGCGGTCACGAGCAGGCCTCCGGCGTCCTCGAGGCCGACGGCGTGGCGCATGCGGCGGGTCGCGCGCGGTCCGAGCAGCGCGACGCCGAGGCGGCGCGGCGCCGTGCTCGCACCCGAGGCCAGCGCCGCGACGCGCTCGCGCAGGGCGGCGGCGGGCCAGGCGAGCAGCAGTCCGCCGTCGCGGCGCAGCGCGTTCAGGCCGATGACGGCGCCGGTCCGGTCGACGAGCGGACCTCCGCCGGAGCCGCGGGGCAGGGGAGCGGTGTGCTCGATGGCGCCGGGGATGAGGCGCCCGGCCGGCCCCCGTACTCCGCGCGGCGCGCTCGCGACGGTGCCGCCGGTGACGCGCAGTCCGCGTCCTCCTGGATCGGCCAGGGCGTAGACCTCCCTCCCGATCGGCGGCGGCTCCTCGGTGGACCACTCGGCGATGGCCACGCTCTCGTCGTCGAGGCGCAGGACGGCGAGATCGACACTTTGATCAAGCCCCACGACCCTCGCGTCGTGCATGGCGCCGTCGGCCGTCGCGACGCTCACGGTGTCACCGCGCACGTTGCGCGACAGCGTCGCCACCACTCCCGGCGCCACGATGACGCCCGACCCACCACGGGCTCCTCGTCGCAGGCCCACCACAGCGGGGCCCACGCGCTCAGCGATCTCCTCGATGACCGTCACGATCTGACTCCTCACTTGCGACTTGCAAGTGAGCCTACCAGTCTGCCCTAGAGTCCTGGCCGTGACCGATCTCCCAATCGACGTGCTCGCCCGCGCCGCCGGCACCGTGGGCGACCGGTGGTCGATGCTCATCGTGGCCGCGCTCGCCGGTGGAGGGCGGCGCTATGGCGAGCTGGCCGACGATGTCCCGGGCATCTCCACGAACGTCCTGGCGGCACGCCTCGGAGCCCTTGCGGATGCGGGCCTGGTGATCGGCGAGCCCTATTCGCCGCGCCCGGATCGACTGCGCTACGAGCTGACCGCGGAGGGCAGGGCGCTTCTCGACGCCCTCATGGCTCTCGCGGCCTGGGGCGCCGCGCAGCTCGGCTCGGGAGACGAGGCGTCGGCGCCACGCCATGCGCCGTGCGGCACCGCGCTGGAGCTGCGGTGGCACTGCCCGGCGTGCGACGTCGACGTGGACCCCGGGGACGCGGGCGCCCCCGAGGTCTTCCACGCCTAGTGGGCCGGCTCGCGATCGGGAGCCGGACCGTGCCAGTCGAGGACCGCGCCGAAGCGCACCAGCTCGCCGTGCCACGCCGGATCGATCCGGGGAGCGAGCGCGAGGTCGAGGAGCGCCTCGGCCGCCTGCTCGGGCGTCTGCGCCTGGCTCATGTCGTCGAACCACGGACGCGAGGCGTCGGTGTCGATGAGCCCGGGGCAGACCGCGGCGACGAGCGTGCCGTCGGCGACGTCGCGCTCACTGCGCTCGCGGGCGACGGCGCGCACGGCCGCGACCTGCCCGACCTTCGACGGTACGTTCAGCCATGCCGGCCAGCCCTCGGACTGGGCGGTCCCGGCGTGCACCGCTCGCGCCCAGTCGGCGAGCACGCCGTCGACGTCGTCGAGCGTCGCGTCGTCGGGAAACCGCGAGCGCATGCTCGCCGGCAGGTGGCCGAGCCGGCCCAGGCTGCTCGCCACGACGAGCAGGCGGCCTCCCGGACGCAGGATCGGGCCGTAGGCACGCAGGATGCGACTCGTGGCGACGTTGCTCGTCTCGTAGACGGCGTCGATCACCTCGGTGTTGTCGTCCTCGGGCGTCCATCGCGCGGCGGCGTTCGCGAACAGGATGTCGATGGCGCCCAGCTCGTTGGCCAGCCGCTCGATGGACGCCGGGGCCCGCACGTCCAGGACGCGGCCCTCGAGGCGCGCGACCGGCTTCGGCACTCGGGCGACCGCATCGGCCACGCGGTCGGGGTCGCGGCCGGTGAGCAGGACGCGGTCGTCCGGCGACATGCGCGTAGCGAGTCCCTTGGCGAGCGCGAACCCAAGGCCCTGGTTCGCGCCGGTGACGAGTGCGATGCGTGGGGGTGACATGCCTCGACCGTAGCTGCGGCGCTCCATGCCTCGATCGACGATCCGGCACACCTGCCATGCTGATGACGCATGGCCGATCTCGCCACCGGCGACCTCCGGGTCTTACGTGAGATCGCCGAGCGCGGCTCGTTCACCGCGGCGGCTCGGGCCCTCGGCTACACGCAGTCGGCCGTCTCGCGGCGTGCCGCCGCCCTGGAGGCCGCGGCGGGGCGGCGGCTGTTCGAGCGCGGCCGCGACGGCGTCCGCCTGACGCCCGAGGCGACGCGTCTGCTGGCGCGCGCGAGGGTCGTCCTCGCCGAGCTGGACGCGGCGAGCCGGGAGCTGGCCGGGATCCCCCTCGCCGGGGGTCCGGTCCGCCTCGGCGCGTTCCCGATCGCGCTCGTGTGGCTCGCGCCGACCGCGCTCCGAACGGTTGCGGCAGAGCATCCGGCCGTCGAGGTCAGCGTCCGGGAGGGCACCACGCCTTCCCTCGTTCGCGCACTGCGGTCAGGGACGATCGACCTGGCGGTCCTGACGCTGACGCCGCCGTTCCGGCCGCTCGACGGCGACTCGCCGCCGCTGCGCTCGGTGACGCTCGCCGAGCACGAGCTGCTGCTCGCGGTCGGTCCCGCGCATCGCTTCGCGAGTCGCGACGCGGTCGAGGTGAGCGAGCTGGAGGGGGAGCGCTGGATCGCGAGCCCCTCCCAGGGCGGCGAGACGCTGCTCGGAGCCTGGCCGGGCGTTCCCGGGCGCCCACAGGTCGCAGCCACCGTCCGGGACTGGGCCGGCAAGCTGGCCCTCGTCGCGGCGGGCCTCGGGATCACCACCGTGTCGGCGCTGCAGCTGCCCGCTCTGCCCGACGGGATCCACGCGCTCGGCGTGCGGGGCGAGCCTCAGGAGCTGCGGCGGATCGCACTCGTCACCGCGCCCGGTCGCGACGGCACGGATGCGATCCGCGCCGTCGCCGGTGCGCTGCGCGCCGTGGTCAGCCGCTGACGCGGTCGCCGAGGCGCTCGTCGCGCTTGGTGTCGGGTCGGCGCCCGGTGGGACGGCCCTGGGCCAGCCAGCGCTGCGCCTCGAGCGCCGCCATGCAGCCCGAGCCGGCCGAGGTGACGGCCTGCCGGAACACCGGGTCCTGCACGTCGCCCGCGGCGAAGACGCCGGGGACGCTCGTGCTCGTGCGGCCGGGGTCGACGACGACGTAGCCGTGCGCGTCGCACTCGACCTGCCCGGCCACGAGGTCGGTGTTCGGGTGGTGGCCGATCGCGACGAACATCGCGCCGAGCTCCTCGACGCGCTCCTCACCGGTCTCGGGGTTGCGGAGCAGCGCGCCGCTCACGCGCCCCGCGTCCTCGCCGAGGACGCGCTCGACGACCCACGGAACGAGCAGGGAGAGGTTCTCGTACTGGCGCGCCTGCTCGACCATGATGTTGGCGGCGCGGAACTCGTGCCGGCGGTGGATGACGACGACCTCGGTGGCGAACGTCGTCAGGTACATCGCCTCGGTCAGGGCGGCGTCGCCGCCGCCGACGACGGCGATGCGCTGGCCGGTGAAGAGCGGTCCGTCGCAGACGGCGCAGTACGCCACGCCGCGGTTCTGCAGCGCCTCCTCCGAGGGCAGCCCGAGCGTCTTCGCGGTCGCTCCCGTGGCCAGGATCAGCGCCTCGCTCTGGAACGTCCCGCTCGGGCTCGTGATCGTGAACGGGCGGTTCGACACGTCGACGGTCATCGCGTCCTCCATGAGGAAGCGCGTCTGCAGCCGCTCGGCCTGCGCGCGCATCTGCGTCATGAGGTCGGGGCCGGGGATCCCGTCGGGGAACCCGGGGAAGTTGTCGACGGTCGTGGTGGTGAGCAGCTGCCCGCCGGCGCCGTAGCCCTCGATGCAAAGGGGATCGAGCCCGGCGCGGGCGAGGTACAGCGCAGCTGTGTAGGCGGCGGGACCTCCGCCGATGATGATGACGTTCTCGACAGGCACGACCCAGTGGTCGGCCGAGTGGAAGGTTCCTTGATGCCCGGCGGCGTCGGCTGGGCCAATCGTCCAGCGCCCGTCGAACCGCGCTTCAGATCCGGTGGGCCGGGCCGATGAAACCAGGCAACCGATCCCCCGCCGGGCTACTGGGCTGTACCGGCGACGACTGGAGAACTGTTATGGCACTGGTGGGCAAGCCTGCTCCCGACTTCACGATGGCCAGCACGAAGAATCTGGCCACGCTCGACGAGCCCGTCTCGCTCTCGGATTACCGCGGCGGGTGGCTCGTGCTGTTCTTCTACCCGGCGGACTTCACGTTCGTCTGCCCGACCGAGATCCTCGCCTTCAGCCAGGCCGTGGACCAGTTCGCCGAGGCCGGCGCGCAGGTCCTCGCGGTCAGCACCGATGGCGTGTACTCGCATCAGGCCTGGATCGAGTTCGCGCTCGGCAAGGTCCAGTTCCCGCTCGCCAGCGACACGACCCTGCGCGTCAGCCGCGCGTACGGCGTCCTGCGCGAGGAGGAGGGCGTCGCTGACCGCGGTCTCTTCATCATCGACCCCGAGGGCACCATCCGCTACGAGGTCGTGCACGACGACAACACCGGCCGCAGCGTCGAGGAGGTCCTCCGGGTGCTGAACGCGCTCGCGATGGCCGCCAAGTGCCCCGCCGGCTGGAAGCCGGGCGACGCGACCATCGAGGTCCCCGTCGGCTGAAGACTCGTGACGGCGGCCGCATCCGCGGCCGCCGGCACGTCGTCCTCCTCGTGACGATGAGCCTTCTGTCCCGCAACCGCCAGCCTGTCGCCGAGCCGGTCGATGCCGCGCCCGCTGCGGCGGCCACCCCGGTCCTGCTCGCAGGCGTCGAGGAGACGGTCGCGCAGCTCGACGAGCTCCGCACCACGCTCGCGACGTCCGCCGACGACGCCTCCGCGGCGACGCAGCAGATCGGCCAAGCCCTCTTCCAGGTCGCTCAGGGCGCGCACGCCCAGAGCAGCAACGTGGAGGAGACCGTCGCGTCCATGGACATCCTCGACCGCGCGGTCGAGGAGATCGCGATCGGCGCAGGCCGCGTGGCGGGCGTCGTGGAGACCATGCGCTCGGCGCTGAACGGCGTCGACGACACGTCCTCTCAGGCCCGCGATCTCGCCGAGCAGGGCGGCGAGGCGCTGGGTGGAGTCGTGCGCGGCATGGGCGAGATCGAGACGTCGGCGCTCGACTGCGCCCGTCGCATCCGCGAGCTGGGCTCCTTCTCGGCCGAGATCGGCCGCTTCGTGGTCGTCATGCGCGAGATTGCCGAGCAGGTCAACCTTCTGGCTCTCAACGCCGCCATCGAGGCGGCCCGCGCCGGCGAGCACGGCCGCGGGTTCAGCGTCGTCGCCGGCGAGGTGCGCAACCTTGCCGGCCGCTCCCACGACGCGGCCAACGAGATCGGCAGCATCGTGCGTCGCATCGAGCAGGAGACCGGCGGCGCCGCCGACGCGATCTCCGCGATGACCGACCAGGTCCGCAGCGGCGCAGGCCTCGCCGAGCAGGCGAACACCGTGCTCGGCGACATCCTCGAGGCCACGAGCACCATGCTCCCGGCCATGCGCGAGTCGGTCGCCACGGCGGCCGAGGTCGCCGACCAGCAGGTGGCTGCGACCGGCGAGATGACGGCCATGAGCCGTCAGGTCAAGGACGCGCTCTCCACGATGACGGAGATCGCGCACCAGACGACCGAGCTCGCGCAGGGCGTCACCGCCTCCACAGAGGAGGTCACGGGCACCGTCCAGAGCCTCGTCCTGTACGCCGAGGACCTCGAGGCGCTCGCGGACAAGCTCCGCGCCGTCGCCGCCGAGGCGCAGACCGACTCAGACTAAGAAGGAGACACCGATTCCCATGGCCAAGAAGATCGTCCTGTACTCGACCACCGGGTGCCCGCTGTGCGAGCGCTACAAGGCGCTGCTCAACGGCGCCAAGCACGCGTTCGAGGAGCGCAACACCACGGAGAACCCGAGCTTCCTCCAGGAGCTCGGCGCGCGCGGCATCTTCGCCGTGCCGACCGTCTTCGTCGGCGAGGACGTCATTCAGGGCTTCCGCCCGAACTCGCTCAACGAGCTCCTCGCTGCTTAGCTTAGGCGCCGAGGCGCCGCCCGAACCCGGGCGGCGCTCGGACGTCAGTAGCCGAGCGTGCGGTAGCTGATGCGCCGGCAGCCGTGCAGCTTGTAGCGCGGGCGGCTGCGGTGGCTGATGAACACCGTCGTCCGCCGCCCGCAGTGGATCTCGCCGCGCCCGAAGTGCGCGTGCACGACGTCCGCCCCGCCCCCGGTCACGATGAGGTTCGTCCCGTGACCGGCGTAGATGAAGTCCCGGCCGGGTCCGCCGAAGAGCTGGTCGTACTGCGTCTCCGGCTGGCCGGACGGCTTGTAGTCCCCCCACAGCACGTCGCCGACGCGCCCGGCGCGGATGACGTCGTTGCCGTGACCGCCGAGCAGCTCGTTGTGCCGGTGGGGCAGCCCGCTGATCTCGCCTGACTCGTCCGCTTTGTGCATGACGAGCAGCCCGTTGATCTCGGGCCAGCCCTCGTGACTGGTGTTCGCCGACGCGGTGCTCGCGCCGGCGAGGCTGCCGAGTGCGAGGCCGAGGGCCAGCGCTGCGCGGGTGGGACGGAGCACGACGACAGGGTCGTCGCCCCGCGCTTCTGCCGACATCGGGCGGTCGACCCCTTCTGCCGCGGGTTCATGGGGGCGATCGGCCCATGCTGGATGGGCCGATCGCCCTTCTGTCAGCGGTGAGGCTGGGCGACGGTGATGTCGTACGTCACGTCCACCACGAGCCCGCGGACGGATCCGCCGAAGTGGATCGTGTGCTCCTCAGGCGGAAGCGGCCGGACGGCGAGGTAGTAGCCGGTGTCGACGCACTGGTCGTAGGTTCCGGCGAGCGCGCCGTAGATGTTGTCCGACGGCATCGTGCTGCCGGCCCGTTCGGTGAACCAGACGTAGGCGTCGCGCACGGTGGTCCCGGAGTTGTCCACGGTGACGATGTCGCCCTTGCGGACCATGATGTTCGGGAACGTCAGCGCGCTCGCGCTGAAGGTCGCGATACCGGGGGCGTGCGCCTCGAGCGGGAACGGCGGCGTGGTGGTCGTGATGACGACGACCGTGCCGTCGGGCTGCGGACGCACCACGGAGAAGCGCAGCGGCAGCTGGGTGGGGCTGTCGCCGACCTTCAACCGGAACGCGGTGATCCGCCCGTCGACGGGCGCGGACAGCTCGGCCGTCCAGAACTCCGTGTCCTCGGGGGCGAACGACACCGGCAGCACCGTCGGCGTTCCGCTGAGGTCGCTGCCGAACGTGATCCCCTGCGCGGCGGGCGCGTTGGCCCTCGCGGTCCTCAGCAGCCGTCGTGCGCAGGCGGCGGCGCCGGCGATGCGGCCGGACTCGACCTTGACGTCGACGCACTCGAGGTCGGCGTAGGTCGCGGCGTAGGAGACCTGGTGGAGCGTCGAGCCGGCGAAACGCCGTGTGACGATGCGCGCCAGCAGGCGACGAAGCTCCGTTGCCCGGACGCCGAAGGCTCGGCCCGCACGCGCGCGGGACGTGATGTCGGTCAGCAGCGTGCGTGCGGCCGCGAGGTCGCTGGGCGCCGCGCCTTGAGCGGCCCGCGCCCTCGTGGCCAGTGAGGCGCGACATGTCTCGGCGGCGCGCAAGGGGGATTGCGTGGCACTCCGGCCGCGCCCGGCGGCGTTGCGGGCGCGCTGGACCTGCGTAGCGACGCAGTCGAGCCCCGTCAGCATGTCCGCGGCGACCAGGCCGCGCACCGTCCCGCCGTAGACCCTCGCCGGATGCTCATGCGGGCTTCCTCCTCGTGAGCGCGCCGGCGAGCTCCTCGCGTCCCGGCACGTTCAGCTTGCGGTATGCGCGCGTCAGGTGCGTTTCGACCGTCGCGAGCGTGATGAACAGCTGCTGCGCGATGTCGCGGTTCGTGCGACCGCTCGCCGCGAGCCACGCGACGCGCTCCTCGCTCGGCGTCAGCGCGTCCAGCCCGGTGATCGCGCGCCGGCGGGGCCGGGCGCCGCTGGCGCGCAGCTCGTCGGCGGCGCGCTCGGCCAAGACCGACGCCGCGCAGGCATGGGCGAGGTCCATCGCCGCCTCGAGCTCGGCGCGCGCCTCGCGGCGGCTGCCTGCGCGGCGCAGCTCGGCGCCAAGGTCGCACCGGGCACGGGCGAGCTCGAGTCGCCACGGCGTCCCGTCGAGCGAGGCGACCGCGGCGGCCAGCCCCGCGGCGCGTTGCGCCGGGGCCCCGCAGAGCGCCGCGACCCGCAGCGCCGGGCCGAGGGAGCGCGGGGTGCCCCACGCGCGGGCCAGGGCGACCTGCTCGTCGGCGAGCCGGCGCGCCTCGGCCGAGTCGCCGAGCGCGAGCAGCGCGAGCGCTGCGCCGCTGCGCCACGGCGGGCTCGGCCGGCGCATGTCCCAGCGCGCGTGGCGGCGCCCGAGCTCGCGCAGGTCCTCGGCCGCCTCCGCGTGGCGACCCTGCGCGAGACGCAGCACGCCGCGCCCGTAGAGCATCGGGTTGAGGAGCATGGTCTCCCGGACGGGGCCGCCGAGCTGGTAGGTCGCCTCGACCGTCTCCGCTGCAGCGAGGTCCCCCCGCTCGGCGAGCACCTGCAGGAGGACGCCTGCGGTGGTCGCGACCGGCGCCAGCCCGAGCCCCTCCATCCCGGCGAGCGCGAGCCGCGAGCCCTCTTCGGCTGCGACCAGCCGCCCGAGGTCGAGGTCGACCGCGACCCGCGCGGCGAGCGCGAACGCGTGGCGGATCGGGGAGCCGGCCTGGAGCGCCAGCGCCTCCAGCCGCCCGGCGAGCGCCTCGGCGCGCTCCGGGTGGCCGGCGTGCAGGTGCATCATGACGGTCCCGACGCCCTCCGACGGGCCGGGCATGAGGCCGTGCCCGATCAGTTCCTCGCCCGCGAGCGCGGCACGCTCGAGCCCCTCGGCCTCCTCCCCCGGCCGCTGCTCGGCGAGGACGGCGAGGACGTGGCGCTCGGCGGGCGTCGCCCCCGTGAGGCCCTCGGCGGCGGCCTCGAGGCGGCCGGCGAGCCGCGGCGCGGTCTCCAACCCGTAGCGCCCGAGGATGCCGAGGATCGCCTCGAGCCGCAGCCGCTCCTCGCGCGCGTCGTCGCCGAGCCGGTCGAGCTCGGCGAGCAGCACGTCGGCCGCCTTGGCGTGGCGGGCAGCGTGGTAGTGCGCGGTGGCGAGCGCGACCGCAAGGTCGGTCGAAGGCGCCTCGCGCAGCGCCTCGGAGAGGTGCTCAGCGGCGGCCGGCTCCAGCGCCGCGAGCTCGGCTTCCCCCAGCTCGCGCAGCACGGCGGGCCGCTCGGCCGACGACGGCGGCTCGGCCAGCGCGCGCCGCAGCGCCGCGGCGGCCTCGGCGGCGGCGCCCTGGGCCAGCGCCTCGCGCGCGGCGTCCCGGAGGTAACCGACCGCCCACGGGTCGCCGTCGCCGGCGTCGGACGCGAGGAGATGCGCGACGACCCGCGCGGGCGGCGCGCCCATGCGGTGCAGCAGCCGCGCGGCGCGGCCGTGCAGCAGCGCGGCGCGCGCGGGCGGCAGCGCACGGGCGGCTGCGTCGCGGAGGAGCGGATGGCGCAGGCGCCGCCCATCGGCAGGGTCGAGCAGGTGGGCCTCGGCGAGGGCGGCCGCCGCCGCGGCGCCCGCGACTGCGTCCAGCCCGGCGAGCGTCCGCGCCGCGCCCGGCGGGTCGTCCTCTCCGAGCAGGGCGAGCGCATCGGCGAGCACGCGGGCGTCGGTCGAGACGCCCGCGAGGCGATGCAGCAGGAGCTCCTCCACCCCCGGCGGCAGGGCGTCGGCGACCGCGGCGGCGTGCGCGTCGTCGGGCGGGACGCCCGCGGCGTGCAGCTCCTCGGCCAGCTCGCGGACCAGCAGCGGGCTGCCGCCAGTCCGCGCGGCGCATGCGCGGGCGAACGCCGGCCCCGGCTCGTCCCCCAGGACCTCCGCGAGCACCTCGGCGACCCCATCGGGCGACAGCGCCTCGGGCCGCAGGGCACCGCCGCCGAGCAGCGCGTCGAGCGGCGCGATCCCGGTGGGCGGGCGTTCGTTGCGCACGCCGAGGAGCACCGTCACCGGTATGCCGTCCAGGCGCGGCGCGAGGTAGGCGAGAAAACGCAGCGACGCCTCGTCGGCCCACTGCGCGTCGTCGACGACGAGCACGAGGGGCCCGTTGGCGGCCAGGCCCGCGACGAGCCAGTGCAGGCCGTGCAGCGTCCGGTGCAGATCGCCGGGCCCTGCGTCGGCGGCGCTGGGCTCGACGACGGGGCGCGCGTAGCGGGCGGCCCCGGCCAGGAGTGCGGCGCGTTCGTCGGCGGGCAGCGCGGCGACCGGCGCCTCGAGCAGCGCGCGGGCCGTGCCGAACGCGAACCCCCGCTCGAGCGGCGTGCACGTGGCGACGAGGACGCGCGTCTCGTCCTGCGCGGCGCCGGCCGCGGCGGCGCGTAGCAGCGTGCTCTTGCCGATGCCGGGCGGGCCAGCCACCACGAGCATGCCGCCGCGAGCGATCGCCTCGCCCAGCGCCGCGAGCTCCGCCTCGCGCTCCACGACCACGGCGGTCACGGACACGAGCATGCCGCACGTGTCACGGCCGTGCCCGAGCGCAAAGATCAGGGTGCGACCCGGACGCCGCCCCCGCGGGGCGCGTGCAGGATCGCCGCATGATCGACACCAGGACGGACATCAAGGACATCGCGCTGCGCTCCATGGAGATCATGCGCGACGGGACGTACGACGACTTCGTGGAGGTCGTCCACCCCGAGGCCGTCAACCACGAGTCCAAGGACGAGCCGCCGGGGACCCGCGGCCGCGGCCCCGCCGCGTTCTACGCGACGGCTCTCTGGCTGCGCAACGCGTTCGCCGACCTCGACTTCGAGATCCACGCGGTCGTGGCCGAGGACGACCTCGTCGTCGTCCACAACACGATGCGCGGCGTCCAGGCCGGCACGTTCGTGGGCTACAAGGCCGACGCGACCGTCGATCAGGCGTTCCCGCCGACCGGCCGCTCGTTCGCCTCGACCCAGACGCACTGGCTGCGCGTGCGCGACGGCCAGGTCGTCGAGCACTGGGCGAACCGGGACGACATGGGCACGGCGCGCCAGCTCGGCTGGATCCCGCCCTCCCCCGCATACCTCCTGCGCATGGCCCGCGCGACGCGCCAGGCGCGCAGAGACAACGGCGAGTGATCCGGGAATGGAGCCAACCGGGTTCGAACCGGTGACCTCCTGCTTGCAAAGCAGGCGCTCTACCAGCTGAGCTATGGCCCCTCAGGCGGTGAGTCTAGATGCCGCCGGGTGGCGCGCGGCAACGAGGCGGGCCGTGGCGAGGTTGATCTCGACGCTGTCACGGATCTCCGGCGCGTAGCCCCCGGCCAGGCAGACGCAGACCGGCGCGCCCGCGTCGGCCGCCGCGTCGAGGACGAGCGCGTCGCGCTCGGCGAGGCCGCGCTTCGTGAGCGCCAGGCGGCCGAGGCGGTCGCCCTCCCAGGGGTCGGCACCGGCGAGGTACACGACGAGCTCGGGCCGCGCCGCCGGGGTCGCGGTCGCGAGCGCGCCGGCCAGCGCCTCGAGGTACTCGTCGTCGCCCGTGCCGCTGCGCAGGTCCACGTCGAGGTCAGAGGTCGCCCGACGGAACGGGTAGTTGGCGCCGCCGTGGACCGACAGCGTGAACGTCTCGGCGTCCCTCGCGAAGAGCTCGGCCGTGCCGTCGCCCTGGTGCACGTCGCAGTCGACGACGAGCACGCTGCCGACGCGGCCTGCGCGGCGCAGCGCCGCGACCACGACCGCGACGTCGTTGAAGAGGCAGTACCCGCGCGCCTGGTCGAAGGTTGCGTGGTGCGTGCCGCCGCCGAGGTTCATGCCGACGCCGTCCTCGAGCGCGTCGCCGGCGGCCTGCACCGTCGCCTGGACCGACCGCCGGGCGCGCTCGACGAGCTCGCGCGACCACGGCAGACCCAGGGCCCGCTGCGCCCGCCGATCCAGCGTGCCCTCGCGCAGGGAGCGCAGGTAGCCCGCGTCGTGGACCGCCTGCAGGAGCGACCACGGCGCCGGCCCCGCATGCCACACCTCGCCCAGCCCCTCGCGCTCGACCGCCTCGCGCAGCAGCCGGTACTTCGACAGCGGGAAGCGGTGCCCGTCGGGAAGCGGGAACGGATGGCGGTCGTAGGACCAGAAGCGCACGGGCTCAGTATGGAGCGGGCTGGGATTGCGAAGGTCGGGCGGCCTCGATCAGGCGGTCGAGCGGCGTCCAGAACGTGCGCCGCGCGGCCGGGTCGGCGCGCATGGGCGCGTTGTGGTCCTGCACGAGCGGGTTGCTCACGATGCGAAGCGTCCGTCGCGCTGCCGCGATCTGCGTCGGCTCGGCGATCGTCTCCTCGGCCACGGCCATGCCGACGACCGCGTCACGCGGCGAGGCGAGCGCGAGGACGCGCGTGCGCGGGTCGATCCGATGCAGGGACGGGCCCATCAGCCGGAGACCCGGCCCCAGGTAGCGCCCGGGGTAGACCGCGTACACCGCGACCGGCCGCGGGAGGCCGGCGTCGCTCGCACTGGCGGCCCAATCGGCGGACAGGGCCCCGCCGGCGGAGTGCCCCGCGGCGATCACCGGACCGTGATCGGGGAGCCGCGCGAACGCCGCACGCAGCGCTGCGAGCACGTTGGGCAGTGGGGTGCGGACATCGATGAACGGCGGCCGCTGATAGACGGGCAGGACGACGTCGGCGCCACCCTCGGCGAGGTGGCGGACCCAGGCGTCGTAGGCGCGCGGCGCGATCGCCGTCCAGCCGTGGAGGAAGACGACTACGGGCCGGCCCTCGCGCGGCCCGTCGCCGCGCACGAGGACGGCCGACTGCACGCCGTGGCCTACGGTGACGCGCTCGGGCTCGCCACCGTCGCGCGTCGCCAGGACGATCGCCGCGGCTGCGACGATCGCGACGAGGAGGACGGCGACCGCCGTGAGCGCGCGGCGCCGCGCCACAGCTCAGCGGAGGACCATGCGGCGCGGCGGCGCGCTCTTGCGGCGCTGCACGAACACGCCGATGGCCGCCATCCCGAACACGAAGCCGCCGATGTGCGCGAAGTACGCCACGCCACCTCCACCGCCGGCGGGGGCGGCCCAGTCCAGGTAGCCGAAGATGACCTGCTGCAGGAACCAGAAGCCGAGCACGAGCAGCGCGGGCAGCTCGACGATCGTGAAGAAGAAGATGATGAAGATCACCGTGATGACCCGCGCCTGGGGGAAGCGCAGCACGTAGCCGCCGAGCACGGCCGCGATCGCGCCCGACGCGCCGACCGTCGGCACCGCGGCATTGGGCTCCACCACCGTCTGGAGCGCGAGCGCCGCGAGCCCGCCGAGGACGTAGAAGAGGAGGAACCGGATCTTGCTCATCGAGTCCTCGACGTTGTTCCCGAAGATCCAGAGGAAGAGCATGTTGCCGCCGAGGTGCAGGATCGAGCCGTGCATGAACATCGACGTGAACACGGTGATCCACGTCGCGGGCTGATCGGAGCCGATCTGCGAGGCGTCGCCGCAGACGATCTGCTCGCCCGAGGCGACGCACTCATTGCCGGGATGCGTGATCTCGTACGGGATCGCGCCGTAGTCGATGACGGTGCTCTCCTTGGGACCGCTCAGGATCCCGCCCTTCTGCAGCACGAAGTACACGACGACGTTCGCGACGATCAGCGCGATCGTCAGCCACGGAGTGCGCTCAGTCGGGACGGAGTCCTTGAGCGGGATCACGCGGAGGCGGCCAGCGGGCCGACGCCGGGGCGCTCCTGGGGAACGTGCTCGTCGGCGTGGTACGAGCTGCGCACCAGGGGCCCGGCGGCGATGTGGTCGAAGCCCAGCTCGTACGCGGCCTTCTCGAGCGCGGCGAACTCCTCCGGATGCCAGTAGCGCACGACGGGAAGATGGCGCTCACTCGGCCGGAGGTACTGCCCGACGGTCAGCACCTGGACACGGTGCTCGCGCAGGATCCCGAACGCTTCGACCATCTCCTGGAAGCTCTCGCCCAGCCCCACCATGAGGCCGCTCTTGGTGACGACCTCGTCCCCGCCCATCTCCTTCGCATTGCGCAGGACGCGCGCGGAGCGAAGGAACTGCGAGCCGCGCCGGGCCACGGGATAGAGCCGCGGGACGACCTCGACGTTGTGGTTGAAGACGTCCGGACGCTCGGCGATCACCTTGGCCAGCGGCATTTCCTGACCCTGGAAGTCGGGCGTCAGGAGCTCGATCTTGCAGCCAGGCGCCTGACGGCGGATCTGGCGGACGACGCCGACGAAGGCGCTCGCGCCCTTGTCGGGCAGATCGTCGCGATCGACGCTCGTGATGACGGCGTGGCGCAGGCCCATCCGCGCCACCGACCGGGCGACGCGCGCGGGCTCGAGCGGGTCGTTCCAGGTGGGCTTGCCGGTCTTGACGTGGCAGAAGCCGCAGCGCCGCGTGCAGGTGTCCCCCAGGATCATGAAGGTCGC
>Ga0081539_10003625_pt1 | contig 18613 bp, 25 predicted proteins | sample TabmetS4T2R2_FD_71023 | JGI IMG/M metagenome (GOLD analysis project Ga0081539, IMG submission 71023) | Tabebuia heterophylla rhizosphere microbial communities from the University of Puerto Rico - S4T2R2 | ecosystem: Host-associated > Plants > Roots > Rhizosphere ...
GATCGGCCCCAAGGGCGCCGAGGTGGACAAGCTCCGTGAGGAGCTGGAAGACATGATCAAGCGTAAGGTCGCGCCGATCAAGGTCATCGAGATCAAGAACCCGGACCTGAACGCGCAGCTCGTCGCCGAGGCGATCGCCGAGCAGCTCAAGAAGCGCGCCAGCTTTCGCCGCGTGCTCAAGCAGCGCATGGAGGCCTGCATGCAGGCCGGCGCCAAGGGCATCCGGTTGAACGTTGCGGGTCGGTTGGGCGGGGCCGAAATCGCGCGCAGCGAGAAGTCTACCACCGGCTCCGTCCCGCTGACGACGCTCCAGGCCGACGTGAACTACGGCTACGCGATCGCCAAGACGACCTACGGCACGATCGGCGTGAAGTGCTGGATCTACCGCGGAATGTACGGCGACGAGGGACTGGTCAGCGAAACCGACGTGCGTCCGGGCGGCATGCTGCGTCGCGGTCGTCGGTAAGAGATGTAACCACAGATGAACACAGATGAACACAGATGTTCGTCTGTCCTATCTGTGTCTATCTGTGTTCATCTGTGGTTAAGAACTGATTCGGTGCTGCTATGCCAATGATGCCCAAGCGGGTGAAGTTCCGCAAAAGCCAGCGCGGCAAGATGAAGGGCGTTGCGACCCGCGGCAATCGCGTCACGCACGGTGAATTCGGCCTGCAGACGCTTGAGTCCGCGTGGGTGACCGCCCGGCAGATCGAGGCCGGTCGCGTCGCGTGCATGCACTTCATGCGTCGCGAAGGCCGCCTGTTCATCAAGATCTTTCCGCACAAGCCGGTGAGCGGAAAGCCGCTGGAGACGCGCATGGGCAAGGGGAAGGGCGAGCCCGAGTACTGGTGCGCCGTCGTGAAGCCCGGCATGGTGATGTTCGAGGTCGCCGGCGTGGACGAGGCGACCGCGAAGCGCGCCTTGGCGCGCGTCGCCCACAAGATGCCGGTGCAGACGCGATTCGTCGCGCGGCGCAAGGCAGTTGCCTGATCGATCCAGTTGAGGATGTGACCATGACCGGCAAAGAGCTCCGCGAAAAAGAGACGAGCCACCTGAAGCACGAACTTGAAGAGCAGAAGAAGCACCTGTTCGACCTGCGTTCGCAGGCGGTGACCGAGAAGCTGGAAGACCCCAGTCAGCTCCGCAAGACGCGCAAGGACATCGCGCGGGTCAAGACCGTCCTCCGCCAGCGCGAGATCGACGAGAAGAAGAAGGCAGCGGCGCAACCCGCGGTGGAGAACTGAACCGTCCAACGCCGCTTGCGGCTGAGCGACTGACCCGAGAGCACGCATATGACGCAGACATCCGAATCCAAGTCCGCCGCCAAGCGACCCCTGCTCCGCACGATCCAGGGCGTCGTCGCGTCGGACAAGGGCAACAAGACGATCAAGGTCGTGGTCGAGTACCAGGCCATGCACGCCAAGTACGGCAAGTACTTGAAGCGGCGCACGACGCTGCACGCCCACGACGAGAAGAACGACGCGAAGGAAGGCGACACGGTGGAGATCGCCGAGTGCCGCCCGCTGAGCAAGACCAAGCACCACCGCCTGCTGCGGATCGTGCAGCGCGCCCCGGAGAAGGCCGTGCAGGTCAGCGCCGAGGAAGTGATGACCGGCAAGGCGCCGGAAGAGCGATGAGTCGAGCGTGACACGGGCGTCTCGCCCGTGCGAGCGACTCCCGCACGGGCGAGACGCCCGTGTCACGTAGGAACGTAGTCATGATCCAGCAACAAACTTACGTTGACATCGCGGACAACACCGGCGCGAAGGTCGCGATGTGCATCAAGGTGCTCCGCGGCTCGTCGAGCAAGGGCAAGTTCAAGCGCAAGATTGCGAACGTCGGCGACGTGATCATCTGCGCCGTGAAGAAGACGCTCGCGGGCGGCGAAGTGAAGCAGGGCGAGATCATCCGCTGCGTCGTGGTCCGCACGAAGCAACCCGTCCGCCGAAAGGACGGCAGCTACGTCCGCTTCGACAAGAACGCCGCGGTGGTGATCGATAAGGAAAACAACCCGCGCGGCACCCGCATCTTCGGCGCGGTGGCGCGTGAGCTTCGCGACAAGAACTTCATGAAGATCGTGTCGCTCGCGTCGGAAGTCGTCTGAAAACGGAAGTGTATTTCGTAGCCACGGACGCGAGTCCGTGGACGCGCGAACCAAGAGATCTGAAATGGCACGACACGTAAAAACCGGCGACCAGGTGATGGTCATCAGCGGCGCCGACAAGGGCAAGACCGGCCGCGTCCTGCGCGTGCTGGTGGATAAGGACCGCGTTGTGGTCGAGGGCATCAACCGCGTGTGGAAACACGTGCGCCCGTCGCAGCGTAACCCTCAGGGCGGCCGCATCCAGAAGGACGCGCCGATCCACATCAGCAACGTGATGCCGATCGACCCGACCAATGGCAAGCCGACCCGCGTGAAGTTCGAGGACCGCGACGGCAAGAAACACCGCATCGCGGTGTCCAGCGGCACCGACCTAGGCGCGCTGGGAAAGAGATAAGGACCCGATTGACCCCGTTTAGCCCCGCCGCTCGCGGCGGGTGTTCTCGCGGGAGACTTGCGACATGGCAAAGGAAGAAAAACAACAACAGAAGGGCCCCAAGGGCGGCAAGCCCAGCGCCGAAGAGATCGCCGCGCGCAAGGCCGCCAAGCGCAAGGCCGAAGCGCAGGAAGACTCCGGCGCCGAAGAAACCGCGCCGTCGACTCCCGCGCCTCCGCCGCGGCTGATCGAGCACTACAAGACCAAGGTCACCCCCGCGCTGAAGGAGAAGTTCGGGTACACCAACCCGATGGCCATCCCGCGGCTCGAAAAGATCGTGATCTCGATGGGACTCGGGAAGTACGGCACCGCCGGCGGTGAGGGTAAGGCTAAGATCGAGCAGGCCGAGAAGGAACTCTCCGTCATCGCCGGTCAGAAGCCGCTCCGCACCAAGGCCAAGAAATCCGTCGCGAACTTCAAGCTCCGCGAGGGCATGGACGTCGGCCTGAAGGTCACGCTCCGCGGCAACCGGATGTGGGAGTTCCTCGACCGGATGATCACGCTGGCGATCCCGCGCGTGAAGGACTTCCGCGGCCTGAGCCCCGGCGGCTTCGACAAGAACGGCAACTACAACTTCGGGTTCACCGAACAGACGGTGTTCCCTGAAGTCGACGCCGCGGCGGTGACGTTCCAACAGGGCATGAACATCACGATGGTGATGACCGCGCGGAACGCCGACGAGGGGCGAGAGCTGCTCAAGGGCTTCGGCTTCCCGTTCCGCACCGATGAGAAAGAGACGACCGGTCGGCGGTAATCAATCCGCCTTCGCGAGAGGTAAATCAGCATGGCGACGAAAGCCTGGGTATCCAAGCAGAAGCGGCGAGAAGAGCTGGTGAAGAAGTACGCGGACATCCGCCGCCAACTCAAGAAGGAGAAGAACTACGCCGCGCTCGCGAAGCTCCCGCGGGACAGCAGCCCGACGCGCAGCCACCTGCGCTGCATGCTGACCGGCCGCAGCCGGGGCAACCTGCGCAAGTTCAAGGTTTGCCGCATCATGCTCCGCGAGCTGGCACTGGGCGGGATGATTCCGGGTTTGAGGAAGGCAAGTTGGTGAACGAGGTATTGCCGAATGTCGATTTCCGATTGCCGAATGGCAGTCCGGTCAATCGGCAGTCGGAAATCGGCAATCGGAAATCAGCGAAATGAACAATCAAGATCCCATCGCCGACATGCTCACGCGGATCCGCAACGCCAACCGGGTTGGCCGGCGGTTCGTGATGATCCAGCGCAGCAAGATCTGCTCCGGCATCGCGCAGGTCCTCAAGGACGAAGGCTACATCGAGGACTTCGACACGATCGAAGACGCGCGCCAGGGCACGATCCGCGTAAAGCTGAAGTACTCGCTCACCGGCGAGAAGGTCATCCACGAGATCGACCGCGCCAGCAAGCCCGGCTGCCGCGTCTACCGCGGCGTCGGCGCGCTGCCCAAGGTCCTCAACGGCATGGGCATCGCCGTCGTCTCCACCAGTAAGGGCGTGATGTCCGACCGCAAGGCGCGAGAGAATAACGTCGGTGGTGAACTGCTTTGCACTGTGTCGTAGGTGTTACTGGCTACTTGTTACTTGTTACTTGTTACTCGCGTCCGTCGAGCAACCACAAGTAACAAGTAACAAGTAACAAGGAACGAGTAACCAGGTTTGAGCCATGAGCAGAATCGGAAAGAAACCCGTCCCCGTCGGCAAGGCCAAGGTGACGGTCAATAACCAGAAGATCAACGTCGAGGGCCCGAAGGGCAAGCTCGAGCTGAACGTGCACCCTCAGATCACGGTCAAGCTCGACAGCGACAAGAAAGAACTGGTCGTCACCCGCCCCGACGACGAGAAGCAGAGCAAGGCCCTGCACGGCCTGACCCGCGCGCTGCTCGCCAACATGGTCGAGGGCGTGACCAACGGCTACAAGAAGTCGCTGGAAGTCCAGGGCGTCGGCTACAAGGCCGAGATGAAGGGCAAGAACCTCGTGCTGTCGGTCGGGTTCGCGAATACGGTTTCCGTGCCGATCCCCGGCACCGTGACGGTGCAGCTCGAAGGTGCCAACAAGATCCACGTGACCGGTGCCGACAAGCAGGCCGTCGGCGAGTTCGCCGCCCGCGTGCGGAAGGTCCGCAAGCCCGAGCCGTACAAGGGCAAGGGCATCCGCTACGAGGGCGAGCAGGTCAAGATCAAGCCGGGCAAGGCGTTCGCCGGCGCAGGAGCGAAGTAAGAGAGGATTGCCGAACGCCGATTGCCGATTGCCGATCGAATCAATCGGCAATCGGCAATCGGCAATCGGCAATAACGACAATGTCCGACAAGAACAAAGAGAAGACGAAGCGGTTAGAGCGTCGCAAGTTCGCGATCCGTAAGACGCTGTTCGGCACGTCCGATCGGCCGCGGCTGAGCGTCTTCCGTTCCGACAAGCACATTTACGCGCAGCTCATCGACGACCACGCCGGCAAGACGCTCGCCGCGGCGTCGAGCACTGTCGGCGAGGTCCGCGGCGACCTGAAGAACGGCGGCAACGTCGCCGCCGCCAAGAAGGTCGGCAAGGCGATCGCCGACCGCGCCAAGGCCGCGGGCATCACCAAGGTCGCGTTCGACCGCAACGGCCGCATGTACCACGGCCGCGTGAAGGCGCTCGCCGACGCCGCGCGTGAAGGCGGTTTGAAATTCTGACGCGCTCAGGAAGACCGAGCGCCCCGTTTAGCCCCGCCGCTCGCGGCGGGCGTCGTTCGACGCGAGAAAGCCAATGACCGAAGAGAACCCGGCAACGCAACCCGCTCCCGAGCAACAGGCTCCGACGACCCCGGCGCCCGAGGCGACCACTGCGCCGACCGAAGGCGCCGCACCCGATCAAGCTGCTGCGCCGCAACAGCAACAGCGCGAGCAGCGCGACCAGCGCGGTGGCGGCGGCCGAGGTCGCGGTGGTCAACGCGGCGGCCGTGGCCGAGGCGGCCCGCGCCGCGACGACCGAGACGAGGGCGGCGTCGAGTCCGCCGTCGTCCGCATCTACCGTTGCTCCAAGGTCGTCAAGGGCGGCCGGACGTTCAGCTTCGGTGCGCTCGTCGTCGCCGGCGACCGCAAGGGCAACGTCGGCATCGGCTACGGCAAGGCCAACGAGGTCCCGCCCGCCGTCGAGAAGGCCACCAAGGACGCGCGCAAGCAGATGTTCAAGGTGAACCTCAAGGGAACGACGATCCCGCACGTGGTCAAGGGCACCAGCGGCGCCAGCACCGTCGTGCTCGTGCCCGCGCGGCCGGGAACCGGTGTCACCGCCGGCAAGAGCGTCCGCCCGTGCCTCGAACTCTCCGGTATCACAGACATCCTCACCAAGGCCTACGGTTCCACGAGCCCCAAAAACCTGGTGAAAGCCACGATCGCCGCCCTCCGGCAGCTACACAACCGCGAGCAGGTCGAGCAGATCCGCGGAGTGGGGCTCGAGAAGGGCGCGGGAGAGCTGGTTACAGCCTGACCATTTGCTCATCGGCTCATTGTTCATTTGTTCAATGTGCCAATGAGACAATGAAACACTGAGCAAATCGCCATGAGCATGACCCACACCATCACCACCGGCCAACGACACAAACGGTCGCAGCGCAAGGGCCGCGGCGAGTCGTCCGGCCGCGGCAAGACCTCTGGCCGTGGCAACAAGGGCTCCAAGGCCCGCGTCGGCAAATACATCCGCACCGGCTACGAGGGCGGCCAGACCGAGATCTACAAGCGATTCCCCAAGCGCGGGTTCAGCAACGAGAACTTCGAGCGCAAGTTCCACGTCGTGAACCTCGCCGACCTCGACGCGAAGTTCGACAACGGCGCGACGGTCGACGCCGCCGCGTTGCACGAGAAGGGACTCGTGCCTGATCTCAAGCAGCCCGTGAAGATTCTCGGCGACGGCGTGGTCTCCAAGAAGTTGACCGTCATCGCCGGCTGGTACAGCAAAAGTGCGCACGAGAAGATCACCGGCGCCGGCGGCACCGCGCAGAACCTCAAGGGCGAAGCCTTCGAGTTCCCCAAACCGAAGCCCGTGTTCGTCAAGCGCGAGAAGCCGCAAGGCGGCGGTGGGAAGAAGAAACAGAAGGGTGGCGCCCCGACCGAAGAGAGTGCCGCGCCGGCGCCCGCAGCGGAAGGCGGAGCGTCTGCACCCGCACCCGAAGCACCGAAGTCCGAATAGCGCGCCTATCGTTTAGCGGCGTCGCTCGCGACGCGCGTGTACGATGTCCTCGGTAAACGTCGCACGCGTGTCGCGAGCGACGCCGCTAAACATCTCGTGTGACGGGGTCGTCCGCATGTTCAAGACGCTCATCAACATCTTTCGCGTCCCCGAGCTGCGCAACAAGGTGCTGTTCACCCTGTTCATGCTCGCGATCTACCGCATCGGCTATCACGTGCCGCTACCCGGCGTGGACCAGTCGCAGTTCGAAGAGCTCGAGAAGCGCCAGCGCGAGAGCGGCGAGTCTTCCGCCGCGGGGCGCCTCGCCAACTACGTTTCATTGTTCAGCGGCGGCAACCTGTCCCAATCGACGATCTTCGGCCTCGGCGTGATGCCGTACATCTCGGCGTCGATCATTTTCCAGCTCCTGACCACCGTCGTCCCCTCGCTCGAAAAGCTCCAGAAGGAAGGCGAGACCGGTCGCAAGAAGATCCAGGAGTGGACGCGGTACACAACAGTACCGTTGGCTCTCATCCAAGGCATCTTCTGGCTCAGCTACATGCACCACCCGGGCACGGGCGTCCCGCTTGTGCAGCCAGCGTTCGCGGGCGAGCACACCTACATGTTTTGGACCGTCGGGCTGGCGACGATGACCGCCGGCTGCGTGTTCCTCATGTGGCTCGGCGAGCAGATCGACGAGTACGGCCTGGGCAACGGCGTGTCGCTGATCATCCTCGCGGGCATCGTCGCCCGCATGCCCTCGGCGATCGCGGAACTCGCCGCGCTTACCAACCTCACCGGCAACCCGGATCCGGTGAAGACGATGACGCCCGGCAAGATCATCTTCCTGATCGCGTCGTTCATCTTCGTCGTCGCCGGATCGATCCTGATCACCCAGGCGCAGCGCCGCATCCCGATCCAGCAGGCCAAGCACACGCGCGGCCGACGAGTTTACGGCGGGCAGCGCCAATACCTGCCGCTGCGCGTGAACCACGGCGGCGTGATGCCGATCATCTTCGCGCAGTCGCTGATGCTGTTCCCGGGCGTGTTCCTCGGTTGGCTCGATGGCGTGATCCAGGCCAACCGCGGCGCCGGCGAGCTCGGCTTCGTCGGCCGGACCGTCAACTTCCTCAACTACGAGTTCAGCCGCGGCGCCTTCGTCTACATCATGGTCGAGGTCGCGATGATCTACTTCTTCAGCTACTTCTGGACGACCGTCCAGTTCCAGCCGAAGGAAATGGCCAACCAACTCCGGGACTACGGGAGCTTTATTCCGGGCCTTCGCCCGGGGAAACGCACCGCCGATTACCTCGAGAAGGTGATGATGCGGATCACGTACGTCGGCGCCGCGTTCTTGTGCGTAATCGCGGTCGTCCCGACCGCCGTCAGCGCGTCGATGCACATCCCCTTCCAGATCACCGCGTTCCTCGGCGGCACCGGTTTGCTCATCGTCGTCAGCGTTGCGCTCGACATGGTCCAGCGCATCGAGGCCAACCTCCTCATGCGCAACTACGGCGGCTTCCTGGGAGGAGACGGGAAGAAGGGAAAGCGAATCAAAGGTCGTCAATATTAGGAAGTGGAATTGCCGATCATCCTGAAAACACGCCGCGAGATCGAAGGGATGCGGCGGGCCGGTCAGATCGGCTGCGAGATCCTGGCGAAGATGCGAGACGCGGTGTCGCCGGGCGCGACGACGTTCGAGATCAACGAGGTCGCCCGGCGCGAGCTTGACCGAGTCGGCGCGATCGGGCTCAGCAAGAACTATCCGACGTACAAGCCCGGCGAAGGTTTCCCCGCCGAGACGTGCATCTCGGTCAACGACGAGGTCGTGCACGGCATTCCCGGCCCGCGCCAGTTGCGCGAGGGAGACGTCGTCACGCTCGACGTGGCGCTTCAGTTCAACGGCTACTGCGCCGACACCGCCACGACCGTCGGCGTCGGCAAGATCGACCCGCAGGTACAGCGCCTGCTCGACGTGACGCGCGAGACGCTGTTCCTGGCGATCAACAACATCAAGCCCGGGCGACGCTGGACCGACATTGCCCGGCTGATGCAGTACCACGTCGAGCGGAACGGCTTCAACGTCGTCCGCGAGTTCGTCGGCCACGGCATCGGCCGATCGATGCACGAGGACCCGAAGGTCGCCAACTTCGTCACCGGCGAGCAGCTGCGCGGCGACTTCAAGCTCAAGCCCGGCATGACGCTGGCGGTCGAGCCGATGGTGGTCATGGGCCGGCGCGACGTGGACCTGCTCGACGACCAGTGGACGGTGGTGACGAAGGACGGGCGACCGGCGTCGCACTTCGAGCACACGATCGCGGTGACGGAGAACGGCGTGGACGTGCTGACCGACGGTCGCCCACCCGCGTTCGGACTTTGAACGGGTCCGACGACCGAGGATGCGCGCCGACGCCGGTCGCTGTGCGGCCGGATCCGGTCGCACAGCGACCGGCGTCAGCAATCCTCCTGTCGCCGCGAGCGAGACGGGGATGTTGAGAAAAACTCGAGAGTCGTCTATTATCACCGATTCGACACTCTGAATTTGAATTCCTTGGTCCACGAAGTTCAGGACGGACAGGTGCAGTCATGAAAGTGAGAGCAAGCGTTCGGCGGATCTGCGAGAACTGCAAGATCGTCCGCCGCAAAGGCGTCGTGCGGGTCATCTGCACGAACGTGAAGCACAAGCAGAAGCAAGGCTGAGCATTGTCGAATTGCGATTGCCGATTGCCGATTGTGCGGCAGTAAATTCGGCAATCGGCAATCGGCAATCGGCAATTTGGAGCCCCCATGCCCCGTATCGCAGGCGTTGACATTCCGCCGGACAAGAAGATCAAGATCAGCCTCCGCTACATCTACGGCGTCGGGCCGACGAACGCGCTGTCGATCCTGAAGGAAGCGGGGATCGACCCGGAGCGCCGGGCGAAGGACCTCACCGAAGAGGAGCTGGCGCACATCATCGGCGTGCTCGACAAGGAGATGCTCGTCGAAGGCGCGCTGCGCCGCTCGATCCAGCAGAACATCGCCCGCCTGCGCGACATCGGCAGCTACCGTGGCAACCGCCACCGCCGCAGCCTCCCGACGCGCGGCCAACGGACGCGTTCAAACGCCCGCACCCGCAAGGGCCCGCGCAAGACCGTCGCCGGCAAGAAGGGCGTGAAGGAACTCGGGAAGTAAGTTGTCAGTGGTCAGTTGTCGGTTGTCAGCAGCCGGCTTTCACTGACAACCGACAACCAGCAACTGACAACTGTTATGCGGGGACGGCCGAAGCGCCGGATGATCCGCAAAGGATGAAGCAACGATGGCAGACGCACCCGCAACACCACCCGCAGCAGCCGCACCCGCGACCGGCGGCGCCGTGCCCGCGAAGCACGCCGCCGGAAAGCCGGCGCTGGGGCCGAAGAAGAAGCTCCGCAAGGGCGTGACCCGTGGGGTGGCGCATGTGAAGGCGACGTTCAACAACACGCTGGTGACGATCACCGACACCAACGGCGAGACGATCTCGTGGGCGTCGGCCGGCACGGTCGGCTTCAAGGGCGCCCGCAAGAGCACCCCGTTCGCCGCCGGCCGCGCCGCAGAGAAGGCCGCGAGCGAAGCGCGTAAGCACGGGATGGTCGAGGTCGAGGTGAAGGTGAAAGGCCCAGGCGCCGGCCGCGAGCAGGCGATCCTCAACCTTCAAAACGCCGGCCTGAAAGTCATGGGAATCGAGGACGTCACGCCGCTGCCCCACAACGGGTGCAGGCCGCCGAAGAAGCGACGAGTCTGAGCAGCGATTTGCTCATTGTTCATTGGACAAATGAGACAATGAACAAATGACCCAATGAATAATCCAATCGCGCCTCGCGACGAGGTCCGAGTACAGATGGCCCACACCGGTGTGGGCGGGAACTTCGGACGATTCGTGCAGGCGCACGAGGAGCACCAGTCATGAGAATCCGATGGCGCGGCCTGGAGCTGCCCTCGCGCGTGACGCGCGACGAGCAGGCCTCTACCGACACGTACGGCAAGTTCACCGCCGAGCCCTTCGAGCGCGGCTTCGGCACCACCGTCGGCAACAGCCTGCGGCGCATCCTGCTTTCGTCGCTCGAAGGCGCCGCCGTCACGCAGATCCGCCTCAAGGGCGCGGACCACGAGTTCAGCTCGCTGTCCGGCGTCATGGAGGACGTCACCGACATCATCCTCAACGTCAAGAGCCTCATCGTGAAGCTCGACGCCGACGAGCCCAAGGAGATGAAGATCTCCGTCAAGAAGGCCGGCCCCGTTACGGCGGGCAACATCGACCCGGACCCGGCGATCACGATCGTCAACAAAGACCACCTGATCGCCACGCTCACCGAGGACGTCAACTTCGAGATGACGCTCACGGTCGACAAGGGCCGCGGCTACGTCACCGCCTCCGAGCACCTCGAGGGCGAGGACGAGCAGGAGGTCGGCGTGATCGCGGTGGACTCGATCTACTCGCCGGTCACGCGCGTCCGCTACAGCACCGAGGACGCCCGCGTCGGCCAGAAGACCGACTACGACCGCCTGATCTTGGAGATCTGGACCAACGGCACGATCAGCCCGGAAATGGCGATGGTCGAGGCCAGCAAGATCCTCCGCAAGCACCTGAACCCGTTTGTGCAATACTTCGAGCTGGGCAGCGACACCGCAAGCGACGACGCGGTCGCGCAGCTCCGCGAAGCGAGCAAGCCGGCGATCGATCCCGACCTCCAGCAGAAACTGAACATGACGGTCCAGGAACTGGATCTGTCTGTTCGCGCCAACAACTGCCTCGAGAGCGCGAAGATCCAGACCGTGCGCGACCTCGTGAAGCGCACGGACGCGGACCTGTTGAAGGTCCGCAGCTTCGGCAAGACGAGCCTGCGCGAGGTGAAGCGCCGTTTGGCCGACCTGGGTCTGAGCCTGGGCATGGACCTGGACGCGCTCCAGAACGCGCAGACCGCCGCGGCGACGATGCCGGACGACGAGGAAGAAGAGGAAGCCGGCGCCGAAGAGGAAGCCGGCGCCGAGCAAGCCTGATCATTGCCGATTTGCGATTGCCGATTGCCGATTGATTGGCGAATCGGCAATCGGCAATCGGCAATCGGCAATCGGCAATGAGGAGTTCGCCATGAGCAGTCACATGATCCGCGGCCGGCAGCTCAGCCGCGATACCGAACACCGCCACGCGATGCGCCGCAACCTGGTGCAGTCGCTGTTCGAGCACGGGAAGGTCCGCACGACCATGCCCAAGGCCAAGGAAGTCCGCGCGATGGCCGAGCGGCTGATCACGCTGGCGCGGCAGAACACGCTGACGTCGCGCCGCCGCGTGATCTCGATCCTCCAGGATCGCAGGCTCGTCGACGAGAACCAGGACTTCATCGAAGAAGGGCCGACGCGTACCGTCGTGCAGAAGCTCTTCAACGACGTCGCGCCGACGTTCGCCGATCGTCCGGGCGGTTACACGCGCATCATCAAGCTCCCCGACTTCCGAATCGGCGACGGCGGAAGCCTGGTGCTGCTCCAACTGCTGACCGAGCAATCCGCCCCACGCGGCACGGCCCGCCGTAGCGCCGGACTGCGGCGCAAGCGCAACGAGCGAAAGCACCAGTTCGCATCCAAGGCGATCAAGAAGAAGGAAGCCGCTGCTGCGGCACCCGCTGCGGGAACTCCCGCCGAGGGCGGTGAGCAAAAGGCTTGACGCGCTGTCACGCTACTGACACTTGAACAACCGAACCGGGCCGCGCGACCTTCGGGTCGCGCGGCCCGCGTCGTTCAGTCTCGCCCGACTGACCTGCAACTACGGCGGGGTGTCCACGTATTCAGGATAAGAACCGATTTTGATGTCAGGCGCAGCAGTTGCTCAATGTATGACGCCTTCCGCGCGGTGCCCCGCGTTTGTTGACAGTGAATCGCAGCTCACTTTACAATCGCCGAACGTCACGGCCGGCTGCTCGCGCACGCGACGCGTCAGGGAGCTCACGGAAGTCGCGACATCTCACAGGGAAAGCCAGCGCCACCCATGGCCGATCTGTTCAAACCTGCATTCATCTGCGTTTACCTGGGCGTACTCCTGGTGACGGCCTTCTATGGCTTTCATCGGTACGTGCTGCTGTACCTTTACCTGAAGCACAAGGAAGACCGCTACCAGCCCAAGCGAAAGTACGCGGCCGAGCAGTTGCCGCGGGTCACGATCCAGCTCCCGATGTACAACGAGGACGTGGTGGCCGAGCGGATCATCCGCGCGACCTGCCAGATCGACTACCCGCACGACCGGCTCGACATCCAGGTCCTGGACGACAGCACCGACCACTCCGCCGAGATCGCGAAGAAGGCCGTCGATGAGTGGAAGGCGAAGGGCTACCCGATCAGCTACATCCACCGGACTAACCGCGAAGGCTATAAGGCAGGCGCGCTGGCGAGCGGACTTAAGCACGCGGGCGGCGAGTTCGTCGCGATCTTCGACGCCGACTTCGTCCCGCCGCGCGACATCCTGCACAACGTCCTGGACTACTTCACCGACGACAAGATCGGATGCGTGCAGGTCCGCTGGGACCACCTCAACCGCGACGCGTCGCTGCTGACGAAATCGCAGGCGATCTTCCTGGACGGCCACTTCGTCATCGAGCACACCGCCCGCAACCGCTCCGGCCGGTTCATGCACTTCAACGGCACGGCCGGCGTCTGGCGGCGCACGACGATCGACGACGCGGGCGGCTGGCAGCACGACACGCTCACCGAAGACCTCGACCTCAGCTATCGCGCGCAGCTCAAGGGGTGGAAGTTCATCTACTGCCCGCAGTTCTTCGCGCCCGCGGAGCTTCCGCCGGAGATGATCGCGTTCAAGCAGCAGGCGCACCGCTGGACCAAGGGCTCGATGCAGACCTGCATCAAGCTCCTGCCGCGCATCCTGCGCTCGAAGCAACTGCCGTACACGGTGAAGAGCGAGGCATTCTTCCACCTGAGCAACACGGTCGTCTACCCGCTCATGGTCGCGCTCACGATCATGATGTACCCCGCGTTCATCTACGCGGACGGACCGTGGAAGAACTGGCCGTTCGCGAAGATGCTCTTCGCGGTGAGCCTGTTCGTGCTGGCGACGTGCAGCGCCGGGACGTTCTTCGTCTTCGCGCAGCGCGAGCTGTTCGGCAACAAGGCCACTTGGAGGAGCATCGCGCACCTGCCGCTGCTGATGGCCCTGGGCATCGGCGTGAGCATCAACAACTCCAAGGCCGTGTTCGAAGCAATCTGGTCCGCCCTGCGCCGCAAGCCGACCGAGTTCGTCCGCACGCAGAAGTACGGCGTGACCGGCAAGGACCGCAACGGCTTCCGCCCGCAGCGCGTCTTCACCTTCAGCCGCCTGGTGCTGCCGATCCTGGAGATGGCGTTCGGCATCTACATGTGCTGCTTCATCTTCATCAGCTTCTACTACAGCTACGCGCGGGGCAGCATCCCGTTCCTCTCCATCTTCGCCGGCGGGTACCTCTACGTCGGCTGCACGAGCCTGTACGTCCTGTGGCGCATGCACCAGGAGGCCGAGCAGGAGGCGCTCGAAGCGCAGACGGATACGCCGGAGGCGCTGTCGCTGTGAGCACGAAATCAGTGCTTCGCGTTGCAGCGAGCTTGGTCCTGTTTTCTACAGGTGCGATCGGCTGTTACACGACCACGTCGAAGGCAGACTTGGCCGAGCTAGTACAGCGGACGCAGGGCAACAGCTTCCCGGGCCAACTGATCTACGAAGGCTCGGACAATCGCTACGACTACTACCGGATCGAGGATTTCGGCGTGGGCGGACGATACCGAGTGCCGCGCGAACAGACGGAGTCGAAGCGGCCCACGACGGAGCCATCGTTCCACCTATGACGTCTCTGGCCACACGCCGTCTTCGGCGAACTTGCGGTACTTCCGCTTGAGCCTTTGCATCAGCATCAGGCACCAGCCCAGGTCCTCGATCTCGCTGTAGTGCTCGAACGTGCGCAGATCGTTGATCAGGTCGCACATCTGGTCCTGCAACTCGCCGAGCTGGTGCGTGAGGTACGCGGCCGTCCGGCGGTCGGAGCTGTGCTCGCAGCTCTTGATGAACTTCCGCTCCTTCTTCTTCGCCCGCTTCTCGTCCTTGTTGTTCTCGTGGTTCTCGCTCATGGGACATCTCAACTTCGCGCGGCTGCGCAGGCGCGCAGTCGCCCTGATGAAGGCAGTTGGTTTGATCGCCTCGCTACGGATCGTGCGATGCGGATCAACTGACCGCGAAGCTGAGATGGGTGTGGAACACGTGATCACCGTTTCCTTGCGATTTTCGACTGCCACGAAGCCCGCGCCCGCGGCTGCAAGTTCCAGAAGCCGAACTTGGTGGTGCGGATTTCACGGCCACGCATCGCGCCGACGCCCACCGCAAGGACGCCGATTACGGCCGTCGTTTGTAAGCTCCTGCGGTGGGGCAGCCGCGGACGCGGTCATTCTTGCATCGCTGCTAACTCGGGCATCTGCCTCTTCAGGTACCGCAGACTCGTGGCCGTTCGGATGTTCCACTTCTCCGCGTTCTCTCGCATGCTCGTGACGAAGTGCTCGTCCGCCAGGTCGACGAGACGGTTCCACAGGTCGATCGTCTCCTTCAAGAGCTCGGCCGGCGCGACTCGACGCGTGGAGTCCTTGTGCTGCCAGTGCGTCGAGCGCGGCCGCCAGCGGACCTTGCGCGCGACCTTAACGTCGACCACGATGCCCATCGCGCTGAGCTTGCGGATCGCGTGGTCGGACGATTGCCACGTCTTGCTGCGCTCCTGCAAGTTGGTGAACGAGTAGATCAGGTTGTCGATCTCCCACTCCCAGAAGTCGCTCTGGGCGAGGAACTGGAGCCGACGGTGCAGCGGCGCCTTTGCTTCGGTGAAGAACCGCAGCGCGCCGAGCAACGCCTCGGCCTTACGCGTCAAGTAGAAGCTCGTGCGGACCTGTTCCTTCATTTCGCTCATTGATCTGCACCGCAAATCGTCCCGCACGCGCGTCCGATTTGGCGCGCGTGCGGGACAAAGATGTCAGGCCGACTTTCGCACCGGAAGCTGGTACTCCATGATCTCCATGAGCAGCTCGAGCTTGCTCGGCTTGCTCAGCAGGGGCACCAGGTTCGGCAGCGAGTAGTAGTCGCCGCCGAACTGGAACACGTCGACCATGATGCCGGCGCTGCGGCACTGGGTTTCGATGCCGGCAGTGCCGCCGGGCGTGCGAACGATGCAGACGCTCGGGTCGGCCTTCAGCGATTCCCGGTACTTCTGCAAGGTCGGCACGAACAGCGGGCCGGTGTTCTCGCCCTCGTCGGTGACGAGGATGAACTGCTCGACGTACTGGTTCTTCATGCGCATGGCCTCCAGCGCCACGCCGCACGACGTCGCGCCGCCGGCCGTGATGCCGAGCAGAGCGCGCTCCCACGACGCCAGGTCGTTCGCGCCCGTCGCCGGGCGCTCGATCGCGTAGGCCATGTTGTCGAACGCGTACACGAACAGCTCCTTCTCGCACACCGTCGAGATCATCGCGCCGATCCGCTTGCCCAGCTCGATCGCGACCGACATCGAGCCCGACTTGTCGATCAAGAGCGCGGTGGGGCGCTGGATGCGACCCTTCGCTTTGACCTGCGAATCAGCGATCTTCTCGAGCTTCGCTTTCGTGTCGGCTGAAGCTGACACGCCGATCACTTCAACCGCTTTCGAGGCTTTGAAGGCGCTCACGCGCGTGGCGGTCTGCGCCTGTTCGAGCTTCTGCTCGATCAGCGCCTTGATCTCCGGGCTGTCGAACGCGCCGCGCTTTTTCAAGCTCGACACGTTGTTGATCAGCTCCTGGGGGCTCATCGCGTTCACCAGCGCCAGCAGCACGGTCGGCGTCATCTGCTTCACGACCGTCGCCGCCACGCGGTACGGGATCGCATTGTCGATGATCGCCTGCGCCTGCTCGGCCGGGCTCGTCGCCTTGGCGAGCTGGCGCAGCTTGAAGATGCGGCTGTCCGGCGGCGGGTCCTCGTCGAAGAGGATCCGCTGCGCCCGCTCGCCCGGCTTCACGTGGTTCAGCGCGTACAGCCGCTTCACGTGCTTCCGCGCGATCAGCACGATGCCGTCGAACCAGTCGGCGTCGGCCTCGCGCTCGCGGAGGTAGCGCACGATCTCCGTCCGCAGCGACCGGGGCGGGTTCTTGAACAGGCCGAACGACTCGGTGACGGTGCGGACGTTCTCCGGCCGCGCCGGCTCGGTCTGCGCCGGCCGCGGCGCTTCCGGTTCCGGCGTGCGGCCGGTGACGGCGTCGATCACCCGACGCGCCGCGCCGCGCCGCTCGACACGCGCCGGACGCGCAGCGCCAGTGCGTGCCGCACGTGCCTGGCGCTCGCGGACCTTCCGCGTCGTCTTGCGGCCGTTGATGAAGTCGAGCACGCGCACGACCTCGTACGGCGGCAATTCGCGCAGCATCGCCAGGCCGACGTCGCGGTGGCCCGGGAAGTCGCTCGTGACCAGCGTGATCACGAACATCTCCTTGTGGTCGCGCACGTCGCCGTTGTCCGCGTACCACGCGGCCAGCCGCACGTAGAACCGCGGGTCCGACTTGACCATCTCGGCGTGAACCGGGTGGATCTCGTCGAGCTTGCGGTGCGGCGTCGTCAACAGCGTGTTCAGCAGCCGCAGCCGCAGGTCCTGCTCCGGGTTGGTATTCATCGTGGCGCGCGTCATGGTGCGTCACCTCCGTCCTCAGCACTCTTGTTGAAAAGATCGACGGCGGCTGTTCGCCGCCGCCGACCAAACTCGATCTCGCACGAGTCGCACAAGCGTGCGTTGTTAAACGCCCGATTAGGAGTCGGGTTGCCTTACCACAAGGCGACATCCGCAAAGCAGATGGCAGGAGTCGAACCTGCATGTGTGTGTAAGCTTCTGCCGTTGGGTGCGGGACCGATGTTCTCCTCGTTCACGCGACAATCACACGATACGTGTCACGACGCGACTTCTGCGATGCAACCCGCTCCGCCTTTGCGGAGGTAGGTCCAACGCTTGCCGTCGATGCCGGTTCCTGCTTCACCCTGCTTGCCCAATCGCAGCGGGGTGCCGAACTTCGACGGCCGGGTCAGCAGCGTGATCTGGCCGCTCTCGGGAGCGGCGAACTCGCGCGCGCCGACCTGCTTGTAGCCGCGACGGATCAGGTACATCTTGAAGCACGCGAACGCCTCCTGCGGCGTGGCGTGCATCCGCTGACCGTCCTTGTTGACGGTGAGCAGAGTCCCGGTGCAGGAATCGCCGGGGACTCCGCATAGAAACCTACGCATAGAGCCTCCGGGTTCGGAATCACTTCCGGTCACACGGGGACAGCCAAGATGTTCCGTGGGCGGCTACATGGCGCACTTCGCTTCGCGAATGAGATCGGTATGTCGGCCGCGCGAGTCACACGAGCGACGTTGTAGTGCTCTATCCACTGAGCTACGGGCCCGATCGAACGGAAGCAGCGGACCCGGTGGGATTCGAACCCACGACCTCTCCCGTAAAAGGGGTTTGTATGCTCTTGCCGTTTGGCGCGGCCGGCATACCGATCTCACTCGATCATCACCAGTTGTCCCGTTCTAACGCGCGGCGCGAATGAGATCGGTGTGTCGTCCGTACGAGTCACACGAGCGACAGTTACGTGCTCTGCCTTTGAGCTACTGGGGCGACGATTGGACCGAGAAGCCCCAGACGGGAATCGAACCAGTATCACGTCCTCTTCAAGGTGTTTGTATGCTCACGCCGTTGGGTACGGGCGACATACCGATCTCATTCAGTGTGCGAAGTCGTCGTCGCGTTCGTTCGTCCGCTTGCCGACCCGCGCGAGTCGCACAAGCCATGCGTTCAATGCCCCGTCGAAGTGGGGCATGAAGGATTCGAACCTCCGCCCGACACCTGATGAGGTCTCGGGCTACCTAGTTTGTATGCTCGCTGCCGTTGGGCGCGGGCAGGCAAGCGGACGAACGAACG
>Ga0081539_10003626_pt1 | contig 18605 bp, 15 predicted proteins | sample TabmetS4T2R2_FD_71023 | JGI IMG/M metagenome (GOLD analysis project Ga0081539, IMG submission 71023) | Tabebuia heterophylla rhizosphere microbial communities from the University of Puerto Rico - S4T2R2 | ecosystem: Host-associated > Plants > Roots > Rhizosphere ...
GCTCGACACCAACGGTCGCATCGTCGCCACAACCCCACTCCCCGGCCAGCCGGCGGTCAACATCGTCCCGTCGCCCAGCGGTGGCGCCTGGGTGACGTTCGGGACCGACAGCACGGTCAGCCCAGCGGCGCTACGGCTTCCGAGTCCTTAGACGCCCCGAGGGGCGTCCGTGCGGCTGGGCGCATCCCTGCTCGAACCCGCGAGCTGGTCACTCTTCAAGTACCGCTGAGAAACGGGATGACGAACATCCGGGCGACCGGCGAGCTCACGGGCGAGTCGCGCCCTCCCCGGGCACCGCTCGCACGTTCGCAGTCGAGCGCCCCGAGCCACTCCGGGACGCGGTGGCTCACAGCTGATCCGGGCTCTGGCGGTCGTGCGGTGCCTGTGCGACGCTCGGGGCGTGGGCACCGACCGTGACGAGCCGTGAGCGCCGGCGACGTGACGGCGATCATCACCGCGGTCGTCGCGGTGGTCGCGCTCGTCGGCGGTTACGTCCAGTTTGTCCTGAGACGTTCGGGTGTCGGATACATCGAGTTCGACGTCGAGTACACGGCTCATCACCATGGCCGGGCCGGCCTGATCGGTGAGCTCGAATTCGTAATCAGGAACGTCGGGTCGAGCATGGTGGTGCTGATCGACGTGCAATGCCGCGCACGGTACCGGCGCGACGGCGATCCCGAGGACCGCTCCGACGGAGTCGAGCCGAGATTCGAGCATGTCATCGCGCCCGCCGCCGGAACCTCGCCGGGTGAGCACTGGTTCGTCGTCATCGGGTCGCGAACGTTCGTGCAGCCCGGCGTGACGCTGCGTTACCGCAAACCGATCGCGATGCCGGCGGATGCACAACTTCTCCACGTGTGGGGATCGCTGGACTACCGGATCGAGTCGGGGAGACTCACGCGCGTCCTGATGGGGCTGGTGGCACGACCGCCGGCTGACATGGACTGGCGTGAAGGCATCCGCCACACCGTTCGGCGCACCTTCTCCGTCGCCGACTGACTGCCCCGCGGGGACTACAGCCCAGCTCTGCCGGGAGCACTCGAAGTCGTGCGACAGCCAGTGCTGCAATGCGCGACGAGCAGCGCAGCGGCTCCGCGTTCGATCAGAGCCGCGCAGCCTGCGACGAGCGATTCGAGTGCCCGCGTCTGCTCGGAGGGCGGGAGCGGTGTGCCAGAAGCGGATCGGCGTGCGCGACGTCACGGCTCGGCCGCGGCCACTGGCTTCAGTCGTCTAACCGCATGACGATCTCTTTGACGGGATCGCCGTCGTGCTGCTCTTCGCCGACGATCGAGAAGCCGGACTTGGCGAGCACACGGATGCTCGCGCCGTTGTGCTCGGCGACTCGGGCGTAAAGCGGACGCTCGGGCACCTCCGCGACGAGATCGGCCAGCGCTCGAGTCGCGTACCCGCGGCCCCAGTAGGGGCGACCGATCCAGTATCCGACGCCGCGCTCGCCATCGGCGACCCAGCTGCCGATGTTCCCCACGACCTGTCCGTCCTCCACGATCGTGCGCGTGATCAGGGAGTCGTCCGCGAGGAGCTTCGCCCAATGCGCCTCGTGCGCCGCGCGGTCGCGACTGGGGAACGCCGCCATGGCGCTCGCCACCGGATCGTCCTGCTGCTCGAAGAAGATCGAGATGTCCTGCGGCTCAACCGCTCGAAGCACTGCGGCCTCCCGTCCCAAAATTCCCGGGACCGACAACTTATCTGCGGCGGCGGTAGCCGCGCGCCAGGACACATGCGGCGGCGTCCTTAGGAGCATCGCGGCGTGCTCGCCGTCCTGTAGTTCCTGAAGGCGCAGCGGCGGCAAACCGAACCGCCGGCCTACAGCGCACCGGCCCCGCGGCGCACCAGCGCGCCGGGAGCGCAGACGCGAGCGAGCCCCATGGCCGCGAGGCGCCGCGGACGAAACCCTCGGCGCATGTCAACTCATGCCACTGCACGGCGCTCCGTCGTCGTGGAAGACCGCGACGCGGTCGCCACTGCCCGAGACGTCGTCCGCCAGTACGGCGACGGCGACGCCGCCGTCCACGCCCTCCGCGGCGTGTCCCTCGACCTCGCCCAGGCAGCCTGACCGCGGTCGTCGATCCGTCGGGCCCTGAAAGGAGCCTCCCCATGAAACGTTGTCTCATCGCCATCGGCGTGACGGCCTGTATTGCGGTCGCCGCAGCCGCAGCACTCGCACCCGCGGGCGGTTCGGCGCGAACCGTCACCGCGATCGCCTGGAAGCCCTGCAAGCACGGCGCGGGCGTGCAGTGCGGGTCGATCAGGGTCCCGGTCGACTGGGCGAAGCCGGACGGGCCGAAGATCACGGTCCGCTTCGCCCGCCGCCCGGCCGACGAGCCCACGAAGCGTGTGGGGACCCTCTTCTATCAGGCCGGTGGCCCGAACGACGGCGGCATCGACTACCTCCAGCCGGGACACGCCGAGCTCGTCTTCTCCGCGGCGCTGCGCGAGCGCTTCGACATCGTTGGCGTCGACCCGCGCGGCTTCGGCGAGAGCACCCGCGTGCGCTGCCGGGTGCCGCTGGTCGTCCCGGGAGTGACGCTGTTCCCGCGCACGTCGCGCCAGTTCAAGCGGCTCGTCGAGCACAACCGCGCTGTCGGCGAGAGCTGCCTCGAGCACACCGGCACGCTCCTCGGCCACGTCGATGCCGAAAGCATCGCGCGCGACCACGAAGCGATCCGGGCGGCGATGGGGGTGGACAAGGTGAGCTTCCTCTCCCTCTCCTACGACGCGCAGGTCGCGGCGATCTACGCACAGCTGTACCCGAAGCACGTGCGCACGATGGCGATCGACGCTGTCCTCGAGCACGACCTTTCGGACACGCTCGCGGTCGCGGCCGAGGTCGGCACCGCCGAGGACGCGTTCGACCGGTTCGCTGCGTGGTGTCGGACCGCCCCCAACTGCGCTTTGAAGGGGCGCGACGTCGGCCGTTTCTACGACCGACTGGTGGCGTCCGCGGATCGGAACCCCATTCCCGTCAAGGGAGCGGTGCGGCCCGTAAGCGGCGAGGACATCCGGCTCAACACGCAGCGCGGGCTCTACTGGAAGCATGCGACGATCTTCGGCCCCACGTGGTCGTGGGCGGGCTTTTCGCGCGCTCTCGTCGCGGCGGCGGCGGGGGACGCCGAGGCGTTCGCGACCAGCCCGGCCGCGAGCAAGGACGGCTACGAGCAGGCTGTGTTCTGCAACGACTACCCGTCATCGATCCACACGTACGCGGAGATGCTTCGGCGGGTCGAGATGGGCAAGCAGCTCGCGCCGCACCTGAAGGGCGCTTCCCAGGCCTGGACCACGGTGCGCTGCATCGGCTGGCCGGTGAAAGCGGCAAACCCGCGGCGGACACTGGACGTCCGCGGCGCGCCGCCGATCCTGCTCGTGAACGCGACTCACGACCCTTCGACCAGCTACGCCTGGGCCCATGGCCTCGCCCAGCAGATCCGCGGCAGCGTACTCCTCACGCGCGTGGGCGACGGTCACACCTCCTACAACGCGTCGCCCTGTGCCCGTGCAGCCGTCGACCGCTACCTCGTGACGGGCATCACGCCCGCCCCCAACGCGGTCTGCACCCGCTAGCCACTGGACAATAGTGGCGTGTTGCCAGACGGCCCCGCCCAGCCTGGGCGGGGCCGTACCAACTCGGAGGGAACCGGTGCCGGCACACCGTCGCGTCGAGCCCGTCCCGAGAGCACTGCTACTCGGACCGGAGTGTCGCAATGCGCGAAGGGCAACGGCGGGGGTAGCCGCAGCGATCGTTGAGCAGGTCCCGGACACCAGCGCCCGACCCCGCGACGCGATACCGGAGCCGGGACCGGGTCTCCGATCGCATCCTTTCATGGTGCATATGGCCAAGGCCGATGCTGTGCCTCCCCACCACGGCCGCCCAAGGAGCACCGGCCGGGGCAGTGACCGTGACCGCAGCCCCGGCCAACACCGACGCCCGTGTTCAGGCCGGGCCCGCGGCCGACGTGAGGCGGTCGAGCTCGGCGAGACGGCCCTGGATGCGCTCGAGCTTGTCGGCGAGCTCGGCCTCCAGGCCGTCGAGGGCAGCGCGGCGCGAGCGCACCAAAGCGAGCTGGGCGGTGACGTGGCCGACGGCCTGCTCGAGGATCGCGCGCCGGTCGGCGTCCGCGGCCGTGTGCTGCCAACGCTCGCGCAGCACCGCGCGCGCCTCCTCGGCCTCCACCAGGCGCCCCAGCTCCTCAAGCGAGACCCCGAGCAGGTCGCGCAGCCGGATCAGCTCCTGGAGGCGGCGGACGTCGGCCTCGTCGTACGTGCGGTGCCGCCCCTTCTCGTGCTCAGGCGGCGGTGCCAGCAGCCCCACCTCCTCGTAGTAGCGGATCGTGCGCGGGGTCGTGCCGACGAGCTCGGCCACCTCGCCGATGCGGTACGTGCGCTCGCTCATCTCGCTAATCTTACGTTCACGTCAAGAACAGTTTCCACAGCCACGCGCCGCCGCGCCGTCGGCGTCCACGCCGACCATGAGCACTACAAGTGGTGGGCGCTGTCGTGCACGAGCCTCGGCATGTTGCTCGCCACGATCAACTCGGGCACCCTCATCATCGCGCTGCCCGACCTCGAGCGCGCGCTGAACACCGGCATCCTCCAGCTCGTCTGGGTCATCCTCGCCTACATGATCGCCTCGACGGTGCTGGTGCTGACCGCGGGGCGGCTGTCGGACCTCTTCGGGCGCAAGCGCGCGTACGTCGGCGGCTTCGTGCTGTTCGGGATCGCCTCGCTGGGCGCCGGCTTCGCCGGCGACGGCACGGTGCTGATCCTCTGGCGCGTGGCGCAGGGCATCGGCGGCGCATTCCTGTTCGCCAACGCCGGCGCGCTCGTGACCGACGCGTTCCCGCGCGAGCAGCTCGGGCTGGCGATGGGGACGAACACGATGGTCGCCGCGGTCGGGCTCGTGATCGGCCCGGTGCTCGGCGGCGCGCTCGTGTCGATCTCGTGGCACTGGGTGTTCTGGTTCAACGTGCCCTTCGCGGCGCTCGGCTCGCTATGGGCCGCCTCGGTGCTGCACGAGCTCGCCAGACCCGACGAGGTGCGCGGCTACGACCTGCTCGGCACGACGACGTTCGTGATCGGCCTCACGGGCCTCGTCTACGGCGTGTCGCGGGGTGGGATCTCCGGCTGGAACGACAGCATGACGATCGCCGGGCTCGTCGCCGGCGCCGTCCTGCTCCCGCTCTTCGTGCTCGTCGAGCGCCACCAGCGCGCGCCGATGCTCGACCTGGCGATCTTCGAGAACCGCATGTTCTCGGCCGCCACCGCGGCGGCGTTCATCAACGGCCTCTCGCGCTTCGCGCTGCTGTTCGTGTTCGTCTTCTACTTCCAGGGCGTCAAGGGCGACGACCCGATCACGGCCGGCATCAAGCTCGCGCCGATGGCGATCGGGATGCTCATCGCCTCGCCGCTCGCGGGCATCTGGGCCGACCGCCACGGCTCGCGCGCGCTCGCCGCGCTCGGGATGGTCGTCGGCGCGCTCGCGCTGGCGGGCATGACCACGCTCGGCATCCACAGCGCCGGCTGGCAGCCCGCGCTGTGGCTGTTCGTCGTCGGCGTCGCCTCGGGCATGTTCAACAGCCCGAACACCGCGGCGATGATGGGCACGGTGCCGCCGCACCGGCGCGGCATCGCCGCCGGCGCGCGCACGATGCTCCAGAACACCGGCGCGGTCATCTCGATCGCCTTCGTGCTGGCCATCGTCACGTCGGCCGTGCCGACGACCGTCCTGCTCTCGATCTTCTCCGGCGTGACGACCGGGCTGTCGGACGCCAAGCTCGAGCCGTTCATCGCCAACATGCACACCGCGCTGTGGGTGCTGGCCGCGACCTCGATGGTCGGCGCCGTCGTTTCGCTGATGCGCCCGGCGCACGCCCGCTGAGCGCCCCATTGTTCGGCGCGTCAACAAGGCGTAGGCTCGACGCACACGATGCCCGCTCGTTCGAGGCGCCTGCTAGCGGTCGAGGTCCTGGTGCTCATCGTGGCAGGGGCCGTCGCCGCCGTCGACTCGACGGCCGCTGACTGGCGCCCGCCGGAGCTCTTCGGCGTCCTGCTCGCGCTCGCGCTGGCGAGCGACCTGCTCGCGGTCCAGCACCGTGCGCAGCGGATCTCCGGCGCGTTCCTCGCGCTCGTGCTGGCGATGGCGCTGCTCGGCCCGGCGCCCGCCGCGGCCATCGGCGTCTTCTCCGTGCTCGTCGACCAGCTGCGCGCGCGCAACCCGCTGCCGCGCCTGATCACGAACGTGGCGACGTGGGCGACGTTCCCGCTCATCGGCGGGCTCCTGATCGACTGGGTCGTCGACGGCTGGAACATCAATGAGGAGGACGTCGCGTTCTACCTGCTGATCTTCGGCGCCTTCCTCGTCGCCAACCTCCTGAACTTCCTCGGGATCGCCGGCGACTACGTGTTCCACACCCGCGGCTCGCTGGCCCGCGAGTTCCGCACGATCTTCCTGCCGGTCCTGCCGTCCGAGCTGGTCAGCGCCGTGCTCTGCGTGCTCGTCGCCTACGTCTACGTCGAGAACGGCTTCTGGGCGCTGTCGCTGCTCGCGGTCGTGCTCGTCACGTTCCAGTACCTGCTGCGCCAGCTCCTGCGCTCGCAGTCGCGCGCCGAGCGGCTCGCCGCCGTGCAGCTCGGCGTGCTGACCGCGATGATCGAGACGCTCGCGCTGCGGGACCGCATGACGGCCCGCCACTCCGCGGCGGTGGCGCGCTACGCGCGCGAGCTGGCGCTCGCGCTCGGCCTGCCCGACGACGACGCCGAGCTCGCCCACACCGCCGGCCTGCTGCACGACATCGGCAAGTTCTCGTTCCCGGACTCGATCCTGCTGGCCGAGCGCCAGCTCGCCGACGAGCACTGGGAGATCGTCAAGCGGCACCCGGCCGACGGCGCGCGGATCGTGCGCCAGATCGACGGCTACGGGCCGGTCGCCGACATCATCCTCAGCCACCACGAGCGCTGGGACGGCACGGGCTACCCGCGCGGCCTCGTCGGCGAGGCGATCCCGCTCGCCGCGCGGCTGATCTCGGTCGCCGACACGTACGACGTGCTCACGGCGCGCGACTCCTACCGGCAGCCGGTCTCCTCCGAGGAGGCGGTCGCCGAGCTGCGCCGCGTGGCGGGCAGCCAGCTCGACCCCGCGGCGGTCGAGGCCTTCGCCGCGCTGCTGGCCTCGAAGGACATCGCCTTCCGCCACGCCGACGACGCCGAGTTCGAGGCCGAGCTGGCCTTCGAGAGCCGCGTGCGGGACTACGCACGCCCGCGCGCCTGAGGGCCTGTCCAAGAACCCCGGTCCCGGCCGGGCCGCATCTTCTTGCACAGACCCTAAATCGCGCGCCCGACCTGTCGATCACCGCTGGCAGGAACGCCAGCCACCCGACACCGCGAAAGGACTCCGAGATGGGCTTCAAGTACTGATGATTGATTTCAAGCGGCCGCCGCGAGCGGCGCCCCGTGCGACACGCGCTCGAGGAACCACACGAGCGAGCCGGGGCGGCCGACGACCTCGCGGAAGCCGCGCAGGGCCGCCTGGAGCTCGCCGAGCCCGAAGCGCCGGTCCATCACCGACACGGTCCCGCCGCCGTCCAGCGCGTGGCCGTGCTTGTACAGGTAGACCTCGCCGGTCTCCTGCACCCAGGCGGCGCGGAACGTCGCGCCGCCGGTGCCGCGCCACACGAGTCCGACGTCGCGCTCCCGCGAGTAGCGGCGCCGGCGATCGGAGTCGTAGAAGGCGTCGAGCGATGGATAGGACTGGGCGATGACGGACATGGCTAGGCCGGCTCCGGTTCGGGATTGAGGGACAGCGCGGTGACGTCGCGGCGGAAGCAGGCGGCGGCCAGCCAGTCCGCCATCACCCGGATGCGCCGGGAGGTGAAGGGCAGGGCGAGCAGGTGGTATCCGCGGGCGAAGGTCCAGCCGACGACGCCGCGCACGTGCATGCGGCCGACGACGGCGATGCCGTGGCGGCGGCCGAGCGTGGCCATCTGCCCCTTGGTCTTGAAGGCGTACGCCTTCGGCGTGCCGCGCAGGTTGCGGGCCAGGCGGCGGGCCTGGCGCAGCGCGTGCTGACACGTCGGCGGGTCGAACTCGCCGGGGGTCGCCTCGTTCGGCACCGCGGCGCAGTCGCCGAGCGACCACACGCCGGGCATGTCGGCGACCCGCATCATCCCGTCGACCCGCACGCGCCCGCGCTCGTCGACCGGCAGGCCGAGCCGCGTGACGACCGGGTTGGCGGCCACTCCGGCGGTCCAGACGACCGTGTCGCTGGCCACCCGCCGCCCGTCGGAGAGGACGGCGCCGCGCGCGTCGACCGACGCGAGCGCGGTGCCGGTGAGGATCTCGACGCCCCGGCGCTCGAGCGTGCGCGCGGCGAAGCGGGCGAGCCCGTCGGGCGTCTGGCCGAGGATGCGCTCGGACGGGTCCACGAGCAGCCAGCGCGGCTCGATGCCCGCCAGCCGCGGGTGGCGGCGCAGCGCGCCGGCGGTCAGCTCCTGGAGCTCGGCGATCGTCTCGACGCCGGCGAACCCGGCGCCCGCGAAGACGAACGTGAGCCGCCACTCGGCGCTGGCCGGGTCGGCGTCGGCGAGCTCGATCTGCCGCAGCACCTGGTTGCGCAGGCGGATGGCGTCGCCGACGTCCTTGACGGACAGCGCGTGCTCGCGCAGGCCCGGGACGGCGGGCATGCGGGTGACCGCGCCGAGCGCGACGACGAGGTCCTCGTACTCGACCGCGAACGAGCCGGCCTCCGACTCGACCTGCACCGTGCGCTGCTCGGGATCGAGCGCCACCGCCGAGCCCATGATCAGGTCGGCGTGCGGGGCCATCGTCCGCAGCGGCACGGTCACGTGGCGCGGCTCGATGGTGCCCGCCGCAGCCTCGGGCAGCAGCGGCGTGTAGAGCATGTAGTTGGAGGGGTTGACGATCGTGGCGCCGCTGCGGCCGAGCCGGCGTGCGACGTAGCCGCCGGCGAACCCGCCGCCGAGGACAAGGGTGCCGCCACGGGCGGCGCGCTTCTGCGAATGCATGTGGTTCTCCGTCAGGGGATGTCGACGCTGTCGACCCTCGTCGCGGTGGCGCGCTCGGCCACGAAGAACGGGAGCAACCCGAGCGCTTCGGCTTCGCCCGCGGCCTCGACCGCCCACCAGATCGCGTGCCCCCCGAAGGCGCACGAGGCCATCGCCGCGTGGTGGCGGAGCGGGCTCTCGTGCCCCCGGAAGGAGGCGAACACGACGCCGCACTCGCGCGGCTCGTGGTGGTGGTGGATCAGGAAGCGGGGCATGGCCGCCAGATTGCCGTCGCGGACGCCCCCCGACATCGGGAGAGCACCCCGATCTCGCACCCTGATTCCCGTATGCTCGCCTCAGGGCCATGACGCCGATCGCCGCGCAGCTCGTGGGGCGAACCGCCGAGCTCGAGGCGCTCGACCAGGCGCTGAGCGACCTGCGGCGGGGCCGCGCCGCTGCCATCGAGCTCCGCGGCGAGCCCGGGATCGGCAAGACGCGGCTGCTCGCCGAGCTCGCCGCCCACGCGGAGGAGCTCGACCAGCTCGTCCTCTCCGGCAGCGCCTCGGAGCTCGAGCGCGATCTGCCGTTCTGGGTCTTCGTCGACGCGCTCGACGAGTACGTGCAGGGCCTGCCGCCGCGCAGCCTCGAGGCGATCGGCGACGGGGTGCGCGCCGAGCTCGGGCACGTGCTCCCGGCGTTTGCACCGGCCCGCGCGGCGTCGGTGGAGCGCTTCCGGATCCACCGCGCGATGCGCGAGCTCCTGGAGACGCTGGCCGCCGCCAAGCCGCTCGTCCTGCTCCTCGACGACCTGCACTGGGCCGACTCCGGCTCGCTCGAGCTGATGGCGACGCTGCTGCGGCGCCCACCGGACGCGGCCGTCCTGATCGCGCTGGCCCTGCGCCCGCGTCAGGTGCCCGAGCGATTGCGGGGCGCACTCGAGCGCGCCCGCGACGCCGGCACGCTGACGCGGCTCGACCTCGGCGGTCTGAGCGCGACGGAGGCGCGCGAGCTGCTCGGCGACGTCGCGCAGGCCGATCGGGTGTACGCCGAGACCGGCGGCAACCCGTTCTACCTCCAGCAGCTCGGCCGCTTCCCGGGCGCGCGCAGCGTGGCCGCCGCGCTCGCCGAGGAGGTGGCGGCGCTCGACGACGGCGCGCGCGGCGTGCTGCGCGGCGCCGCCGTGGCCGGGGACCCGTTCGAGCCCGAGCTCGCCGCCGCCGCGGCGGGCGTGAGCGAGTCGGACGCGCTCGTCGCACTCGACGAGCTGCTCGCCGCCGACCTCGTCCGCCACACCGACGTGCCGCGCCGCTTCCGCTTCCGCCACCCGCTCGTGCGCAGCGCCGTCTACGAGGGCGCGCCCGGCGGCTGGCGGCTCGCCGCGCACGAGCGCTGCGCCGAGGCGCTGGCCGCGCGGGGCGCGTCGGCCGTGGCGCGCGCGCACCACGTCGAGCACGCCGGCCGCGCCGGCGAAGCGTCGGCGGTCGCGATCCTCACGGAGGCGGCCGAGGCCGTTGTGAGCCGCACCCCTGACGGCGCGGTCCGCTGGTACGCGGCGGCGCTGCGACTCCTGCCGGACGGCGACGGGCAGCGCCTGCCGCTCCTGCTCGCGCACGCTGCCGCCCTGGCGGCCGCGGGCCGGTTCCCGGAGGCGCGCGACGTGCTCGGCACGTGCGAGGCGCTCGCGCCGCCCGAGGCCGGCGAGCTCCGCGCCCGGCTCATCCTCGGCCGCTCCGTTGTCGACGGGCTGATGGGCCGCCACGATCGCGCCCAGGTGCGGCTGGCGGCCGTCGCCGAGCGGCTCGACGAGTTCCCGGATGCCCAGGCCGTGGCGTTGCTCTTGCAGCTCGGCTACTGCGGGATCTACCGGCAGACGTACGGCGAGGCGCGCGATGCGGCGACGCGCGCGCACGCGCTCGCGGAGCAGGTCGGCGATCCGGTGCTGCGCGCGACGACCGTGGGGGTGCTCGCGCTCGCCGAGGCCCTGGACGGCCGCATCGCCGACGCCGACCGCCGCCGCGACGAGGCCGCGCGGATGCTCGACGCGATGACCGACGACGAGGTCGCGCCCGCGGTCGCCGCCGTCAGCCAGCTCGCGGCGGTCGAGTGGTACCTGGACCGGCTCCAGGACAGCGTCGCGCACATCGACCGCGCGGTGAGGGTCGCGCGCGCGACCGGGCAGGTGCAGCTGTTCCCGTCGTTCGCGCCGACGATGGGCTGGGTGCTGACGGTCGCCGGCCGGCCCACCGAGGCCGTCGAGCTGCTCGACGCCGCGGCCGAGGCCGCCCGCCTGACCGGCAGCTCGCACGCGGTCGCGTGGGTGCTCTTCGCGCGCACGATCGCAAACCTCGAGAGCGGCAACCTCGAGGCCGCGCTGGCCGACGGCGAGGAGAGCCTCGAGCTGTGCCGCGAGCTCGACCCGGCCAGCATCGTCCGCTGCTTCTCCGGCGCCACGTACGGCGTTGCGCTCGCGGAGGGGGGTGAGGCCGACCGCGGGCTGGCGGTGGCCGCCGACAGCGCCGGCGGGCCGCTGCTCCCGCGCTTCGCCGCCGTGTCGCGCCCGTTCTTCCTCGACCGGCTCGTCCCCGCGCAGCTCGCGCTCGGGCGAAGGGCGGAGGCCGAGCGCGCCGTCGCGGCGATCGAGGAGGCGGCAGAGCAGACCGGCCTGCGGTCCGCGCACGCCGCGGTGCTGCGTGCGCTGGCGGCGATCGCGCTCGACGGCGGCGACGCGGCCGCGGCGGCCGAGCAGGCGCTCGCCTCTGCCGCGCTGAGCGACGAGATCGGCGCGGCCGTCCAAGCGGGGCTCGCGCGCACGGTCGCCGGCCGCGCGCTGGCGGCGGCCGGCGAGGCGGAGCGCGCGCGCGAGGTGCTGCACCGCGCCGCGACCGAGCTCGACGCCTGCGGCGCGCGGCGCTACCGCGACGCGGCGGAGCTCGAGCTCGGCAGGCTCGGCGTGCGCCGCCACCGCCGCAGCCGCGCCGGCCGCGCGGACGGCACGGGGATCGAGACCCTGACCGAGCGCGAGCTCGAGGTCGCGCGGCTGATCGTCGACCGGCGCACGAACTCGCAGATCGCCGCCGAGCTGTTCCTCAGCCGCAAGACCGTCGAGACCCACATCCGCAACCTCTTCCACAAGCTCGACGTGTCCTCGCGCGTGGACGTCGCGCGCGCGGTGGAGCGCGCCGACCGCACACCCTGATCCGGTAGCGATTCAGGGTGACGCCCCGATGTCGGGGTGCCCCGCGGCCGGGAAGCTCGCTGCCATCGCTACTAACCGATGGAGGAAGGCAGATGGCAACTCTTCTGTACCGGCTCGGAGGCTGGTCGTTCCGGCGTCGCTGGACCGTCCTGGGCCTCTGGGGCGTGCTGCTGGCGGGCGTGATCGCCTCGGCGGTCATGTTCGGCGGCACGACGAACGACAAGTTCTCCGTCCCAGGCACCGAGTCGCAGGATGCGCAGGACCTGCTCGAGGCCAAGTACCCGGCCGCTTCGGGCACCTACGCGCGGGTCGTCTTCAAGGCCCCTGAGGGCCAGAAGGTCACGGACTCAGGCAACAAGGCCGCGATCGAGGCGACGCTCGACAAGGCCAAGCACGCGACCGACGTCTCGGGCGTCACGGACCCGTTCAAGGACAAGACCATCAGCAAGGACGGGCGCATCGCCTACGGCGACGTCATCTACCCCGTCCCCGCGCACGAGATCGGCGACACCGCCCGCGACGAGCTGGGCGACACGGCCGGCCCGGCCGAGCAGGCCGGTCTCCAGGTCGAGTACGGCGGCGGCCTCGTGGCCGAGGAGCAGGCGGCGAACTCCGAGAGCATCGGCATGCTGCTCGGCTTCGTCGTGCTCGCGATCACGCTCGGCTCGCTGCTGGCCGCGGGCATGCCGCTGCTCACCGCGCTGATCGGCGTGGGCCTCGGCGTCACCGGCGTCACCGCCCTGTCGGGCGCGATCGACGTCTCCTCCGTCGCCCCCACGCTGGCGACGATGCTCGGCCTCGCGGTCGGCATCGACTACGCGCTGTTCATCCTCACGCGCCATCGCCAGAACCTCGCCGACGGGATGACCAACGACGAAGCGGCGGCGCGGGCGACCGCGACGGCCGGCAGCGCGGTCGTGTTCGCCGGCACCACGGTGATCATCGCGCTGGTCGGGCTGCTCGTCATCAACATCCCGTTCCTCAGCGTCATGGGCCTCGCCGCCGCGGGCACCGTCGCGCTGGCCGTGCTGATCGCCGTCACGCTCCTGCCCGCGATCCTCGGGTTCTCCGGCGATCGCCTGCGCCGGACCAACCGCGTGCTCGGCATGCGGCCGCGGCGCCGGCAGCCGGGCACGGACACGATGAGCGTCCGCTGGGCGCGCTTCGTCACCCGCCGCCCGATGGTCACGACGCTCGTCACGGTCGCGCTGCTGGGCGCGATCGCGATCCCGGCGACGCACATGAAGCTCGGCCTGCCGGACGGCGGCTCGAAGCCGACGTCGACGACCGAGCGCCGTGCCTACGACCTCCTGACCGAGGGCTTCGGCCCGGGCTTCAACGGCCCGCTGACCGTCGTCGTCGACGCTCCCGGGCTCGACGAGGATGGCCAGAAGGCGGTCGCGAACGCCGTCGTGAAGGACCTCGAGGGGCTGCCCGGCGTCGCCGCGGTCTCGCCCGCCGTCCAGAACGAGGCGGGCGACCTCACGATCGCGTCGGTCACGCCGACGTCCTCGCCGGCGTCCGATCAGACCAAGGATCTCGTCAACCTGATCCGCGACAAGGCCGACAAGGTGCGGGCCGACACCGGCATCAAGGCGTACGTCGGCGGCGCCACGGCGCTGAACATCGACACCAACGACACGCTGAGCGCCGCGCTCCCGCGGTACGTGCTGGTCGTCGTCGGGCTCGCGCTGCTGCTGCTGACGGTCGTGTTCCGCTCGATCCTCGTGCCGATCAAGGCCGCGGCCGGCTTCCTGCTGAGCATCGCGGCGTCGCTGGGCCTGACCGTCTGGATCTTCCAGGACGGCCACCTCGCGGACCTGTTCGGCGTGGGCGCGACGGGCCCGGTCGTCAGCTTCCTCCCGGTGCTGCTGATCGGCATCCTGTTCGGCCTCGCGATGGACTACGAGGTGTTCCTGCTCTCGCGGATGCGGGAGAGCTTCGTCCACTCCGGGCGGTCGCGTGAGTCGATCGTCACGGGCTTCGGCCAGAGCGGGCGCGTGGTCGTGGCCGCCGCGCTGATCATGATCGGCGTGTTCGGCGGGTTCATCCTCGACAACGACCCGATCGTCAAGTCGATCGGCCTGTCGCTCGCCTTCGGCGTGCTGGCCGACGCCTTCGTCGTGCGCATGACGCTCGTGCCCGCCGTGATGGCGCTGCTCGGGAGCAACGCGTGGCGGCTGCCCAAGTGGCTCGGGCGGATGCTTCCCGACCTCGACATCGAGGGCGAGAAGCTCGCGAGGAGCCTCGCATGAAGCCGCTCGTGATCGTCCCCGTCGTCGTCGCGGTCGTGCTCACGCTGTTCGCGTGGCCGCAGGCGAAGAGCGGCCCCCGCGACGTCCCTCTGGGCGTCGCGGGCGCCCCGGCCATGGAGCGGCAGCTCTCGGCCCAGGGCGGCAAGTTCGAGCTGCACCGCTACACGGACGAGGCGGCGGCCCGCCGGGCCATCGAGGATCGCGACGTCTACGCCGCGTTCGTCGGCACGCCCGGCGGCATGAAGCTGCTGACGGCCTCGGCCGCCAGCCCGGCGATCTTCCAGATGCTCACGCACGCTGCGAGCGAGAGCGGGAAGCCGGTCGAGATCGAGGACGTCGTGCCGACGACCCACGCGGGCGGGGCACTGGCGTCGTCGGTGATGCCGATGGTCATCGCCGGCAGCCTCACCGGCATGCTCGCGCTGTTCATGGCGGCCGGCGCGTGGCGGCGGATCGGGCTCCTGCTGGGCGCCGCGACGGGCGCCGGCCTCGTCGCCGCCACGATCATCCAGAGCTGGCTCGGCGTCGTCGAGGGCGACTGGGTCACGAACGCCGGCGTGTTCGGCCTCGCCGTGCTCGCCATCGCGGCCACGGTGTGCGGCCTCGGCTCGCTGTTCGGCAAGTTCGGGGCGATCGCCGGGGCGATCACCATGGTGTTCGTCGGCAATCCGTTCTCCGCGGTCGCCGCGGGGCCGGAGATGCTCCCCTCGCCGGCCGGCGTGATCGGCCAGCTGATGCCCCCGGGCGCCGCGGGGAACCTGCTGCGCAGCACCGGGTTCTTCGACGGCGCGGGCGCCTCCGGGCACCTCGCCGTGCTCGTGGCCTGGGCGGTCGCGGGGCTCGCGTGCGTGGCCGTCGCGGCGCTGCCGCGGGTCCGCGCGCACGTCGGTGCCCGCCTCCAGCACGTTCCCGCCGCCGCCTAGGCGGCTCCACTCCACCCCTCAGGGCCGCCGGGGTCCTGAGGGGTGGGTTAAGGGTCAGGACTAGGGAGGGACCCTGATGTCAGGGGACCCCCATCGCGAGATGCTGCCGTACATGGAACTCGCTCTCGCCCGCCGCCGCCGCTGCCTGACCCGGCGCCGCTCGACTTCAGTTCGGACCGAGACGACCGACGACGTCCCGCCTCCTGACGCTCGCCGCCATGCTCGCATGCGCGCTGACGCGCCGGCCGCGGCCGGCGCCGCCGTATCGCCTCCCCAGCCGACCCCCGGCTCCGCCGGATCCCTCTCCGCGTCTGGTACCCGCCGCCCGCAGCTCGGGGCGACCCCGAGAGCGCTACCTGGATGTGTAGACGCCGGTCGACTCGGCGTGGTAGCCCTTGGCGCCGACGGCCACGGCAAGGGCGCTCCGCACGTCCTCGCCCGCGGCCACGCGGTCGAGCGCGAAGCGGAAGTCGTAGCGCGGCTGCCACCCGAGATCGCGCCGGGCGCGCTCGTTGACGTAGACGCGCTCGATGCCGGGGAACATCCGCCAGCCGCGCTCGGCGTAGATCGTCTCGTAGTCGGGGAACAGCCGGGCGACCACCGCGGGCGCATCGATGCGCAGCTGCGCCAGGTCGTCCCGGGCGAACGGCGTGGTGGCGCTCACGATGTAGCGGCCGAAGCCGATCCTCGGCGCCTCGGCGAGCGCGAGCCGGTGCGCCGACACGACGTCCTCGAGCTCGACCCGCCGGTAGAGGAGCTCGTTGACCTTCAGGTTCGCGTCGTCGTATGCGCTGCGCACCTCGTCGCGGTCGTCGGGCTCGGGGAAGAAGCGCGCGGTGCGCAGGATCACGATCGGAAGCCCGTGGTCCCGATGGACGAGCTCGCACAGGTCCTCGGCCGCGGTCTTGGTGGCGCCGTAGACGTTGCGTGGGACCGGGCTGACGTCCTCGGTGATCCAGGCCGCGGGCGCGCCGGGCGGCGGCGTGAGCGCGCGGCCGAACGCGCTGGTGGTGCTCGTGAAGACGAAGCGGCTCGCGCCCGCGGCGACCGCCTCCTCGAGCAGCGTCAGCGTGCCGGTGACGTTCGCGTCGACGAACTCCTGGCGGCCGTGCGAGCCGACGTGCGGCTTGTGCAGCGTGGCCGCGTGGACGACCGCGTCGGCGCCCGCGAGCGTCCGCCGCACGACGCCCCGGTCCGCGACCGACCCGAGCACGTGGGTGTACGGCGACGCCAGGATGTCGAGGCCGACGACGTCGTGACCCTCGGCCGGCAGCGTGCGCACGAGCGCCTCGCCGAGGTGGCCTGCGCTGCCGGTGACGACGATCCTCATGGCTGAGAGCTAAGCAGCCGCGCCTGTGCGCCAGCTTCTTGCGGCAAAGCGCACATGCGCGGAACAATCCCGGCATGCCGGATCGGGGCTGGCGGTTCGCGCTGGACGTCGTGCGCACGGCGCACCGTCATCGCACGACGGGCCACGCGGCGGAGATGGCGTTCTTCGCGGTGCTTACGCTCGTGCCGTCGACGGTCGCGGTGGGGGCCGCGCTCGGGCTCTCCAAGCACGTGATCGGCGAGTCCACGGTCTCCGAGGCCGAGAACGCCGTGACCGGCGCGGTGCGGGCGATCATGGGCCCGGACCTGGCGGACTCGGTCATCTCGCCGTTCGTGCACGCGCAGCTCTCCCAGCCGCGCGGCGGCGTCGCGCTGGGCAGCCTGCTCGTCGCGTGGTGGCTGTCGAGCCACCTCTTCGAGGCGACGGGCCACGCGCTCGACACCGCCTACGGCGTGCGCGCGCACCGCGCCACCGCCTTCCAGCGGCTGCTCTCGCTGGCGTTCGCCATCGGGTCGGTCGCGCTCGTATGCGTGACCGTGGAGATGATGGTCGTCGGGCCGCTCGGCGACCCCGACAAGGGCCCGGCCGCGTGGCTCGGCCTCGGCGACGTCTACACGCTCGCATGGTCGATCGTGCGCTGGCCGCTGCTGCTGCTCGTCATCGTCGCCTTCCTCGTCAGCCTCTATCGCTTCTGCCCGAACGCACGGCACTGCTGGCGCGACTGCCTCCCCGGCGCGTTCATCGGCGCGGCGCTGTGGCTGCTCGCGGCGGTGGCGTTCCGCACCTCGGCCGCGCTCGGGCTGCGCTCGTCGAGCGGCGTGGCGGCGAACGATGCGACCGTGAACCTCATCGGTCAGTCCGTCAACGCGGTCGTCGCGACCGTGCTCTGGGCGTATCTGGCGAGCATCGCGATCCTGCTCGGCGCCGAGTTCAACGCGGCGCTGCGGGCGCAGGGGAGCGTGGAGGCGAGGCGCTTCCGGCGGGAGCCGGCGTCCGAACTATCCTCGGTCGGGTGACGGCCGAGCCGCGGATCCTGCTCTTCGACATCGACGGCACGCTGGTCTCGACGGGCGGCGCGGGCGCGGTCGCGTGGCGCATGGCCTTCGAGGAGCTGCACGGCGTGCCGGCCGACATCGGCCAGTTCACGGACGCCGGCATGACCGACCCCGACGTGGGCGCCAAGACGTTCGAGGCCGTGCTGGGCCGCAAGCCCACGCCGCACGAGCTGACCGCGTTGATCCAGCGCCGGCTCGAGCACCTGCCCGAGGCGGTCGCGGCGAGCGAGGGCTACAAAGTTCTGCCCGGCGTGCCCGAGCGGCTGCGCCAGCTCAGCCGCGACGGCCACCTGCTCGGGCTGATCACCGGCAACGGCGACGGCGCGGCGCACGTGAAGCTCGAGCGCGCGGACCTGAACCGCTGGTTCACGTTCGGGGCGTACGCGGGCGCGGGATCGGAGCGCGCCGACATCGTGCGCGAGGCCGTCGCGCGGGGCGAGGCGATGTTCGGCGAGGACGTGCCGAACACGGAGATCTTCGTGATCGGCGACACGCCGCTCGACGTGGACGCCGCGCATGCCGCGGGGTGCACGGCGGTGGCGGTCGCGACGGGGCACTACGACATCGACGCCCTGCGCGAGGCCGGCGCCGACCACGTGCTGGCCACGCTCGAGTCCGAACTCCCGCTCGGCAGCTAGCCCGCCGGCGCGTACGTGCGCAGCACGACGCGGTGCAGGCCGGGCCAGACCTGGCGCCGGACGAGGCGGAAGCCATGCTTCTCCATGCCGAGCAGCCGCATGAACGTGGCCTCGCCCCGTTCGAGGACGACGACGTAGAACCGCCCGGCACGGCGGCCCATGTCCCAGGCGGGGTCGAGGCGCTGCCCGCTCCC
>Ga0081539_10003627_pt1 | contig 18601 bp, 19 predicted proteins | sample TabmetS4T2R2_FD_71023 | JGI IMG/M metagenome (GOLD analysis project Ga0081539, IMG submission 71023) | Tabebuia heterophylla rhizosphere microbial communities from the University of Puerto Rico - S4T2R2 | ecosystem: Host-associated > Plants > Roots > Rhizosphere ...
CAGCAGCGCCTGGTCGGCGTTGGAGTCGGCGGTGATGGAGGAGAAGCCCTTGACGAACCCGTTGGCCTTGATGAGCTCCTGGGCCTTGGTCAGCCCCTCGATGGACGCCGGGTTGGACCAGGCATCCTTCTCGCCGTCGAAGACCGCCTGGAACACCTCGGGGCCGCCGATGCGGTCGAAGAGGAACTCCAGCCACATCATGTTCGTCCAGCGCGACTGCCCGCCGAGGGAGATTGGCGCGACGCCGGCGCCGTTGAACTTCGGCACCAGGCTCATGATGTCGGCCCACGACTGGGGCGGCTCGGCGCCGACCTTGTCGAAGACCTTCTTGTTCCAGTAGAGCACGATGGGCTGGACGGTCTCCGCCGGCATCGCGTAGATCTTGCCGTCGATCGTCGCGGCCCCGAAGGACGAAGGGAACAGGCGGTCCTTGACCGCGCTGTTGTCGGCGAACCACGAGGTGAGGTCCTCGACCTGGCTGGCCTGGACGTAGCTGCGCAGCCCGCCGCCGCCCCAGCCCCAGATGATCGTGGGCGCCTGGCCGGCCCCGATGGCCGTCTTGATCTTGGTCTTGTAGGCGTCGTTCTGGAAGGTCGTCGCCTTGATCTGGGCGTTGGGGTTGTCCTTGTTGAAGCGGTCGACGGACGCCTGGCGGATCTGCTGGCCCGGTGGGCCGGTGAGGAACCAGTAGGTGGCCCCGCCGGCGGCGGCGCCGCCCCCGCCCCCGCTGCTGCCCTTGTCGCTAGGGCCAGCGGTGCCGCAGCTGGCGAGCGCCAGGCCGGCGGCGGCGCCCGCGGTCAGGCCGAGGAAATTGCGCCGAGACATCGTCCTTGAGTCCACGGTCATCTCCCGTGCTCAGAGCCGCGGCCTCCCGCGGCCAGTCGGTCGTCTGACGCGGTTGCGACCTGCCGGTGGGTCCCAGCACGCTCCTGCTCAGTTTGTGCCTGGATGTCGGCACTTTCGACCGTGACCGCGCGAATTAAGGTAGAAAGGTCGGTGAGGCGTGTCAAGATACCCTGCTGAAGAGAACTGAACCGGTTCGGCGAAACGCACCGAAAGGTTTCGATCAGTCCGATGACCTTGTCGAAGTCAACGTGGCAGGACCCGGAGCTTCCGGCGGCCGACCGGGTGGAGCTGCTCCTCGAGCAGATGACCCTCGAGGAGAAGGTCGCCCAGCTCGGCAGCCGGTGGATCGGCGGCGCCCTGCCGGATGGCGAGGCCGACGCCGGCCAGGCCCCGGCCGCGGACGGGGACGCCAGCCACACCGTGGCGCCGATGCAGGACGTGTTCGCGGCCGGAAGGGCGCTGTCGCTGGAAGCGGCGAGCCGGCACGGGCTCGGCCACCTCACCCGGGTCTTCGGCAGCGCCCCGGTGACCGCCGTCGACGGCGCGGCCGAGCTCGTCCGCCAGCAGCGGGTCGTCCTCGACGGCTCCCGCCTACGCGTCCCCGCCCTGGTCCACGAGGAGTGCCTGACCGGGTTCACGACCTTCGGCGCCACCGTCTACCCGGCGGCGATCGCCTGGGGGGCGACCTTCGACCACGACCTGGTCGAGCGGATGGCCGCCGCCATCGGGCGGGACATGGCGGCTGTCGGCGTGCATCAGGGACTGTCGCCGGTCCTCGACGTCGTCCGGGACTACCGCTGGGGGCGCGTCGAGGAGACCATGGGCGAGGATCCCTACCTCGTCTCGGTGCTCGGCGCCGCCTACGTGCGGGGCCTGCAGAGCGCTGGCGTGATCGCCACCCTGAAGCATTTCGCCGGGTACTCCGCCGCCCGGAGGGGACGGAACCACGGACCCGTGTCGATGGGCCGGCGCGAGCTCATGGAGGTCATCCTGCCGCCGTTCGAGACGGCCCTGGCCCAGGCCGGTGCCGGGTCGGTGATGAACTCCTACTCCGACAGGGACGGGGTCCCCGCGGGCGCGGACCACTGGCTGCTCACCGAGCTGCTGCGGGAGGCGTGGGGCTTCGCCGGCACCGTCGTGTCCGACTACTGGGCGGTGCCGTTCCTCGCGACCATGCACCGCATCGCCGCCGACAGCGACGACGCCGGCGCCCAGGCGCTCGGCGCCGGCATCGACGTGGAGCTGCCGGACACCGTGGGCTTCGGCACCGGCCTGGTGGAGCGGGTACGCCGGGGCGAGCTGCCGGAGGCCCTCGTGGACCGGGCCGCCCGGCGGCTCCTCGCCCAGAAGGTCCAGCTCGGGCTGCTCGATGCCGACTGGACGCCGGAGGGCTCGGTGGCCGGTGCCGCCGGGGTCGACCTCGACTCGCCCGCCAACCGCGCCCTCGCCAGGACGATGGCCGAGCGGTCGGTCGTCCTGCTCGAGGCCGGATCGGCGCTGCCGTTGCTCGGGGAGGGGCGCCCGGCGCTCCGCCGGGTGGCCGTCGTCGGGCCCTGCGCCGCCGACCCGCATGTGCTCATGGGCTGCTACGGCTTTCCCAATCACGTGCTGCCGCGCCACCCGGGTCTCGGGCTGGGGGTCGAGGTGCAGACCCCGGTCGATGCCCTCCGGGCGGAGCTGCCGGGGGTCGAGGTCGTCCACCAGCAAGGCTGCCCGGTGCAGGGAGCGGACCGGTCGGGCTTCGAGGCCGCGCTCGCCGCCGCCCGCGACAGCGACCTCTGCGTGGCCGTTGTCGGCGACCTCGCCGGCCTGTTCGGCCACGGGTCGTCCGGCGAAGGCTGCGACGCCGAGGATCTCCGGCTCCCAGGGGTTCAGGCGGAGCTCGTCGACGAGCTCCTGGAGACCGGGACGCCGGTGGTCGTGGTGGTGGTCTCCGGCCGGCCCTATGCCCTCGGCGACGTGCATGGCCGCGCCGCCGGCCTGGTGCAGGCGTTCTTCCCTGGGGAGGAGGGAGCGTCGGCGATCGCCGGCGTCCTGTCCGGCCGGATCCAGCCGAGCGGGAAGCTGCCCGTGCAGATCCCCATGCGCCCCGGCGGCCAGCCCGGCACCTACCTCCAGCCCCCGCTCGGCGGCCCGGAGAGCGCCGGGATCAGCACGCTCGACCCGATCCCGCTCTACCCGTTCGGCCATGGCGGCTCCTACACGACCTTCGAGGTGGACGACCTGCGCATCAGTGATGCCGAGGTGCCCACCGACGGCGCGTTCACCGTCTCGGTCCGGGTCCGCAACACGGGCCTGAGGGAAGGGGACGAGGTGGTCCAGCTCTACCTGCACGATGTCGTCGCGCAGGTGGCCCGCCCGGTCAAGCAGCTCGCCGGCTTCGCCCGGGTCGGGCTGGCGCCGGGCGAGGGCGTCGAGGTCCGGTTCCGGGTGGACGCCGACCGGACCGCCTACCCGGACCGGAAGCTCCAGTGGGTCGTCGAGCCGGGGGACATCGAGGTGATGGTCGGGACATCGGCGGCGGACCTGCCGTGCCGCGGTCGTGTCCGGCTCACCGGCCCCCTGCGGGTGGTCGGCCATGACCGTCGGCTCATCACGCCGGTGGAGCTCGGCTCGGTCGCCGGCGACGCCGCCACCTAGAAGGGGGGAGCACCGTGGCATCCAGGGACCGCCGAGCGACGCTGGCCAGCGTCGCGGCGTCGGCGGGCGTGTCCGTGGCGACCGTCTCCAAGGTGCTCAACGGCCGCGACGACGTTGCTCCGGCGACCCGGGCGCTCGTCCAGGAGCTGCTCCACGCGCACGACTACGTCGCCCGCCGTGTCAGGCCGGCGCTGTCACCAGCGATCGAGCTGGTCTTCCACGGCCAGCTCAACGCCTATCACACCGAGGTGCTCCAGGGCGTGGTGGAGGCCGCGACCGAAGCCGGCGTCGCCGTCGTCGTCACCATGCGTCCGCGCGAGCAGCGGAGCTCCGGGGCCAGCCGTCCGGCCGGGTGGGCCCGTGCGCTGGCCGCCGCGGGTCGCCAGGCGGCGATCGTGGTGACCAGCGAGCTGGCGGACGTGGACCTGACGGCCATGACCCGGGCTCGCATGCCGGTGGTCGTCATCGACCCGCTCAACCTGCCGAGTGCGCGGGTGACAAGCGTCGGGTCGACCAACTTCGCCGGTGGGATGCTAGCAACACGGCACCTGCTGGATCTGGGACACCGCCAGATCGCCTACCTTGGCGGTCCGGCGGCGGCCGCCTGCAATCAGGCACGGATGCAGGGCTACCGTGGCGCCATGGACGCCGGGGGAGCGGCCGTCCCCGACGACTACGTGCGCACGGGGCGGTTCAGCTACGACCATGGGCTCGCCGGAGGCGCCGCCCTCCTCGACCTGCCGGAGCCTCCGACCGCGGTGTTCGCGGGCAGCGACGAGACCGCGCTGGGCGTGATCGAGGCCGCCCGTGGCCGAGGCCTGCGGATCCCCGACGACCTGAGCGTGGTCGGCTTCGACGACACCCCGCTCGCCCGGCTGGCCGCACCGCCGCTCACCACGGTCCGCCAGCCGCTGCGCGAGATGGGTGCGGTGGCCGTCCGGACGGCGCTGCGGCTGGCGGCGGGGGAGCGGGTGGACTCCCACCACGTCGAGCTCGCCACCGAGCTCGTCGTCCGCCAGTCGACGGCCCACCGAAGGGAGGACTCGTGACCACCCAGCCGCATACGCCGCCGATGGAGGCCAGCAACGAGGCCGAGCCGGACCAGCTGGAGATCGCCCGCGCCCAGGGCGGCACCTACGCCCAGGCCTTGGAGGCCATGGACGAGGAGTCGGGGGCGGTCATCCAGCGGGCCGGGGACTACCTGGTCGCCTTCGTCCAGGAGAACGCCGAGGGCATGTACGAGCTGGCCGACGGCCGGCTGGTCTGGCGGGAGGCGGCCGAGGAGGCCAACGTCCACCTGGAGATCGCCGTCGCCGACGCCGCCGACGGCCGGTTCGTGCCCGGCCTGGACATCACCCTGACGGTGCTGGAGGGCGACCGGGAGCTGTTCACGACCACCATGCCGTTCCTGTGGCACCCGTATCTGTACCACTACGGCAGCAACGCCAGGGTTCCGGGCGAGGGCCCGTACACGGTCCGGGTCCGGATCGACCCGCCGGCCTTCATGCGCCATGACCCGATCAACGGCAAGCGCTACGAGCAGCCGGTGGAGCTGGTCTTCGCCGACCGCCGGTTCACGCCGGGCCGCAAGCCCAGCCCCGAGGCCTCCCCCCGCGGCGACGACGCCCCCTACGCCGGCTGACCGGCCCGATCCCGACCCTGGGGTCGCTGGTCGTCCGCCGGAGCGGGAGTGGGCCATCGGCTCCCAGCTGACTCCCAGGCGGCGCCAAGGCGGGCCCAAGGTCCGGCGGGCAGGCTCGTCCCGGACCAGCAACCGCCGGAAGGAACCGCCATGGACCCCACGCCGACCGCCGCCGGGCCCCGCCGGCCCGCCAGGCGACGCCATCCCGCCGCCCGCTCCCGGCTGGTCGCGGGCCTGCTCAGCGCCGTGCTGTTCCTCGGCCTCGGCGCCGGCATGGCGGCACGGCAGACCACCTCCGCGACCACCGCCAGCTCGTCGGCCGCGTCCGGCTCGGCCAGTGCCCAGGAGGACACCGGCTCGGGCGCCTCGACCTGGGCCGCCACCCCCGGGTCGTCGTCGGACCAGTCCCCGATGACCAGCAGCCAGGGGAGCTGACGCGCGATGCCGACCATGGTGGCCCCGGCCGAGCTGCGGTTCCGGGCGATGGGGAGCGACGTCCACCTGCTCGTCAACGGCCCCGCGAGCCTGCTCCAGGTGGCCCGCGACCGCATCGAGGAGCTGGAGCGGCGCTGGAGCCGGTTCCGGCCCGACAGCGAGATCAGCCGCCTCAACGCCTTCGCCGGCTCGCCGGTGGCCGTCTCGGGGGAGACGCTCGGCCTGGTCGGGCGGGCCCTGGAGGGGGCTTGGGTCACCGGTGGCCGCTATGACCCGACCGTGCTCGGCGACGTGCTCCGGGCCGGCTACGACCGGACCTTCGAGGCGCTCGACGACGCGTCCGAGCGCGGCGGGGCGGGCGGATCGGCGCTCGGCCGGGGCTGGGCCGGGGTGGTCGTTGACCCGGCCGGGTCGTCGGTCACCCTGCCGGCCGGGGTCGGCCTGGACCCGGGCGGGATCGGCAAGGGATACGCCGCCGACCTGGTCGTCGAGGAGGTCCGGGCCGCCGGCGCGGCCGGGGTCTGCGCCAACCTCGGCGGCGACCTGCGCGCCGAGGGCCGGGCGCCCGGGGCCGGGTCCTGGGTGGTCGGGATCGAGCACCCGCTGCGGCCGGGCCCGGTGGCCACGGTGACCCTGGACCGCGGGGCGGTCGCCACCTCCAGCCGGGTCCGGCGGGCCTGGGGGCCGGCCGCCGACCGTCGCCACCACCTGATCGACCCGGCCACCGGAGCCCCGGCCGACACCGGCCTGGCCGCCGTCACCGTCCTGGCCGCCCGCGGCTGGCAGGCCGAGGTGCTGGCCAAGGCGGCCTTCCTCGGCGGTCTGGACCGGGGCCGGGCCCTGCTGACCGTGGCCGGGGCCGACGGCCTGCTGGTCGACGACCGTGGTCGCCTGCATCCCACCGGCGGGTTCGACCGGTTCCTTGCCGGCGGCGGGGCTGGGGTGGACCGATGAGCTCGCAGGTGTTCTGGTTCACCGCCCGGGCCAGTGGGATCGTCGCCTGGGGGCTGGCCGCCACCTCGGTGGTCTGGGGCCTGGCGTTGTCGACCCGCCTGCTCGGCCGCCGGCCCCGCCCGGGCTGGCTGCTCGACCTGCACCGGTTCCTGGGCGGCCTCGCCCTGGTGTTCACCGGGCTCCACGTCCTGTCGGTGCTCGCCGACAGCTACGTCCACTTCAGCCTGGTCAACGTGCTCGTCCCCTTGACCGGCGACTGGCACCCGCTGGCTGTGGCCTGGGGCGTCGCCGGCCTCTACCTGCTGCTGGCGGTCGAGCTGACCTCGCTGGCCCGGCCCCGCGTCCCCAGGCGGCTGTGGCGGCGGGTCCACTACGCCGGCTTCGCCGTGTACGCCATGACCACCGTCCACGGCCTCACCGCCGGCACCGACGCCCGCGCCCCGGCCTTCCTGGCCGCCAACGCGGCCATGGCCGCCGTGGTGGCCGGCCTCACCGCCTCCCGGGTCGCCGCGCGCGGGGCGCCGGCACAGGCTCGGCCGGCCGCGGCCGGCGGCGGCTCAGCGAGGCAGCCGGCGTTTCGCGGCTAGGACCATCTGGGTGGCCGCCGAGCGGCTCACCCCGAGCCGCTCGGCGATCTCGTCCGGGCGCATCCCCTGGACGCTGTAGATCCCGGCCAGGTCCTCCTGCGACCTCGTCCAGGAGGGGCGCCTCGGCTCGGGCGGCTTCCGGGTGGTGGGCCGCCGGCGGGCGGTCCCGGGGCGGGACGGCGGGGCCGCCGCCTTCCTCAGCGGCCGCCCGTCGGTGACCGACGAGGACTTGCGCTGGTCCTGGTACCTGCCGGCGGCCAGGTCCTCCCTGGTCCGGTCGTTCACCACCAGGTACTGGTCGGCGGCCTTGTTGACGGCGACCGCGGCGATCGTCAGCGGCCGGGCGTTCTGCTCGCGGCACTCGCGCCTGGTGCAGTAGTCGTATTTCTCGGCCCGTTCGGGATGCAGCTCGCTCCCGCACGTGACGCAGTGGGCCATGCGTGTCCTTGCTTCAAGAATCTCCAATGCGGAGGGTGCAACGTCGCTCCACCGGCCGCTGTTCCAGGTCGCCGGTGATGGCGCGAAGCCGGAACGCCAGGTAGATGGCGGCGGCGATCGGCACGAGGAAGGGGAGGCCGAACAGGACGATCTCGAGCAGGCTCGTCTCGGTGGGTCCCAGCGGCCCCGACCCCACGGCCGCGGACCCTCGCACCGACATCGAGAGGGTGCCAAGGCCGGCCACCACCCAGGTCAGGCCGCCGACGGTGCCGATGAGCTTGTCGCGGGTCGTTCACCGTCGCGACACCCACACCAGCACCACCCCGACCACCCAGCCGAGGAAGGGGATCACCAACAGGGCGAGCGCGATCACCTCCAGCCACGGGGTGCCGTGCCTGGGCCGCGCGGCCTGGACGCCGAAGCGCTCGTGGGCCTCGGCGTCGATGTCGGCCGGATCGCCCAGGCGTTCGAGCACGGTGCGGACGGCGGCTTCGGTCTCGGCGTCGAGGGCGGCGCGGGCGGTGCCGATGTGCTCGCCGACCTCGTCCAGGAGCTCGCGCCGGCGGTTGGCGGGCAGGTCCGCCAGCTCGGCCTCCAGGTCCTCGAGGTAGCGGTCGACGAGGCTGTCGACCTTGGTGGTCATGGGGTGCCTCCTTTGAGCAGGCGGTCGACCGCGCTGGTGAACCGGTCCCATTCGCCGGTGAACAACTCCAGGGCCTGATACCCGGACTGGGTGAGCTCGTAGTAGCGCCGGGGCGGGCCACTCGGGGACTCGTGCCAGGCCGTGGTGACCAGGCCGTCGCGGCGCAGCCGGCTGAGCAGGGGATAGATGGTCCCTTCGCTGGTGACCAGGCTGTCGGCCTCCGCGAGGGTGCGGACCAGGTCGAAGCCGTAGCGGGGCCGGTCCCGGAGCAGGGCGAGCACGCAGTACTCGACCGTGCCCCGGCGCAGCTGGGTGATCCAAGACGGCCCAACCCATGATGCGGGGTGCCGACCTGCCACAGGACAGGTCCCGGACGAAGGGGGAGCCATGCGGGCTCGCCGCCGCGCCCTGCTGGTCGCCGTCACCGCCGCCGTCATCGTCCTGGTTGCCGCCGCCTTCCCGGCATGGGCCATGGAGCCCTTCGGGTCGGTCGTCACCGTGGCCGAGCCCCCGCCGGGCTGCACCATCGGGATCGTCAACGGCGACGCCACCCAGGGCTTCGGGGCGATCCGCGGGTTCGCCAACTTCATCGGCCCCGGCTGCGCCGTCGACGACGTCTGGTACCTGGCCAGCGCCGGGGCGGCCGGCAAGAAGGAGCTCTCGCCCTACCGGGGGCAGGTCCTGGCCAGCAGCCAGAACTTCACCGCCGTCTACGTGCTGTACGCCAACAGCTCCGGGATCTTCCTGGGCAAGCGCCTCATCGGCAACGGCGCCTACGGGGCCGCCCAGCAGCTCTCCCCGACCACCCCGGGTGCCGTCGCACCCCAGGGGGACGTGATCGCCGGCAGCAACGACACCTGGTGGGCGGTCTGGACCGAGCAGGTCGGCCCGGGCGGCGAGTTCGCCCAGACCGAGCTGTTCCAGGCCAAGACCGTCGGCGGGACGCTCGGCCGCACCCAGGTCACCAACAACCCCGACAACGACTCCCAGCCGGCGCTGGCGTTCAAGCCCGGCGGCGGGGGCGCGCTCGCCTTCATCCGCGACAACGGCTTCGGCAACGAGCCCACCCACAGCACCCTGCGCCTGGCCCAGGCCTCGGGGAGCACCGGGGTGTGGGGCGGCCAGCAGCTCACCGCCGTCGGCATCAACACCGACCCCAGCATCGACACCACCCCGGGCCCCGGCGGCCACATCTACCTGGCCTGGCTCCGCGGCGGGCAGGTGTTCGAGGCCGACAACCTCTCGGGGAGCTTCCAGCACAAGGCATTCGTGTCCGACGCGCGCTCGACCAGCATCTCCCGCGCGAGCGGCCAGACCCATGTGGCCTGGGCGCAGGTCGGCGACGGCACGGTCATGGCCGAGCGGATCGGCAACGGCGCCTGGACCAAGGCCACCGTCCAGGCCTCGCCCAGCCGCCTCGACCCGATCGTGGTCTCGTTCGGCCCCCAGGCGGTCGTGCTCATGGCCAGCTCGGCCCGGATCTACAAGCGGACCCAGCTGATCTAGGCATCGGTGCGCCCGGCAGTTGCGTTCTGGGCCGCGGATGGGTGAAGTACCCACCGGGCGCTCTGGACCGGAGGGAAGGGCGGCACGGGCTGCGTGACCTGACCCATCCGCTGACCACCTCGTTCCCGCCGTTCGGGCTGGGCGAGGAGCCCGTCCGCGAGACCGTGGCCAGGATCGATCCCGACGGCTACTACATGCAGAAATGGCACATCATCGAGCACATCGGGACCCATGTGGACGCGCCCGGCCGCTTCATCGAGGGTGGCCGCCTGGGCCCTGAGCTGAAGCCGTCGGAACTGATCGTTCAGGGCGGTGGTCGTCAACATCGCCGACCGGGCCGCCCGCGACCCGGACACGGTGGTGACCGTGGACGACCTGCGGGCCTTCGAGCGCCGCCACGGCCGCATCCCCCGCGATTCGGCCGTGCTCATGGACTCGGGCTGGGCGGCCAAGGTCGGCGACGCCGCCGCCTACCGCGGCGCCGACGCCGACGGCGTCCTGCACTTCCCCGGGTTCGGAGCCGAGGCCACCGAGTGGCTGCTGCGCCGCCGGGGCATCCGTGCCATCGGCGTGGACACCCTCAGCATCGACCCGGGCGTCTCGGAGACGTTCGACACCCACTTGATCCTGCTCGGCGCCGACCGCTACGGCGTGGAGAACCTGAACAACCTGGACCAGATCCCCAAGCGTGGCGCGACCATCATGGTCGGACTCATCCCCTACGAGGAGGGTTCGGGCGGCCAGGCCCGCGTCTTCGCCTCCGGGTAGGTGCCGCTGTCGGCCCCCGGGAGTAGGCTGCTGAACGCCCACGACTCGTCACCGCAAAGGAGTGTCTGATGGCCTCTCGGCTCAACCCCTACATCAGCTTCGACAGCACCGCTCGGCAGGCGATGGAGTTCTACCGGGACGTGTTCGGCGGGGACCTGCGGATCAACACCTTCGGCGAGTACGGGCAGGCCGACTCGCCCGATGCCGACAAGGTCATGCACGCCCAGCTCGAGGCCGACAACGGCTTCACCCTGATGGCCTCCGACACCCCGGCCGGGATGCAGCGCAACCCCGGCGACACCATCACCATCAGCCTCAGCGGCGACGACGGCGACGCCCTGCGCGGCTACTGGGACAAGCTGTCCGAGGGCGGCACCGTGACCATGCCCCTGGAGAAGCAGATGTGGGGCGACGAGTTCGGCATGTGCGTCGACAAGTTCGGCATCCCCTGGATGGTCAACATCGCCCAGCAGCAGTCCTGATCCGCCCGGGGCGGAGCTGAGGAGGAGCCACGTGCGGATCGGCGTCGGCCTGCCGAACACGATGCTGGACGTCCCCGGGCGGCTGCTGGTCGACTGGGCCAGGCGGGCCGAGGCGCGCGGCTTCTCCTCCCTGGCCACCATCGACCGGGTCGCCTACCCGAGCTACGACTCGCTCACGGCCCTGACCGCGGCCGCGGCCGTGACCGAGCGGATCGGCCTGCTCACCAACGTGCTCCTGGAGCCGCTCTACAACCCGGTGCTGCTGGCCAAGGTGACGGCCTGCCTCGACCAGCTCTCGGAGGGCCGCCTCACCCTCGGCCTCGGGGTCGGCGGCCGTCCCGACGACTACCAGCTGGTCGAGCGGGGGTTCTCCGACCGGGGCCGCCGCTTCGACGCCGACCTGGAGCTGCTCCACCAGGCGTGGGCCGGCCAGCCGGTGGCCGGGAGCTCGTTCCCGGTCGGTCCCCCGACCACCGGGGGCCGGGTGCCGCTGCTGATCGGCGGGCAGTCGGCGCTGGCCGCGCCAAGGGCGGCCCGCTGGGAGGCCGGCTTCACCATCGGCGGCGCCCCGCCGGAGATGGCCGCCGGCGCCATCAAGGAGTTCAAGGCCGCCTTCGAGCAGGCCGGGGGCACCGGCACCCCGCGGATCGTCGCCCTGTCCTACTACTCCCTCGGCGAGGAGCACACCGAGGAGTCGCAGCGGAACCTCTGCAGCTACTACGGGTTCCTGGGCGACTGGGCCGAGGGCATCGCCTCGGGCGCCCCCCGCACCCCCGAGGCCATCCGCCACACGGCCACGGCGTTCGAGGAGCTGGGCGTGGACGAGCTCGTCTTCGACCCCACCGTGCCCGACCTGGACCAGATCGACCGGCTCGCCGAGGTCGTCCCGCCAGGCTGACGGTTGGGATGGGGCTCCGGCGGTTAGAGGCTGGGGGAGACCAGGTCGAGCGGGAGCGCCCATGCCCAATGCACACGGAGCCGGCCTGGTCGTCGGCTACCACGCCTCGCACGAGCAACTGGCGCCGAGCGAGCTGCTGGGCTGGGTGGTCGCGGCCGAGGCGGCCGGGTTCCAGGCGGCGATGTGCTCGGACCACTTCGCACCCTGGAGCCCCCGCCAGGGCCACAGCGGGTTCGCCTGGTCGTGGCTGGGAGCGGCCCTGCAGGCCACCGGACTGAGCCTGGGGGTGGTGAACGCCCCCGGGCAGCGGTACCACCCGGCGATCGTGGCCCAGGCCGCCGCCACCCTGAGCGAGATGTTCCCCGGCCGCTTCTGGCTGGCCCTGGGCAGCGGCGAGGCCTCCAACGAGCACATCACCGGCGACCGCTGGCCGCCCAAGGCCGCGCGCCGGGCCCGGCTCGGCGAGGCCGTCGAGGTCATCCGGGCCCTGCTGGCCGGCGAGACGGTCACCCACCACGGGCTGGTCACGGTCGACCGGGCCAGACTGTGGACCCTGCCGGAGCGGCCGCCGATGCTGGTCGGGGCGGCCATCAGCCCCGACACGGCCGCCTGGGTGGGCGGCTGGGCCGACGGCCTGGTCACCCTCAACCAGCCACGGGACCGGCTGCGGGCCGTGCTCGACGCCTTCCGCGACGGCGGCGGCGAGGGCAAACCGCTGTTCCTCCAGGTCCACCTGTCCTGGGCGCCGGACGAGGAGACGGCCCTGGCCGTCGCCCACGACCAGTGGGCCAGCAACGTCTTCGATCCCGTCCTGGCCATGGAGCTGGTCCTGCCCGAGCAGTTCGCGGCCGCGGCCCGGTACGTGACGCCCGAGGACGTGCGCTCGGCCGTGCTCGTCTCGGCCGACCTGGGACGCCACACCGCCTGGCTGGCCACCTATGCCGAGCTCGGGTTCGACCGCATCTACCTCCATGAGGTCGGCCGGGCCGAGCACCAGGGGCCGTTCATCGACGCCTTCGGGGCCAAGGTCATCCCGGCCCTCGCCGGGTCCGGCGGGGGCGGCGGGTGATGGGCTCCAAGGCGGCCTATGACCTGTGGTGGAAGAACGCCGTCTTCTACTGCATCGACGTGGAGCTGTTCGCCGACGGCAACGGCGACGGGGTCGGCGACTTCCCCGGCCTCACCGGCAAGGTCGACTACCTGGCCGGCCTCGGGGTGACCTGCATCTGGCTGATGCCGTTCTACCCGACCCCGAACAAGGACAACGGCTACGACATCAGCGACTTCTACGGCGTCGACCCCCGCCTGGGGACCCTTGGCGACGTCGTCGAGTTCCTCCGGGCAGCCCGCGAGCGGGGCATCAGGGTGATCGCCGACCTGGTCGTCAACCACACCTCGGACCAGCACCCATGGTTCCGGTCGGCCCGAGCCGACCCCGCCTCACCGTTCCGCGACTTCTACGTCTGGGCCGACGAGCAGCCCGAGGGACCCAAGGACGTCGTCTTCCCCGACGCCGAGGACTCCAACTGGGACTACGACAAGGTTGCAGGCAAGTGGTTCCTGCACCGCTTCTACTCCCACATGCCCGACCTCAACATCGCCAACCCGCGGGTCCGGGACGAGATCTCCAAGGTCGTCGGCTACTGGCTGGAGCTGGGCCTGTCCGGCTTCCGGGTCGACGCCGCCCCGTTCGTGATCGAGCAGACCGGCACCGAGGCCGAGCGCCTCCAGGACCCCCATGCCTTCCTGCGTGACCTGCGGGCCTTCCTCAACCGGCGCCGCGGCGACGCCATCCTGCTCGCCGAAGCCAATCTGCCCCCCGCCGATCAGCGCGAGTTCTTCGGCGACGAGGGCGGCGACGAGATGCACATGCTGTTCGACTTCCTGCTCAACCAGCGGATGTTCCTGGCCCTGGTCCGCCAGGACCCGGCGCCGATCGTGACCGGCCTACGCGAGCTGCCGCCGGTCCCCGAGACCAACCAGTGGGCCAACTTCGTCAAGAACCACGACGAGCTGACCCTGGACAAGCTCAGCGACGACGAGCGCGAGGAGGTGTTCGCGGCCCTCGCCCCCGACCCGGACATGCGCAGCTTCGGCCGGGGCATCCGCCGCCGCGTCCCGCCCATGCTCGACGGCGACCGGGACCGCATCGAGCTGCTCTACAGCCTGGCGTTCACCCTGCCCGGCAGCCCGGTGCTGCTGTACGGGGAGGAGATCGGCCTCGGCGACAACCAGGCCGTCGAGGGCCGCGGCGCCGTCCGGGTGGCCATGCAGTGGACCGCGGGACCCCACGGCGGCTTCACCGCGGGCGAACCCGCCGTGCCGGTGGTCGCCGGCGGCCCGTTCGCGCCCGAGCACGTCAACGTGGCCGCCCAGCGCCGCGACCCCCGGTCACTGCTCAACTGGACCGAGCGGGCCATCCGCACCCGCAAGGAGGTCCCCGAGCTCGGCTGGGGCGCCTGGAAGGTCCTGGACAGCGACCACCCCGGCGTCCTCGCCCACCGCTGCGACTGGCAGGGCCGGGGCGTGGTCGTCCTCCACAACTTCCACCCCGACCCGGCCGAGGTGGCCGTCGACCTCGGCGACGACGTGGAACCCGGCCGGGTGCTGCTCGACCTGTTCGCCGACCGCCACTACGACCGGGCCACCACCGGCCAGCCCCTCGCCCTGGAGCGGTTCGGCTACCGCTGGCTGCGCCTGCCCGGCTGACCAGCTGGGCTGGTCCCCCGAGGGCTACCCTGGGACCCTCCAGGGAGTGAAGGGAGCGGTCGCATGTCCGAGGTCGTGCCGGGCTACCGTCCTGTGGGGATGGGGACGGATCCGCCGTTGGACTTCCCCGCCTACCGGTCCTCGGGGTTGCGGCATCCGCGGCGGCCGCTGGTCGTGCTGGCGCAGCGGTTGACCGAGGTCACCGGGCCGCTGCTGGGCGAGGGGCGGGTCGGTGAGGGTGACCACGACCTCACCGCCCAGCACGCCGGGGAACCGCTGGGGGAGCGGATCGTGGTCGCGGGGCGGGTGCTGGAGGAGGGGGGGCGGCCGGTCCTGGGGACCCTGGTCGAGGTGTGGCAGGCGAACGCGGCCGGGCGCTACCGCCATGACGTGGACCGCCATGGGGCGCCGTTGGATCCGAACTTCAGCGGGGCTGGGCGGTGTGTGACCGACCGCGAGGGGCGTTTTGGGTTTGTGACCATCAAGCCGGGGGCCTATCCGTGGGGGAATCATCCCAATGCTTGGCGGCCGGCCCACATCCATTTCTCGGTGTTTGGGCGGTCCTTTGTGCAGCGGCTGGTCACCCAGATGTATTTTCCCGGTGATCCGCTGTTCGCCTACGACCCGATCCTCTCCTCGGTGCCGGAGCAGGCCAGGGGGCGGCTGGTGTCGCGGCTGGACATGGGGCTGACGAGACCGGAGTGGGCCCTCGGGTACCGGTGGGACATCGTCCTGCGGGGCCGCGAGGCGACACCACGCGACGAGGAGGAGCGGTGACCCTCCAGCTGACCCCCGCCGAGGGGCGGTGGGCGGTCCCTGACGGCGACGGGCTGCGGTTCGACGTCCACCTGCAGGGCGACCAGGAGACCCCGTTCCTTGCCAGCTGAGCGCGGGGGGCTGGTCGGGCCGCTGTCGGGCGGCTCCCGAGCCGCCACCGAGCTGTCGGACCGGGCATTGCTCCAGGCGATGCTGGACGCCGAACGCGCCTTGGCCATCGCCTCGGCCCGGGCCGGGATCGTGCCCGATGAGGCCGCGGCCGCCATCGCCGCCGCCTGCCGGGCCGGCCGGTTCGACCCCGACGACCTGGGCCGTCGAGCCGAGGCGGCCGGCAACCCGGTCGTGCCGCTGGTCCGCGACCTCACCGAAGCGGTCAAGGGCGACGCCGGACCGGACGCGGCCCGCTGGGTCCATCACGGCGCCACCAGCCAGGACATCCTGGACACGGCCGCCTCGCTGGTCGCCTTCCGCGCCCTGGGCCCGATCCTGGACGACCTCGAAGGGGCGGCGCGGGCCGCGGCCGACGTGGCCGAACGGCACCGGGCCACGGTGATGCCGGGCCGGACCCTTGGCCAGCACGCCCTGCCGACCACCTTCGGACGCAAGGCGGCCGGCTGGCTCGTCGCCCTGGAGGAGGCGGCCGCCGGGCTGGAGCGGGTCCGCCGCGAGCGGCTGGCCGCCCAGCTCGGGGGGGCCGCCGGGACCCTGGCCGCCTTCAGCCCGGACGGGGTCGAGGTCGCCCGGCACTACGCGCGGGAGCTCGGTTTGGCCGAGCCGGCGCTGCCCTGGCACACCGACCGGACCCGGGTGGCCGACCTCGCAGGGGCGCTGGCGGCGGCGGGCGGGGTGCTGGGCAAGATCGCCCTCGATGTGACCCTGCTCGCCCAGACCGAGGTGGGCGAGGTCAGCGAGCCGGCCGAGGGTGGGCGGGGCGGGTCCTCGACCCTGCCCCACAAGCGCAACCCTGTCGGGGCGGTGCTGGTCCGCGCCGCCACCACCCGGCTGCCGGGGCTGGCGGCCACCCTGTTCGCCAGCATGGCCCAGGAGCAGGAACGGGCCACCGGCGCCTGGCACGCCGAGTGGGAGCCGCAGGCCGAGCTGCTGCGGCTGGTCGGTGGGGCGGCCGCCCGGACCCGGGACCTCCTTGAGGGGCTGGAGGTCCATCCAGATCGGATGCGGGCCAACCTGGACGTCACCGGCGGGCTGCTGATGACCGAACGAGTCGCCGGCGCCCTGGGTGACGCCCTGGGCCGGGCGCCGGCCAGGGACCTGGTCCAGCGGCTGGCCGGCGAGGCCGCCGACAGCGGCCGGCCCCTGCGGGAGGTGCTCCTGGCTGACCCGACAGCGCGTGCCCACCTGGACGCGGCCGAGGTCGACCGGCTGCTGGACCCCGAAGGCTACCTCGGCTCGGCCGGGCAGCTGGTCGACCGGGCCCTGGCGGCCCACCGGGCCCGGCTGGCCGGAGCTGCCCCGACCGGCCAGGAGCGCAACTGGCCGGCCGGCCTGGAGGCGGCCGCGACGACCGGCTCGCAAGCCGCCCGGCTCGGGTTCGCGCTCGACGGGCCCGAGGAAGGGCCGGTGCTGGTGCTGGCCAACTCCATGGGGACGACCATGGCCATGTGGGACCAGCAGCTCGAACCCCTCACCGACCAGCTGCGGGTGCTGCGGTACGACCACCGCGGACACGGGAGCTCCGAGGTGCCGCCGGGCCCCTACCGGATCGAGGAGCTCGGCGCCGACCTGCTCAACCTGCTCGACGAGCTCGGGCTCGACCGGGTGTCGTTGTGCGGGCTGTCGCTCGGCGGGATGGTCGGCATGTGGGTGGCCGCCAACGCCCCCGACCGCATCGACCGCCTGGCCCTGTGCTGCACCGCGGCCACCGTCAACGGGGAGGTGTACCTGGAGCGGGCGGTCAAGGTCCGGGCTGGGGGGACCGCTTCGGTGGCCGAGGAGGTCCTGAGCCGGTGGTTCACCCCCTCCTTCCGCGACGGCGCCCAGGTGGAGCGGGCCATGGGCATGCTCCGGGCCACCCCCGACGAGGGCTACGCGGGCTGCTGCGAGGCCCTGGCGGCGATGGACCTGCGCGGAGGGCTCCCCAAGATCCACGCCCCGACGCTGGTGATCGCCGGGGGGGACGACCCCGCGACCCCGCCGGCCAAGGCCGAGGAGATCGCGGCGGCGATCCCCGACGCCCGCCTGGAGGTCGTCCCCGGCGCCGCCCACCTGGCCAACATCGAGCAGCCCGAGCAGGTGACCCGGCTACTCCTCGACCACCTCGCCCACGGTTGACGGCGATTTCCGGGGGGACATACGTTCTGGCCGGAACCTGACCGCGGGTCCGACAAGGAGCCCAGCATGCGTCGATCCCTCGTCTCCCTCCTGGTCCTGGCGCTGCTCGCCGCCGCCGGCTGCGGATCCTCCGGCAACGACAACGGCGGTCAGGCGTCGGGTGGCGGCACCAGGCAGGTCAAGGTCGGCGTCATCCCCATCCTCGACGTCGCCCCCATCTACCTGGGCAAGGAGAAGGGGTTGTTCTCCAAGCGGGGCATCGAGCTGACCCTGGAGACCGGGCAGGGCGGGGCGGCGATCGTGCCCGGGGTGGTCAGCGGCCAGTTCCAGTTCGGGTTCAGCAACATCACCTCGCTGCTGATCGCCCAGTCGCGCGGGCTGCCCCTCAAGGTCGTGTCCAACGGGGTCGCCTCCACCGGCAAGGACAAGGCCGACTACAGCGGCATCGTCGCCAGGGACGACGCCATCAAGACGGCCGCCGACCTTGAGGGCAAGCAGGTCTCGGTCAACACCCTGAAGAACATCGGCGACTCCACCATCCGCGCCTCGGTCCGCAAGGCCGGCGGCGACCCCTCCTCGCTCAAGTTCGTCGAGCTGGCCTTCCCCGACATGCCGGCCGCCCTGGAGGCCGGCCGGGTGGACGCGGTCTGGGTGGTCGAGCCGTTCCTGTCGGCCACCCTCGGGGCCGGCGGCCACCTCGTCGCCTCCAACTACGTCGACACCGCCCCCGACCTCACCGTGGCCCTCTACTTCACCTCCGAGCAGCTCACCAAGGACGACCCCGACCTGGTCAGCAAGTTCACCGAGGCGATGACCGAGTCGCTGGCCTATGCCGACGCCCATCCCGACGAGGCCCGCCAGGTGCTCACCAGCTACACCCAGATCGACGAGGCGGTCATCCAGAAGCTGATCCTTCCCAAGTGGCCGGCCGAGATCAACCGGGCGTCGGTGGACACCCTGGCCACCCTCGCCGTCCAGGACGGCCTG
>Ga0081539_10003628_pt1 | contig 18591 bp, 17 predicted proteins | sample TabmetS4T2R2_FD_71023 | JGI IMG/M metagenome (GOLD analysis project Ga0081539, IMG submission 71023) | Tabebuia heterophylla rhizosphere microbial communities from the University of Puerto Rico - S4T2R2 | ecosystem: Host-associated > Plants > Roots > Rhizosphere ...
TTACGTCCGCCTTTACGTCCGCCTTTACGTCCGCCTTTACGTCCGCCTTTACGTCCGCCTTTACGTCCGCCTTTACGTCCGCCTTTGCGTCCGCCTTTGCGTCCGCCTTTGCGTCCGCAGTCAATCAGTTCACAGGTCGCGGATATTGTGTTACTGTCTCCCGAACTTCCAGGCGAGGCCGCCTCGTGCGTTCCGCGTTCCAGCTGGTCGCATTCGCTGCATTCATCTCTGCCTGCGCATCCGGGAAGTCGGATCCCGTGAGCGCCGCGCGCACGTCGACGCGTCCCCGCGCGCGCGACACGATCCAGGTACGCGACGCGGAGCTCGAGCGCCGCGTGGCCCGGCTCGAGCTGCGCGTTCTCGAGAAAGAGACGCAGGTCGAGCAGCTGCAGTCGCGTCTCGACGACACCCGCGACGAGGTCGTGCGCACGATGGCGAAGCTGGAGACGCTCGCGAGTCGGGCGGAGGCGGCGTCCGCGATGGCCGAAGCGGACGTCGCGCTGCAATCGCTCCGCACGAACGCCGGCGGTCAGCCGCTGCCGGAGATCGCGCAGGCCGCCAGGCTGGTGCACCAGAGCAATGCGGAATTCAACAAGCAGAACTTCGGCGGGGCGCTGTACCTCGCGAATCAGGCGAAGGGCGTCGCGACCACCGGCCGCGAGCGGGCCGCGGCGAATCGCGGCTCGGCGCGATCGGGTGAGACCCAGTTCGCGGTGCCCATCCGCGTGAAGGTGCTGAACCGCGGCAACGTGCGCGAAGGACCGGGGACGAGTTTCGCGGTCGCGTTCCCGGCCGAATCGGGCGTCACACTGACGGCGTACTCGTACATCGAGGACTGGGTCCGCGTCAGCGACGACGCCGGACGGAGCGGCTGGATCTTCCGCACGCTCGTCGGCCGACCCTAGCTACTTCTTTTTCGTCGTCCGGCTGGGTCGCTTGGCCGTCGGCAGCACCTGCTCCTGCGGCGCCTTCCTCGCCGCGCGGCGTGCGGCCGGCTTGCCCGTGTGCGCCACGCGATTGCGTCCGTCGCCCTTGGCCTGATACAGCGCGGCATCCGCGGCGGCCACGACCGCCTCGGGACGATCGCCGTCGCGCGGAAATTCGGCGACGCCGATGCTCATGGTCATGGCGCGATTGGGGAACGGCGTCGCTTCCACACGAGTGCGAATACGCTCCGCGACTTCCACGGCGCCCGTGATGTCCGTCTCGGGCAGCAGCACCGCGAACTCCTCGCCGCCATATCGGGCGACGCAGTCGATCGTGCGCATGGACTCGCGCAGCACCGCACCGATGCGCTTGAGGACGTCGTCGCCGGCGGGATGGCCGTACGCATCGTTGTACGCCTTGAAGTGATCGACGTCCGCCATGATCACCGAGAACGAGTGCTTGTGCCGCGAGGAACGCATCGCTTCTTCCTGCAGCCGCTGCATCAGCGCCCGATGGTTGGTGAGACCGGTGAGGCCATCGGTCACCGACAGACGCTCGAGCTCCTGCCGTCCTTCACGGAGGCGCTTCACCATGTAGTTGAACACCGACGTCAGGGCACCGACCTCACCCCCGCCCGTGTTCGGCAGGTCGACATGCAGATCGCCGGTCGCCACCTCGGTCGCACCCTCGGCGAGCCGCTCGAGCGGCCGCACGATGATGGACCCCAGCCAGTAGGCCGTGGCGCCGACGATGACGAGCAGCGCGAAGACGACCAGCAGCGCGACGTTCCGGAACTGCAGTACCTCGGCGAACGCACTCTCCGCCGACACGTCGGACACGACGACCCATGGAAAGAGCGGCACGCGCTTGAGCGTCCCGACGCGGTCGCCCGTGTCCGGATGGCGGAATGCAACCGCCTCTTCCTCATTGGCGGCGAGTCGGCGGAACTCGGTCGAGTCCAGCCGGCGCCTGAGGAGGTCCGGCGACACCTCGCGCGAGCTCGCGATGAACGCGCCGTCGGCGCTCGCCAGATAGATCGTGCCGTCGCTGTCGGGGGCGAACGAGTGCAGCAGCGTCTCCATCGGCTGGAGATTGAGCTCCGCGGCGAATGCCCCGAGCCATCGATCGCCACGCTGCACGGGCACCGCGACGATCAGCTTGCCCTTCCTGGCCGTGGTGTCCCAGTACGCCTGGCCGAGCAGTTGATTCTGCTGGCGGAGGGTTTTCTGCCAGTCACGCGGCAGCTGTACGCGGCGCGTGCGCGACGTGCTGCTCGCCAGCACGCGTCCATTGGGATCGAGGACGATGAGCTGATCGAAATCCGGGAACCGGTCGTGCAGCGACCGCAGATACTCGCCGAGGCGGCCGCCGATGATCGAGCTCGACGCGAACCGGTCCAGGTTGTTCGCGACTTCGTCGGAGCTCGCAAACACGCGCAGATCGTACAGCCGCTCCTTGAGCCACACACCCATGACGCGCGCCGTCTGCGAGCTCCGCGACACCAGGTCCTGCGTCACCTTCTCCTCGCGCGCGCGGCGGTTCTGCGAGTACGCGACACCGAGGGAGATTGCCGCCGGAATCACGGTGCCGAGCACGGCGAGCGCGAGAATCCGGCTGCGAATGCTCACGAGCTTCGGAACGCGCAGATACGACGTGACGTTCTCGACGGCGCTGCGCGCTACGCTCTTCCGACGCGTCGACAATTCGTACCTGGGATGTGCGGGATGGGATTTCCGGGGGCGAGTCACAATCGAGCGGCGGAGGCCGGCTGAGGGCGGAGGCGGGACGAAAAGACTGCAGGACGGACCGGCTCCTAGCAAGAACGCGCAAAGCGACCAGAGGCAACTATTTAGACATCGGCTTCAGCGGCGCCGACGGGTCAACCCCGCCAAAGCTGTCGGACCCCTAGCGAACACATGATCCAACGCACAAAATCTCCGCGCCTCCGACGCTGGGGGTTCCCACCTCTCCCAGCACCGCGAGGTATATCATGCGCATTTCGTTGTTGTCTGTCGCGGGTGCGGCCTTTCTCCTGGCAGGCTGCACGTCGCAGGTCGACCGTCCGACCGCCGTTGCATCGTCCGCACCTGTGGCCCACTCCTCCGGCGTACCGGATCTCGTCGGACTCCCCGATCTGATCGTCGACTCGAAGGCGACGCAGAACAACTGGATCCATCGCGTCGAAGACCTGCCGTCGAATTTCTGCAGCGTTCAGGAAGGCGGCGTTACCCCCGGCACCCGTGAGATTCTGCGCTTCACCGTCACCACGCCGAATATCGGTAACGCCGACGTGTTCATCGGCAGCCCGCTCGATCACATGGATCCGAATCGCGACGGCAATTTCAGCGATTCCGATGGTCTCTACGAGTTCGCAACCTGCCACGCGCACTTCCATTTCCAGCACTATGCGACGTATCGGCTGATCGGCGCGGACGGGACGGTATGGAAGGCCGCGAAGCGCGGCTTCTGCATGCTCGACACGGATCCGTACAATACCGGAACTGGTGACGGCACGTGGACGTACCGCAGCTGCGGTAATCTCACGCGCGACGGCTTCCAGGGTATCAGCACCGGTTGGGCGGACACGTACGTGTGGAAGCTCGGGGGGCAGTACTTCGTCCTCGACGGAGGAGACGGCCAGCCCGTCGTGCCGCCCGGGACGTACACCATCGAGGTCCACGTCAATCCGCCATTCCCACCGGACGCCAATGGCAACTGTGCCCGCGCCAAGGATCCGGCCGGCATGTGTCACCAGATCGCCGAAAGCAATTACGCGAACAACGTCGGCAGGGCAACCGTCATCATCACCGACCATCCGGGACGCGCCGGCTATGGTCCGCTCAAGAACAACAACATCAAGATCACGGCAGCAGACGACATCGACCACAAGGGACAATAGAGGTTGAGGGCGGAGGTGAGGGCGGAGGTGAGGGCGGAGGGCTGAGGGCTGAGGATGTGATCCCTGCGATGGTCGCGGAGTTCGCTGTCGTTTGGCCGGTCGCCGTCCTCAGCACTCAGCACTCAGCCCTCAGCCCTCAGCCCTCAGCCCTCAGCACTCCTTTTGCACTTCACATCCGCATCGATTTTTCCAGGAGCAGCAATCCATGCGGATTCAGCACATCTTCACAGCCGCCGCGCTCGCCGCGTTCGCCGCAGCCCCGGCCGGCGCGCAGAGCGTGAAGAAGGTCGGGTCAGAAGTGCATCACGCGCTCAAGAAGACCGGCAGGGAGATCAAGGAAGTGGGTGGCGAGGTCGGCAGCGCGACGCATAAGACGCTCTCGAAAGCCGGCAAGGACACCAAGGACGAGCTGAAGCGTTCCACCGGCGGCGGTGTGAAGATCGGCGGCGACGTCGGCAAGGTCGCCAAGAACGTCAGCAAGGAAAGCAAGCGCGTCGGACGCAAATCCAAGAAGGCGCTCAAGTCCGGCTCCTCCGCGGCGCACAAGGACCTCACCAAGGCCGGGAAGGAAGCGAAGGAGACAGTAAAGCCCTAGATCTCCCGCCGCTTCGCCGCCCGCGCGATGTAATCCCCCGCGCGAAAGGCCAGCGCCTGAATCGTCATCGTCGGCTGCCCGCGGCCGCTCGTCACGAAGCTGGAGCCGTCGACGATGAACAGGTTCTTCACGTCGTGCGTGCGATGGTACCTGTCGACCACGGACGTCTTCGGATCGTTGCCCATCCGGCACGTGCCGAGGAGATGCACGCCGAACTGCTGGCTGTCGACAGGCAGCTGCCACGCCTTGAGCGCGCCGGCCGCCTCGAGGAGCGCCTGCGACTTACCCGCGAAATACCGGTAGAGCTCGAGATCCTGCGGGTGGTCGGAGTAGGTGACGCGCAGCGCCGGCAGGCCCCACGCATCCTTCACCGTGTCGTCGACCGAGATGCTGTTGGCCTCGACCGGCAGCGACGTGGTGTGCCCATACGCGATCAGCGTTCGGTTGTACTGCTGCGCGAGCTGCTTCTTGTACTCGCTTCCCCACGTGGGTGAGCCGGGGGGCAGGCCGTTGAACGCGAAGCCGATCGGCGTCTGGTCGAAGCGGAAGTCGAAGCCGCCTCCGCCCACGAGCCCGAGCTTCGGATCGAGCTCGTAGGTGTCCCATACGATGCGCGACGCGACGAGCCCCTTGAAGCCGTTCACCTCGTGCTCGAACTGTCCCATCGCCCAGCCGCCACCGTTGAACATCAGGTACTTGCCGACAAGGCCGCTCGAGTTCGCGAGCCCATCCGGGAACTGATTCGACTTCGAGTTGAGCAGGAGGCGCGGCGTCTCCGCGCCGTTGGCACACAGCACGACGGCCTTCGCGCGCTGCAGCACCTCCTTCTTGTCCTTGTCGAAGTACACGACACCCGTCGCCCTGCCCTGCGGCGACATCTCGATCTTTCGCACGTAGGCGTGCGGCCGGATCTCGCAGCGCCGCGTCTCCACGGCCTTGGGAATCACCGTTACCAGCGAGCTGGATTTCGCGCGCACCTCGCAGCCGAAGCCGAGGCAGAATCCGCACTGCACGCACTGCGAGCGACCGTTGTAGAAGCGCGAGGCGATTGCCATCGGCGCCGGGAACGCAGTCCACCCCATCTTCTTCGCGGCGCGTTCGATCAGCACGCCCTGCGGTTTCGGCGCATGCGGCGGCATCGGGTACGGCCGTGAGCGGGGCGGATCGAAGGGGCCGGGGCCGCCGGCGACGCCCACCTCCCAGTCGACCTTCGTGTAGTAGGGCTCGAGCTCGTCGTACGTGATCGGCCAGTCGGTGAACCCCGTTCCCGCGAGCGTCCCCCTTACCGAGGCTTCGTTGAAGTCGATCGGCTTGAAACGCCAATAATTGCCGGAGAAATGCACGCTGGTCCCGCCGACCTGCCGCCCGTACATGAGCGCCGGCTGGCGATTCGCTTTGTCTCCCGGCGTCTTCCGGAACGTCGTGGGCTGCGTGCCCCAGTCCATCGTGAAGAAGTTCTGCTGGAAGACCTTGATCTCGTCGTGCGGGAACTCGCGCTCGTCGCGCCATGGCCCCTGCTCCAGGACCACCACGCGAAATCCCGCGGTCGCGAGCTCCTTGGCGACGACGCCCCCCGCGGCGCCGGACCCCACGATGACGAAGTCGACTTCATCGTCCGGCCGGTACTGCACCGTCGTCCGCTGGAGCGGGTCCAGCGGAAGGTGCCTGTGCTCACGCATGGGCGTCGTACCAGCCGAACGGCGGCGCCCAGGAGAAGCGATCGTCGAAGCCGATCAGCTTCCATCCGGTTTTGTCGGCGTTGCCGCCGTACTCGGGGTTGGCGAACATGCCCACGATCGTCGCCCCCCGCAGCGCGAAGAAGAACTGATGCTTGTCCTTCTCGAGCGACGCGATCACCGCGCGCTGCTGCTCGGCCGTGAGGGACGCGAACGACGTCGCGCCGGGCACCGCCGCCGATGCCCGCTTCCGCAGTTCGGCGATTCCGCTGCTGAACACGGGCCGCTGCTCCTTGGCCCACGTCGCCAGCGACTGGTCGATGAAGTAGACGACGCGCGCCTCGTGCGCTCCGGGCGTGCCGTCGCTCGGAATCAGCTGCGACGTCGCCGCGTCGAGATCCGCCGCCTGGTCTGCTGTGAGAAACTTGAACGGATCGTCATCGCTCGACAACGACGCATGTCGACCCGATGCCAGCAGGCTCGCCGCGTCCGCGGTGAGCCACACCGCGGCCACCGCGCCGCCGGCGGCCGCAATGAATCCTCGGCGGGAAATGTCGGACATGCATCACGATGCGATCCGGAGCGTCGGCGCGCCAGAGTTGCGGTTACCCCACTCTCATGACGTGAATCGCCTGCGCGCGGGCCGCCCGCCGCGCCGGCACCCAGCACGCCAGGAGGGCGACGACGCCGAGCAGCACCACGACCGCCCCGAACGCGAGCGGGTCGGTCGCGCTCACTCCATATAGCATCTTGTCGATGAACCGCGTCGCCACGAACGACACGACGACGCCCGCGGCGACGCCGCCGATCGCGAGCGTCAGCCCCTGCCGCAGCACGAGCTGAGTGATGTCCTGGGAGCGCGCACCAAGCGCCACGCGAATGCTGAGCTCCCGCCCACGCTGCGCCACCAGATACGAGATCACGCTGTAGACACCGAGCGCCGCGAGCACCAGCGCGGCCAGCCCGAACGCGCTCACGAGCGACAACACGAAGCGCCGATCCGCGACTGAGCCGCTCACGATGGTCTCCAGCGTGCGGATGCGCGGCGGCAGGTCGGGGCGCAGGTCGTGCACGATCCGGCGCGCGGCCGTCACCACCCCATCGGGATCGCCGGCGGTCGCCAACACGAAGTTGAATCGCCACGCGGGACCGGGGCGCTGCTTGTACGAACCGTAGAACGTCGGCTCTGCGGGGCGCGCCAGGCTCACCTCGTGGACGTCTCCGACGACGCCGACGATCGTGAAGACGCGCCGATCGCCGTCCATGTTGCCGAATTGAATGAACTTTCCGATGGGCTCCTCGCTGGGCCACCGCTTCTTCGCCAGCGACTGGCTGATCACGGCCACGTGGGGCGCGCTCATGACGTCGCGCTCCTCGAATGCGCGACCCTTGATCAGCGGGATACTCATGGCGCGGAAGTAGTCCGGGCTCGCGATGCGATACTCTGCGGATCCGGTGCGCGTCGTGTCGCGCGCCAGCTGCTCGAACGCGTTCACGTCGAACGGCTCGTCGGGCCGGCTGGCGATGATGAAGATTCCGTCGCCGGCGCTCGCGCCGCTCAAGGGGACGACGTTGACGCCTCCGGCCGCCGTGACGCCGGGGATCGCGCGAAAACGGGCCAGCAGCTCGTCGTACAATCGCACGCGCGCCGGATTCGTGTCGCTGCTCGTCGAGAGATCGACCACCACCTGACGCGCTGCGTCGAATCCGGGATCGGTCGACAGAAGACGCACGAAGCTGCGCGCGAAGAGGCCGGTGGCGACGAGAAGCACGACGGCCATCGCGAGCTGCGCCACGACGAGTGCGCGACGCACGCGTTCGCTGCCGAGCGACCCGCCCTGCGTGCGCTGGGCCTGCGACAGCGCTTCGCGCAGATCACCCCGGGTGGCGCGCCACGCGGTCACGAGTCCCATGGCCATCGCGGCGACGACGGAAATCGCGATGGCGAAGCCCAGGACCTGCGAGTCCAGGCGCACCTCGTCGAGCCGCGGAAGGTTTTCCGGCTGCAGCGCGAGCAGCAACCGGATGCCGAGGCGCGCGAGCAGCACACCGAGCGCTCCGGCCGCCAGCGCGAGCATCGCGGCTTCGGCGACGAACTGCTGTGCCAGTCGCCCGCGGCCGGCGCCGATCGCCGCTCGTACGGCGACCTCGCTCGCGCGCGCGGCCATGCGCGCGATCAGGAGGTTCACGACGTTCGCGCACGCGATGAGCAGCAGCACGAGGGAGCCGGCGAGCAGGATGAGCAGCGTGGACGTCACGCGGCCGACGATCTGCTGCTGCAGCGATACCACGACGACGTCCTCCATCCAGGTGCGGTCCCCGTACTGCTGCTTCAACCGCCTGGCCACGGCGCTCGCGTCCCGCTGCGCCTGCTCCAGGCTGACGCCCTCCGCAAGCCTCCCCACGACAGGCCAGTTGTGCGCCGTGCGGCTCGGATAGCGCGGCTGCAGCTCGCGCGCGACCCAGATGTCCGTGCCGGCGGGAAAATCCAGGTTCGGCGGCATGACACCGACCACGGTGTACGATTTCCCGTCGAAGAGGAGTGCTTTCCCCAGCGCCGCCGGCGTCCCGCTCATGCTGCGCTGCCAGAATCCGTAGCTGACGACGGCGGCGGGGGTGCCATTCAGCTGCATCTCCTCCGGCGCGAACAGTCGCCCGAGCACCGGCTTCACCCGGAACACGTCGAAGAAATCGCGCGACACTGCGGTGCCTGTCGCGCGCAGGGGCTCCGCTGTGCCGCTGACGGAGAGCATGCCGGGACCGGCAAATTGAGCCAGCGCGGCAAAGCTGCGCGTCTGCGCGCGAACGTCCTCGTAATTGGGGTCGGAGAAATGCCCCTGTCCGCCCTTGGCGTGCCGCTGCCATAGCTGGACGAGACGCTCCGGCTCGGCGTATGGCAGCGGCCGCAGGATCACGCCGCGCACGACGCTGAAGATCGCCGTCGTGGCGGCAATGCCGAGCGCGAGCGTGAGCGCGGCGACCGCAAAAAACATCGGCGCGCGGGTCACCTGACGCCTCGCGAATCGGACGTCCTGCCGCCACCCATCCCACCATTCCCGGAAATGCACGCGTCGCATGTGTGAGGCCTCGATGGATTCGATGTAAGCGCGGAGATCGTCGGCGTCGCCGAAGCGGCGCAGCGCCTCGCTTCTCGCGTCGGCCTCGCTCATCCCCCGCGCGCGCATCTCCGCGACGCGCTGCTCGAGATGAAACGCGACCTCGTCGTCGAGCTCGTGCGCGAGCCGCTCGCGGCTCGGCGGGAGACGCAATGCGCGCCGGACGCCCTGCGGGAACTTCACGGTCAGGTCGCTTCGAGCACGCGGACCACGGCGCCGGCGTATCGCCGCCACGTCGCCATCTCCGCTTTGAGCATCTGCCGGCCGCGCGACGTGAGCGAGTAGTACTTGGCGCGGCGGTTGTTCTCGGAGAGCCCCCACTCGGACGCGACCGCCCCGCTCTGTTCGAGCCGGTGCAGCGACTTGTACAGCGCCGCGTCGACGATCTCGAGATCGCCGCGCGTCCGATCCTCGATCCACTTCGCGATCGCGTAGCCGTGCATCGGCGCCCACGACAGCGTCTTGAGGACCAGCACGTCCAGCGTGCCGTGAAGGAGATCGTTCGTGTCCCGCGGCATGGCAATGGACTCCACTTACCAGGTTAGTGGAGTAGTCTCGCCTCGTGCCGGCCGTGCGTCAAGTCGGGCGTTGTCACTCGGCGTCAGTCAGGGACGCGCCGGCATCGGCGAGCAGCTGCCGGAGCAGCGATCGGTGGCAGCGCGACGGCGCGCGCGGCGCTTAGCCGCGCGTGCTCGTCGAGTCGCGACGCGGAATGCTGTCGACTTTGGGTACCGAGTCGCGTTTCACCGGTGGCGGCTGCACCGGCGCCGGACTCGGCGTCGGAGCGGGCGCCGGCTTCGTCGTGGTATCCGTGGTCACGACGGTGTCGCGCCGCGCGGCCACGCTCGAGTCGCCCGTGGTCGGGCGGACTTCGGGTTGCTGCACGAATCGCGCGGCAGCCTCGCGCTCGCGCGCGGCCGCTTCCGCCGCCGCTTTGCGCGCGGCACGAATGCGACGTTGGCGCTGCGCCTCCGCGGAATCCGCGACCGCCTGCGCTCGCGCGAGGGAGTCATCGCTGATCGACGCGGCGGACACGCCCGCATCCGGGAGCGGCACGACGGACTGCACCGTGCCCCCGGCGGAATCCACGATCACGCGTTGCGGCACGGACGCAACGGACATAGCGGGCGTGGACGGCCCGCGACTCCGCCCGATCGCCATGGCCCCGACGCCGAGCAAGAGAAGGATTCCCGCGGCGGCGGCAACCGGAACGTTCCACTTCCGATTCCAGCTCCGCAGCGCGACAGGACGACTGTCCCACATGCGCTGCCATGCCGGAGGCGTAACGACGCGCGTCCGGGGAGTCGTCTGGCGTACCACCGGCGGTGCGGACAGGAGCGCAACCTCCGCGTCCACCGGCACCTCCGCGTCTACAGGCACATCCGCGACCTCGGCCTCGTCCACCAGCGGTTCCGCGGTTGTCTGGAACTCGCTCGTCTGCGCATAGAGCTGCGCCTGAGATTCCAGCTCCTTGGCTTCGGCGCGCAGCGCGTCGCGTTGCTCCCTGGCCAACCGTTCGTGCGCGGCGCGCTCCTCGAGCAGTGCGGCGCGATCGCGCGCGTGCGCCGCCCGTTCCTTGTTCAGCGCATCGACGTCTTTCGCGTGAGACGTCCGTTCCCTGTTCAGCGCGTCGACGTCCTTCGCGTGAGCGGCCCGTTCCTTCGCAAGCGCCTCGCGCTCGCGCGCAAGCGCCTTGCGCTCCTTGGCAAGCTCACGCTCGAAGTCTTCGCGCTCCTTCGCGAACTTCTTCGCCTGCTCGGCAACCTGGCGCTCGTGGTCCTTACGCTCGCCGAGCAGCTGCGTTTCGTGCTCCTGCCGCTCTTTCTCGATCTGCTCGCGGTGCAAGCGCTGCTGCTCCTCCATCGCGCGGCGGGCTTCGTCCATGTGATCCTCGCCCGCCTTGAGCGCCTCCGCCATCGCGATGCTGGCGATGTACGTCGTCATGTCCGGCGCGGCGCGCTCGGCGGAGGGATTCAACAACGCATCGGTCGCCTCGATCACGCTCTTCGGCAGCCCGGGGCGCAGCTCGGCCAGTGGCCGCTCTGCGCGCTCCGGCGCAGCAGGGCTGCGCGTCAGCATCGCGCGTGCAAGGCTCGCGATGGTCCGTCCATCCGCCTCGGGTCCAGGAGCGCCCGTGCTCGGCAGCGCGCTGGCGGCGAACGCGACGCACACGTGGTCGGTGCCAGGCTCGACAAAGAGCGTCTCGGGCGTAACGGTGCGATGCACCACGTGCCCCGCGCGCGCCCACTCGAGGACGCCATTGACCTCACGCAGGACCGCCGCGATGCGCGCGAAGCTGAACTCCTCGTCGCGCCGTGCGAGCAACTCGTCCAGCGTGGGTGACGCCGTGCGTTCGTGAACGACAGCGAACGCGTCCGTTCCCAGCCACCGACCATCGAGGACCGGCAGCAGGTTGGTATGGCCCGACGTCAGCAACTTCGTGTCCGACGCCAGGTGATTCAGGGCATTGCCTTCATCACCGTCCGGCGCGCGCGCGACGACGATCAAGACGTCGCGTCCCGTGTCCGTCGCCCTGCCGAGGAATGTCCTGACGCGGTCCGACCCGCCGCCAAGCTCGCCTATGATCTGATAACTGTCGCCCAGCTGCTCCAGCTCCAGCGACTGCTCCGTGCGCATGCCTTCACTCCGCAAAGACGCCTGGGATTACAGCACAGTTCGTAGTGCGTGATCCGTGCCGCTGTTCCGCAGGGCGAATCTTTGGGGTTCCGCGCCCGTAAGGTGGGTGATGATGCGCCGGCGCGTCGTCCCAACCATCAGGAGAGCAAGATGATCGCGCATCCAAGAGTCGGTGACTACATGTCCAATACGTGTCCGCGGTGCAACAAGCACGTGCGCTCCCGGCTCGAGCTGCGAAACGTCGAGTTGGCGCGGACCCGGCTCATCGTTCCCGACGTGCTCGTGGACGTCTGCCCGTCCTGCGATCACATGATCTCGATTCTTCCCGAGTCCGTCGAGCAGCTGCGGCAGGCGGGCTGCTCCAAGTAGCCGCCTTCTAGCGAGGCTTCGCCGCGGGCTGGCGCGGCACGCGGTACCACTCGATGTGCTGGGTCTTCTGACTCCACACGATGTGGACAGGATCCTGGTCTCGGTCGCCGAGCAGGAGCCCTTTGCAGGTGCGAGACCGACGCAGCCCTTCGATCGCGCCCAGCCCGCGCTCGGCGGGATCGAAATCGAGGCTCTCGAAGGCGACCTTCGGGCTGCTGACTCCGCCGCTGCCGCCGATGTCGAACACCAGGATCTGAGGCGCGGGGTCCGCGGCGCGCGCCAGGGCGACGTGCACCTCCTGCTTGTTCAACCCAACAGCCACCGTGTCGGCCGCATTGTCGCAGTCCACGTCTCCGATGATCGTTCGCGCGCGCGACCACGTTGTGGCCGGATCCGCGGCGGTAATGCGATCGAACGCGGCAACCTTTCTGACGGGAGGTGCCGGAGTGCCGGCTGGCGTCACGTTCGTCGGTGCCGCCTTCATCGTCGTCGCGGTCTTCGTCGCTTCCGGGACCTTCGTTTGCGCGTTTGCGGGCGCAGGCGCACCCGCCGTCGTCTTGCTCGCCGGCCTGGTCTTCGTCCCGGGCGCCCTCGTGCCGAGCGCGTTGCCGGCCGTAGCGTCAGGCTTCGCGGTACCGAACCGTCCGCCCAACAGCTCCGGCGCCAGGAAATAGACGTACGCGCCAGCGCCCGCGATGACCACGACCGCGACGATGGCGAGGATGACTGTGCGGTTCATCCCCAGACAATGCCATCAGAACGGCCGAGACGCCAGCGTTAATCCGCGCGCATGGCGATGAGCGGATCTACCGCCAGTGCGCGCCGCATCGGAATGACGCACGCCACGACCGCGATTGTCACGAGGAGCACTACGGCGCCGAGAAAGGCGACGGCATCCGTCTGATCGATGCCGTACAGCATCGCGCGGATCAGTCTCACGCCGCCGCGCGCCGCCACGAGGCCGATGATGCCGCCGATGCCCGCCAGCAGGAGCCCCTGTCGCATCACCGACCGCGCGACCTCGTGCCGCGACGCGCCCAGCGCCACCCGAATGCCGATCTCCCGTGTGCGCTGTGCGACGGCGTACGCGAGCACGCCGTACAAGCCGATCGCCGCGAGTCCCACGGCCACGAACGTGAAGATCATCAGGAGAACCATCGTGAAGCGCGGACGCGCGATGCCCTTGCGCATCGATTCCTCGACGCTGAAGACGCGTGGCGGCGGCAGGTGCGGATCGATGCTCGCGACGATGCCGCCGAGCGCCGGAATCAGCTTCGCGTCTCCCGACGTGCGAAGCACGTACACGGCGCGCAGCATCCCCGGCGGCGTGTACAGGATCGGCGTGCTCGCGTCGCGCGTGAGTCCCGTCGTGAATGCATCGGCGGCCACGCCGACGATGGTCTTCCACTCTCCCTGCCCGTTGAACACGACGCGGACTTTATGACCGATCGGCGACTGCGTCGGCCAGTACTTGCGGGCCATTCCGGCGTTCACGATCGCCTGGGCCGCAGCCGTCGTCGTGTCGGTGAACGTCGTGCCTTGCAGGATGGGCAGGCCGATGACCTTGAAGAACTGCGCATCGACGCCGTTCCAATCGATGAACGCGGTGACGCCCGCCGGCGGGTCCGGCTGCCCCTCCACCTGTAGTGCGCCGATCAGGAATGCGGATCCCGGCAGACTCGCGGACGATACCGCGATCGCGGATGCCCCCGGCAGCCGCGACGCGCGCGCGCGGAGCTCGTCGAAGAACGCGCGTTTGGTCTCCTGTGTATATCGATCCTCGGGGAGATCGACGTCGACGGTGTAGAGGCCGCGCGCGTCGAAGCCGGGACTCAGCGTTTGCAGGTGCATCACGCTGCGCAGCAGCAACCCCGCGCCCACGAGGAGCATGGTGCACAGCGCCATCTCCGTGACCACGAGCAGCGAACGGAATCGCCCGTGCCTCCGGCCGGCGGAGGTCGCGATCGATCCGGCCTTGAGCGCCTCGTGCGTCGCCTGGCGCGACGCCTGCACCGCGCCGATGAGCCCGAAGACCACTCCGGTTACGATGGACAGCAGGATCGTGACGACCAGCGTCGTTCCATCCATCCGCGCCGCTGCCAGATCCGAGAGACTCTGCGGACGCGACGCCACGAGGAGGCGCAGCCCTGCCCAGCCGACGGCGAGCCCCAACACGCATCCGGCGAGCGACAGGAGCAAGCTCTCGGTCAGCATCTGCCGGAAGAGCCGCTCCGTCCCCGCTCCGACCGCCGCGCGGATGGCCATCTCGCGTTCGCGCGTCGCGGCTCGCGCGACGAGCAGGTGCGCGACGTTGGCGCACGCGATGAGCAGCACGAGCGCAACAGCGCCGCTGAGCAGCAGCAGGGTGTCCTGAAAGGTCACCAGCTCGCCGGGCAACGAGAGCGTCGTCTTGAAGCGCATGTACTTCTTCAGATCGGTCTCGTCGCGCGCCTTGATCGCGTCCAGCTCACGCGCTGCGACCGCCCGGGTCACGCCCTGGCGCAGCCGCGCGACCGACATCAGCCCGTCGTCGTCGCTCTTCGGAAGATTCAGCCCCGTCCAGAAATCGACCTCGCCATCGCTTACACGCGGCAGCCGCAGCCGCGACGGCATGACGCCGATAATCGTTGTCGGCTTGCCGTTGATGTCGATGACGGTGCCGATCACACGCGGGTCGGACCCGTACTGCGAGCGCCACGTACCTTCGGACATGACGGCGACGTCGGCGCTCGTCCGCGCTTCCTCGTCGCTGAACATTCGGCCGACGATCGGATACTCGCCGGCGAAGGAGGCGAACGTCGGCAGCACCTGCGCGCTGTGCGCCACGCGCGGGCGCTCTCCGGCCCGCTCGATCGTGACGTCCGTCGTGCGATACGGCTGGAACGACTCGAAGGACCGCGAGTGCGAGATCCACGCCGCGACGAGACGTCCGAGCGGAACCATCATCACGCTCACGCCGGTGTTGTTCCCTTCGCTCGGCTGCTGATACACGACGACGATGCGATCCGCGTGCGGGTACGGCAGCGGATTCAAAGCAGATGATTGACGACGCTGAACATCGCGGAGTTCGCGCCGATGCCGAGGGCGAGCGTGAGCACCGCCACGGCGGTCCAGCCCTTCTGTCGCCGCAGCGTACGGCCGGCGAAGCGAACGTCCTGCACGAGGGCGTCGAGGATCTGGGCGCGGGTCATTCGGCGTTGTCTCCTGGTGGCGATGGTGACGCACGCATCCCGGGCGGTGGCCAGGTCGCCGAGGCGACGCGCCGTCGCGGTGCGCGCGTCGGATTCCGTCATCCCCTGCGCCATGTATTCGCGGACGCGCATCTCGACGTGAAAGCGCAGCTCGTCGTCGAGATCGGCGGCGGCGCGAGGACCGAAGAAGCGGAGATACCGGCGCCAGGTGCGGGCATGGTGTGCGCGCGGCGGCGGCGCCAGCTGCGGATCCGGACTCACGCGGTCTCCGGCGCGACCTCGAGGACCTGCGTCACCGCCCTGGCGAAGCGCGCCCACCGGTCCTGCGACATGCGCAACTGCTTTTTCCCGGCCGTCGTGAGGCGGTAGAACTTCGCGCGCCGGTTGTGCTCCGTGATCCCCCAATCGGCGACGATCAGCCCGTTCTCCTCGAGCTTGTAGAGGGCCGGGTAGAGCGAGCCTTCCTCGACCTGGAGCACGTCCCCCGTGCACTGCTCGATCCATCGGGCGATGCCGTAACCGTGCGCCGGCGCCCACGAGAGCGTCTTGAGAATCATGAGGTCGAGGGTGCCCTTGAGCATCTCGACGGATTCGTCCGCCATTGTCGTTCCCTTAGGAGACCGAGGTATGATACCTAGGACTCCTATGGTTGGCAAGAATGGAGGGCTGAGGGTGGAGGGCTGAGGGCTGAGGCGGATGACTTCTCTTGCGGTGTCTCAGCCCTCAGCCCTCAGCCCTCAGCCCTCAGCCCTGAGCCCTCAGCCCTGAGCCCTCAGCCCTCGCTACTGGGTTGGCTTGGTCGCCTTGTGACAGTTCTGCCAATCCCGGTACGCCTTGCCGTCGCGCGGGGAGACGAAGGCGAACTGGGAGATCGTGTCCGCGGCCACGGCCGTGTTCTTGGTCGGCTTCACCACCACACAGCCGTGCAGCGCGGTGACGCCGGCGTAGTAGTCTTGCTCCGAGTCCACCCGGTAGAAGGTGATCGTCGCGTCTGCCTGGCTGACGCCCGAGATCACGAAGCGCAGTGACTTGCCCACCAGATACTCGCAGTCCATCTGGCCGCTCTGCCGCTGCTTGCACGACATGCCCTGGACCACGGCGTCGTACGTCGGGTTGGGTTTCTCCGCGCGCTGCGCAGCCAGCGACGCGGGAATCGCCGCGAGCAGCATCGCCCGGAGGAAGGCCAAGGTGGAAGGCGCTGGCATTTGGCGCGTCTAAGGTACGGCCGGGCCCAACCGTGGACCAGCGGTTTGCCGCGCGGCGGGGCCGTGGTCGGCACCTGCCTTGCCACCCTGGAAGCGGATTCATGACGAGGCGTACATGACCGGAACGCAACTGAAACGTGTCGGATCGCTCGCCGGAATGCTGGCGCTCGCGGCGTGCTCCAACATTGGATCGCTCGGCAACGTGCTCGGGAGTGTCCTCGGCGGCGGCGGCGGCAACGAGGTCGCCGGCACCGTCCAGGGCGTCGACACGCGCAGCCAGCAGATCTCGCTGCAACAGTCGAACGGCCAGACGGTCGCGCTGCAGTTCGACAACCAGACGAAGGTGGTCTACCAGAATCGGAATTATTCGGTGACGTCGCTCGAGCGCGGCGATCAGGTGAGTGCGCGTGTCCAGCAGCTGCAGAATGGCGGCTATTACACGGATTCCGTCGTCGTCACGCAGCCCGTCGCCGGCTCCGCCACCAGTGGCGGAACGGTGGGCGGACAGGTGCAGTCGCTGCAGGGCACCGTGCGCCAGATCGATCGCACGAACGGTCTTTTCACGCTCGACGCCGGCAACAACTCCGTGCTCACCGTGTCGCTGCCGTACAACGCGACCAGCGCCGACGTGAACAAGTTCAACACCCTGCGCAGCGGCGATTTCGTCCGCTTCTACGGCGTGTTCCTGAACAATTCGCGCATCGAGCTGAGGCAGTTCTACTAGGCGGACTGCTCGCCGCGCATATTCCCGCGCATGTTTGCCGGCGAGCAGATCGCTTCCCTCCTCTCCTCACTTCGCGTCACGCACGTCCTGACCGTTCCGGACAGCACGATCGGACGGTGGGAAAATGCGATCGAGGCCGCGGGCATCTCCCTCGTCCGCGTCTGCCGGGAGGGCGAAGCGTGGACCATCGCCGCCGGGCTGTACCTGGGCGGGGCGCGCCCCCTCGTGATGATCCAGTGCACCGGGCTGTTCGAGTCGGGCGACGCGCTGCGCAACGTGCTGCACGAGTGGCGGCTGCCGATCTACAGCATCATCGGATATCGCAGCTATCTGAACCAGGACACGCTGCCGGGAGACACGAGTCTCGTCTTCACCGAGCCGATCCTGGCGGCGTGGCAGCTCGACGTTCGGCTGATCACGCAGCCCTCGCAGCTGAACGAGATCGCCGCGCACTATCGCGCGTGTCATGACGGCGGCCGCGCCGGCGTGGCGCTCATCGCGGAAGGAAAGGCGTGATCGCGCTCGAGGTCGCGCTTGCCACCCTCCAGCGACTGCGTCGCGACGAGGACGTCGTCATCACGACGATGGCCGCCGCGAAGGTGTGGATGGACCAGGGCACGCATCCGCGCGATTTCGTGTTCGTGCCCTCGTGCATGGGACACGCGACGTCGATCGGACTCGGGCTCGCCCTCGCGCAGCCGAAGCGACGCGTGATCGTCTGCAACGGCGACGGCTCGATGCTCATGAATCTCGGGTCGCTGGTCACGATCGCCGCGCAGGCACCGGCGAATCTCGCGGTGCTCGTGTTCGACAACGGCGTGTACGAAGTCACGGGTGCGCAGCCGACCCCGGCGCGCATGGACTTTGCCGCCATCGCGCGCGCGAGCGGCTGGCCGACCGTACATCGCGTTCGCACCGCAGAAGAGTGGTCCGCGAGTGCTCGGGAGATTCTCGACGCACGTGGCCCGGTCTTCGTCTGGGTCGAGACCGAAGCTCAGCCCGGACGCCCCGGTCCGAGATCGCCCGGTCCCGCGGCCGAGCGAGCGCGGGTTTTCATGCGAGCACTTGGTACAGTGCCCTAGAGGGTTCTCGGCCCGCCGCCTGCGGCGGCGGTCGGTTCTCGGCGTACGGGAAGCCACGAGCCGGCTCGCACGGGGCCCCGCCGCCGAGAACAGGGGCGGAGCCGCGCACCCGCCGCGGAGCGGGGGGGGCGGGGAGAATTATCCCCCGAACACCCCCAGCCGGCCGTTCG
>Ga0081539_10003629_pt1 | contig 18589 bp, 23 predicted proteins | sample TabmetS4T2R2_FD_71023 | JGI IMG/M metagenome (GOLD analysis project Ga0081539, IMG submission 71023) | Tabebuia heterophylla rhizosphere microbial communities from the University of Puerto Rico - S4T2R2 | ecosystem: Host-associated > Plants > Roots > Rhizosphere ...
CCGAGGAGACGGTGGCCGAGATCGAGCGGCGTCTGGAGCGCGAAGGGGCGATCCGACCGTGAAGATCATCGTGACGCGCCCCCGCGAGCAGGCAGGCCCGCTCGCCGCGCGGATCGAGGCGCTCGGGCACGACGTCGTTGCCTGCCCACTGATCGAGATCGAGCCGATCGACGACGGCCCGGTCGACACCAGCGGCTACGACTGGCTGGTCGTCACCAGCCCGAACGGCGCGGCACAGCTCGCGCGAAGGCGCACCGGCACGCTGCCACGCGTCGCCGCGATCGGACCCGGCACCGCGGAGGCGCTCCGGGACTCCGGGATCGAGCCAGCGCTCGTCGCCGGGGACTCCCGCCAGGAGGGCCTCGTCCACGAGTTCCCTGCCGACCCAGGGCGTGTCCTCTTCGCCGGCGCCGAGGGCTCGCGCCGCCATCTGATCGATGCGCTCCACGCCGACTTTCGCCCGCTCTATCGGACACGGCTCGTCCGGCCGGCGCAGCCGCCGAGCGGCGACCTCGTGGTTCTCGCCTCCGGCTCGGCCGCGCGCTCGTTCGCGGCGCTCGACCTCGACATTCCGGCCGTGTCCATCGGGCCGCAGACCACTCGCGCGGCCGAGAGCGTCGGCCTACGCGTAGTCGCCGAAGCCGCGACTCACGATCTCGACGGCCTCGTCGAGGCGGTTAGGCTCGCCGCGTGTTCATCGCCTTCCTGACCGACTTCGGGCTCCAGGACGACTTCGTCGGGACGTGCCACGGCGTGATCAAGCGGATCGCGCCGGACGTCCAGATCATCGACGTCACGCACGGGATCGAGCCCCATCAAGTGTTGCAGGGCGCGCTCGTCCTCGCCGCGACGCTTCCGTACATGCCGGTCGGCGTCCACCTCGCCGTCGTCGACCCGGGAGTCGGTAGCGCGCGCCGGCCGCTCGCGCTCCGCGACCAGGAAGGCCATGTCTTCGTCGGCCCCGATAACGGCCTGCTCATCCCGGCCGCCGAGGCCGGCGGCGGCGTGGTCGCCGCGCACGAGCTCGTGAATCCCGAGTACGCGCTCCAGCCCGTGTCACGAACTTTCCACGGCCGCGACCTCTTCGCACCGGCCGCCGCGTATATCGCGACGGGCGTTCCGCTAGACGAACTCGGGCCGCCGCTCGACCCGGAGGTCCTCGTGCGCCTAGGCCTTCCCAACCCAGAGGTCGAGGCGGCGCGGATCGGCGCCCGTGCGCTGTACGTCGACCGGTTCGGGAACGTCCAGCTGAATGTCGCCGGCTCGCACCTCGCCGGTGCCGGTGCGGAGCCGGGCCGGCGCGTGCGGCTCGAGCTGCCGCACGGAACGCGCATGGCCGTGGTGGCCAGGACGTTTGCGGACGTGCCCACGGGCGAGGTCGTTCTGTACGAGGACTCCTACGGGAACGTCGCGATCGCGGTCAGCCGGGGGAGCGCCGCCGCGGCGCTCGGCCTCGGAGCCGGCGACCCGGTGTGGATCGATCTGAACTAGGCGTGATGCTCGGGCAGCGGTTCGCGCGGCTCGTCACGAACGCCGTCGTCCGGCTCCCGGCGGCGTGGCGGCTCTTTCGGGGGCCGTTCCGGAAGCAGTTCGACCGGCTCGCGCCGAGCTGGGAGGGCCGCCGCCGGCCCGACAGCCTCGTTCCGTTCGAGCACGGTCTCGACGCCGTTCGCGGGCAGCCGCGCCGCATCCTCGACCTCGGCACCGGGACCGGGATCGGCGCGCGGATCGTCGCGGAGCGGTTCCCAGAAGCTGAGGTCGTGGGCGTCGACCTCGCCGCCGAGATGGTGACCGAGGCGCGCCGCGTCACGCCACCCGAGCTCCGCAATCGCGTCCGCTACGAGACCGCCGACGCCGCGCGCATGCCCTTCGCGGACGGCGCCTTCGATCTGGTCACGCTCGCGAACATGATCCCGTTCTTCGGCGAGCTCGCGCGGGTCGTCGCACCCGGCGGCACCGTCGTCGTCGCCTTCTCGGCCGGCGCCGGGACGCCGATCTACGTCTCGCCCGAGCGCATCCGCCGGGAGCTCGGACGCCGCGGGTTCGACGACTTCCAGGAACTCCACGCGGCGCGCGGCACCGCGTTGGTTGCGCGGAAGCGGGAGAGCGTTTAACGTCCGGGCACTCGGACGTTCGCGGCGCGGTAGCACCGGTCCGGACGCCTGGACGGGGCGAGATCCTCGTGGTCTCGCCCCGAATTCTGGTCCGGCCGTCCCGGCTACACTTCGCCACCCGGGCGAGGTAGCTCAGTTGGTAGAGCACACGGCTGAAAACCGTGGTGTCGCCGGTTCGATTCCGGCCCTCGCCATAGCCGCCCGAAGTCCGGCTCCGGCTTCGCCGAAGCCATGACGACTTCGGGCGGACTACCGAGAGCGTCCGAGGCCGACGCCGGCTAAGCCGGCATCGGCGGCGGATGGCGAACCTCGGACAGGCGCTTTAAGAGCGTGTCTATGAGCTCGTCCTTGAGGAGGACTGCGTCGGCTCCCGCTTCTTCGGCGGCCTTGTGCAGCTCCGGGTCGTGGTCGCCGGTTAGGGCGATTAGGCACAGCGTGGGGTTGTCGCGGCGGAGGTGGGCCAGGGTGGTGACGCCGTCGATCAGGGGCATGTGGAGGTCGAGGACGAGGGCGTCGGGGCGGAGCTCCTCGACTCGCTCGATCGCGTCCAGGCCATTTTCGGCCGTGGCCACCACGGTCAGCTCGCCCTGACCCTCGACGAGCGGGCGAAGGCTCTCCAGGAACAGGCTGTCGTCGTCCGCGAGCAGGACGCGGATCCGGTCGCCATCGCCGACCCCGGGCGCCACCCGTGGAAGTTAGCCTTGCCGGCCGTGTCCGTGCAACCCCAGCAGGCCGTGGCCGTCATCGGCGCGCCCCTCGACCTCGGCGCGGGGCGCCGCGGCGTCGACATGGGCCCGTCGGCGATCCGCTACGCGGGTCTCGACGACCGCATCAGGGGCCTCGGTCGCGCCTGCGAGGACTGGGGAAACGTCGAGGCGCCCGTCGCCGAGGCGACCGACATGGGGCCCGAGAACGCGCGCTTTCTGCCGGAGATCCTCGCGACGTGCGAGCGCGTCGCGCACCTCGTCACCGCTGCCGTGACCGACGGCTTCCTCCCGCTCGTGCTCGGCGGCGACCACTCGGTCGCAATCGGGACGCTCGGCGGCCTTGCGCAGGCGCACGGGCCGGGCGGCGTGCTCTGGATCGACGCGCACGGCGACTTGAACACACCCGAGACGTCCCCAAGCGGCAACGTCCACGGCATGGCGCTCGCGGCGGCGCTCGGGATCGCCGGCGATGCCTTCGCGAGCGAGGCCTGGCCGCTGCCGTCGGTGGAGCGCGGGCGGGTCGCGCTCGTCGGCGTGCGCTCGCTGGACGACGGCGAGCGAGCGCTCCTGCGGGAGCTCGACGCGCGCGTCTTCACGATGAGCGACGTCGACCGCATGGGGGTCGAGCCCGCGGTCCGCGAGGCCCTGGCGCATGTCGAAGGCACCGGATTCGTCCACGTCAGCCTGGACATGGACGTGGTCGATCCGGACGTGGCCCCGGGCGTAGGAACGCCGGTGCGCGGGGGCCTCTCGTACCGCGAGGCGCACCTTGCGCTCGAGCTGGTCGCCGAGTCCGGTCTCGTCGGCTCGCTCGAGGTGACTGAGGTGAATCCCGTCCTCGACCGCGAGAACGCGACCGGTCGCTTGGCGGTCGAGCTCGCCGCGAGCGGCTTAGGCGCTCGGATCCTCTAGGAAGCGCTCGATCGCGGCCGCCGTCTCGTCGAACGCGTCCCAGTAGACGATGTGGCCGCCGGGGACGGCGAGCAGCTCCGCCCGACCGGCGTACGCCGCGAGCTGCTCCTCCCGCACGAGCCCCAACGCCGGCGCGTGGACGAGGAGCGCCGGGGCCTGAAGCGTCTCCGGAGGCGGCGGTTCCGTGCAGAGCTCGCCGTAGACCGCGACGACCGTCGGGCGGCAGTAGCGGTAGCGGAGCCGACCGTCCGGGCCGCGCTCGAGGTGCTCGCGCACCTCTTCCTCGATCGCCTCGCGCGGCGTCCAGCGGCTCGTCGCGAGGCGGGCTTCGACGGCCTCCTCGGGAGTCGCAAACGACGTGTCCGCGAGCTCGTGCGTCGCAAAGTCGAAGGCAACGTGCGGCAGGAGCTGGATCGCCGGATCGAGGAGCACGGCGCGCCCGACCCGCTCCGGCTCGCGCGCCGCGAGCTCGAGCACGAGCCGTCCGCCGAAGCTGTGGCCGATCCAGTCGGCGCGCTCGACGCCCGCGGCCGCCACGGTCTCCAGGACGTCGTCGAGGTGCGTTGCGATCGTCCACGGCGGCTCCCAGGCGGAGCGGCCATGTCCCCGCAGGTCGGGTGCGAGTACGCGATGCCGCCGCGCGAGCCGCTCCTCCGCGAGCCGCCGAAACCGCCGCCCGTGGGCCGAGATCCCGTGCAGGCAGACAACGGGCGGCGCGGCCGGGTCGCCCCACTGGTGCAGGTGTAGCAGCACTCGCCGATCGTAAGGCCGCGCTAGCGGCGCACGGTCACGATCTGCCCCTGCATCGTCGCGCCGGCGAGGATCAGGCTGCCGCCGCACGGGCGGCACCAGATCACGACCGCGTATCGACCGGGAGCGACGCGCGGCACGCGGAAGCGGAAGTGCTGGCGCGCGTAGAAGTCGCGCGTTTTGCGCAGGCGCCCGAGGTAGACGTACGGTCGCCGTGCAGCGCGCCTCGTCCGCGGCGTGCAGTAGGCGTTCGTCCGGCAGGCGTATGGCAGCGGGCGGCCCGCGTACGGCACGAGGTAGAACGGCAGGCCGGATCCGTCGCCGGTGCCTCGGAGGAAGCCGCCGACGCGGACGGTCGTGGTCGTGACGATCACGTAGACGTCGGCGCGAGCCGTGCCCGCGGCGGCGAGCGCGGCTGCGATCCCGATCAGCGTGAACCTCCGCACGCAAGCCCTACGAGCGGCTTTCCTCGGCGGGTCCGACCCCGACTACTCGCGCGGCTCCTCCTCGCCGCTTTCCTTCGGCTCGTAGTAGCGCGTCCCCTCGAGCTCCTCGGGCAGGTAGGACATGTCGAAGCCGGCCGGGTCCTCGTGGGGATAGACGTAGCCCTTCCCGTGACCGAGCTTGCGGCCGTAGTAGCTCGCGTCCCGAAGCGCCGGCGGCGGGCGCAGGTTGCCGCGCTCGCGGACGTCGCGTGCGGCCGCTGCGTACGCCTTGTAGCTCGCGTTCGACTTCGGCGCGTTCGCGAGGTAGATCGCCGCCTGCGAGAGGTTGAGTCGTGCCTCGGGCAGGCCGACGTGCTCGACGGCGTGCGCCGCGGCCACCGCGACGAGTAGCGCCCGCGGGTCGGCGTTCCCGACGTCCTCGGACGCGAGCACGATCATCCGGCGCGCGATGAAGCGCGGGTCCTCGCCCGCTTCGACCATGGCCGCGAGGTAGTAGACAGCCGCGTCCGGATCGGACCCCCGCATCGACTTGATGAACGCGGAGGTGAAGTCGTAGTGCTGGTCGCCGGTCTTGTCGTAGACGAGCGGCCGCTTTCGCGCCGCGTCCTCGACGTGCCGCTCCTCGACCGCGACGCCTTCCGCTTGCGCGGTCTCGATCGCCAGCTCGACGATGTTGAGTGCGTTCCGTGCGTCGCCGCCCGCGCGGATCGCGACCTCGGCGACGAGCTCGTCGGGCATCTCGCCCTCGAGCGCATCGAGGCCCCGCCGCACGACCGTCTCGAGGTCCTCCGGCGCGAGCGGCTCGAGCTCGTAGACCTGGCACCGCGAGAGGAGTGCCGAGTTGACCTCGAAGTACGGGTTCTCGGTGGTCGCGCCGATCAGCGTCACGAGCCCTTCCTCCACGGCCGGAAGCAACGCGTCCTGCTGGGCCTTGTTGAACCGGTGGATCTCGTCGAGGAAGAGGATCGTCCGGATGCCGTTCGCGCCGAGCCGCTCGCGCGCCCGCGCCAGCACGCCGCGCACGTCGGAGACCGTCGCCGAGACCGCCGAGAGCTCCTCGAACTCCGCTCCGGTCGTCCCGGCGACGATCCGCGCGAGCGTCGTCTTCCCGGTCCCCGGCGGCCCGTACAGGATCATCGAGCCGACCCGGTCTTCCGCGATTGCGAGGCGAAGCGCGGAACCCTCGCCGAGGATGTGCCGCTGGCCGAGGAACTCGTCGAGCGTCTTCGGTCGCAGGCGGAGGGCGAGGGGCGCGACCGACGGTGCCCGCTCCCGCGCGGCGTCGGAGAAGAGGTCGCTCATGACGCCAGTATGCTCCGCGCCGCGATGACGCAAGCCGCGGAGATGTGGGGATCGGCCGACTACGACCGGATCGCGCGCCGGTTCGCGGACGTGCACGACGAGCTCGTCGGGCGGCTGCGGCCAGGTCCCGGGGTGCGTTGGCTCGACGTGGCGACGGGCACAGGGGGCGTCGCGATCCGCGCCGCGCGCGCCGGCGCGGACGTCACGGGCGTCGACATCGCGCCTCGGCTCCTCGAGCAGGCGCGGGCGAAGGCCGACGGCCTGCCGATCCGGTTCGACGAGGGCGACGCGCAGCGGCTCCCGTACGCCGACGTGAGCTTCGACGTCGTCACCTCCGTCTTCGGCGCGATCTTCGCCCCCGACCACGAGGCGGTCGCGGGTGAGCTCGCGCGCGTGTGCGCGGCGGGCGGGCGCCTCGGCTTGACGGCTTGGGTGCCGAACGCGGAGCTGACCGAGCTTTTTCGCCGCTTCGGCCTCGTGCAGCCCGAGGGGGCGCAGCCGTTCGACTGGGGCCGCGACGGCTACGCCGACCGCCTGCTCGGTCGTGACTTCGAGCTCGAGATCGAGCAGCGCACCTGGTTCCTGACCGTTCCCGACGGCGAAGCGGTGTGGGAGCTCTGGACGAACGCGGCGCCGCCGTTCCGCACGATGGTCGCCGATCTCGATCCCGACGTGCGGGGGCGCTTCCACGACGCCTACGTCGAGTACGCCGAGGGCTTTCGCCGGCCCGAGGGAGACGTGTCCGTCCCGCGCGAGTACCTGCTCGTCCTCGGGCGGAGGCGGGAGCGCTGATGGTCGCGGTCTCGCTTCGCGAGGAGGTGACGGAGCTCCTCCAGGCGCTGATCCGCCTCGACACCGTCAACCCGCCCGGGAACGAGACGCTCGCGGCCGAGCTGCTGCGCGAGTACCTCGAGGAGAGCGGCGTCGCGTGCGAGCTGTACGCGCGCGTGCCCGAGCGGGCGAACCTGGTCGCGCGGATCCCCGGGACGAGCGGCGGGCCGCGCCTGCTCCTCCTGTCGCACACGGACACGGTGCTTGCCGACCCGTCGGAATGGGTCGTCGATCCATGGTCCGGCGAGCTGCGTGACGGCGAGGTCTGGGGGCGCGGCGCGCTCGACATGAAGGGTCAGGCCGCGGCCAGCGCGGTCGCGGTCGCCTCGCTCGCGCGCGAGGGCTTCCAGCCGGCGGGCGACCTGATCTTCGCCGCGTGCGCGGACGAGGAGGTCTGCGCCGGCTTCGGCCTGTCCTGGCTCTGCGAGACGCATCCCGAGGCGGTGCGGGCGGAGTACTCGCTCAACGAGGGTGCGGGCGACCGGATCGAGCTCGGCGGCCGCGCGTTCTACCTCTGCTCGACCGCCGAGAAGATGAGCGCGCCGTTCCGCCTCGTCGTCCATGGCCGGAGCGGCCATGCCTCCCAGCCTGCGATCGCCGACAACGCGCTGGTCAAGGCGGCGCGGCTGATCGAGCGGCTGGATGCGCTCGAGCCAGAGCCGCGACTCGAGCCCGAGGTCGAGGCGCTCCTGCGGACGGTGACGAACGGGGCTTCGCTACCCGCGCCTGCCGAGGTGCTTCCGCTCGCGCGGTCGGTCAGTCCGCTTGCCGCCGAGCTCCTCGAGCCGTTGCTCTCGCTCACCGTCTCGCCGACGATGATCGAGGCGTCGCGAAAGCGAAACGTCGTGCCCGCGCTCTGCACCGTGACGTGCGACTGCCGACTGCTCCCGGGCCAGACGCCGGCCGAGGCCGAGGAGGCCGTCCGCGGCGCGCTCGGCGAGGGCGACTACGACCTCGAGTGGGTCGGGCCGCAGGGCGGCACGCGATCGCCGCTCGCCTCGCCGCTCTGGGACGCGGTCGCGGAGTTCGTCTCCGAGGCGGAGCCCGGCGCGCAGGCGGCACCGATCATCGTCGCCGGCTTCACGGACAGCCACTGGGTCCGTCAGGCTTTCGGCACGATCGCGTACGGCTTCTTCCCCGCGCGGGCGATGCCGGCGGAGGAGGCGGCGCGGCTGATCCACTCGGCGAACGAGCGCGTCCCGGTGGACGACCTCGAGCTCGGGGTGGAGTTCCTCCGGCACGCCGCCCGCCGGATCGGCACGCCGGGCTAGGCTTCGAGCATGGCTTCGGAGAAGGTTCGCCTCGGCGGGATGGCGCTCCAGAACGGCGTCCTCGTGCACGGGCCGACCGCGTGGGCGGCGGCCGTGCGGACGCCGGCGGGCGAGCTGAAGGTGGCGGCGGCAAAGAAACGCGTGCTCGCCGGGCCGTTCGACCGCCCGCTCCTGCGCGGGCCGGCTCGGCTCGTCGAGTCGCTCGCGATCCTGCCCGAGCTGCGCCGACGCCTGCCCGAGGCGCGGCTCCCGTTCGAGCGGCCCGCCGTGCTCGTCGCCATGGTCACGAGCGCCGTGGCGGTGCGGTTCGTGCGTGGAGCGCCGCTGCGGCCGGTCGCGTCCGAGCTCGCGAGCAGCCTGCTCTCGCTCGCTCCGGCCGCGCTCGCTCTGCGGGCGTCCGACCTAGCGGCCTACCACGGTGCGGAGCACGTCTCGATCGGGACGTACGAGCACGGCGAACCGCGCGCGAAGGAGCACGAGCGATGCGGCTCGCACCTGCTCGGGCCGTTCGTCGCGACCTCGGCTCTCGGTGGCGTGCTCGTCTCGCGGATGCCGCGGTCGGTGCGCGGACCGGCCCGCGCCGCAGCGTCGCTCGGCGCGTTGGCGGCGGCGACCGAGCTCTTCGGCTGGATGGTGCGAAACCCGGAGCGGCCGCTCGCGAAGGCGCTGGCGCGACCGGGACACGAGCTGCAGCATCGGCTGGCGACCGCCGAGCCGTCGCCCGCCCAGCTCGAGGTCGCCGAGGCGGCGCTCGCCGCCTGCCTCGAGCTCGAGCGATGACAGTCACCTCGCACACGCGGCGGTTGCCGCCGGAGGTCTTCGACCTCCCCGTCGAGAAGATGCGCGCCGGCTACTACACCGACGCGTACTTCAACCACGCGCGCGACACGCTCCTCGCCGACGGCCGCCACCCGCACGTCGTGATGCAGGTCTTCCAGAAGACGCACAGCTACCTCGGCGGGATGGACGAGGCGATCGCGATCCTGAAGCTCTGCTCGAACGACTGGGACGGCCTCACGATCCGCGCGCTGCACGACGGCGACGAGATCGCGCCGTACGAGCCGGTGATGACGATCGAGGGCGACTACACGACCTTCGCGCACCTCGAGACGCTCTACCTCGGCGTCCTCGCGCGGCGGACGCTGATCACGACGAACGTCGTGCAGGTGCTGCGCGCGGCGCGCGGGAAGCCGATCATCTTCATGCCGGCCAGGCACGACCACCACCGCGTGCAGACGGGCGACGGCTACGCGGCCTTCGTCGCGGGGCAGGTCGTCGGCGCGCCGGTCGGCGTCACGACCGACGAGCAGGCGTCCTGGTGGGGCGGCAAGGGCGTCGGCACGGTGCCGCACTCGCTGATCGCGTCGTACGGCGGCGACACGGTGGTCGCTGCCGAGCGGTTCGCCGAGTGGGCGCCGGCCGACCTGAACGTGGTCGTGCTCGTCGACTTCGAGAACGACTCGGTGCGGACGGCGCTGGAGGTCGCGCGTTCTTTGGGGCCGAGGCTCTGGGGCGTGCGGCTCGATACGTCGGAGTCCTTGGTCGACCGGTCGCTCTGGGACGAGCTCGGCGACTTCAAGCCGACCGGCGTGAACGAGCGGTTGGTTCGGAAGGTGCGCGCGGCTCTGGACGACGAGGGCTTCCGCGACGTGCGGATCGTGGCTTCGGGCGGCTTCACGACTCAGAAGATCGAGGAGTTCGAGCGGAACGGCGTGCCGGTCGACGCGTACGGCGTCGGCTCGTCGCTGATCCGCGGCTCGAACGACTTCACCGCCGACATCGTGTTGGCCGAGGGTAAGCCCGCCGCGAAGGCGGGGCGGCGCTTTCGACCGAGCGAGCGGCTCGAGCTCGTCGACTGACTCGGTCTTAAAGGCAGTCGCGCGTCTACTGGGGACCCCATCGACCCGAGCCCCTGGCTCCCGAGCCTAGAGCCGAACCTCGCACGTGTCTGTAACGAGGCGTGCCGAGTCCGTGACGAAGAGCCCACGGCTAACCTGGACGCGTGGCCGCCCGGATCCTGTGGGACGTCGACACGCAGGTCGACTTCATGCTCCCCGAGGGGAAGCTCTACGTGCCGGGTGCCGAGGAAACCGCGCCCGCGATGCGGCGGCTCGTCGCGGCCGCGCGGGAGGCCGAACTTGTTCACGTCGCGTCGGCCGACGACCACGAGCTGACCGACCCCGAGATCTCCGACGAGCCGGACTGGCGGAACACGTACCCGCCGCACTGCCTGCGCGGCACCCGGGGCGCGGAGAAGATCCCCGAGACCGAGCAGGCCGACCCCCTGCCGCTCTCGCTCGTGCCGTATCCGCCTGGGCTGCTGCCGGGCCTCGTCGACGGCCGCCGCGAGATCCTGCTCCTGAAGAAGAACTTCAACGTCTTCACGAACCCGAACACGGACGCGCTGCTCGACACGCTCGACCCGAACGAGATCGTCGTCTTCGGAGTAGCGACGGACGTCTGCGACGACGCGGCGATCCGGGGCTTCATCGCGCGTGGCCGGCGGGTCGTCTTCGTCGAGGACGCCGCTCGCGGCCTCGACGCCGAGCGCACGGCCGTCGCGCTCGAAGCCTGGCGCGCGGCCGGCGTGGCCTTCGTCACCACGGACGAGGCGATCGCGAGCTTCACGCGCTAAAGCTTCCCGACGCCTCTGCCGATGGCTCGGCGGATGCCGAACGTGGGTCACTGGCTGCACGTCTTCGGGGCCTTCGCTCTCACGTGGCTCCCGATCGTCTTCTTCGGGCTGATCTGCTACCTGCTCTGGCGGACCGTCCAGATGATGCCGCGCGTGAAGCCCGCGGCGATGAAGCCGGACTCGTCGACGACCGTGTCCTGGTCGGACGTGGCCGGCGCCGAGGAGGCGAAGGCCGAGCTCCAGGAGGTCGTCGACTTCCTGCGCCACCCGAAGCAGTTCGAGCGCCTCGGGGCACGTGTCCCGAAGGGCATCCTCCTCTACGGCCCTCCTGGCACGGGCAAGACGCTTCTGGCCAAGGCCTGCGCGAAGGAGTCCGGGGCCGCCTTCTACTCGCAGAGCGCGTCCGCGTTCGTCGAGATGTTCGCCGGCCTCGGCGCCTCGCGGATCCGGCGGCTGTTCAAGGAGGCGCGCAAGCACGCGCCGTCGATCGTCTTCATCGACGAGCTCGACGCCGTCGGCGCTGCCCGCACTGGACACGGCTTCAACCGCGAGCAGGACCAGACGCTGAACCAGCTGCTCGTCGAGCTCGACGGCTTCGCGAAGGCCGACCAGGTCGTCGTGATGGGAGCGTCGAACCGGATCCAGGACCTCGATCCGGCGCTCCTTCGACCCGGTCGCTTCGACCGGCAGATGCTCGTCGCGCCGCCCGACCTCGCTGGGCGCGAGGCGATCCTCCACGTCCACACGCGCGGGAAGCCGCTCGCGGCCGACGTCGACCTCGGCGTGATCGCGCGGCAGACGGCGGGTCTTTCCGGCGCAGACCTCGCGAACATCTGCAACGAGGCGGCGATCTTCGCGGGTCGCCAGCAGCTGCAGTACATCCGCCAGACCGACTTCGAGAGTGCGATGGAGCGGGTCGTCGCCGGCCTTCAGCAGCGGCGCGTCGTGACCGAGAAGGAGAAGCGGATCCTCGCCTACCACGAGGCAGGGCACGCGCTCATGTCCCACCTGATGGGTGACGCGCTGCCCGTCCAGAAGGTGACGATCGTCGCGCGCGGCCAGGCGCTCGGCTACACGCTCAACCTCCCGGCGGAGGATCGGTACCTGCACACGAAGGAAGAGCTCGTCGACATGATGACGATCTACCTCGCAGGGCGTGCCGCCGAGCAGGTCGTCTTCGGACGCGTCACGAACGGCGCTGCCAACGACCTCGAGAAGGCGACCGAGCTCGCTCGCGCGATGGTGTTCGAGTACGGCATGTCCGAGACGGTCAGCTCGCGGACGATGCGCGCCGACAACTACGCGCTCTCCGAGGAGACAAAGCGGCTCCGCGACAACGAGCAGGCGCGGCTCACCGACAGCGCGTTCGACGAGGCGCTCCGGCTGCTCGAGAAGCACCGCGCCGCCCTCGACCGCATCGCGCAGGCGCTGCTCGAGAAGGAGACGCTCGTGCGCGACGAGGTCGAGGCGCTGCTCGTCGACGTCGAGCCAGAGTCGCGCGCCAGCGAGACGGTCGGGACGCCGCGCGCGATCGCGCTGCCCGACTAGCTCGCCCCTACCCAGCGCCGACCTGGGCTCCAACCTCCCCCAAGGGGTCCCCCGTGACCCCTGCCCAAACGCTATCGGCTCGCGTCGCAGCGCCGGTGCCGATTTCGTGCCGATGCGTCTACACCGCACGCGACCCACGACATCGCGACACGCACGCAGCGCACACTCGGCCGAGACGACCACGCCGCGCCGCACGACCACCCGCGGCGGATAGCATCGCCCCGATGGCACCGCGCGGGATCCATCACCTCGGCGTCGCGGTCGAAGACCTCGACGAGGCGCTCGCGACCTACGAGCGCCTCTTCGGCGCCGAGCTGGAGCACCGCGAGATCGTCGAAGACCAGGGTGTCGAGGCCGCGAGCCTCCGCGTCGGCACCAGCCGCGTCGAGCTGCTCACTCCGACCGGCGACGACACGCCGGTCGGTCGCTTCCTCGCCAAGCGGGGGCCCGGAATGCACCACGTCGCGTACGAGGTCGACGACCTCCCCGCGACGCTCGAGCACCTCGCTCACGAAGGCGCCGAGCTGATCGACCACGAGCCGCGCGAGGGGCTCTTCGGTCTCCAGGTCGCGTTCGTCCACCCCGACGCCGTCCACGGCGTCCTTGCGGAGCTCGTCGCGCATGGCTGACCAGATCCGGCTCGAGATCGCGTTCGACGGCGGCCAGATCATGGGCGCCCTCGTCTCGCTCGCCTCGGCCGACGAGCTCGACCGCGCGCTCGAGTCGGGTCGGGACGGCAGCCTGACGCTCGAGGCCGCCGACGGTCGGTACACGGTCGCGCTCCGGCGCGTCGTCTACGTCAAGCGATTCGCCCGCGAGAGCCGCGTCGGCTTCGGCAGCCAATAGCCGACGCGCGTTAGCGGGACGAGCTCGCAGGGCATCCAAACCCGGATGACTTCTAGCGAGCAGGCGCTCGCCCGTGCTCCGCGCGAGTCGACGGCGCACATCCGCGAGCTCGTCGCGAGGGCGCAGCAGGGCGACCGCGAAGCGCTCGAGGAGCTCTACCTCCTCCACTTCGACCGCATCTACAGCTACCTGCACATGAGCGTCGGCAACCGCCACGACGCGGAGGATCTGACGACGCAGACGTTCTTGAAGATGCTCGAGGCGATCGGCCGCTTCCGCTGGCAGTCGGCGCCCTTCTCGGCATGGCTCTTCCGGATCGCGCACAACCTGGCGATGGACCACTTCCGCGCGAGCCGGCGCTGGCAGCCCGAGGAGGACGTGCCCGAGCCGCCCGACGCCGAGGAGGCCTCCGCCGAGGACGAGGCCATGCACGCGATCGGCCGCCAGAGCATGCTCGAGCTGATCGAGAACCTCTCCGCCGACCAGCAGCAGGTGCTGACGCTCAAGTTCGTCTTCAACTTCGCGAACGCCGACGTGGCGACGATCCTCGGGAAGACCGAGGGCGCGATCAAGTCGCTCCAGCACCGCGCGCTCGTGTCGCTCCAGAAGCAGATCACGCGCGAATAGGTGGCGCTCGAGGTCGGGATCGTCGGGCTCCCGGGCTCCGGCAAGACGACGCTGTTCGAGGCGCTCACGCACGCGCCTGCCTCAGCGGGCGTCGGGATGGCGCCGATCCCGGACGAGCGGCTCGACGCGATCGCGCGCGTTGTGCGCGCCAAGAAGGTGACGCCCGCCGCGATCCGCGTCGTCGACGTGCAAGGCACCGGGCCGCAGCTGCTCGGCAACCTCCGCCAGGTCGACGCGCTCCTCGTCGTGCTCGACGGCTTCTCCGGGACGCGCGTGCCCGCCGATGACCTCGAGACGCTTCGGCTCGAGCTGCTCGTCGCGGATCGTGATCACGTCGAGCGACGGCTCGAGCGCGTGGAGAAGCAGGCGAAGTCGGGCGACCCGGTGCTGCGGAGGGAGGTGGAGGAGCTGCGCCGCCTGCTCGCGCACCTCGAAGGCGGCGGCACGCTCGCGGAGTGGCCGGGCGACCTCCCGCCCGAGCTCGAGCCCCTGACCACGAAGTCGCTGATCGCGCTCGAGAACGGGCGGGACGGGATCGACCTGAAGCTCGAGTCGGAGCTCGCCGAGCTGCCGCCGGAGGAGGCAGCGGCTTTCCGCGAGGGCTCGTCGTCGGCCCTCGGCGAGGTCGTCCGGCGGCTCTTCGGTGAGCTCGACCTGATCGTCTTCTTCACCGCAAGCGAGAAGGAGACGCGCGCGTGGACTTTGCGGCGCGGCGGTACCGCTCTCGACGCCGCCGCGACGGTTCACTCGGACATCGCGCGCGGCTTCATCCGCTGCGAGGTGATCCGCTGGGACGACCTCGTCGAGGCGGGCTCGCACACGGAGGCCGCTCGTCGCGGCCTCCAGCGTCTCGAAGGAAAGACCTACGAGGTTCAGGACGGGGACGTCCTGAATGTTCGCTTCAACGTCTGAGCTGCCTAGCAGCAGGGCCCGCTCCCGCCGCAGCAGTCGTCGCAACAGCTCATCGTCTACACCTCCTTAAATTGATCGACGTCGATGGATGATACATTGACGGAGATCGATGCAAGCACTGCCCGTTCTCCAGCCGATCTGCTGCGGCCCCGCGACGCCGCCGCTGCCGGTCGGAGCGCGCGAGGAGCTGGCCGCCCGCTTCAAGGCCCTCGCGGACCCCACGCGCGTCGCGATCGTGAACCGGCTCGCGGCCGCGGACGAGGTGTGCGTTTGCGACTTGACGGCGTCGTTCCGGCTCTCGCAGCCGACGGTCTCGCACCACCTGCGGATCCTTCGGGAAGCGGGTCTCGTCGAGTCGACGCGGCGCGGAACGTGGGCGTTCTACCGACTCGTGCCGGAGGCGGTCGACGCGCTGCGCGGGGCGCTCGGCGGATGACGAACGTCCTCTTCGTGTGCGTCCAGAACGCCGGCCGCTCGCAGATGGCGCAGGCGCTCTACGAGCAGCTCGGCGGGTCGGCACGCTCGGCGGGCTCCGAGCCGGCCGACGAGGTGCACACGGTCGTAGTCGACGTCATGCGCGAGGTCGGCATCGGCCTCGACGGCCACGTCCCGCGCCGGCTGGAGCGGGAGGACGTCGAATGGGCCGATCTTGTCGTGACGATGGGCTGCGGCGACGCGTGCCCGGTGCTCCCGGGGAAGCGCTACGTGGAGTGGAACCTCGTCGATCCGGCCGGCCTCTGCCTCACGGACGCGCGCGAGCTGCGAGACGACATCGCGCGGCGGGTGGCGGGGCTACCCCGTTGAGGCTGTCTCGGTCGGTGTGCCGCTGTTCGCGCCGCGGAAGTCGAGGGCGCGCGCGATCGCTTCCTCGACTTCAGCCATCTTGTATCCCGCAATCTGCCCGAGCGGATGCGCGTCCAAGTGTCGCTCGGTCAGCGTGTGAAGCGCGTGGCAAAGGATGAAGCTGGGTCGTTCGACGCCTCCGTCGGTTTCGGCCGGGTCGAGCTCGACGTAAGTGGGCAGGGTTCGCTCGCGTTCCTCGTCGGTGATCACTGCGCACACTGGTTGCCGCAGACCACCGTTCACTGCGTTCCAGGAGACCACCAGGACGCGCTTTCGCTCTGGCGGCTCTGCACGCGACACGTCGTGCAGCTCGGGGAGATGGGCACGGTAGATGTACCGTCGCCGGCGCGTCATCTCGTCGGGGTCGGTCATCGCGCATTCACGCAGCGTCCCGGAGTCCCGAGATTCCTCGACTACGATCGACTTCAAATGGCCCGTCTACGGTCGTTGCTGATCAGGTACCTCGCCGGGAACGGCGAGCTGACGCGCCATGGTTACGTCGAGCTCGGAGAGCTTCGCAACGCGCACGCGCTCATCGCCGAGGAGCGATGGGACGATGTCTTGGAGGAGTTCCAAAACCGGGTGTGCGACCAACGCGGCGTGCTGCTGAACGCCGACCGCGACGACGCGACGCGCCTAATCGCGCATGCGTTTGCGGGAGCGATCGCGAAGGTTCGAGAAGATCTCCGGTGGGAGGGCGAGTACGCGCACGTCGGCCGTACGGCGGCGGAAGAGGAGTTCGCGCAATCCGCAGCGCGTCGGTTGCACGGCGCATAAGCGGACGCGAGCTACCCGGCTGAGATCAGCGCCACACCCGCAAGAACCACGACGACGCCTGCCTCCTGGGTTCGCTGGACGCGCTCGCCGAGGGTCAGGCGCGCGAGCAGGACCGTGACGATCGGGTAGAGGGACGCCAGCACCGAGACGACGCTGACGAGGCCGTGCTCCTGGGACGCCGCGGCGAAGAAGACGTTGCCGCCGGTGTCGGCGAGGCCGATCGTCACCAGCGCGACTACGTGCGGCCGGATCGCGGGCAGGCGCTGCCGCGTCGCCAGCACCGCCAGCCACACGAGCGAGGTCGACGTCAGCCGGAACACGAGCGAGGCCCACAGGAAATCGTCCTGGCTCGCCGTGTGCATCGGGACGTAGTAGCCGCCGAACGCGACCAGCGTGAGCACCGCCCAGCCGACGCCGGCGGCAACGCGCGTCGAGCCGGGAGTCCGCTCCCAGGACGTCGCGACGACGCCGCCCAAAGCGAGGACGAACCCGAGCTCCTGCAGGCCGCTCGGGTGGTCGCCGGTCGCGAGGCCCCAGACGACGGGGACGACCGCTGCGGCGCCCGCGATCGGCGCGACCACCGAGATCGCGCCTGCCGCCATCCCGCGGTAGAACGCGACCAGGCCGGCCGTCCCGAACACGGCCGCCAGGCACGCCCACAGGACGGCTCGGTCCGGCGGCCCGTCGCCCCGAAGAGCGACCGCGACCGCGACGGCGGCGAGCCCCACCGGCTGCGAGCACGCGAGCACGGTCAGCGCCGGCAGGACGCGCGACTTGACGCCGCCGAGGAAGTCGCCGAGGCCCCAGGCGACGCTCCCGGCAAGCGCGAGGAGCGCCGGGATCAGGACTCGGGCACCGGCCGCGTCGCGGCGGCGGCGTCGAGCGCGTTCGCGTGGTGGAGGACGGCGGCCTCGGCCGTCCGTGCCGCGCGCCCGTCGTGGTGTGATGCGACGGCGTGCACGAGCTCGGCGCGCACCGCCGGCTCCAACGAGCGCCCGTGCGACTCGACCAGCCGCACGCCGAGGTGGACGTGTCCGAGCAAGCGCCCCTCGTCGGTGGGGCGGAAGACCGGCGGCGGGCCGAGCTCGAGCGTGCGGCCGGCGTCGTGCACCAGCGCGGCGGCCAGCAGCAGATCGAAGCGCAGGCGCGGGTGGAGTTGCGCCACCTCGCGGCAGATCGTCGCGACCCCGACCGTGTGCTCGAGCAGGCCGCCCGCATACGAGTGGTGCGAGTCGACGGTGGCGGGATACGCGCGCAGCGGAGCGGCCGCCAGGACGCCCTCGACCACCGCCCGCAACGCGCCGTGAGAGATCTCCGCGACCAGGAACTCGAGGAAGCCTTCGAGCTCGTCCGCGTCGCGGCGCATGGCAGGGGCGAGCGTGGCCGCGTCGGCCTCCGGCGCCGCCTCGATCGCGCGCACGGCGAGCTGGAGCCGGTCGCGGAACCGCTCGACGCGCCCGAGCACGCGCACCGCGTCGCCCTCTGCGAAACGCGAGTCCAGCAACTCGACGTCCTGCCAGACGCGCGCGTCGATCCGCCCGCTCGGGTCGACGAGCTCCAGGGCGAGGTACGACGCGCCGCCCTTCGTCCGCAGCCGCTGCTTCCGCGCGACCGCGTAGACGCCCTCGACGACGCGCTCCTCGGCCAGCTCGGCGATCGCGCTCACGGAGCGATTCTAGGTCCCGAGGCGGATGCTAGGGTGGCCGGGATGGCGGTCGTCAAGCCGTTTCGCGCGCTCCGCTACGACGAGCGGAAGGCGGGGCCGCTGGAGCGGCTCGTGGCGCCTCCCTTCGACGTGATCTCGCCGGAGGAGCGCGACGAGTACCTCGCGCGGAGCCCGTACAACGTCGTGCGGCTGACGCTTCCCGACACGGAGGAGCAGGCGGCGCACGACTTCGAGCTCTGGCAGCGCGACGGCGTCCTCACCCGCGAGGACGAACCGACCTTCTGGGCGCTCTCGCAGCGGTACGTGGGGCCCGACGGGATCGAGCGGACGCGCAGCGGCGTCGTCGGAGCGCTCGAGATCGAGCCGTACGAGAAGCGAGTCGTCCTCCCGCACGAGCTCACG
>Ga0081539_10003630_pt1 | contig 18588 bp, 18 predicted proteins | sample TabmetS4T2R2_FD_71023 | JGI IMG/M metagenome (GOLD analysis project Ga0081539, IMG submission 71023) | Tabebuia heterophylla rhizosphere microbial communities from the University of Puerto Rico - S4T2R2 | ecosystem: Host-associated > Plants > Roots > Rhizosphere ...
TGCCGTTGATCTCGGCCGGACCCGGCTGGTCGTGCTGGACAACCGCTGCAGCCGGGTGCTGACCAGCGGAGCCCGGGAGATGCTGCCGGCGCCGGAGTGGAACTGGTTCGTCGAGCAGGCTCACGGCGACTTCGACCACCTGGTCGTGGGGTCGTCGCTGCCCTGGCTGATGCCGCCGGCGATACACCACGGCGAGGCCTGGAACGAGCGCAACGCCGACTCGTCGAATCCGCGCCGAGCGGCGAACGCCGAGCTGCTGCGACGGATCTTCGACCTGGAGCACTGGGCGGCGTTTCACAATTCCTTCGACGCGCTGGCCGACCTGTTCCGGGAGCTCGGCTCCCGCGACGGACGGGCGCCGCTGTCGATCAGCGTGCTCTCCGGCGATGTGCACCATTCGTACGTGGCCCGGGCCGAGCTGGGTGTCCGCACGCCGGTCCATCAGCTGACCTGCTCGCCGATCCACAACCAAGCGCCGGCCGTCATGCGACCGATCATGCGGTTCGGCTGGTCGCGCCTGGCCGCCCGGTGCATGCGCCGCCTGGCCAGATCGACCGGGGCGCCGGAACCGTCCTTCAGCTGGCGCCGGCTCGCCGGGCCCTATTTCGGCAATGCGGTGAGCACGCTCCGGCACCACGGCGGCGCGGCCGAGATGACCATCGAGGGCACCGACCCCGACGGGCACCTGTTCGAGGTGGCGACCGTCTCGCTGACCGGGGTCAGGAGAGGCCCAGCGCGGCCCGTAGGTACGTGAAGTCGCGCCGGCTGCTCCACCGGTACGCGGGCATCCGTGCGGCCCGCGCGCCCCGGACGGCTCGGTCGTCGTCGTCGACGAACAGCACCCAGGGCGGTTCCAGCCCGAGCGCGGCACAGGCCCGCTCGAAGAACCCGGGGGCCGGCTTGTGGATCTTCAGCTCCCAGGAGCTGACCACGGTGTCGAATTCGCCGGTCAACCCGAGCGCCTCGAGGTCACCGCGGAGCAGATCGGTGGCGTTGCTGGCGAGTCCGACCGGGCGGCCGGCCGCCCGCACCTCGCGGACGAACGCGAGAACCTCGTGGTCCACGTACCCGCGATGGGTCTGCCACTCGGCGACCGCCGCGATCGCCTCGTCCTGCGGCAGGGGCAGGCGCGTCGCGACCAGGCGCATCCAGTCCGCATCGACGATTTCGCCGACCACCGCGGGCCGGTAGATGTCCCAGCTCATCGCGGTCCGCACCAGCACACCCGGTTCCAGCCCGTGTTCGGCCTCGACGGTCTTGCCGACCTCCGGATCCCACAGGCGCAGCACGCCGTCCAGGTCGATGAGCAGGGCCCGGGCCGGCTGGCGCTGCATGGGATGTCACCCTTCCTGCTCCCGGTTCAGCCGCTGGCTGATCACCTGCGTCACACCCGAGCGCATGGTGACGCCGTAGAGCGCGTCGGCGACCTCCATGGTGCGCTTCTGGTGCGTGATGATGAGCAGTTGGCTCTTCTCGCGCAATTGCTGGAACAGGGTAATCAGGCGACCCAGGTTGACGTCGTCCAGGGCGGCCTCGACCTCGTCCATGATGTAGAAGGGGCTGGGACGGGCCCGGAAGATCGCACACAGCATGGCCACCGAGGTCAGCGAGCGCTCACCGCCGGACAGCAGGGACAGCCGCTTGATCTTCTTACCGGGCGGCCGAGCCTCGACCTCGACGCCGGTGGTCAGCATGTCCTCCGGGTCGGTCAGGACCAGCCGGCCCTCGCCGCCGGGGAACAGCACCTGGAAGACCGTCTGGAACTCGCGGGCGGTGTCCTCGAACGCCGAGGTGAAGACTTCCAGGATCCGATCGTCCACGTCCTTGACGACGGTAAGCAGGTCCCTGCGGGTGGCCTTGAGGTCTTCGAGCTGGTCGGAGAGGAACTTGAAGCGCTCCTCCAGCGCGGCGAACTCCTCCAGGGCCAGCGGGTTCACCTTGCCGAGCAGGGCCAGGTCGCGTTCCGCCTTGTTGGCCCGCTTCTCCTGGGTCGGCCGGTGGTAGGGCACCGGGTCGGGTGTCTTCTCACCCGCCGCCTCGGCCGCGGTGACCTCCGCCTGGGTGGGCGGCACCCACTGGCCCGGGCCGTACTCGGTGATCAGGGTGTCCACGTCGAGGGAGAAGTCCTCGGCGGCCTTGGCCTCGAGCTGCTCGATGCGCATCCGCTGCTCGGCGCGGGCGACTTCGTCGCGGTGCACCTCGCTGGTGAGCCGTTCCAGCTCGGACACCAGGCGCTTGGCGGTAGCGCGAAGCTCCTGCAACTCGGCCTCGCGCGCGGTGCGGGCGCGGGCCAGCTCGTCCCGGACCTCGACCGCCGCCTGCAGGGAGACGGCGACCCGATTCATCGCGGCGGCCGCACCCAGTGCCACCGCCTTCGCGATCTCGGCGCCGCGGGCGCGGGCGGCACGGCGGGCCGCGGCCCGTTCCCGGGCTTGCCGCTCGGCGTTGGCCTGACGCAACAGGGAGTCGGCGCGGCCGGCGATGGACGAGACCCGCTCCTCGGCGGTACGCACGGCAAGGCGCACCTCCATCTCGTTCTGCCGCGCCTGAGGGACCATCCCGGCGAGCGTGTCGCGCTCCTCGGTGGACGGCTCCTCGTCGATCGGACTGTCCTCGGCAAGCCGCAGCCGCTCTTCCAGCTCGTCCAGCCCGGCCAGGTCACGCTCCCGGGCGGCCTCGGCCTTCTGCCGGGCGGCGCCGAGGCGCTCCGCCTCCGCCTTGGCCGACCGGGCCGCGGCACCCAGCTCCGCGAGCCGGCGGGCGGCGGCGTTGCGTTCCCCTTCGGCGGCGCGCTTGGCAGCGGCCGCGACGTTCACACGGTCCTTGTGCTCGGCGACAACCGCGCGCGCCTCGGCGAGCCGACTCTTGAGCGCACCGATCGACTCTTCGGCGGCTTCCCGCCGGGCCCGCGCCTCGTCGACGGCGGCCTGCACCTCGATGTAGCTGGTCGCTTTGCCCGAGCCGCCGGCGGCGGCGTACGCGCCCAGCACGTCGCCATCCGGCGTGACCGCGCGCAGCTCGGCGTTCTGGGCGACCAGCCGACCGGCCGCGGCCAGGTCCGGTACGAGCACGACGTCACGCAGTGTGCGGTTCAGCGCGGGACGAATGGTGTCCGGGCAGTCGATGGCGTCCGGCGCCCACACCGCGCCTTCGGGCAACGCGGGCCGCAGCGAGTCCAGGGAGCCCTGCATGCCCGGATGCGCGGGACCGCCGACCACCAGGGCGGCGCGGCCCGCGTCGGCGATCTTGAGCGCGCGCATCGCCTCGACGGCCTCATCGATGCCGGCGAGCGCCACCGCATCGGCCAGGCTGCCCAGGGCGGCGGCAAGTGCGGCCTCGTGCCCGGGCCGGACGGCCAGCATCGACGCCAGGCTGCCGAGCAGGCCGGGCACCTGGTCGGCCTTGCCGAGCAAGGCGCCGGCGCCGTCCTTGCGCCGCAGTCCCAGGGCGAGGGCTTCCTCACGGGCCTTCCAGCTGGCCGCGTCCTTCTCCGTGGCACGCTCGGCGTCCGAGAGCTCCTTGACCACCGCGGCGGCCCGGTCGTGGGCGTCGACCGCCTCGGCGTGCCGGGCGTCCAGATCGGCGTTGTCGCGGTCAGCCTCGGTGGACTCCGCGGAGACCTCATCGACCGCCGCCTGCGCGGCCTCGGCGCGCTGCACGGCGTCGGTATGCGCCGCCGCCAGTCGCTCGATCTCCTCGGCCGCACTGCCGGTACGCGCTCGGGCCGCATTGACCTGGCCGGTGAGCTTGGCCAAGCCCTCGCGCCGGTCGGCGATCGCCTTCGCCGCGATCCGCAGGGCGCCCTCCGCGACGGCCAGCTGGCGCTCCAGGTCCTGCCGGTGCTCGACCGCCTCGGCCAGCCGCGTCTGGTCCTCGGTGAGCGCCTCGCGCAGTTCCTCCTCCTGCTCGCGCACTCGCTCCGCCTCGGCGACCAGCTGCTCCGGATCACGACCGGGGCGCTCGTCGTCGGGTGCCGCGGCCAGGTGGCGCAATCGCTCGCTGGCGAGCTGCTCGGTGGACCGGAAGCGTTCCTGCAAGGCGGACAACCTGTACCAGGTGTCCTGTGCGGCCTGTAGCAGCGGCGCGTCCTCCGCGTGCTGCGCCTCCAAGTCGGCCAGCCAGCGCTGGACCTCGCGATTCTCGTCCTCCACCTGCCGGCGACGGTCGCGCATCGCCGACTCGTCGGCGATCTCCTTGTCCAGCGTGGTGCGCAGCGTGTGCAGGTCGTCGGCAAGGAGCCGGAGCCGGGCGTCTCGCAGGTCGGCCTGGATGCCGGCCGCGCGCCGGGCCACCTCGGCCTGCTTTCCCAGCGGCTTGAGCTGGCGGCGGAGCTCGGCGGTGAGGTCGTTCAACCGGTTGAGGTTCGTCTGCATCGCGTCGAGCTTGCGGATCGCCTTCTCTTTGCGCTTGCGATGCTTGAGTACGCCGGCCGCCTCCTCGATGAACGCGCGGCGGTCCTCGGGCTTGGCGTGCAACATCGCGTCCAGCCGGCCCTGGCCGACGATGATGTGCATCTCCCGGCCGATGCCGGAGTCGGAGAGCAGCTCCTGGATGTCCAGCAGGCGGCACGAGTTGCCGTTGATCTCGTACTCGCTCTCGCCGGAGCGGAACATCCGGCGGGTGATCGAGACCTCGGTGTAGTCGATCGGCAGGGCGCCGTCGGCGTTGTCGATCGTCAGCGTCACCTCGGCGCGGCCCAGCGGCGCGCGGCCGGCGGTGCCGGCGAAGATGACGTCCTCCATCTTGCCGCCGCGAAGCGCCTTCGCGCCCTGCTCACCGAGCACCCAGGCGATGGCGTCGACGACGTTGGACTTGCCGGAGCCGTTGGGGCCCACCACGCAGGTGATGCCCGGCTCCAGCCGCAGCGTCGTAGCGGAGGCGAAGGACTTGAAGCCTTTCACCGTCAGGCTCTTGAGGTGCACGTATCTCCGGGGGTCGACGGTCGGTCTGCTCGACAGCAGGCTACCCGCCGGTTGTGTCGGGGGCCGTTACGCCGCGCTCGACGAGGTGGGGTGCCCCAAAAGGGACAAAAAGATGCGCGCCGCCACTTTTCGCTGTGGAGGCGCGCTTTCGGGGGGGTGTGCGTTTGTAGTGCGAGGGGATGAGCGCCGGTTCACGGCGCCCGCGGAGTTCAGGTCAGCGCCGGCTCGGTCAGCCGCAGAAGATCGTCTGCCTCCGCGGCGGCCGCCGCGAGACGATCGTTCTCCGCCCGCAGGCGGGTGATCTCGAACTCCAAGGCCTGCACCCTGGAACGCAGTCGGGTGACCTCGTCGAGCAGGCGCCGGTCGGGCGCCGCGCCTACGTGGCCGTAGAGGGCCTTCGCCATCTTGACTCCTTGTGAGACACGTCGTCTCTCATTGTGAAGCGCTGCCGGAACAGCCGGCCAGCGCGCGCCCATCTCTATCGCACGCCTGCTCTCGTGGACACGCATAAGAGCAGAGTCCCGCACCTGGCATTGTGCATTTCGGTGCAGACTCCCCAAATCCTAAGTCTCCTTGGACGTGGGTGGGCGCGACTGGCGACTCCTCCATAGTCCGCCGAGTCGCACGCTGCGTCAAGCCGTGGGGACCGGGTCGCCCGGTCACGCCAGTGAATCACGCCACCTCCGCGCGCCTTATCGGGGACTTATGTCTTTCTTAGCCGGCTGGCAGTCCACGTAACGGACTGCTTACCGTCTCCCGCGTCGAAACCTCTCGATCCGCCTTGAGGATCGACTCAGGGCACCGCGGAGGCAGCACGTGTACGGCGAAGTCGGACCGGCCGGCCGGGCGACCACCACGGCGATCGGACGGCACCGCCGCCGAATCACCGTGTCGACCCCGGCCGTTCTCGGAATCGCGGTATTGGTGCTGCTCGGCGCATTCGGGCTCGGTGCCGCGCTGCTGCCCGCGAGCCTCACCGGCTCGGGCGGCGCCGGCGCGCGCTCCGCGGCCGCTCGGGAGTCGGGTACCGGCGGCGGGTTACCCGGCACCGGGGTGTCTTTCCCGCCGCGGGCGGCCGCCACGCCGGCCACGCCGTCGGTCAAGGCGACGCCCGAGGCCACCAAGCCGCCGGTCCGGAAAACCGTGTCACCCAGGGCGACGCCGTCACGGACCGCGACCAGGAAGGCATCGCCGAGCGTCGCCTCCGGCCTGGAGGGGCAGGAGAACGAGATCATCCGGCTGGTCAACATCGAGCGGGACAAGGCCGGGTGCTCCGACCTCGAGCTCAACACCAGGCTCCGTACCGCGATGCGCCTGCACGTGCAGGAACTCGGGCGGCGTGGCGATCTCTACATCAGCCACATCAGCGCCGACGGCCGCACGTTCGTGGACCGGGCGAACGAGCAGGGCTATACCTCGCCGGGCGGCGAGAACGTGGCCCGCGGGCAGCGGAACGCGGCCGATGTGATGGACAGCTGGATGGCCAGTTCCGGGCACCGGGCGAACATCCTGAACTGCGGCTTCAAGGCCATCGGGGTAGGTGCCGCGAAGGGTGTCGACGGCACCATCGTGTGGGGCCAGCTTTTCGGACGTTCCTAGCCGAGACGACGAAGGTGCCGACAGGGTACGGCACTGTCGCCTACCCGACAGGGTCCCGTTGTTCTTCCGGGCTGCGTCGTTGCGTCCTGCGTGATATCGCCCTCGACGCCGCGTGCGAGCACGCGCATCTGTCTGCTCACCGGGGGCGGATACCCGTACCGGCGCGACGCGCTGGGCGGCTGGTGCCGGACCGTTGTCGAGGGACTCGGCCAGGTCGGATTCGACCTGCTCACGATCACCGACCGGGAGCCGCCGGCCACGCCCGCCTACCCCCTGCCGCGCAACGTGGCGTCGGTACGCGCGGTGACGCTGGGTCGCGGCGACCCGGACCGGTTCGAGCGCCGGCGCGAGGAGCCGGACGACGCGGCGACGAGGGCCGCGGTTCTGCTCTGCCGGGGACTCCTCGGCGAGCAGCCGAACTCCGATGACGTGGTCGCCGAAGGCCTGCGGCGGCTCGCCCAGCCACGGGCACCGCGGTCCGGACGTACCGCACCGCCGGACCCGCTCGCCGGGGTGGCCTTGACCGACGTGTTGCTCGACGCGTGGCGGACCGGCCGGTCGGTAGCGGCCGCTGACCGCCTTCCGCTGCCCCGGCTGAGCGTGCGGGACGCTCGGACCGCCGCGACGCTGCTGCGGCACGCTACCCGGGCCCTGACGGTGCCATTGCCGGAGTCCGACCTCGTGCACTGCGTCGGCGGCACCACGCCACTGCTGGCCGCGCTGGCCGGGCACTGGCGTGGTGGCGCTCCGCTGCTGCTGACCGAGGCCCGGGCGCCGGTGGCCCGGTTGCGGCCGGCCGAGGAACGGCTGTCCCCTGCGGTACGCACGGTGTTGCACCGGTTCCGCCGTGCGGTGGCCCGCACCGGGTACGCCGAAGCCGGCTTGATCGCACCGTTGAGCGCGTACCACCACGGATGGGCGCTGCGACACGGTGCCCGGCCCGGCCGCCTGGTGTCCGTGCCGGCCGGGGTGGACCCGCTGGACTACTCGACCGCGCCGGAACCGGAGGTCGCCGACCCGGCCGTGGTGTGGGCCGGCAGCGGTGGTCCGGACAGCGGCCTGGGCTTGCTGCTCGAGGCGTTCGGCAGGGTCGTGGCGAGTGTGCCCGGCACCGTGCTGCACCTGGTCGGGGTGACGGTCGCACACGAGGAGCACTGCGCCGAGCAGATCGAGCGAGCGGGGCTGGGCCGCGCGGTCCGGTTGCACCCGCTGCCCGCCGACCCCCGCGACCGGTACGCGGCCGGGCACGTGGTCGTGCACGTCCCGGGACCAGCCGACCCGCCGTACCGCCTGATCGAAGCCATGATGTCCGGCCGCGCGGTGGTCGGCGTCGATGTCGGACCCGCGGCCGAGACACTCGGCGAGGCCGGTGTGCTGGTCGCGGCCGGTGACCCGGCGTCACTCGCCGCCGCATGCGTCGGTCTGCTGCGCTCGCCCGCCCACCGGCGCGCGCTGGGCGAGGCGGCCAGGCGGCGGGCGCTGGCCTACTTCACCGCCGATCGGGTGGTACGCGTCTACGGCGCCCTCTACACCGACCTGGCGGCGCCGCCACCCGCGCAGGCGTACGAACTGGCGCTGTCCGTACCCGCACCACGGACCGAGTTACCCACCACTGTCCGCTGGCTCCAGGACTCCCGATGACCCCCGCCCCACCCGCCGATCTTGGAGTTGTGGTGGCCTTTATGACCCGTATAGCGCTTTTGTCCCCCACCACAAGTCCAAGATCGCGGAAAGCTGCTGACCGTGGCCCGCACCGCCGCCGACCATCGGAGAACGCCGTGAAGACTCTCTTCCCCCCGTACGCTCACCCGTCGCCCGAGCTCGCCCTGGACGCCGACACCTGGATCATCCAGGACCGGCCGGGCCAGCGCCGGTCCGTCCACCAGGTGCTCGGCCGCGTCGACCTGGACTGGGGTGGCCGGTCGCTGGCCGACGTGCTCGCCGACGTGGACGCCTGGCGCGAGCAGGGCGTGGAGGGACTGTTCCTGGACCGGGCGCCGGCCGGGGCGGGCGGTGTCGGCCCGGTGGCGTTGACCGTACGGCTGGCCGCGCGGCGCGGGCTGCACCGGATCGTGCTCAACCCGGGCGTCCCGACCCACCCGCTCTACCGTGACCTCGGCGTACGGATCTGCACCTTCGACGGGCCGTGGACCGCGTACCAGGGCTGGGACGGCGACGGGGTGAAACCGGGCGACGGGCACATCGTGCACGGCGTGCCGACCGCGCTGCTCACCGCCGCCCGCCGGCTGATGGGTCGCCGGGGTGCCGGATTCGGGCTCGCCACCGACGCCAGCCCCTGGTTCAGTGTCGCGACGTCATCCGACGGCTCGGGCGAGGACGCGGCTGACAACGCGGGCAGCTGTAGGACGAGCGGTTCATGAACTGCTCCCGGCGGATCGGCGCACCGCAACGGTGACAGGGTTCGCCTTCCCGCCCGTACGCGTCCAGCGACCGGTCGAAGTAGCCGCTCTGGCCGTTCACATTGACGTAAAGAGCGTCGAAGCTGGTACCACCGGCCACGATCGCCTCGGCCAGCACGTCACGAACGTGGCCCAGAAGCCGGCGTACCGCGGGCTTGGTCATCGCGTCGGTGGTCCGCGCGCCGTGCAGCTGCGCGCGCCAGAGCGCCTCGTCGGCATAGATGTTGCCCACGCCGGAGATCAGCGTCTGATCCAACAGGGCCCGCTTGACCTCGGTCTGCTTCTTCCGCAACGCCGCGACGAACCTCTCGTCGTCGAACAGCGGATCCATCGGGTCGCGGGCGATGTGCGCGATCTCGTCGGGCAGCGCCGCACCACCGTGCGAGACGGACAGCCCGCCGAACGTGCGCTGATCCACGAACCGTAGCTGCGGCCCCCCGTCGGTGAACGTGAACCGCACCCGCAGGTGCGGCCCGTCCGGCTTGTCGGCCGGCTCGATCAGCAACTGACCACTCATCCCGAGGTGGCCGATGATCGCGTCACCGGAGTCCAGCGGCAGCCACAGGTACTTCCCACGGCGGGACACGTCGAGGATGGTGCGGCCGGTGAGCATGGCGATGAAATGTGCGTCGCCGGGCAGGTGCCGGCGGATGGCACGGGGGTGGTGCACCTCGACCGTCTCGATCGTGCGGCCGGCCGCCCACTTGGCCAGGCCCCGGCGGACGGTCTCCACCTCGGGAAGTTCGGGCACGGTAGTTCCTCGAATGTTCTAGAGCGTGTAGGGCCAGACGACGACCAGGTAGGCGCCGTACCACAGGCCGAAGAGGGCCCAGGCCACGATGGCCGGCACCGCAACCCGGGGGCGGGCGCGGGCCGCGGCCCCGACCGCGGGCAGCAGCGTCAACAGCACGGGCAGCAGGAGACGCGGCTTGGAGTGGTAGAAGCCGGCCTGCCCGTAGACCAGGACCATGGCGATCACGCCGTAGACGGCCAGCGGTAGCCACGGCCTCCCGGCCAGCGCCACGCCGGCCGCGGCCGCGGCGGCCAGCAGGATCAGCGCCACACTGATCGGCACCCACCCGTCGCCGGTGCTCAGCGTGCCTCCGAGGAACCGTACGGTGCTCGCGCCGAAGTCGAAGGCCGTGCCCCAGCCCGCGGCCTGGATCCGGAACCAGGCGTCCAGGTCGCCGACCCTCAGGGCGACCCAGCCGAGGTACGCGGGCACGCCGGCCAGCGCCACAGCGGCGGCGACGATCGGCTTCCACGTACCACCGGATCCTGTTGCTCGTGCCTCGCGGACGTGCAGCGCCGCCGCGACCGCGAGGGCGACGGCGGCCCCGGCGCCCGTCGGGCGGGTGAGCGAGGCCAGCAGGCCGAGCAACCCGGCGGCCCACCAGACCCGCCGATGCGCGGCCACCAGCATGCCCGCGACCAGCGCCAGGAACAGACCCTCGGAGTACGCCATGGTGAGCACCACCGAGACCGGCGCGGAGCAGCAGATCGCCACGAGTGCCCAACCGGCCCGTTTGCCGTGCAGGCTCGTGCCGAGCAGGTGCAGGGCGACCGCGGCGCCGATCGAGGCGAGCCAGCTCACCGCGATCGCGGCGCTGCCGAAGTCCAGGCCGAGCATCGAGACGGCCCTGATGAGCATCGGGTAGAGCGGGAAGAACGCCAGCTCGTTGGCCTCGAGCTGGCCGCCCGCGCCGACGGTGTACCCGTTCGGATAGCCGTTCATCGCCACCCGCACGAACCATCCGCCGTCCCACTCCAGCAGATACTGCCGCAGCGTGTCGCCCTGGTCGGCGGCCGCGCCCAGCCAGAGCAGCATGACGAGCTGACCGGTCCGGGTCAGTGCCAGGATGCCGACCGCCATGCCGGCGCCAGGCCAGCCGCCGGCTTTCTCCCACAGGCTCCCGGTCACCGCCCGGGAGGCCGGTTCGCCGACGCTCACCGCCCGTTCACTCTCGCTCACCATCGTTCGGTCGGCCGGTCAGCTCAGGTGGCCGCCACCGGCGACGGCCGGGGGTGGGGTATCGGCCTCCGCGCCTTCGCTGAGCGTGCGCCAGGCCGTGGCGGCGGCACGCTGTTCGGCCTGTTTCTTGCTGCGGCCGTCCGACCCGCCGTACCGCTCGCCGGCCACCACCACCCATGCGGTGAACGTCTTGGCGTGATCCGGGCCGGCATCGTCTATCACGTAGTCCGGCACACCCAGTCCCAGGGCGGCGGTCAGCTCCTGCAGGCTGGTCTTCCAGTCCAGCGCGGCGCCACGCCCGGCCGACTCGGCCATCAGCGGGTCGAAGAGTCGGTGAATCACCTCACCGGCGACGTCCAGGCCGTGCTCGAGGTAGATCGCGCCGAGCAGCGCCTCAAGCGTGTCCGCCAGGATGCTCGCCTTGTCGCGGCCGCCGGTGGCCTCCTCACCCTTGCCGAGAAGCAGGTGCGGACCCAGGCCCTCGGGGCCGAGGGTACGGGCGACATCGGCCAGCGCGTGCATGTTGACAACGCTGGCCCGCAGCTTGGCGAGCTGGCCCTCCGGGAGTTCCGGGTGGTTGTGGAACAGCGCCGACGTGACCACCAGACCGAGCACCGAGTCGCCGAGGAACTCCAGCCGCTCGTTGGTCGGCAGGCCGCCGTTCTCGTACGCGTACGACCGGTGGGTGAGCGCGCGTTCCAGCAGGTCCGGCTCGATCGGCACACCGAACGCCTCATCCAGCAACCGGGTCGGCGGCCGGTCCCGCTTCAGCGAACTCATGTAGTCACCTCATCGTGGTCGATCAGCGCGGCTATGGCTTCCAGCGCGGCACGTCGGTACAGGTCGGCGGCCAGGGCGATGCCGGCGGCGAGGTCGGCACCCGTGGCGGAGCCGTGGCAGACCACGACGGTGCCCTCGACACCGAGCAGGACGGCCGCGCGCGGCGGCGGAGGATCCCGTTCGACCGGCGATCCGACCAGCGCGTACGCCGTTTCCAGGCCTTTCAGGAGCACGTTTCCGGTGAATCCGTCGGTGACCACCACGTCTGCGGCGGTGCCGGCGACCACGTCGTTGCCCTCCACCAGGCCGACGTATCGACCGCCGCCCGGCAGAACCGCCCCGGCCAACACGTCGGGTGCGGCGCGGCGCAGCTTGTCGCCCTTGCCGCGCTCGGTGCCGATGCTGAGCAGGCCGACGCGCGGTGCGGTGAGGTTGTGCACGACCCGGGCATAGGCGGCGCCCAGCCGGGCGTGCATGACCAGCGTCTGCTCGTCGGGATCCACCGACGAGCCGACGTCGAGCAGGACCAGCCGGCCTGCGGCGGTGGGTAGTACCGCGGTGAGCGCGGGCCGGCGCACGTTCGGCCAGCGGCCCAGACCAAGAGCGGCGGAGGTGACGGTGGCGCCGGTGTTCCCGGCCGACACGACCGCGTCGGCGCTGCCCTGCGCGACGGCCAGGACCGCGGTCCGGACCCCGGACTCGATCCACCCGGTGCTCGCCGGGTGGGTTGGTGGCATGCCCGGACCGGCGATCGTCCGGACGCGGGAACGTTGCGCCGGCGTCAGGCCGGCAAGAACCTCGCCGGCGGCTTCGACAGTGCCGACAACAGTGAGCTGAAGGGCCGGATCGGCCTGGCAAGCGCGCAGAGCGCCGTCAACCACGACGGCGGGAGCATGGTCCCCGCCGAGGAGGTCGACGGCGATCCGCGCGGTGCCCGGCTCCGTGACAGCTGGCTGTCCGTGAGCCGGCGCACCGGGCTTTCGCCGCTGCTCAGGCGCGACCCGCCCGGTGATCGGGCGCATCACTCCTAGGGGCTCAGACCTCGAGGACCTGACGACCGTTGTACGTGCCGCAGACCGAGCAGGCGGTGTGCGGCAGCTTCGGCGACTTGCACTGCGGACAGGCCACGGTGGCCACCGCGGTCGCCTTCCAGTTCGCCCGGCGCGACCGGGTATTGCTGCGCGACATTCTGCGCTTGGGAACTGCCACGGTACCTACTCCTCGATCCGGTTTCCCTTGGTGTGCGGCGATGCCGCCTCTGGCTCACTGCTCGTTATCTTGAAGTGCGGTGAATCCGCCTCTGGCTCACTGTTCGTTTTTCTTGAGGTGCGACGAAGCCGCCTCTGCCTCACTGCCCGTCAGGTTGCGCAGAGCGGCCCACCGCGGGTCGACGGCCTCGTGGCTGTGGTCGGCCGGGAGGTCGGCGAGATGCGCCCCGCAGCCGGCGCACAACCCTGGGCAGTCCGGCCGGCAGACCGGGTTGGTCGGCAGCGCGAGCACCACCGCGTCCCGTACCGCCGGCTCCAGATCCAGCAGGTCGCCCTGCATCCGGCCCACCTCGTCCTCGTCCGTGGTCCGCTCCGTGGTGCTGTCCGCGTAAGCGAACATCTCCGCGATGGGCACGTCGAAGGACTCGGTGATCTCGTCGAGGCAACGGCTGCACTCACCGGTGAGCGAGCTCCGGACGCTGCCGCTGACGTAGACGCCCTCGGACACCGACGTGAGCACCAGATCGAGCTCGACGTCGGAACCCTCGGGCACCGAGATCAGTTCGAGGCCGAGGTCCGCCGGCGCCGGCACCACCCGCTTCAGGGCACGCGTCGCCCCGGGCTGGCGCGGGAGTTTCGTCGTGTCGACGACCAGCGGCTGCCTGGGATCGAGGTGGTTCTGCGGTGACTTGGACATAGCGGTACCTCAGCCTGGAAGGCCGACAGGCAAGGTTACCCGAGCCGGCACCGGATCAACCAATCGCACCACCGGTACGACATGGGGCCGGTACGACATCGGGCTAGAACGGCAGCGGCCGCTCATTGTCCTCGCCCTGGAAGGTGCCGATCTCGCGGAGCGCGTGCATCTTGTCGCGCCCCCGCTCTATCGACGCCAGCGCCCGGGTGAGGAACTGCTCGAAGTTCGCCAGCGCGGTGTCGACGTAGTCGTCGACCTCCTCGCGCAGTCGCTGCGCCTCGGCGCGGGCCTCGGCGATGATCCGGGCGCCCTCGTGCTCGGCCGACACGGTGATCTCGTTCACCGACACCAGGCGTGCGTGTTCCGCTTCGCCCTCGCTGACGATCCGGTCGGCCTCCCGCTTGCCGGCGTCGATGATCTTGTCGCGTTCCTCCAGCAACGCCGAGGCCCGGCGCAGGTCGGCCGGCAGTTCGGCGCGCAGTTCGTCGAGGACGGCCACCATTTCGCCGCGGTCGAACATGAAGTTCGTCCGGGACATCGGCACCGAGCGTGCCGCCTCCACCATGGCGATGATCTCGTCGATGCGGTCGAGCGGATCCACCGGCGTCTCACTCCTGTCGTCACGCGCCCCACGCAGCGTGGTGCGATCACGTTACTGCGTCACAGGTCCCAGCCCATGATGGGCCGCGTCCGGGCGCGTCGGCCGACCCCACACGGTGTCAGTTCTGGCGTACCCGGGTGACGAGTCGCTCGCCGACCATGTCCGGCACGTACGTGGAGACGTCGCCGCCCCACTTCGCGACTTCCTTGACCAGGCTGGACGACAGGAACGAGTACTGCGGGTTGGTCGGCATGAACAGAGTCTCCACGCCGGACAGGCCGATGTTCATCTGCGCCATCTGCAACTCGTAGTCGAAGTCGCTGACCGCACGCAGTCCCTTGACGACGACGGCGGCCTGCTGATCGCGGCAGAAGTCGACAAGGAGGCCGCGGAACGACTCGACGCGGACGTTGCCGTACGGTGCGGTCACCTCGCGGAGCATCTCGATCCGTTCCTCGATGGTGAACAGGCCGGTCTTGTGCTGATTGATCAGCACCCCGATGATCACCTCGTCGAAGAGCTGGCTGGAGCGCCCGACGATATCGAGATGGCCGTTGGTGACCGGGTCGAAGGAACCGGGACAGACCGCTCGTCTCATGATCGGCGACCGTACCAAAGGGTGGTTTCGCCGTAGCGCTTCGAGCGGTCCGGTGTGATGCCGTCGATCCAGCGCAGCCCGCCGCCTCCTTGCGGTGTGGCGGAGCCGATGTGACGGCCCGGCTCGCCACGGACCGCCGTGCGGGTCGAGCGTTCGATCGCCACCACCGCGTCGGTCGCCAGCCAGCCGTTGGCCACCAGCGCCTTCTGCACACATGCCAGCTCGTCGTCGGGCAGCGTGTACGGCGGATCGGCGAACACCACGTCGTACGGGCCGCCCTCCGGCGGTACGGCGAGCACCTGGCTCACCCGGCCGGTGATCAGCCTTGCTGCGGGGCCGACCCGAAGCCCGGCGATGTTGTGCCGGATGCTTCTGGCGGCCCGGGCATCCGACTCGACCAGCAGCGCGTACGTAGCTCCGCGTGACAGCGCCTCCAGCCCGACCGCGCCGGACCCCGCGTAGAGATCAGCAAATCGCGCACCCTCCAAACGGGTCATCGTCTCGAGCGAACTGAAGAGCGCCTCACGCACGCGGTCGGACGTCGGGCGGGTCTGTGCGCCGGCCGGCGCGGACAGCCGCCGCCCACCGTGCACACCCGCGATGATCCTGGTCATCGGGCCTCGTTTAGCACGTCTCGACGCTACTTCACCAGCCTTCGGGGAGCCTCTGATGGAGTGAATCTGAGGACGCGCAGATGACTCATCGCATTGATCAAATGCCGCTTCGTATAGCGAAGATGTCAGATGCGCAACGACAGGCTTAAGCGACACTGTGCGGCTTCTCGAAGCCGGCCGAGTCGCTATGGTCACTGTCTGTTGCGGGGGCTTCGGTCGCCCGCCCGACGACGCGGGGAGGCGTCGTCGCCCCGGCTTTCGTGTTGGCGACCGTCGGAGCCTCCTCGCGCCGTACCCCCAGTCCTCACCACAGGAGTACGCGTGAACCTGTCGAAGTCCCCGCTGCGCCGCACCACCGCCGTCCTCGCCGGTGCGTTGATCGGCATGGCCGGAGCTGTGGCGCTCGCCGCGCCCGCCAGTGCCCACCATCCGGTCGTGGCCCCCGAGTCGTCCTGCGCCAACGAGGACGGCACGTGGAAGGTGATCTGGAAGATCACCAACAGCGAGTTCGACCTCGAGGGCACGATCGTCCACATCGATGCGAAGCCGGCGGAGGGCAGCACACTGACCGGGGTCGAGAAGGGCGACGTGCTGCCGAAGTCCGGCGAAGGCGCGCTCACCGCCGAGCAGACGGCGCCGGCCGACGTCGAGGAGGCCCGGCTGGCCGTCAAGGCCGAATGGATCCGCGACGGCCGGGTCATCCAGGAGGACGAGAAGGGCGAAGCCACGAAGCCGACCGAGCCCTGCAAGCCGGAGACGCGCGCGGAGCCGGAACCGGAGTCGTCCACACCGGCGGCGCCGACTCCCCTTCTCGAGGCCGACTGCACCACGATGACGATCGGCCTGGACAATCCGGAGGCCGGCGAGGACATCACCCTGATCCTGAAGACCAGCAAGGGTGAGACCCGCGAGCTCGAGGTCCCCGCCGGCGAAGATGAGACCACCAGGTTCAGCGCAGCCGAGGGCTTCCGGGTGGAGGTCAGCGCCGAGGGCGTCAAGGGCAGCACCACGGTCGAGTACGAGCGGCCGGAGGGCTGCGAAGGCGCGGGCGGCGGTGCGGCGGAACTCCCGCTGACAGGTGCGGCCGCCGGCAGCATCGCCGGTGGTGCGGTCCTCCTGCTCGCCGTGGGGGGCGTGCTGTTCTTCCTGGCTCGCCGTCGCAAGGTCAAGTTCACCGCTTGATCGCCGGACTGAGCGCTGAGGGGCGCGCTGACCACTCTGGTCGGCGCGCCCATCGGTCCTTCCGCTTCCTGGTCTTCGCCGGATGCGGGTGAGTCAAGTCAGCGGCGCGAACGTTCCGTCCGGCTCCGGCGGCAGGTCGCGCACCCGCCGCACCGCGCCGACCGGAATCGGCCCGTAGACGTGCGGGAAGAGTCTCCCGTCCGGATGCGGCGGATCGCCTCGCTCCCAGACGTTCGCGTCGCCCAGCACGGACTCGTCGATCTCCAGCACCACCAGATCGGCGCGACCCCGGGCGTGCATCGTGGCCGATACGTGCAGGAGGTCCAGTGGCGAGCAGTGGATGAAGCCGTGGGTCTGAAGCGAGTCCGCCGTGTAGGAGCCGGCCACCGAGGCCGCCTCCCAGTCCGCTCGCGGGCAGAAGTGGTAGATCAACCCTTCTCCAGATACTCGGCGCGGTCTTCGTCGACGAGGGCGGCCACCGAGGCGGCGAGCGCCGGGTGCCGGCGTAGATCCGGATCGTCGGCCACCAGCGATGCCGCCTCCGCCCGGGCGTCGGTGATCAGCTTGGCGTCGCGCAGCAAAGACAGCAACCGCAGATGCGAATGCTTACCCGATTGCGACGCACCCAGCACGTCACCCTCGCGGCGCTGCTCCAGGTCGATCTCGGAGAGCTTGAAGCCGTCCGTAGTGGACGCGACCGCCTCGAGCCTTTCCCGGGCGGACGAGCCCTCCACCGCCTCACTGACCAGAAGGCAGATGCCCGGCGCGGATCCCCGGCCGACCCGGCCCCGCAACTGGTGCAACTGGGAGACGCCGAACCGGTCGGCATCCATGATGATCATGGTGGTGGCGTTCGGTACGTCCACACCCACCTCGATGACAGTGGTCGCCACCAGCACGTCCAGATCGCCGGCGGCGAAGCGGCGCATCACCGCGTCCTTCTCGTCGGCCGGCAGCCTGCCGTGCAGCATGCCGATCCGCAGCCCGTGCAGCGGACCCTCCTGGAGGATGGGCAGCACCTCGGTCACGGCCAGCGGCGCTCGGCGGGCCGATTCGGTGTCCGGCGGCGGCTCCTCTTCCTCCTCGGAGGTGCCGGCACCGATCCGCGGACACACCACATAGGCCTGATGCCCGGCCTGTACCTCCTCGCGCAGCCGTCGCCAGGCACGATCGAGATAGGCCGGCTTATCCAGGGCGGGCACCACGTGCGACGCGATCGGCGAACGCCCGCGCGGCAGCTGAGTCAACGTGGAGATCTCGAGATCCCCGTACACCGTCATGGCGACCGTGCGGGGAATCGGCGTCGCGGTCATCACCAGGACGTGCGGCGGCTGCGCGGCCTTGGCCCGCAGGGCGTCGCGCTGCTCGACGCCGAACCGATGCTGCTCGTCCACCACCACGAGCCCGAGATCGCGGAAGTCGACGCCCTCATAGAGCAGCGCGTGCGTGCCGACCACGATGCCGGCCGTACCGTCCGCGACCCTGGCTAGCGCCGAGCGCCGGGCCGCCGCGCCGAGCGAGCCGGTGACCAGGGCGATCTGCGTGCCGTCGGGGTCGCCGTCGAGTTCGCCGGCCCGGCCCAGGGCACCCAGTTGCGCGCTGATGCTGCGCAGATGCTGGGTGGCGAGCACCTCCGTCGGGGCCAGCAACGCCGCTTGCCCGCCGGCGTCCACGACCTGCAGCATGGCTCGCACCGAAACGAGGGTCTTGCCCGACCCGACCTCGCCCTGCAGCAGCCGGTGCATCGGATGGGGCTGCGCCAGGTCCGCCGCGATCTCCTCACCCACCTCACGCTGGCCGTCGGTCAGCTCATAGGGCAGCGCCGCGTCGAACCTGGCAAGCAGGCCCGGAGAACCCACACCCCGGCGCGGCCGGGCGATCGCCGGACTCGTGGCCGCGCGTGCCTTGCGCTGCACGAGCGTCAGCTGTACGGCGAAGGCCTCGTCCCACTTCAGCCTGTACTTGGCCCGGTACAGCTGCTCCTTGGAACTCGGC